>Ga0164290_1001077_pt1 | contig 55144 bp, 55 predicted proteins | sample Micstemetagenome_FD_108782 | JGI IMG/M metagenome (GOLD analysis project Ga0164290, IMG submission 108782) | Contaminated culture microbial community from soil near Moab, Utah, USA - Microcoleus steenstrupii SON62 (Illumina Assembly) | ecosystem: Environmental > Terrestrial > Soil > Soil crust...
CGCGCGACATTGACCTTCGCCCCGCCTTCGGAATGATGCCCGCCATGTCCCGCTCCATCCTGATCGTCGACGACGACCCCCACATCCGCGAACTGCTCGACTTCGCCCTGACCAAGGCCGGTTACGCCACCCGCCAGGCTGAGGACGGTGTCGCGGCCCTGGCGGCGGTCGAGGAACAGGCCCCCGACCTGGTGGTGCTCGACATCAACATGCCGCGCCTCGACGGCCTGGAGGTCTGCCGCCGCCTGCGGGCGCAGGGCAACACCCCGATCCTCTTCCTCTCCAGCCGCGACGACGAGATCGACCGCGTGCTCGGCATCGAACTGGGGGCCGACGACTATGTCGTCAAACCGTTCAGCCCCCGCGAGGTCACCGCCCGCATCAGCGCCATCCTGCGCCGGTCGCAGGCCGCGCCCGCTCCGGTCGCTGCGCCCGGCAGTCTGGTCAGCCATGGTCGCCTGACCCTTGATACCGACGGCTGGACCGCGACCTGGGCCGGTCAGGAGGTCGCCCTGACCGTCACCGAGTTCGGGATTCTCAAGGCCCTCGCCGCCGCCCCGACCCGGGTCTTCACGCGCGACGCCATCATCGACCGCCTGCACGGCCCGGGCTTCGCCATCACCGACCGCACCATCGACAGTCATGTCCGAAACCTGCGGGGCAAGTTCGCCGCGCTCGGTGGCCTGGACGTCATCGAGACCAAGGCCGGCGTCGGCTATCGCCTGGGCCCCTGCAAGGGAGAAGACGGGCAGGGGAGAGGCGGGCTGACTTGATCCAAAGGCTCAAGGCGGTGATCAAACGGCATTGGCCGGCGCTGAAGCTGCGCACCATCCTGCTCGGCGTGCTGCTGTTCGTGGCCGCCATGCCGGTGTTCAGCGCCGTGGGCCTGCGCGTCTACGAAAACACCCTGGTCCGCCAGACGGAGGCGGAGCTGGTCGCCCAGGGCGCGGCCCTGGCGGCGGCCTCCGCCGCCCGCTGGCCCGGCCTGCCGCCGCCACCGCCGGCCGACACCAAGGCGGACGACTATTACCGGCCCGAACGCACGACCATCGATCTGTCCGACAGCCCCGTCTTGCCGGAGCGCCCGCCCGCGCGCCGAGCCAGCGCCGCGCCCGACGCCGCTGCCGTCCAGGCCGCCGAGGACCTGGGTCCGGTCATCGACGGCACGGTCAAGACCACCCTGGCCTCTATCCTGATGCTCGACAGCCGGGGGCAGGTGGTGCGCGGCTATGGCCGGGGCGGCGATCTCTCTGCCCTGCCCGAGGTCAAGGCGGCGCTGGGCGGCCAACCCGCAACCGTCCTGCGCGACAACAGCGACTATCGCCCGGACAGCCACTACGAGTGGCTCTCCCGCGCCTCGACGATCCGCATCCACCACGCCCGGCCGATCATCGCCGAGGGGCGGGTGCGCGGCGTCCTCCTGATGTCGCGCTCGCCCCGGGCGCTGTTCCGGGGGGTCTATGAGGATCGCGGCAAGATCGTCTTCGGCCTGGTGCTGATCGTCGCCCTGTTGATCCTGATGGCCGGCATCGTCTCGCGCGGCATCAGCCGGCCCATCGTCGCCTTGAGCCGCGCCGCCCGCGAGGTCACCGCCGGCCGCGGCGATGTGCCCGAGACCCCGCGCACCGCCGCCGTCGAGATCCGCGCCCTCTACGAGGATTTCCGCGAGATGGCCGAGGCCATCGAGACCCGCAGCCGCTACCTGCGCGACTTCGCCGCCGCCGTCAGCCACGAGTTCAAGACCCCCCTGGCCGGCATCGGCGGGGCCGTCGAACTTCTGCAGGACCACTTCGAGACCATGAGCGCCGAGGAGCGCCGCCGCTTCCTCGACAACATCGCCGCCGACAACGCCCGACTGACCCAGCTGGTCACCCGCCTGCTCGACATGGCTCGGGCCGACATGGCGAGGCCCGAGGCCGGCGCCGCCGTCGACCTGCTGCCCGCCGCCCGCCGCGTCGCCGACAGCCAGCCCGCCCTGCAGGTCACCATCGATCTGACCGACGATCTGCCGGCCGTGGCCGTGCCGGAAGCCACCATCGAGGCGGTGCTCACCACCCTGCTGGAAAACAGCCGTCAGGCCGGCGCGAGGTCAGTCGTGCTGTCGGCCGCCGTCGAGGCCGGCCAGCTCTGCCTGGCGGTGCAGGACGACGGCCCCGGCGTCGCCGAGGCCAATCGCGAGCGCCTGTTCGAACCCTTCTTCACCAGCCACCGGGCCGACGGCGGTACGGGCCTTGGCCTCTCCATCGCCCGGTCCCTGCTGGCCGCCAGTCACGCAACGATCGCGGCGGCGCCCTGCAGTCTGGGGGCCCGCTTCGAGGTGCGATTGCCCCTGGCCTGAGCCGTCTGCACCGAATCGGCGCCGCGCCCGCTGAACGCGCTCCACGGACCCGCGCCATGGTCTCCCGACAACAAGGGAGGTTTCCATGCCCACATCGACCGAAGGCTTCGCCCTCTTCGTCCGCCCCGAGAACAGCCAGTGGGTCTGGACCCTGATGGACCTGGAGGCCCGCATCGCCGCCAGCGGCCAGGCGCAGGATCGCGAAACCGCCTGGCGCACGGGCGAGTTCGCCGCGGCGGCCGTCGGGGCGCTTGGCCGGGTCGGCCGCCGCAGTTTCTAGCTTCTCTGTGGTCGCGCGTTTGATCCGATAACCGGGTCCCACTTATCGGAACGCGCTCCGGCTCAGCAGTACGCCACCCCGCCATCGACGGTCAGCGTCGCCCCGACCACATAGTCACCGGCCCGCGAGGCCAGATAGATGGCCGCCCCGGCCATATCCTCGTCGGTCCCGATCCGCCGGGCCGGCACCCTCGAGGCCACCGCCTCGGTCTGGTCGCGGGCGGCGATGTTCATGTCGCTGGCGAAAGCCCCCGGCGCGATGGCGCTGCAGACGATGTTGTCGGCGATCAGGGTCCTGGCCATCCGCCGCGTCAGGTGGATGAGCCCGGCCTTGCTGGCGGCGTAGGGATAGGTCTCCTGCGGGTTGACCGCGATGCCGTCGATTGAGGCGATGTTGATCACCTTGGCCGGCCGCTCGAAGCTGGCGGCGGCGCGCAACTCGGGCGCCAGTTCGCTGGTCAGGTAGAAGGGCGTCTTGACGTTCAGGTCCATGACCTTGTCCCAGCCCTTTTCCGGAAAGTCGTCGAACGGGGCCAGCCAGGCGGCGCCGGCATTGTTGACCAGGATATCCAGCTTGCTTTCGTGCTCACGATAGGCGCCGGCCAGCGCCTTCATCCCCTCGAGCGTCGAAACGTCGGCCGGCAGGGCGATGCAGCCCAGTTCCTCGGCCGTCTGACGACAGGCCACCTCCTTGCGGGCGCTGATGTAGACCTTGGCGCCGTAGGCGATATAGCCCGCCGCGATCATCTTCCCGATGCCGCGCGAGCCGCCGGTGATCAGGGCCGTGCGGCCGGCCAGGGAAAAGAGATCGGACATGGGGCGCTCCTCGTTTGCTTTGGAGCGACCCTAAGTCCCGAAAGAGGGGCGGGCTAGTGGGCCCGCTTCAGCTCTTTCTTCAGGCGGGCTTCTTCCTTGGCGGCCGCCTTGCGTTCCTTGCGCTCGCGGCGCTTGGCTTCCAGCTCGGTCTCGGCCGCTTCGGCGCGGGCCTCGATCTCGGCCAGACGCCTGGCCTCCTGTTCCGCCTTGGCGGCTTCCTTCTCGGCGGCGCGCGGGGTGCGGATGGCTTCCAGTTCGAGGGCCTTGCGGGTCGCGCGATCGACGAAGTTGGGGTCGGTCACGGTGGGCTTGGGCTTCATGCGCGCCAGCATGGCTTTCTTGGCCTCGGCGGCGGCGGCGATACGGTCGTTGAAGCCCGGTTTCAGAGGATCTTTCATTCAGTCCTTCGAGGAGAGTCGATGCTTGAAAAATTTGCGCCCGCCTTGGAGCCCAGAATCCTGAGAATTGCAAGGTTGGGGGGCTGACGGTGATGTCCGAAAACCGCGAGACGCCGGTCATCGTTCGCCGCATATAGGCAGAATGGAGCTCGACCACGACGCCTGCTACCGCGCCATCCTTTCGCGAGACACCCGCTTCGACGGGCGGATCTTCGGCGGGGTGAAGACGACGGGCATCTACTGCCGGCCGATCTGCCCGGCCCGCACGCCCAAGCCCCAGAACATCACCTTCTACCCCAGCGCCGCCGCCGCCGAGGCGGCCGGCTTCCGCGCCTGCCTGCGCTGCCAGCCGGAAACCTCGCCGGACCTCGGGGCCTGGAAGGGCTCGTCCAGCACCGTCTCCCGGGCCCTCAGCCTGATCGAGGCCGGCGCCCTCGACACCGGCGATGTCGAAGCCCTGGCGGGCCGGCTCGGCGTTGGTGATCGCCAGCTGCGCCGCCTGTTCCAGACCCATCTCGGGGCCACACCCATCGGCGTCGCCCAGACCCGCCGCGTCCTGCTCGCCAAGCAACTGATCCACGAGACCGACCTGCCGATGGCCCAGGTCGCCCTAGCCTCCGGCTTCGGCAGTGTCCGCCGTTTCAACGAGACCTTCCAGGCGCTCTACAATCGGCCGCCGGCCACCCTGCGTCGCCGGTCAGCCTCGGCCCATGGCGCCGACGGCATTACGCTCAAGCTTCGCTACAAGCCGCCCTACGACTGGGACGGCCTGATCGCCTTTCTCCAGCTGCGCGCCATCCCCGGCGTCGAGCGGGTCGAGGGCAACCGCTACGCCCGCACGATCGAACTGGACGGCGAGATGGGGACGCTGGCCGTCACCCCGGCCGGCAAGGACCAGCTGTCGGTCCAGGTCCGCTTTCCCCGGACCAGCGCCCTGCCGGCCATCCTCGCCCGCGTGCGGCGCGTCTTCGACCTCGCCGCCGACCCGGTCGTCATCAACGAACACCTGTCGGTCGATCCGGACCTTGCTCTCCGCGTCGCGGCCCGTCCGGGCCTCAGGGTGCCCGGCGCCTGGGACGGGTTCGAACTGGCCATCCGCGCCATCCTCGGCCAGCAGATCACCGTCCACGCCGCCGTTCTTCTGGCCGGCAGGCTGGCGGCCCAGTACGGCGAGCCGCTGCCCGACGTCTGGGCCCAGGAAGGCCTCACTGTCGCGTTTCCAAGTCCGGAACGCCTCGCCGCCGCCGACCTCTCCGGCCTGCCGATGCCCGGCGCCCGCTCGCGCTCGCTCAGCAGCATGGGCGCGGCGGCCGTCGCTGACCCGGCCCTGTTCGGCCCGCGCCAGGACCTCGACACCGCCATCAAAGCCCTGAAAGCCCTGCCCGGCATCGGTGAATGGACGGCCCAGTACATCGCCATGCGCCAGCTGCGCGAACCGGACGCCTTCCCGGCCGCCGACCTCGGGCTTATGCGCGCCCTGGAGACCCCTGAAGGGGTGCGCCCAACCCCCGCGCAGCTCCTCGCCCGCGCCGAGGCCTGGCGCCCCTGGCGGGCCTATGCCGCCCTGCATCTCTGGGCCGGAGACGCTGCCGCCATCAAGGAAAAGGCCAATGCCCGCAAAGCCGCCTGAGACCCTGACGATCGAGCGCTATGCCTCGCCCATCGACGGCCTGTGGCTGGCCGTTGACGAGGACGGGATCCTGCGGCTGCTCCACTTCGACCGTCCGGAAGAGGACTTCCTGCGCACCGTGCGCCGCAGCTATCCCGAGGCCCAGGTCGTCCAGGGCCATGCGCCGCCGCCGGTCCGCGACAATCTCGACGCCTATTTCAGGGGTGACCTGGCGGCGCTGGAGCGCATCCCCACCCGGGCGGTCGGCAGCGACTTCCAGCATTCGGTCTGGAATGAGCTCAAGCAGATCCCGGTCGGCGAGACCCGCAGCTACGGCGCTATGGCCCGCAAGATCGGCCAGCCCAGCGCCAGCCGCGCCGTCGGCCTGGCCAATGGCTCCAATCCTATCGCCGTGGTCGTGCCCTGCCACCGCGTGATCGGCGCCGACGGCAGCCTCACCGGCTTTGGCGGCGGGATCCCTCGCAAGCGCTGGCTGCTGGAGCACGAGGGCGCCCACTACCTCGCCCCGACGGGAAAGCTGTTCTGAAACGAAAAGGGCGGGACCCTGGCAGGTCCCGCCCTCTGTCGTTCGTCGCGCCCTGGCCTCACTGGCAGGCGAGGCATTCCTCGTAGTCGGTGCGGGCGGCGTCCTCGGCGCTGGCGCGGACCTCGTCCTCTCCGGCGTGGGCGGCGCGTTGCACCGACTTGGACCGCAGGTAGTAGAGGCTCTTCATGCCCCGCTCCCAGGCGGTCCAGTGCAGCATGTGCAGGTCCCATTTGTCGACGTCGCCCGGCAGGAAGACATTGACCGACTGGCTCTGGCAGATTTCCGGGGTCCGGTCGGCGGCCAGTTCGATGACCCAGCGCTGGTCCAGTTCGAAGGCCGTCTTGTAGACGTCCTTGTCATCCTGGCTGAGGAAGTCGAGGTGCTGCACCGAGCCTTCGTGGCTGAGGATCGAGTCCCAGACGGCCGGGGTGTTCTGGCCGTGACCGTCCAGCACCCGCTCCAGGTAGGGGTTCTTGACCGCAAAGGTGCCCGACAGGGTCTTGTGGCTGTAGATGTTGGCCGGGATCGGCTCGATGCCGGCGCTGGTGCCGCCGCAGATGATGCTGATCGAGGCGGTCGGGGCGATCGCCAGCTTGTGGCTGAAGCGCTCCATGACGCCGCGGTCGGCCGCGTCGGGGCAGGGGCCCTTCTCCTCGGCCAGGGTCTTCGACGCCTTGTCGGCCTCACGGCGCAGGTGCTTGAACAGGCGCATGTTCCAGCTCTTGGCCATGGCGCTCTCGAACGGAACGTTCTGGCCCTGCAGGAAGCTGTGGAAGCCCATCAGGCCCAGACCGACGGAGCGCTCGCGCTTGGCGGCGTAAACGGCGTTCTTGGCGTCGATCGGTGCGCGCTGGATGAAGTCCTCGAGCACATTGTCGAGGAAGCGCATGACGTCCTCGATGAAGCGGGGCTCGTCGCGCCACTCCAGGAAGGTCTCGGCGTTGACGCTCGACAGGCAGCAGACGGCGGTCCGCTCGGCGCCCAGGTGGTCCTTGCCGGTGTGCAGCATGATCTCGCTGCACAGGTTGGACTGGCGGACGCTCATGCCGAGGTCCTTCTGGTGCTGCGGCATGGCGCGGTTAACCGCGTCCGAGAAGAGCAGGTAGGGCTCGCCGGTCTGCAGGCGCAGCTCCAGCACCTTCTGCCACAGGGTGCGGGCGTCGACTTCCTTCAGAACCTCATTGTTCTTCGGAGAGCGCAGGCCGAACTTCTCACCGTTCTGCACGGCGTGCATGAACTCGTCGGTGATGTTGATGCCGTGGTGCAGGTTCAGGGACTTGCGGTTGAAGTCGCCAGAGGGTTTGCGGATCTCGAGGAACTCCTCGATCTCCGGGTGGAAGATGTCGAGGTAGACCGCCGCCGAGCCGCGTCGCAGGGAGCCCTGGCTGATGGCCAGGGGCAGGCTGTCCATGACCCGTATGAAGGGGATGATGCCGCTGGTCTGGCCGGCGCCCTTGACCTTCTCGCCGATGGAGCGGACGCCGCCCCAGTAGGTGCCGATGCCACCGCCGTTGGCGGCCAGCCAGACGTTTTCGTTCCAGGTGTCGACGATGCCGTTGAGGCTGTCACCGACGGCGTTGAGGAAACAGCTGATCGGCAGGCCGCGATCGGCGCCGCCGTTTGACAGCACCGGGGTGGCCGGCATGAACCACAGGCGGCTCATGTAGTCATAGACGCGCTGGGCGTGTTCTGGACTGTCGCTGAAGGCGGTGGCCACGCGGGCGAACATGTCCTGGTAGGACTCGCCCGGCAGCAGATAGCGGTCTTCCAGCGTGGTCTTGCCGAAGTCGGTCAGCAGCGCGTCGCGGCTGCGGTCGACCTCGATCTTGGGGACCAGCGAAAGCGAAGGACGTTCGGCCAGCCAGGCTTCGGAGCCAGCGGCTTCGCCCAAAGGAATCTGACGTGCAACTTCACCCATCATGTGCCCAAAACCCGTAAAACAAACAGCCACTTCGGGAGACCAACTCCGCCCGAAGACCCCATATATAGTGGGCGAAGCGCCCCGCTAACCCACTATATGGGGCCACGGAGCCTAATGCTTCGTCAACGGGGCAGTGGGGTCCGGCAGCGACTTTTTCGTTAACAACATGTGAAGAAAGGGTCTTGCAAGTGTCGCAAACCCAATGGGGCCGGGCCTTCCAACCGAACATTAAATCTCGCCTATGACACGAGCGTGATGATCCGTCGCAGGCAACCTCCGATGGCCGGCCAACCGGTCACGCCATCGGGCATGTAACCGAGCCGCACAACAATTAGGCGCCGCGACGGGACGACCAGGATCAGCTGTCCGTCGAGGCCCCTGGCGTGGAAGGCGTCGGCGGGCGATCCGCCCAGCAGGGCCGGGCCGGCATTGGGTCCATGCGCCCCTTCCAGCCACCAGCCTGCGCCGTAGGTCGGCTCCATGGTCGGGGTTCGGGCGAATCGGGTCCAGCCTTCGGGGAGGATTCGCCGGTCGCTCACAACGCCGTCGTTGAGGTAGAGGGCGCCGAGGGCGGCGAAGTCCCATGTCGTCGCCCACATCAGTGAGCCGGCATAGAAGGTTCCCTGCGGATCGAACTCGAAGAGGGCGCCGGGCATACCGGCGGGTTCAAACAGCCGCCGCCGCATCCAGTCCGCCATGGCCGCGCGGCGCTCAGGCGGATGACCGAGCGCGGGGAACAGCCGGGCGGTCAGCTCGCGGGCGATCAGATGATAGGCGCCGGTTGAGTAATTCCACGTCGTTCCGGGGGCTTTGCGCTTCCCGGGTCGGCTGGCGGCGAACCGTGCGACGTCCAGGCGGCCCTCGCCGAACAACAGCCGCGAGGCGTCGGACGCAATTGCAGCCGGCTGGCGGGCCTCGTCCCATGGCAGGCCGTCGGTCAGGGTCAGCAGGTGGCGGAGGGTGAGGCCGGCGGTCGGCAGGACGGAGACGGGCCGATCGATATCGAGGCCATCGTGCAGGACGGCGGCGCCGACAAGGGCGTGGGTCACGGATTTCGCCATCGACCAGCTGACGTGGCGCGTGGCCGGGCCATGGTCCGGCACATAGAGTTCGTAGCGGGTCTCACCGCCCTGAAGAACCAGCAGGGCGTCGGTACGGCCGAGTCGGGGATCGCCGAGTGTGGCGCCGATGGCGTCAACGTCTGCCCGCCCCTCTGGCGACAGGGTGGTCCCCAGCAATGGCAGAGCTCCCAGGCCGAGGATGAGTTGGCGACGACGCATGCCGCACCTTATCCCGGTTTCTCGCCGAACACCGTTTGACTCTTCCGCCAATTCCGCCACTGGCGGGCGACCTCCCGTGACGTTAGGTTTCGCGCCCGTTCGATCCCCCGGAGTCTGAGCCTCGATGAAGTCCCTGCTTCTGGCCACCGCCATCGCCATCCTGCCCTTCTCGGCCTTCGCCGCCGATCCCCTGTTCGACGCAGGCCGACTGACCGAGCATGTGAAGGTTCTCTCCGACGACAGCTTCGAGGGGCGTGGCCCCGCCACCGCCGGTGAAACCAAGACGGTCGCCTACATCGCCGAGCAATACGCCAAGGCCGGCCTGCAGCCCGGCGGCGACAAGGGCAAGGACGGCAAGCGGGCCTGGACCCAGGACGTGCCGCTCGGCCGCTTCGACATCGACGGCCCTGTGGCCGCCAGCTTCACCGTCGGCGGCAAGACCCTCTCCCTGGCTCAGGGCGACGACATCGCCATCCGCGCCTCGATGACGGGCCAGAAGGCTGTGTCGCTGAAGGACACGCCGATCGTCTGGGCCGGCTATGGGGTCAAGGCCCCGGAACGCAACTGGGACGACTTCAAGGGCCTGGACGTGAAGGGCAAGATCATCGTCGTCCTGATCAACGACCCGGACATCGAGACCGGCGAAGGTGACTTCGGCGGCGAGGCGATGACCTATTACGGTCGCTGGACCTACAAGTACGAGGAAGCCGCCCGCCTGGGCGCCGCCGGCGTGCTGATCGTCCACGAGACCAAGGGCGCCTCCTACGGCTGGGCGACGGTCAAGAATTCCAACACCAACACCATGTTCGACATCGTCCGGAAGGACCCGACCAAGGCCCACACCGCCGTCGAAAGCTGGATCACCCGCGATGTGGCCGTGGCCCTGTTCAAGGACGCCGGCCTCGACTTCGAGGCCGAAAAGAAAAAGGCCCAGGGGCGCGACTTCCAGCCGGTCGAACTGAAAGGTGCGACCTTCTCGGCCGACTTCAAGGTCAAGCCGGAGGTTATCGTCTCCAAGAACGTGGTCGGTGTGCTGCCGGGCAAGACGCATCCGGACGAGTACGTCATCTACTCGGGCCACTGGGATCACCTGGGCGTCGGCCAGCCGGACGCAAGGGGCGACACCATCTACAACGGCGCTGTCGACAACGCGACCGGCGTCGCCGCCGTCATCGAACAGGGCCGCGCCTTCGCAGCCGGCCCGCGCCCCGACCGCTCGATCGTCTTCATGACCGTCACGGCCGAAGAAAAGGGGCTTCTGGGTACGGAATACTACGCCTCAAACCCGCTCTATCCGCTCAGCAAGACGGTGGCGGTGATCAACACCGACTCCCTCAAGCCGCTCGGCCCGGCCCGTGACTTCACCGTCTCCGGCGACGCCAGGCAGGACCTGCTCGACCTGCTGATCGCCGAGGGCAAGGCCGTGGGCCGCAGCTACATCCCCGATCCGCGTCCGGAGGCCGGCAGCTTCTACCGCTCCGACCACTTCCCCTTCGCCAAGCGCGGTGTGCCGGCCATCTCCTTTGGCGGCGGCATCGACATCATCGACGGCAAGCCGGGCGAGGCCCGCGCCTGGGCCGAGGCCTACACCAAGGACAAGTATCATCAGCCGGCGGACGAATGGTCGGCCGACTGGCGGATGGACGGCATGGTCGCCGACCTGACCCTGCTGCACGACCTGGGTTCGGACCTGGCCAACAGCCGCACCTGGCCGGAATGGGACAAGGACTCGGAGTTCAAGGCCGCCCGGGACGCCACCAGGTCCGAGCGGAAGTAGTTATCACTGGCGGCGCCTTAACCGGCGTCGCCGGAGACCCCAGATGACCGCCAGCGTCTTCGATCTGTTCAAGCCGGGGGTCGGCCCCTCCAGTTCCCATACCATGGGGCCGATGACGGCGGCCGCCCGGTTCGTCGGCGAACTGAGGACCGGCGGCCTGATCGCCGGCGTTACCCGCGTTCAGGTCAAGCTCTACGCCTCCCTGGCGCTGACCGGCCGAGGCCATGCCACCGACCGGGCGACCATGCTGGGGCTGATGGGCTTCGAACCGGCCGGGCTCGACCCTGACGCCGGCGACGCGGCCCTGGAGACCCTGCGCGCCACCGGCCGCATGCAGCTTGGCGGTCAGCGGGAGATCGCGTTCGACGATTTGGTGGATATCGTCTGGGCTGGCCGCCAGCGCCTGCCCCAGCATCCCAATGCCATGACCCTGACCGCCTTCGACAGCGCGGACCAGATCATCCTGCAGCAAACCTACTTCTCCATCGGCGGGGGCTTCGTCTGCGAAGAATCGGAGATCGGCCGCAACGCCCCGGCCGAAGAGACGGCGATCCCCCATCCCTTCGAGTCCGGCGTCGAGCTGCTCGAGAAGGCGGAGGCCGCCGGCCTCACCATCGGCGAACTGATGATGGCCAACGAGATCGCCCGCGCGCCTGAAGCCGTCGTCGTCGAACGGCTCGACGCCATCTTCGGAGCCATGGAGGCCTGTATCGACCGCGGCATGCGGATGGACGGCATCCTGCCCGGGGGGCTCTCGGTCAAGCGCCGCGCCAGACAGGTGCACCAGACCATCATGGCCAAGGTCGAGCGCCAGATCAGCGATCCGCTGGCCGCCATGGACTTCGTCAACCTCTGGGCCCTGGCGGTGAACGAGGAGAACGCCGCCGGCGGCCGGGTCGTCACTGCCCCGACCAATGGGGCGGCCGGCCTGGTGCCGGCCGTGCTCCGCTTCTACGACCGCTTCATGCAGGGGACGCCCGAGGGGCGCCGCACCTTCCTGCTGACCGCCGCCGCCGTCGGCGCCCTCTACAAGAAGAATGCCTCGATCAGCGGGGCCGAAGTCGGCTGCCAGGGTGAGGTCGGGGTCGCCTGCTCGATGGCCGCCGCCGGTCTGGCGGCTGTCATGGGCGGGTCCAACGCCCAGATCGAGAACGCCGCCGAGATCGGCATGGAGCACAATCTCGGCCTGACCTGCGATCCCATCGGCGGCCTCGTCCAGATCCCCTGCATCGAACGCAACGCCATGGGCGCCATCAAGGCCATCGACGCCGCCCGCCTGGCCATGCTCGGCGACGGCCAGCATTCGGTCAGCCTCGACAAGGTCATCGCCACCATGAAGCGCACCGGCGAGGACATGAACGAGATCTACAAGGAAACGTCGCTGGGCGGTCTGGCGGCGGGGATGCCGGTGAACCGGGTGGAGTGTTGAGACGGACCCGTACTCAATAACGTCTTCCTTGCCCGGCGGTCGGGAGCTATCCCAAGGCCAATGTCCCACGCCCACCACGATCACGGCCCCCATCAAGGCCACGACCAACACCACGGCGGTCACAAGGACCACCATCATGGTCCGGGCGGTCACAGCCATGCGCCCAAGGATTTCGGGCGCGCCTTCGCCATCGGGGCCGGGCTGAACATCGCCTTCGTGGTCGCCGAGGTCGGGGCGGGGCTCTACACCGGCTCGCTGGCCCTGCTCGCTGACGCCGGGCACAACCTGTCGGACGTGATCGGCCTGCTGATGGCCTGGGTGGCCGTGATCGTCGCGCGCCGGGTCCCGGCCGGGCGGCGGACCTATGGCCTCGGCAAGAGCACTATCCTGGCCTCATTGGCCAATGCCGGCCTGCTGCTGCTGGCGGTTGGCGGTATCACCTGGGAGGCGGTGCGCCGGTTCGGCTCGCCGCAGGATATCCCGCCGGGCCCTGTGATCATTGTCGCCGCCATCGGCGTGGTCATCAACACGGCCACGGCCCTGATGTTCATGCGCGGTCAGGAGGATCTCAACGTCAAGGGCGCCTTTCTGCACATGGCCGCCGACGCGGCGGTGTCGTTGGGCGTGGTGTTCGCCGCCGTCATCCTGTGGGTGCAGCCGGAGTGGCGCTGGATCGACCCGATGATCAGTCTGGTCATCGCCGCCGTCATCGTCGCGGGCACCTGGGGCCTGCTTCGTGACAGTCTGGATCTGGCTCTCGACGCCGCCCCGCGCGGCATCGACCCGGACGAGGTCAAGGCCTGGCTGGCCGCCCGGCCGGGGGTCACAGAGGTTCATGACCTGCACATCTGGGCGATGAGCACCAGCGAGACGGCCCTGACCGCCCACCTGACCCGGCCCGATAACACTGACCCCGACCAGTTCCTCGACGAGCTTTGTCACGACCTGGTCCACGAGTTCGGCATCGGCCACGCCACCCTGCAGCTGGAGACCGGCCGCCGTGGTCCCTGTCGTCTGGCCCACGCCCACGGCGGACATTAGGTGGCGCTGGGCTTGACCCTTTACCGGCTGGCGATGACGGCCTTGCAGCCGTTCGCGCCCGGCCTGCTGCGGTCGAGGGCGGCGAAGGGCAAGGAGGATGCAGGGCGGCTTCAGGAGCGGCTGGGGTATGCCTCGGTGGCCAGGCCTGAAGGCGGACTGGTCTGGATTCATGCGGTCAGCGTCGGCGAGAGCCAGGCTGTGTTGCCGTTGATCGAGCGGCTCAGCCAGGCTCGGCCGGACCTTACCCTGCTGGTCACCTGCGGGACGGTGACAGCAGCAGCTCTGTTGGCCAGGCGGTTGCCGGCCGGGGCCATTCATCAGTATGCGCCGCTCGATACGCCGGCTTCGGCGAGGCGGTTTCTGGACCACTGGCGGCCGGATGTGATGGTCCTCGTCGAGAGCGAGATCTGGCCGAACCTGATCCTCGGGGCCAGAGAGCGGGGGGCAAAACTGGCGCTGATATCGGCCCGCATCACGCCCAAGACAGCACAGGGCTGGGCCCGGATGGCGACAAGCATCCGACAACTGCTGGCCAATTTCGACCTGGTGCTGCCGCAGGACGAGCTGTCGGCTGAACGGCTGAGCTATTTCGGGGTCGAGACGGACGGCCGGTTGAACCTGCAGCTGGCCGGGGAACCTCTGCCGGCCGATGCCGATGAGCTGGCCGCCTTGAAGAATGCCGTCGGCGACCGGCCGGTGGTGCTGGCCGCCAGCACCCATGCGGGGGAGGAGGCGATCATCGGCACCCCGATGCTGACCGCCATCCGCAACGAGGCGCCGGGCGCCCTGCTCATCATTGCCCCCCGGCATCCCGACCGCACGGCCGAGGTGCTGACTGATCTGGGCCCAGGCCACGGGGCCGTGGCGGTCCGCTCGCGGGGCGACAAGGTCACCCGCCAGACCCAGATCTATGTCGCTGACACCCTTGGTGAGATGGGCCTGTTCTTCCGCATCGCCGACGTCGTGGTCATGGGCGGCAGCTTCGTGCCCGGTGTCGGCGGTCACAATCCGATGGAGCCGGCCCGGCTGGGCGCGCCGGTGATCAGCGGGCCGCAGGTGTTCAACTCGGCCGAGGTCTATGAGGCCATGACCCTCGGCGAGCGCGGGGCGATGATCGTCGAGACGCCCGGCGACCTCTCCATGGCCCTGGCCGGCCTGCTGGCCGGGCCCGAGGCGGCGAAGGCGCTGGGGGCCCGGGGGCAGGCCTTTGCCGAGGCCCAGTCGGCGCAGCTCGACACCGCCTGGACGCAGCTGGAGGCCCTGCTGCCATGAAGCTCTCCACGCCCCGCTGGTGGTACGTGCGCGACAATGTTCCGGGCGTGGTGACCCGCATGGTGCTGACTCCGCTCAGCTGGGTCTGGGCGGCGGTGACGAAGTACAAGATCGACAACGCCCGGCCGGTGGACGCCGGCCTGCCGGTGATCTGCGTGGGCAACCTCACGGCCGGCGGGGTCGGCAAGACGCCGGTGGTGCGTGAACTGCTCCGCATGCTGCGCGAGGACGGGGTGGCGGCGCACGGCCTGTCGCGCGGCTATGGCGGCAACGAGCCGGTGCCGCTGAAGGTTGATCAGGCCATCCACGGGACGCAGCAGGTCGGTGACGAGCCGCTGATGCTGGCCGCCGACGGGCCCTTCTGGGTCAGCCGCGACCGGCCGGCCGGGGCGGCGGCGGCGAAAGAGGCCGGGGCCCAGGCCGTGGTGATGGACGATGGTCACCAGAACCCGTCGCTGAAAAAGACCCTGTCGCTGGTCGTCGTCGACGGCGAGACCCGCAACAACGAATGGCCGTTCGGCGACGGCGCCGTCTTTCCGGCGGGGCCGATGCGCGAGCCGCTTAAGGTGGGCCTGGCGCGGGCCGACGCGGTGGTGCTGCTGATGCCGGCCGACCTGGCGCAGCCGGATCCGGACCTCGTCGCCCTGTTCAAGGGCAAGCCGGTGTTCATCGCCCGGCTGGAGCCGGCCGGACCGGCCCCGACCCATCCGGTGCTGGCCTTCGCCGGCATCGGCAAGCCGTGGAAGTTCGAGCGCTCGCTGATCGCCGCCGGCGCGGTGCTGAAGGATTTTGCGCCCTTCCCCGACCACGGCGAGTACCGCGAGGCGGACCTGGCCTTCCTTGAACAGCGGGCGGCCCAGCTCGGGGGCACGTTGCTGACCACCGAGAAGGACTGGGTCCGGCTGCCCGGACCCTGGCGCCGCAAGGTCGACTATTGGCCGGTGCGGGCGCGGTTCGAGGATGAAGCGGCGGTTCAGGCCCTACTCAGGTCCGCCCTCTAGTCCTGGCGATAGACGATGCCGCCCTTCATCACGACGCTGACCCGCTCCAGCACGGTGACGTCGACCAGCGGATCACCCTTCACGGCGATGATGTCGGCCTGCTTGCCGCTCAGCAGCGAGCCGATCATGCCGGCCAGGTCGAGGTGGTCGGCGGCGTAGATGGTGGCGGCCTTGATGGCCTCCAGCGGGGTCAGGCCGGCCTTGATCAGCAGGGCGAACTCCTGGGCGTTGTCGCCGTGCGGGGAGACGCCGGTGTCGGTGCCGAAGGCGATCTTGACGCCGCCGGTGTGAGCGCGGCGGCCCATGTCGAGCATCTTCGGACCGGCCTCGAGGGCCTTGGCCTTCACGGCGGGGACCATCCAGGTGTCGGCCTTGGCCGCCTCGCGGGCCACGAAGTCGCCGGCCAGCAGGGTGGGCACCAGGTAGGCGCCGTTCGCCTTGAACAGCTTGACGGATTCGGCGTCGAGGTAGGTGCCGTGCTCGATGCTGTCGCCGCCGTACTTCAGGAAGGCGTTGATGCCGTCGCCACCGTGGGCGTGGGCGGTGACCTTGCGGCCCATGGAGTGGGCGGTCTCGACGATGGCCTTCAGCTCCTCGTCGCTGAACTGCTTGGCCAGGCCCGCATTGGTCGGCGACAGCACGCCGCCGGTGGCGGTGATCTTGATGACGTCGGCGCCCGACCGGACCTGTTCGCGCACGGCCCGGCGGCAGTCGTCGGCCCCTGAGCAGGTGGCGGCGTCGCGGAACAGGTGGACCATGGACTCCGGCACGCCGTTGGCGTCGTCGCCGTGACCGCCATGCACCGACACGGCCGAGCCGGCGGCAAAGATGCGCGGTCCGGGAATGCGGCCGGCGGCGATGGCATTGCGCAGGCCAAAGACGCTCTCATTGGCGCCGCCGAGGTCGGCGACGGTGGTGAAGCCGGCCTTCAGGGTCAGGCCCGCGTAGTAGGCGCCGTCGAGGGCGTAGTCCGATTTCGTCTTGGTAAAGCGCTCCAGCGCGCCCTTCGGGCCATTCTGGCTGGTCAGGTGGACGTGGCTGTCGATCAGGCCGGGCAGGACGAAGCTGTCCTTCAGGTCGATGACCTTGGCGCCGGGGGCGGAGGTGTAGCCGGCCTCGATGCGCAGGACCTTGCCGTTCTCGACGACGATGGTGCGTTCGGTCTCGACCTTGCCGGTGGCCGGGTCGGCCAGCACGCGGCCGGCCTGGATATAGGTCAGGGGGCTGGACTGGCCCTGGGCGTCGGCGACGCCGACCAGGGCCAGAACGCCGAGCGCGGCGGCGACGAGGCCGGCCTTGAAGGTGGATTTCATCGATAGTGCCCCGAACTGTTTGAACCAGAGTGACCCGCGGAGGCGCCGCGCACAACCCTTCGTGCGTAAGGAAAAAGGGGGGGCGCCGTGTCCTGGTGGGGTGCGGGTTAGGGACGGCGGGTGATCATCGTCCGGCAGCGTAACCCCTCACCCGGACATGCTGCGCATGTCCGACCTCTCCCTCCGGGATAGGTCTAAGCCCCCGCCTTCTGGGCGAATTCCCAGGCGCCCCTGGCCAGAACCGGCACGCGGGCTTCCATGGTCGCGGCATGGGCCGAGTTGGCGGTGCCGTCGCGAACGCGGCCGACGATGCCCTGGCAGATGCCGGCCAGGCGGAAGAGGTTGTAAGCGAAGTACCAGTCGAGGTTGGGCAGGCCGTCTCGGCCCGTGGCCTTGCAGTACTGGGCCACGGCCTCGTCGATGGTCGGGATGCCGTAGGCGGTCAGATCGTCGATGCCCGACAGGCCGCCGCGCTCCTGGCTGGGCATGACCCAGCTCATCAGGAAGTAGGAGAAGTCGGCCAGCGGGTTGCCGAGGGTAGACAGTTCCCAGTCGAGGACGGCGGCGACCTTCTGCTCGGTGGGGTGCAGGATCATGTTGTCCAGGCGGTAGTCGCCGTGGACGATCGAGGTCATGTCGTCCTCCGGCGTGTGGTCCGGGAACCAGGCGATCAGCTGGTTCATCTCCGGGATCACCGAGGTCTCGGAGGCCTGGTATTGCTTGGTCCAGCGGCTGACCTGGCGGCTGAAATAGTTGCCGGGCTTGCCGTAGTCCTCGAGGCCGATGGCCTTGTAGTCGACGTTGTGCAGGGCCGCGAGGGTGCCGATCTCGGCTTCATAGATCTTGCGGCGCTCGGCGGGGCTGTAGTCGGGCAGGGTGCCGTCCCAGAGGATGCGGCCCTCGACCTGTTCCATGACGTAGAAGATGGTGCCGACGATGCTCTCGTCCATGCACAGGGCATAGGCGCGTGCGACCGGGAAGCTGACCTTGTTGAGGGCGGCGATGACCTTGTATTCGCGGTCAACGGCGTGGGCGCTCGGCAGCAGCTTGCCCGGCGGCTTGCGGCGCAGGACGTAGCGCTGGTCCGGGGTGACCAGCTGATAGGTCGGGTTCGACTGGCCGCCCTTGAACTTGCGGATTTCCAGCGGGCCCTTGAAGCCTTCAACGTTCGCCTGGAGCCACGGCAGCAGCTTCTCGGCGTCGATCCAGGTGCGCTCGTCGAGCGGCTCGGTGCCGCTGTTCAGGTCCTGGGCGCTGGGCGCGGCTTCGGCCATGGTCTCGTCCCCAATTCGTACGCTTGTTTGAAGTCGGCGCACTTTAACGGGGGAAGGCGTCGGCGCAAGGCTCAGTTCCTCCCCCATCGGGGGAGGGGGACCATCGCGAAGCGATGGTGGAGGGGGTCATCGCTGACGTCGGCGGGTGAACCCGACAGGCGCTGCTGCAGCCGTCCGTGCGGACCCCCTCCGTCAGCGGCTGCGCCGCTGCCACCTCCCCCGAGAGGGGGAGGAACTGGGCTCAAGTCAGGAGGATCGCCGCCACGAAGAGGGCGATCACTGCCACCACGCCGACCCCGACGAACTGGGTCCAGAACCGCAGCGGCTCGTCGGCGCGGACGATATCCGGCATTTTCGTGAAGAAGACCGCCAGGGTTCCGGACTTCAGGCTGCGCACCAGGGCGACCAGGGCCAGCAGGCCGATGATCGCCAGGCTGATGCCGACCGACAGATCGATCATGCCGCCATCTCCGCCCGCACCGCCGAGGCGATGAAGCCGCCGCCGAGCACCCGGTCGGGAGCCTCGGGCGCGTATAGGACACAGGCTTGGCCGGGGGCGACGCCTTCCTCGTGGGTGTCGAGGGCGACGGCGACCTGGCCGTCGACCCGGGTCAGGCGGCCGGGGACCGGTTCGCGGGTCGAGCGGACGCGAGCCAGGACCGGGCGGCCGGCGGCGCAGACGGCGTCGATGCCGTCTTTGCCCAGCCAGTTGGTCTCTTTCAGGGTCAGGGCGGTCGTCAGCAGCGCCTCGCGGGGGCCGACGATGACCTGGCGCTTGTCCGCGTCGATCTTCGTGACGAACAGCGGGTCGCCGACGGCGATGTTCAGGCCCCGGCGCTGGCCGATGGTGTAGCGGGTGACGCCCTCGTGGGTCCCCAGCACCCGGCCGTCCATGTGCACGATCTCGCCCGGCAGGGCGCCTTGCGGGCGCAGCCGGTCGATGACGGTGTGGTACTTGCCCTCGGGGACAAAGCAGATGTCCTGGCTGTCGGGCTTGTCGGCGGCGGTGAGGCCGAGCTCGGCGGCAATGGCCCGGACCTGCGGCTTGGACATGCCGCCCAGCGGAAAGCGCAGGTAGTCCAGCTGGTCGGCCGTGGTGGCGAACAGGAAGTAGCTCTGGTCCTTGGCCGGGTCGGCAGCGCGGCGCAGCTGCGGGCCGTCTTCGCTGTCCACCCGTTGCACATAGTGGCCGGTGGCCATGGCCACGGCGCCGAGGTCGCGGGCGACGTCGAGCAGGTCGCGGAACTTGACCGTCTGGTTGCAGCGCACGCAGGGGATCGGCGTCTCGCCGCGCAGGTAGGCGTCGGCGAACTCCTCGATGACCTGGTCCTTGAAGCGGCTTTCGTAGTCGAGGACGTAGTGCGGGATGCCGATGGCGTCAGAGGCCGTGCGGGCGTCGTGGATATCCTGGCCGGCGCAGCAGGCGCCCTTCTTCTGGATCGCGGCGCCGTGGTCGTAGAGCTGCAGGGTGACGCCGACCACGTCGTAGCCGGCGCGGTGAAGCAGGGCGGCGGTCACGGTGGAGTCCACCCCGCCCGACAGCGCCGCCACGATCCGGCTGCCGGCCGGCAGGCCGACGGCCGCGCACACGGCGTCGAGCGCGGCGTCAACGGCTGAGGGGGCCTCCTTGGCAGAGTGGGGGGCGGTCGTCATACGGCGCGATATAGAGGTTCAAGGGCTGAATTACGAGCCGCGCCCCGACGCGTAGGGAAATCCCCGCCCTCGGGGCGGGGTGGCCATGACGAGCGCTGCAAGCGAGACATGCCGGGGCGGGCACGTGCGACCGGGCGCGTTCGACACCTCGTCGGCTATCGGCTGTACGCACGTCCACAATGTACCTCACCCAAGACTTGCCCGCCCCCTGCTTCTCGCGGGGCTCGAAGCGGTCCCCCTCCCGCAAGCGGGTGGGGGAAGGCGGAAAGCGGACGCCATCGAAACTTCACAGGCCCAACCCTTGACTCCCCACCGCCCCGCTCCTACTTCCCCGCCACCGTTGGCACTCACGGGAGAGGACTGCTAACAGCGGCCGCTCCCACGCCTGCGAACCAAAAAAACAGTCATTGAACGGAGAGCATCCGATGAAGTTTCGCCCCCTTGGCGACCGCGTGCTGGTGAAGCGCGTCGAAGAAGAATCCAAGACCAAAGGCGGGATCATCATCCCCGACACCGCCAAGGAAAAGCCCCAGGAAGGCGAAGTCGTCGCCGTGGGCCCCGGCGCCCGTGACGACAGCGGCAAGGTCCAGCCCCTGGAACTGAAGGCCGGCGACAAGATCCTGTTCGGCAAGTGGTCGGGCACCGAGGTCAAGGTCGACGGTGAAGACCTGATCATCATGAAGGAAAGCGACGTCCTGGGCGTCCTGCAGGCCTAAGAGCCCGCCGCTTCCTTCCCTCCAATTTCCTACTGAAAGAAGGCAACCATCATGGCCGCCAAAGACGTCTATTTCTCCTCCGACGCCCGTGACCGCATGCTGCGCGGCGTCAACATCCTCGCCAACGCGGTGAAGGTGACCCTCGGCCCCAAGGGCCGCAACGTCGTGATCGAAAAGTCCTTCGGCGCCCCGCGCTCGACCAAGGACGGCGTCTCGGTCGCCAAGGAAATCGAACTGAGCGACCGCTTCGAGAACCTCGGCGCGCAGATGATCCGCGAAGTCGCCTCCAAGACCAACGACAAGGCCGGTGACGGCACCACCACCGCCACGGTGCTGGCCCAGGCCATCGTCGTCGAAGGCCTGAAGTCGGTCGCCGCCGGCATGAACCCGATGGATCTGAAGCGCGGCATCGACAAGGCCGTCGCCAAGGTCATCGAAGAGATCAAGTCGACCGCCAAGAAGGTCTCGGCCAACAGCGAAATCGCTCAGGTCGGCACCATCTCGGCCAACGGCGACGTGGAAGTGGGCGAGATGATCGCCCGCGCCATGGAAAAGGTCGGCAACGAAGGCGTCATCACGGTTGAAGAAGCCAAGACCGCCGAGACCGAACTCGACGTCGTCGAAGGCATGCAGTTCGACCGCGGCTACCTGTCGCCCTACTTCATCACCAACGCCGACAAGATGGAAGTCGTGCTCGAAGAGCCGATGATCCTGCTGTTCGAAAAGAAGCTGTCGGGCCTCCAGCCCCTGCTTCCGGTCCTGGAAGCCGTGGTTCAGTCGGGTCGTCCCCTGCTGATCATCGCCGAGGACATCGAAGGTGAAGCCCTCGCCACCCTGGTGGTCAACAAGCTGCGTGGCGGCCTGCGTGTCGCCGCCGTCAAGGCTCCGGGCTTCGGCGATCGCCGCAAGGCCATGCTGGAAGACATCGCCGTCCTGACCGGCGGTGAAGTGATCAGCGAAGACCTGGGCATCAAGCTCGAGAACGTCACCCTCGAGATGCTCGGCAAGGCCAAGAAGGTCACCATCACCAAGGACGACACCACCATCGTGGACGGCGTCGGCGGCAAGGACGGCATCGAAGCCCGCATCGGCCAGATCAAGAAGCAGATCGAAGACACCACGAGCGACTACGACAAGGAAAAGCTGCAGGAACGCCTCGCCAAGCTGGCCGGTGGTGTTGCCGTGATCCGCGTCGGCGGCGCGACTGAAGTCGAAGTGAAGGAAAAGAAGGACCGCGTCGATGACGCCCTCAACGCGACCCGCGCGGCCGTGGAAGAAGGCATTGTCCCCGGCGGCGGCGTGGCCCTGCTGAAGGCCTCGAAGATCCTCGACGGCATGGAAGGCGCCAACGCCGACCAGACCCAGGGTATCGCCATCGTCCGTCGCGCCCTGCAGGCCCCGATCCGTCAGATCGCCGAAAACGCCGGCGTTGAAGGCTCCATCGTGGTCGGCAAGATCCTCGAAAGCGACAGCCCGACCTTCGGCTTCAACGCCCAGACCGAGCAGTACGTCGACCTGGTCGCCGACGGCGTCATCGACCCCGCCAAGGTGGTTCGCACCGCCCTGCAGGACGCCGCTTCGGTCTCCGGCCTGCTGATCACCACCGAAGCCGCCATCGTCGAGGCCCCCAAGAAGGGCAGCGGCGGGGCCCCGGGCGGCATGCCCGGCGGCATGGGCGGCATGGGCGACATGGACTTCTAGGAAGTCCATCAAGTCGCCCATCACTCAACGTGATCGGATCGGCCAAGGCCGATCCGAGCGGCGACATGGACTTCTAGGAAGTCTGAGTCACTCGCTGACTGAACGGGAAGGGCCGCTCCGAAAGGGGCGGCCCTTTCTCTTTGTCCCTTCTCCCGGCAAGCGGGAGAAGGGACGTTTATGAGCTAGTGCCGGGCCGGGATCGGCTGGGTGTATTCGGCCTTCGCGGCCGCCTCGTCGGCGAACTGCTTGCGGCGGGGGCCGAGGTAGCCGAACAGGAAGGCGGCGACCTTGCGGATCTGGATCTCTTCCGAGCCTTCGGTGATCCGGTAGCGGCGGTGGTGGCGGTAGATGTGTTCGAAGGCCTTGTGGCGGCTGTAGCCCATGCCGCCGTGCACCTGCATGGCCCGGTCCGCGGCTTCGCAGCAGAGGCGGTTGCCCCAGTAGTTGCACATCGAGACCTTGTCGGAGATCTCCTTCTCGATCTGCTTGTGCTCCATGTGATCCATCTGCCAGGCGGTCTGGCGGATCAGCAGGCGCAGCATCTCGCACTGGGTGGCCAGCTCGACGAGCGGGAACTGGATGGCCTGGTTGTCGCTGAGCGGCTTGCCGAACGGCTTGCGCTGGCGGGCGTATTTCACGCTCTCTTCGATGCAGTAGACAGCGGCGCCCAGCGAGGAGGCCGCCTGGCGGATACGGTTCTGGTGGACGAAGGACTGGCCGAGCCCCAGACCGCGATCGACCTGGCCCCAGTAGCTGTCTTCCGGGATCCAGCAGTCGAAGCTGATGCGCGGGTGGTCGGTGGGCATGTTGAAGGTCCACATCCACTCTTCGATCTTGATGTGCTCGCGGGGCACGATGAAGCAGGTGATGCCCGTGGCGTCGCCGTCCTTGCCGCTGGTGCGGGCGAAGACCATGACGTGGCTGACCACATGCATGCCGGTGGTCCACATCTTCTCGCCCTTGACCCGCCAGCCGGGCTTGCCGTCCTTCTCTTCGCGGACGCCCGTGGACTCCATGAAGGTGGCGTCGGAGCCGTGGTTGGGTTCGGTCAGGCCAAACGCCGTGCGCATCGTGCCGTTCAGCACCTTCTCGCCATCGCGGGCGTACTGCTCCGGCGTGGCGAATTCCTTGAACATCAGGATGAAGGGGTTGTTGCCGACGATGCTGTGCTCGGTCTGCAGGTCGTTGAACAGACCCAGGCCCTTGGCCGCCAGGTGCTCGCGGATCACCGCCATGTCGAGGTTGGTGCCGGCCTTGCCGCCCATGTCCTTGGGCCAGGCGTAACGCAGGTGGCCGGCCTCGTCGGCGACCTTGCGGCATTCGGCCAGCAGCTCTTCCCAGTCCTTGCGGGGCAGGCCGTTGTTGTCCCAGTCGGTGCGGGCGTGCTCGCGCCGGTGATCGAAGAAGCGCTCGTTGTCGTCGCGCGCCTGGATCGGATTGATCTTCTCCTCGATGAAGCGGTCGAGCTCGGCGAGGTAGTCGACGAGGTATTGGGGCAGGGCAAAGTCCACGGCCGTATCTCCCGATGAGTTCTGTTGTTTTGCCCAGTATGCGCCGGTTGACGCACGCGGCAACCGTGACCCCGCGTCAAGCGATTGCAGATTGGTTGCAGCGCCGTTCAGAGATTGCTCATCGATATGATGCAGGGTGGCCTGCCATGACAATGTTGATCTTCGCCGCCATTCTCGGAGCGCTGCTGGGCATGACCGTCCGGCCGGCGCTGCTGGCTGTCGCGATTTCGGTGGCGGTTTCGGGCGGGCTGCAGGGCGCCATCGCCTGGGTGGCGCGCCTCGCCGAGGCCAATCCGGCGCAGAGGGCGCTGGCGGAGCGGATCGAAATCCTGGTCGGCAAGGACGTCCATGCCCTGTGGCCGGTGCTGGCCGCGGCCGTGGTGGGGTCGATCGCCTCGGCGGTGATGTGGTCGCTGGCCAACAAGGAATCGACCGACCGCTACTGGTTCCGCGGCGGCGATCGCCGGGTGGTGCTGATGGACCAGGTCGAGGAAAACGACCGGCACAGCATTGCCGAGCAGCGTTTCCGCGACATCTTGGGTCGCTGATCCTGCGCGCTTAAAAATTTTTGCGTTCGATCAAAAAACCGCTTGCGCCGTTCTATGTTATCGTTGATATCTAAGCAGTGCTTAGTTCACGTCGCGTTGTTCGGTGGGGATACCGGGCGACAGACCAGCGGCGGGTTCCGGGCAAGAAGACTGATCCGATCCAAGCTGACGTTTCCTCATCCAACGCCCTGGAGGGCCACACATGAAAATCCAAGTCCTCGCGGCTGCCGCCGCCCTTTCGCTCGCCTTCTCGGGCGCTTCTTTCGCCGCTGACGGCAAGATCGTCGTCTCGCTGAAGACCCCGGTCGCCGCCAAGACCAAGGTCGTCGCCGGCGGCGCCGTCTGGAACTGCGAAGGCGCCACCTGCGTCGCCGCCGCCGCTCCGGCCCGCACCGACAGCACCAAGGGCTGCAAGGCCCTGAGCAAGGAAGTCGGCGAAGTCGTCGCCTTCGGTTCGCTGGGCAACGACGACCTGGCCAAGTGCGGCGCGGTCGTCTCGACCAGCCGCGCGGTCGCCTCGAACAAGTAGGCTTCATCGGGCGGGCTCACCCCCCGCCTGATCATTTCCTCGAGCAAACTCGACCTTGCCAATGGTCAAGGGGCGACCGGTTCATCCGGCCGCCCCTTTTCTCTTTGCAGGCCTGCGACTAGGACATCGCCGCATGACCACGCCCCGCCTTGCCCACGTGCTTGAAGACGCCCTGACCGCCGCCGCAGGGGCGGACCGGCCCGTGCTGCCGGTGTCCCTGGCGGTCGACTATGGCGCGGCCGGCGAGGGTGACCTGTCGGTGACGACGGGGGTCGACCGCTCGACCAAGAGCCTGGTGTTCGTCAGCGCCCGGGCGACATGGCCCGACGGGCGGGTCGCCGGCGGCGGGCAGGGAATCTTCCGGGTCATCCTCTAGGCGTCGCGGATGACGATCGGGCCCGGGCTTACCCTGCGTGAGGGTCGGGCAGGGCCTAATTCACCCCGGTTCCAACCTTATTTCCCCGCGACGTTGCGATGCACAACCCGCCGTGCTATCAGGCGCCCGGCTTCGGGCAGGCGGTTTGTAACGACCCCCTCGCTCACGTGCTTTTCTCAAGCGCTTTCAAGCCTTTAGGATCGTGGTGAGGGCAACCTTGCTGACGACGGACAGAACGCACCGGACGGACCAAATTGGCGGACGACAGCAAGACCAACGATGTGGGCGATCGATACGCCCGGGCCCTGTTCGACCTGGCCATGGATAACAATGCCCTGAAGGCCGTCGAGGCCGACATGGAAACGCTTTCGCGCGCCCTCGCCGAGAGCCGCGATCTCAAGCGTCTGGTCGAATCGCCCTCGTTCAGCGCCGAGGACAAGGGCAAGGGCCTGGTGGCCGTCGCCGCCAAGTCCGGGGTCAACATGCTGACCGCCAAGTTCGTCGGCCTGCTGGCCGCCAACGGCCGCGCCCGCGACCTGGCCCACGTCATCACCTCCTTCCGCAATCTGGCCGCCGCCCCCCGCGGCGCCGTGACTGCCGAGGTCGTCTCCGCCCTTCCGCTCACGCCCGCCCAGTCGAAGGGGATCGCCGCGGCGCTCCGCCAGTCGCTGGGCAAGGAACCGGAAATCACCACCCGCGTGGACCCCGCCCTGCTTGGCGGACTCAAGGTTCTCGTCGGTTCTCGTCTGTTCGATGCTTCGCTGAAGTCGAAGCTCGACTCCCTGAAATTCGCCCTGAAGAGAGCGTAACGTTATGGACATCCGCGCCGCCGAGATTTCGGCCATCCTCAAGTCGCAGATCGCCGGGTTCGGCGAAGAAGCCGATGTCTCCGACGTCGGCTCGGTTCTGTCCGTTGGTGACGGCATCGCCCGCGTCTATGGTCTGGACAACGTCCAGGCCGGCGAAATGGTCGAGTTCCCCTCGGCCGGCGTGAAGGGCATGGCCCTGAACCTCGAGCGCGACAACGTCGGCATCGTGATCTTCGGCAACGACAATCACATCAAGGAAGGCGACCAGGTTCGCCGCCTCGGCGAGATCGTCGACGTGCCGGTCGGCAAGGGCCTGCTCGGCCGCGTCGTCAACCCGCTGGGCGAGCCGATCGACGGCAAGGGCCCGATCGTCGGCTCCGAGCGTCGCCGCGTCGACGTCAAGGCGCCGGGCATCATCCCCCGCAAGTCGGTGCACGAGCCCGTGCAGACCGGCCTGAAGGCCATCGACGCCCTGATCCCGATCGGCCGCGGCCAGCGCGAACTGATCATCGGTGACCGTCAGACCGGCAAGACCGCCATCGCCATCGACGCCATCCTCAACCAGAAGGCCGCCAACGCCGGTGATGACGAGAGCGCCAAGCTCTACTGCATCTACGTCGCCATCGGCCAGAAGCGCTCGACGGTCGCCCAGATCGTGAAGACGCTCGAGGAAGCCGGCGCGATGGAATACACCATCGTCGTCGCCGCCACCGCCTCCGAGCCGGCCCCGCTGCAGTTCCTGGCGCCCTTCGCCGGTTGCGCCATGGGCGAGTACTTCCGCGACAACGGCATGCACGGCCTGATCATCTATGACGATCTGTCCAAGCAAGCCGTGGCCTACCGCCAGATGTCCCTGCTGCTGCGCCGCCCGCCGGGCCGCGAAGCCTACCCGGGCGACGTCTTCTACCTGCACAGCCGCCTGCTGGAACGCGCCGCCAAGCTGAACGAAGACAACGGCTCCGGCTCGCTGACCGCCCTGCCGGTCATCGAAACGCAAGCCAACGACGTCTCGGCCTACATCCCGACCAACGTGATCTCGATCACCGACGGCCAGATCTTCCTGGAAACCGACCTGTTCTTCCAGGGCATCCGCCCGGCCGTGAACGTCGGTATCTCGGTGTCGCGCGTCGGCTCCTCGGCCCAGATCAAGGCGATGAAGACCGTCGCTGGCCCGATCAAGGGCGAGCTGGCCCAGTACCGTGAAATGGCCGCCTTCGCGAAGTTCGGCTCCGACCTCGACGCCGCCACCCAGCGCCAGCTGGCGCGCGGTGAGCGCCTGACCGAGCTGCTGAAGCAGCCGCAGTACGCGCCGCAGTCGGTCGAAGAGCAGGTCTGCGTGATCTACGCCGGCACCCGTGGCTACCTCGACCAGATCGCCACCGCCGACGTCCGCCGCTTCGAGACCGAGTTCCTGAGCCGCCTGCACAGCAAGCACCAGGACCTGCTGGACGCCATCCGCACCACCAAGGCGCTGTCGGGCGATCTGGAAGACAAGCTGAAGGCCGCCCTCGCGGACTTCACCGCGACCTTCGCCTAAAGCCGGCTGACCAGGAGAAAGTAGCCTTCGATGGCCAGCCTAAAGGAAATGCGCAATCGGATCTCGAGCGTGAAAGCCACGCAGAAGATCACGAAAGCCATGCAGATGGTCGCCGCCGCCAAGCTGCGCCGCAGCCAGGACGCGGCCCAGAACGCGCGCCCCTATGCCGAGCGCATGGCCTCGGTCATCGCCAACCTGGCGGCGGGGGTGTCCGGCGACGGCGCGCCCAAGCTGCTGGGCGGCACGGGTAGCGACAGGCGCCACCTGGTGGTCGTCGCCGCCGCTGATCGCGGTCTGGCCGGGGGGTTCACCTCCTCGATCGTCCGCGCCGCCCGCGCCCACATCGGCAAGCTGATCGCCGACGGCAAGGACGTGAAGATCATCACCATCGGCAAGAAGGCCTTGCCGCCGCTTCGCCGGCTGTATGCCGACAAGATCATCGAAAGCTACGACCTGTCGGCCGAGCGGACCCTGACCCTGTCGGTTGCGGCCCCGATCGCCGAGCGGATCATCGAGATCTACGAAGCCGGTCAGACCGACGTCGTCACCCTGCTCTACAGCCGCTTCAAGTCGGTGGTCAGCCAGACCCCGGTCGGCCAGCAGCTTATCCCGGCCCAGGTGGCCGGCGGCGGCGCCCCCGCTGATCTGGGCGGCGCGGCCTACGAATACGAGCCGAGCGAGGAAGCCATCCTTGAAACCCTGCTGCCGCGTAACATCACGGTGCAGGTGCTTTCGGCGCTGCTCGAAAACATGGCCGGCTTCTACGCCAGCCAGATGACGGCCATGGACAACGCCACGCGCAACGCCGGCGACATGATCCGGGCCCTCAACATCCAGTACAACCGAACCCGCCAGGCGCAGATCACCAAGGAGCTGATCGAGATCATCTCCGGCGCCGAAGCCCTCTGACCGAATAAGACCGCACGGAAGACCAAGACATGGCCACCGCCCCCAAGAAGCCCGCCGCCGCCAAAGCCGCCGCCGCCCCGAAGGCCGCTGCTGCTCCGAAGGCTGCTCCCGCCGCCAAGAAGGCCGCCGCCCCCAAGGCAGCTGCTTCGAAGGCCGCTGTCGCCGGCGGCAAGGCCGCCCAGCTGTCGTTCAGCGGCGCGACCGGCCGTATCTCCCAGGTCATCGGCGCCGTCGTCGACGTCGAGTTCACCGGCGGCCTGCCGGCGATCATGAACGCCCTGGAAACCGAAAACCGCGACCAGCGCACCGGCGAGACCTTCCGCCTGGTTCTGGAAGTCGCCCAGCACCTGGGTGAAAACGCCGTCCGCTGCATCGCCATGGACACCACCGAGGGCCTGACCCGCGGTCAGCCGGTGCTCGACACCGGCGCCGGCATCCGCGTTCCGGTCGGTCCGGGCACGCTGGGCCGCATCATGAACGTCATCGGCGAGCCGATCGACGAAGCCGGCCCGATCCAGTCGGACATCTACAACGTCATCCACCGCGAAGCCCCGAGCTTCGAGGAGCAGTCCACCTCGGCGGAAGTCCTGGTCACCGGCATCAAGGTCATCGACCTGATGTGCCCCTACACCAAGGGCGGCAAGATCGGCCTGTTCGGCGGCGCCGGCGTCGGCAAGACCGTGACCATGCAGGAACTGATCAACAACATCGCCAAGGCTTACGGCGGTTAATCGGTTCTGGCCGGCGTCGGTGAACGCACCCGCGAAGGCAACGACCTCTACCACGAGATGATCGAGTCCAACGTCAACGTGGACCCGAAGAAGAACGGCGGCTCGACCGAAGGTTCCAAGTGCGCCCTGGTCTACGGCCAGATGAACGAGCCCCCCGGCGCCCGCGCCCGGGTCGCCCTGACCGGCCTGACGCAGGCCGAGTACTTCCGCGACGTGGAAGGCAAGGACGTTCTGCTGTTCGTCGACAACATCTTCCGCTTCACGCAGGCCGGCGCCGAAGTGTCCGCTCTGCTGGGCCGCATCCCCTCGGCCGTGGGTTATCAGCCCACCCTGGCCACCGAGATGGGTAACCTGCAGGAACGCATCACCTCGACCAACAAGGGTTCGATCACCTCGGTCCAGGCCATCTACGTTCCCGCCGACGACCTGACCGACCCCGCGCCCGCCGCCTCGTTCGCCCACCTGGACGCGACGACCGTGCTGAGCCGCGACATCGCCGCCCAGGCCATCTTCCCGGCCGTCGACCCGCTCGACAGCACCAGCCGGATCATGGACCCGCTGGTCATCGGTGAAGAACACTACGCCGTCGCCCGCCAGACCCAGGAAATCCTCCAGCAGTACAAGCAGCTGAAGGACATCATCGCCATCCTGGGCATGGACGAGCTGTCGGAAGAGGACAAGCTGACCGTGGCTCGCGCCCGGAAGATCCAGAAGTTCCTCAGCCAGCCCTTCTTCGTGGCCGAGCAGTTCACCAACACGCCCGGCGCCTTCGTCGAGCTGAAGGACACCATCCGCTCGTTCAAGGCCATCTGCGACGGCGAGTACGACCACCTTCCGGAAAGCGCCTTCTACATGGTCGGCCCGATCGAAGAAGCCGTGGCCAAGGCCGAGAAGATGGCTCAAGAGGCCTAAGCCTGATGGAAGACGACGACATCGCCGCGGGTTACTGCTGTGACGACATGGAGGTCTGCCTTGGGGCGGGCCCCGACGCGGCGCTGTTCGAACACGACAGCGGTCTGATCCTGCTCAACGCAGGCCGGACCGAGCAGGACGGGGAAGAGGGCAACCTCCTCATCTCCGTCCAGTTCTGTCCCTTCTGCGGCACCGAGCTGCAGACGGACGAAGATATCGACGCCGCGCTGGAGGCGGTGGACTGATGGCCGACAAGCTGCACTTCTCCCTGGTCGCCCCCGAGCGCGAAGTCTTCGCCGGCGAGGTCGACCGCGTCGACGCCCCCGGCGTCGAAGGCGACTTCGGCGTGCTGGCAGGCCACGCGCCCTTCATGACCGCCCTGCGCGAAGGCAAGATCACCGTGGTCAACGGTTCGACCACCCGGGTGTTCGACGTCCAGGGCGGGTTCGCCGATGTGACCCCGGCCGGCCTGACGATTCTGGCCGAACATGCCGTCGAGGCCGCCTAAACTATTACCGGCGTCATTTTTTCGCCGGGATTCAATCGTTGGCAGGTTGCGAGGGATCGCAAGGCGGTCTTTGATGCTACCGCCTAATGTTCAAGAGGGTTGAAGTCCGATGCGTGTCGCCATCCTGTCCCTGCTCGCCGCGAGCGCTCTGACCACGGCCGTGGTTGCTCAGGAAGCTCCGGCTCCTGTGCCGACCGAAACGCCGGTCCCTGAGGCCACGGCGCCGGCGCCCGCGCCGGAAGCCGCGCCTGCGCCGGTCGCCGCTCCGGAGCCTCCGCCGCCGCCGGCCGCGCCGAGCGAGGCCACCTCGGTTCTGTTCAACGACGTGATCCGCCGCATCTGCATGCCGCTGGTCCAGGGTGGTGACATCACCAAGCTGGCCACCGGCTACGGCATGAAGCTCAAGAAGCGTGACATGATCTGGGAAAAGACCTGGGCCCCGGGCCTGAAGGTCACCCTGCGCGACCAGGGCGTGAACAAGAACGTCTGCAACGTCTCGATCCAGCATTCGATCAACGGCCTCGAGGCGACCATCACCGACGTCCACAACTGGGCCATCTACAACGGCTGGACCCTGGAAGATAACGCCAAGCGCACCACCGACATGGAGCGCACCAACCGCAAGTGGTCGCACATCACGCCCGAAAACAAGCGCGAGGACATCGTCCTGATCACCGTCCGCAAGGTCGGCGGCGCGCCGGTCAATTCCAAGTACGATCAGACCGACGTGCTCTACGCGATCACGCCGTAGCCTGCTTCGAGCCGGCGGGACGACCCGCCGGCTCTTCCTCTCATTCGGGACGGCCCGGCTTCATAAGGAAACCCCTATGGCCTGGATCATCCTCGTTATCGCCGGACTGTTCGAGACCGGCTGGGCCGTCGGCCTGAAATACACCGAGGGCTTTACGCGCCTGTGGCCGACCGTCTGGACGGCCGTCGCCCTCGTCATCTCCATGGCCCTGCTCGGCTGGTCGATAAAGACCCTGCCGCTGGGCACGGCCTATGCGGTCTGGACCGGGATCGGCGCGGTCGGCACGGTCATCGTCGGCATCATCCTGTTCAAGGAACCGGCGACGGTGGCGCGCCTGGTCTGCGTCGGCCTGATCGTGGCGGGGATTGTCGGCTTGAAGATCTTCTCGCCGCCCTCGGCCTGACATGGCCTGGCGGCAACGGGGACAGGATGCAGCGCCCCCTTTCCCGCCTTGTCAGGCCGCTTTGGCCAGCTTTCCATCCAGCCAGGACAGGCAGCGGGCCGCAACGGCCTCCCAGCCGGGCTCGCCGGGCAGCCAGTGGCTCATCTCATCGAAGACCAGCGCTTCGCCGCCCATCTTGTGGGCGGTCTGGCGGACCGTCGCGGCCGGATGGATCACGTCACGGCCGCCGGCAATGGCGAGCACCGGCAGGCCGGGCCTGGCCGACACCTGGGTGGTCATGAAGGGGTCCAGCCACCAGTTCAGGGTTTCCCACAGCGCTCGCCCGCTCTCGGGAACCATGCGGGCGAAGACCGCGGCGCGGGCGGCGGTGTCCATGCGGTCGAGGCTGTAGCTTCCCGCCAGGCCCCGGTCCGGTGCGATGGCCTGCAGCCAGAAGGGGCCCAGCGCATAGAGGCTGACCGCGCTCGCCCCTTCTTCCATGGTCGAGCCGTAGACGCCCCAGGGCGCCGACGGGGCCAGCAGCACCAGGGCTGACAGTCGCGCCTTGCCTGCCGCCATCTGGGCGACGAGCCCGCCCATCGAATGGCCGATCAGCACCGGCGGCGTCTCGCAGCCTGCGCAGACAGCGGCGACATAGGCGGCATAGTCGCTCATCGACTTGCCGGCCGGGTCGGTCCCCGGGGCATGGCCGGGCAGGTCGGGGGTCAGCACCAGATGGCCGGCCGCTTCGAAGGCGGTGCGGAAATCGTCCCAGATCCAGCCGCCGCAGAAGGCGCCGTGGACCATCACGATCGGCGTTTTGGCGTGGCTCAAGACTTCGGCTTCTTGGCCGGCGGCTTGCTGGCGGAAGCGGCCTTGGCCTTCGTCGCCGGCTTGGCGGCGGCCTTGGACGTGGCGGCCTTTTTCGCTGCCGGCTTTTTGGCGGCAGGGGCCGGTGCGGCTTCAGCCTTGGGTGCAGCCTTTGGCTTTGCGGCGGCCTTTGCGGGCGGGGGCGCCACTGGGTCGGCGACGACTGGCGCGGGACTGGCCTTCGCAGCAGCTTTTGCCTTGCCCGGCGCCTTGACGGGGGTCTTGGCGGCGGACCGGGCCGTCGCCTTCGCCTTGGCAGGAGCCGCCTTCTTTGCCGTCGGGGCCTTTACGGTCGGCGGGTCGGCGGTCAGGCCATTGTTGGCCAGCCAGGCGGCGATGTCGGCGATGACCTGGTCTGTTCCGGGCTCGTCGATGATCCAGTGGGCGTTGTTGGGGTATTCCAGATAGTCGCCGCCGACCCGGCCGTACTTGGCGCCGACCCGGCGCACGTCGGCGATCGGGGTGGCGCGGTCCTTGGCGCCGCCGATGGTCAGCAGCGGCACGGTGACCCTGGTCTCGTCGATGACGGCCATGCCGTGCTCATCCTTGTCCGGATAAGCCAGGTCGTTGTAGACGCCGCCGCTGTCGTAGACGGCGGTCGCATAGATCTCCGCATGGCGCGCGGCGGGCACGCGGTTGAGCACCCCCCATTTGAAGCCGGTCGCCCAGATCTTGTGCGGCTTGGTCTCCGGCTTTCCGGAGAACAGGACGTTGCCGAAGGTGACCGCCTGGGCCAGGGCGCTGCCGCTGCGGGCGTCGACGGGCGAGGCGGGGGTGATCAGCACGGCGGCCCGGCCGACGCCGCGTTCGACCAGCTTCTGGGCGATCAGCCCGCCCATCGAGTGACCAATCAGCACGGGCGGCTGGCCGGTTTCGGCCTCCAGCCGGCGAGCTTCCGCCTCCATGGCCTCGACATAGTCCTTGAGGCGCAGCGACGGCAGATCGGTCGGCGGCTTGCCGACCGTGCGCTTGTCGGCGAACAGGGTCGGAGTCTCGACCCGCCAGCCGAGCGCGCGGAATGCGGGCGCCAGCCGGTCCCAGGCCTGACCTGTACAGCCAATGCCATGGATCATCAGGATCGCACCACTCATCGCCGTCCCCGCATAGTGTCTGAAGGCGTCCGCCACCTGATCATAGGCGGCGCGCTTGAACGGTACGATTAGGCCCGGCGCCTCGTCGAGTCGACCCCAGCGCCAGGCGTCGAACTCCGGCGTTCCGTGCGCGTCCAGCCGGACTTCCTTGTCCTTGCCGGTGAAGCGCATGGCGAACCACCCCTGCTTCTGGCCCTGCCAGCCCTTGGTGAACTTCGAGCCGCGCGCATGGGGGGGGAAGTCGTAGGTGATCCAGCCCTCGGTGCGGCCGATGATCTTGGCCGACCTGATGCCGGTTTCTTCCTCCAGCTCCCGTCGGGCGGCGGTTTCGAAGTCCTCTCCCGGATCGATGCCGCCCTGCGGAACCTGCCAGCGGTGCGCGGCATCAGTGTTGGCCCGACGGCCCAGCCAGACGCGGCCATCGGGATGGAAGAGGACGACCCCGACGTTGGGGCGATGCTTGGGGAATGAGTCGGTCAACGCCCGCTGAGTAGAGCAGAGGCGGGGGCCAACTGGAACCCGCGTCCTTCCAGAGAACGGGCCCAGACCGCCGCACTTTCGAGGGTGACCGGGTAGGCGAAACCCGAGCCCAGAGCCTGGCCGTTGCTGCGGGCGGCGGCCTCAAGGGCGGTGAAGCTGCGGGCGATGGCCTCGGCCGACAGATCCTCATCGACGATGCGGTCGGCCGTGGCGCGGGGCGGGCCGTTGCCTTTGCGGGCCGCCAGGCCGTCGTCGACGAAGGCGACGCCGCGCTGCTTGAGGACGCCGCTGAAGGCGTTCATCGCCGGACCTGAGGCGACGAAGCGGCTGCCCAGGTAGTTGGTGACGCCGAAGTAGCCGCTGGCGCGCGACAGCACCCACTCGGTCTTCTTGACGATCTCGCCTGGCGCGCCGGCGGCCAGCAGGGTGTAGGGGCCCGGGTCGTTCTGCGGGTAGTCGTTGGGCTCCATCGGCGTCTCGAGCAGCACCTCATGGCCGTTGGCGCGGGCCAGATCGATCCAGCCCTGCAGCCCTTCGGCATAGGGCGCGAAGGAGAGGGTGACCTCGGCCGGCAGCAGCTCGATGGCGCGGCGGGTGTAGGCGGGGTTGAGGCCAAGGCCGCCGATGACCAGCGCCACCTTGGGCTTGCCGTTGGCGGTGAACGGACGGGCGTAGGCCTGCCAGGGCTTCTGGCCGTTGCCGCCGATGATGGGCAGCAGGGCGCCGCCGGGGCCGGGCGCGGTCAGGCCGGCGAGCGGGGCCTGGGCCAGGGCCGAACCGCCGCCGGTGGCGATCATCGGACCGCCGGCGCCTTCGAGCCGGCCGCCCTCGGGCAGGGTGATGACGGCCGAGCCGCCGACAATGCCGTTTTCCGCCAGCTCAATGGGCTGGTCAGAGAGGGTCAGTTCGTCGGTGGTGACGGTGGGGGTTTCGCTCTCATCGGCGAGCGCCTGCTTCCAGCCGGGGAGGTCGGAGCCGGCCTCGGCGGCGTGGGCAAGGGACAGCCGCACCGTCGGCGTGCCGGCCTTGGCGTCGCCCATGACTGTGATCAGGACGATCAGGGTCAGCAGGAACAGAAGACCCGCGCCGCCGGCGCTCAGCCAGGGATTGCTCGCGACCCGCAGGGCCATAGCCCGAGCCTGGCCGGCGCGGCTGGCCGGCGGCTTTGGCGGGGTGTGCGGAATCTGCGGCTTGCGCGAGAACATGGGCGAACGGCGCCGGGCTACTTTGAAGGGTGCGCCGAAGATGCCCGGGTATGGTTAATGAAGGGCTTAGAGGGACCGTGAACAGGCGGGGACAGATTGAATTTTGCTCGCCCCATCGAGCAGCCGTCACCGCCTGCTCAAGGAGCGAAGCGCAATGCGGCCCCTGTGCCCGGACCTACTTCTTCGGCGCCGTCTTCGGCGCCACGGTCGCCACCTTGGGGGCGGGAGCGGGGAGCTTGGGCGTGGCCTCCACCGACCCGAACTTCAGCACCTCGATGGCGCGCGCCAGCTGGAAGTCCTTCTTGTCGTCGAAGGTGGCCGGCGGGGCCTCCGCCGGGGCGTGCGCCGCCCGGCGCGCCTTGCCCTCTTCGGCGTTCAGCGAGTTGCGCAGGGACGCCTCGCTGAACTGGAAGGAGCGGTTGGCGATCAGTTCCGCCTGCTCGCGGGTGGCGGCGACCTCGAGGTCCGGCTCGATGCCGGTCTTCTGGATCGAGCGGCCGGCCGGGGTGTAGTAGCGCGCGGTGGTCAGCTTGACCGCCCCGTCGCCCTGGCCCGGCAGGGCGATGACCGACTGCACCGAACCCTTGCCGAAGCTGGTCAGGCCGACGAGTTCAGCCCGCTTGCGGTCCTGCAGGGCGCCGGCGACGATCTCGGCGGCGCTGGCCGAACCGTTGTCGACCAGCACCACGACCGGCAGGCCGTTCAGGAGGTCGCCGGCCTGGGCGTTGTAGCGTTCGATGTCCTTCGGGTCCCGCCCGCGCTGGCTGACCACTTCGCCGCCGTCGAGGAAGATATCGGCCACGCCGACCGCCTGGTCGAGCAGACCGCCCGGATTGCGGCGCAGGTCGAAGACCAGACCCTTCATCTTCGGATTGGCCGTCTGCAACGCCTTGATCGCCGCCGTCAGTTCCTCGGTGGCGTTCTCGTTGAAGCTGCTCAGCCGCACATAGCCGTACTCGCCCTCCATGCGGGAGGTGACGACCTTCTGCTTGATCACTTCGCGCACCAGGGTGACGTCGAAGGGATCGGTCTTCTCGCGGGCGATCGACAGCACGACCTTCTCGCCGGGCTTGCCGCGCATCTGCTTGACGGCTTCCGACACCGGCATGCCCAGCACGCTCTCGCCGTTGACGGCGGTGATGAAGTCGCCCGGTTTCAGACCGGCGCGGTCGGCCGGAGTGTTGTCCATCGGCGAGACGATCTTGACGACCCCGTCCTCGCTGGTGATCTCGATGCCCAGGCCGCCGTATTCGCCGCGGGTGGTCTCCTGCATGTCCTGGAAGGCTTCGCCGGTCAGGTAGCCCGAATGCGGATCGAGCGAGGACAGCATGCCCTCCATGGCCGCCTCGATCAGCTTCTTCTCGTCGACCTCGACGACGTACTGCCGCTCGGTCATTTCCAGCACGTTGCCGAAGACTTCCAGCATCCGGTAGGTCTCGGACTTCGGCCTGGCCGTCGCCTGGGCCTGCTGGCTGATGTAGGCCATGGAGCCGGCGCCGAGGGCGAAGGCGCATGCGCCGATCACGAGATGCTTCTTGAACATGACCAACCTTAAAGGGCTCCAATGCGGCGCCTTGAGGGCCGCGGTACGCAACACATTACTCACAGAACCAGGAATGTATCCCTTAACGCGCCGACAGCCAGCGCGCCGGGTCCATCGGGGTCCCATCGCGTCGGAGCTCAAGATACAGCTCCGATGCGCCAGGCGCACTTGCGGCCATGCGTCCCACCGGCTGGCCCGCCGTCACCGGGGTTCCGGCGGCGACGGTGGCCTGGTCGAGGCCCGCCAGGACCAGGTGGAAGCCGGTCGAGGTGCGAAGGATCAGGATGACCCCCCAGCCGGTCACCGGCCCAGCGAATTCAACCCGTCCTTGAACCGGACTGACCACGCCCCCGCCGGATGGCGCGCGCAGCCACAGGCCAGGCGAGCCGGGCGCCGAATAGCCGCGCACCACCTGGCCCTCGACCGGGCGGCGCAGGGGGCCGGGACCGTCGCCGGAGGCGCGGCGCGGGAAGCTGTCGACAAGGGCGCCGGGGGAGCCGAGTTCGCGTCCCGCCGCCTGGGCGGTGTTCGGATAGCGGGCCTCGATGTCCTGCTGCTGTGCCAGGAGGCGTTCGAGGTCGCCGCGGCGACCGGCAACGCGGCTCTCGGCGGTGAAAAGCGAGGCGCTGGCCCCGGCCGCCTGGCGGCGCAGGTTGGAGATTTCCCTGGCCTCGAGTGCGTAACCCCGCGCCCGGCGCTCCAGCTCCGGGGTCATGGCCCGCATCAGGATGGCGGCCCGCACGGCGTCGCGGGCGTCGTCGGGCCGCACCAGCAGGGCCGGCGGCGGATCGCGCCGGAACAGGGTGAGGGCGGCCAGAAGGCTGCCCAGCCGGGAGCGCTCGCGGCCCATCTGGGCGGTCAGGGCGGTCTCGCGGGCGTTCAGAAGGCTGAGGCGTTCGCGGGCGGCGTCGACGTCACGGCCGCCCTGGGCCTGGCTGGAGGCGATGCGGCGCAGCTCTTCGCGCAGGGCGGCGATCTCGCCGCGGGCCGCATCCTGGCTCTCGGGACTGCCCGGACCGATGATCAGCATGGCCCGCGGCGATGGCGCATCGGCCGGCTCCTGCGCCACGCTGGTGGCGGCGAGCGCGGAGAGGGCAAGGATGGTGGCGAGGGCGAGGGGGCGCATGGACGCTCACCTATAGCGAATTCTTCGTCCGTTGCGTGAGCAAACCCGGCCCTCGATCACAGGAGGGTGTCTCGATCAGTCCCGGTGATACGGCGATCCCGCCAGGACCGTCACCGCCCGGTAGACCTGCTCGGCCAGCATCATCCGCGCCATGGCATGCGGCCAGGTCTGCGGACCGAAGGCCAGCGTCTCGTTGGCTGCCGACAGGATCGACGCGTCCAGCCCGTCCGCCCCGCCGATGATCAACACCAGCTCCCGCGTTCCGCCGTCCCGCAAGGTCTCCACCCGTCCCGCGAAGGCGCGGCTGGTCCAGGCCTTGCCGTGCTCGTCGCAGGCAATGACGTGGGCGTCCTTCAGATGGGGGATGAGCACCTCGGCCTCGGCGGCCTTGCCGGGTTTCCTGGCCTCGACCTCGACGATCTCGACCGGACCAAGGCCCAGCGCCCGGCCGGAAGCCGTGGCGCGCTGGGCGTAGTCGGCGGCAAGGGCGGCCGCCGGGTCTCGCCCCAGCCGCCCCACCGTCAGCAGCGTGACTTTCAGTTGGCCGCCTTGATATGGTTGGAGTCGACCGACCAGATCTTCTCGATGTTGTAGAAGGTGCGAACCTCCGGCCGGAACAGGTGGACCACGACGTCACCGGCGTCGATCAGCACCCAGTCGCAGTGCGGCAGGCCCTCGACCCGGGCGCGGCCATGGCCGTGGTCCTTCAGCATGCGCAGCACATGGTCCGCCAGAGCGCCGACGTGACGATGCGAACGGCCGGACGCCACGATCATGGAGTCAGCCATCGGGCTTTTGCCCTTCAGATCGATGAGGACAATCTCTTGAGCCTTATCGTCGTCCAGCCTGGACAGGATCAGCTCTTCGAGCGAACCCGGGCGGGGCTCCTCGGTGGAGGCCGGGGTAACGGCTTCCTGCGCCTGGGGCGCGAACTCGCGGTTCAGCGGAGTGCTCCTTGTTCTCTCGCTACAAAAGAGACCCATAGCAGGTTTTGCGGCATCCGTCAGGCGTTGTGATTCTTCGCGCTGCCGAGAGATTGCAGCGACCTGTGCCGAACCTGGTGGTCAAACCAAATCTCAACACACGGCTGTTAGGACGAGAGTCCAATGAACGCCAGAACGTCGTCCATATCCCGCCGGTTCCTGATCAGCGTCGGCCTGTTGTCGATCGCGGTCACCCTGATCGCGTTCGGGGCCGCCTTCGTGGCCTTCCAGCAGGAGCTGGAGCGCCGCGAGATCGCCTATCTGCGGGACTACGTCACCCAGCGGGCCAATCAGGAAGAGCGCCGGTTCACCGATCTGGCCATGTTGCACCGAGACGCCGGGGCGGCGATGAAGCTGCGCATGGCCAGACTGTCGGATGGCGAGACAAACGCCCTGTTCGACCAGTATTTCCCGCTGCGGGCCGACGGCACCCGTCGCAGCCGCGACGCCGCCTTCGATGGTCAGCAGAAGGCCGATGGCGACTACCTCTATGGCGTCGGCGCCTTCATCAAGGACGGCGCCAATGTGCCGATGCTGGAGAAGAAGGCCCTGGTCGCCGCCTATCAGGTGGTTCCGCGGTTCGGGGAGTCGGCGGTCACCCGTTACGACAACTTCTACTTCTTCACCCCGGGCACCCGACTGGTGATGTTCGCGCCCACCCGGCCGGACCGACTGCTGTTCTACCGTCAGAAGGCCCCGGCCAATCTCGACATTTCCGGTGAGGAGATGAGCAAGATCACCGGCATGGCCCTGAACCCGGCGCGGGGCATCCGCTGCACCAATTTGCAGCGGCTTTTGCAGGACAATGCCGGCGAGCGGCTGGCGACCGGCTGCATGACCCCGGTCGACGCCGAAGGGCGGCACCTGGGCGCGTTCGGCTCATCGATCGAGCTTTCCGGCTACTTCATGCGGGCCATCCGCGACACCTCGCGCGGCGCGGTCAACCTGATCACCACCGGCTCGGGCGATCTGATCGCCTACCCGGGCTTCGCGACGCCGGGCAAGGCGCCGGAAGCGACGCTGGCGGCCTATGAAAAGGACATGGGCCTCAAGGCCCTGACCAGGTCCATCAAGGCCCAGAAGTCGCCGCGCGGGGTCGTCCGCAGTCCGGACGGCAAGTACATCGTCGCCTACGGCCAGCTGCGCGGGCCCGACTGGTATTTCCTGATCCGCTATCCGGCCAGCGCCGTGACCATGGCCGCCGCTCGCTCGGCTGCCTGGATCCTGGTCCTGGGCCTCTTCGCCGCCTGCCTGCAGGGCATGCTGGTCATGGGCATGGCGCGCAAGGCCATCGGCGCGCCGCTGTCCAGGCTGGCGGCCTTCGCCGACACCCGCCGGCGAGATCCGCAGGCGCCGATCCCGGCCGCTGAAGCCGCCGAGCTGGAAGCGATCGAGGCCCGCCCCGACGAGATCGGCGCCCTGGCCCGGGCCCTGAGGGCCGCCCGCGACGAAGCCGGCCTGGTGATGGACGACCTGGAAAACCGCGTCCGCGCCCGCACCGCCGAGCTGGAACGGGCCAACCAGGAGAAGTCCCGCTTCCTGGCCAACATGAGCCATGAGCTGCGCACACCCCTGAACGGTGTCGTCGCCGTCTCCGAGACCCTGGCCCGCGAGCAGACCACGGCCCGCGGCAAGGAACTGGCCGAACTGATTTCCTCGTCCGGGCGCCTGCTGGAGCAGGTGCTGACCGACATCCTCGACTTCTCCAAGATCGAGGCCGGCGAGCTGCGTCTGGAAAAGGGGGTGTTCGACTCCCGAACCCTGGTCGGCCGCATCACCGCCCTGCATGCCGAGGCCGCGGCGATGAAGGGCCTCGATCTGGACTGGTCGGTCGACCCGGCCGCCGAGGGCGCCTGGCAGGGTGATGCCGTGCGCATCACCCAGATCCTCTCCAACCTGCTCTCCAACGCCGTGAAGTTCACCGCCGAAGGCGGCATCACCGTTCACGTCGGTCGCCGCCCGCATGGCCTGGCCTTCAGTGTCAGCGACACCGGCATCGGCTTTGACGCAGCGGCCGGCGCGCGACTGTTCCGCCGCTTCGAACAGGCTGACGCCTCGATTACCCGCCGTTTCGGCGGCACGGGCCTGGGCCTGGCGATCTGCCGCTCCCTGGCCGAGCTGATGGGCGGGACCATTCAGGCCGCCTCCAATCCCGGCGAGGGTTCGACCTTCGTCGTCACGCTGCCGCTGGAGCCTGCGGAGGTCGTGAGCGAGGAGACCGTCGCCCTGGCCGACGAGGCGGAGGTTCAGGGTATCAACGTGCTGCTGGCGGAGGATCATCCGACCAACCAGCGGGTCGTCAGCCTGATCCTCGAGGCCGCCGGCGTGCGCCTCGACATCGTCGAGACCGGCGTCGCGGCCCTGGAGCGCCTCAGCGACCGGGCCTACGATCTGGTCCTGATGGACATGCAGATGCCGGAGATGTATGGCCTGACCGCCACCCAGCGCCTGCGTGAGCGCGAGCGGGCCCTGGGGATTCCGCGCACACCGGTGATCATGCTGACCGCCAATGCCCTGGACGACCATGTGCAGGCCAGCCTGGCGGCCGGCGCTGGCGCCCACCTCTCCAAGCCTGTGCGGGCGGACAGCCTGCTGGCCGCCATCGCGGCGGCTCTGGAGCCCGCCGAGCAGGACCTGGCGGCGGCCGGCTGATCGCCTTGGCCGGCTTTAAGCCTCAACCGCCTTGTCCAGCTCCTGAAAGACCTCGACCATGACGTCGTAGGCGGCCAGGAAGTTGTCCAGGTTCTGCTCGATGTGATCGGTGGTGACGCCGCCGTCGATCATCAGATAGTTCTCGAAATACAGGCTCTTGCCGTCGTCCGAGACGTAGGCCTTGCCGATGTAGTATTCGCGATTGTAGCGGTCGGCGGTCCGGCGGGCCGTCGCCAGATCGTCCTTGTCCAGCTCCATCGACGCATAGAAGCGGATCCCAAGGCAGCCCTTGGGATAGCCGTCCGCATCACAGGCGCGGACATCCGCCCCCATGAAGAAGGGCTGCTTGTCCCGGCCCTCGATGGTCCAGCTGGGCTTTTCCCCTTCCTTGTGCTTGTCGGGGAGGATCTTGGTCTTGAAGCCGCTCTTGCGCATCACCGCGGCCACCTGCTCGGGCGTGATGGTGTAGTTGACCTGCGCCTTGCCACTGCTAGGCCGTTCGGCCGCCATTGCCGGTGTCGCCGCCAGCAGCGCCGCGGTCATCGCCAACACCCGCCAGACCATCCCCGAACTCCAAAAAACCCGGGCCATCGGACGCGGCCCCCCACCGCTGCAGCATAGCCCGGACCGGCGGATATGACAGGCCTAGACCCTTTCAGGTTCTGATGTACGCATCAAAACCTGATCAAAAGGGTCTAGAATCAAACATTTAGAGCACGTCCGGGCGGCGGAACCGCCTACACTTCCGCCTGACGTGCTCTACCGCCCGCTGCGCTTGCGCTCACGCATGGCTGTCGAGGAGGCGAAGTTGAAGGGGCCGCGCAGATAGACCCAGGCGGGGGTCTTCAGGGTGGCCAGCAGCGGCGCCTCGCGGGCCGGGTGGCGGTAGTGGGCGAAGCGCTTGGCGGCCGGTGACATCCGCGCCTTCAGGGAGGCCCAGGGGCGCGAGACCACTGCGACCGGAACCTCGCGCATCAGCTGGGTCCAGCCACGCCAGCGGTGAACGTCCTTCAGGCTGTCGGCGCCCATGATCCAGACGAAGTGGACGCCGGGATAGCGGGCTTTCAGCAGGCGCAGGGTGTCGATGGTGTACTGCGAGCCGAGCCGGGTCTCGATGTCGCTGACGATCATCCGGGCGTCGCCGATGGCGGCCCTGACCTCGGCCAGGCGCGTCTGCAGCGGCGCGGTCTCCTTGGAACTTTTCAGCGGGTTCTGCGGCGAGACCAGCCAGATCACCCGGTCGAGAGCGAGCCTTGTGATGGCCGTGCGGGCGACGTGGAGGTGACCTTCATGCACCGGATTGAACGAGCCGCCGTAGAGGCCCACGCGCATTCCGGGCTTGAGGACGAAACCCGTCCGGAGGGCGGCCGGGCGGCCGGCCTCAGGGGCGTGTCTGGCCGGACCCGCGAACCACATATTTGAATGTCGTCAGTTGTTCCGCGCCCACCGGTCCCCGGGCATGCAGCCGGTCCGTGGCGATTCCGATCTCCGCGCCGAATCCAAACTCTCCCCCGTCGGCGAACTGGGTGGAGGCGTTGACCAGCACGATGGCGCTGTCGACCTCGGCGATGAAGGCTTCCGCCGCAGCCTCGTCCTCGGTGACGATGGCGTCGGTGTGGCCCGAGCCGTAGGCCGCGATGTGGCGAGCGGCGCCGGCCACCCCGTCGACGATCGCAACGGCCAGGATCGGGGCCAGGTATTCGGTGGTCCAGTCGGCGGTTGTCGCCGCCTTCATCGAGGGCTCGATGGCCAGGGCGGCTGCGTCACCCCGAAGCTCGCAGCGTTCCTTGATCAGGGCGTCGGCGATAGGTGGCAGCAGGCGCTCGGCCGCCGTCCTGTCGATCAACAGGGTCTCGGCAGACCCGCAGACGCTGACCCGGCGCAGCTTGGCGTTGACGACGATCCGGACGGCCTTGGCGATGTCGGCGGCCGCATGGACAAAGACGTGGTTGAGACCTTCCAGGTGACCCAGCACCGGGGCCCGCGCCTCGGCCTGCACCCGGGCGACCAGGCCCTTGCCGCCGCGCGGAATGATCAGGTCGATCTGGCGGTCGAGGCCGCTGAGCAGGGCGCCCACCGCGTCGCGGTCGGTGGTGCGGACGATCTGAACGGCGCTCTCGGGCAGGCCGGCGGCCCGCAGGCCAGAGGCCACACAGGCGTGGATGGCGAGGTTGGAGGTGATGCACTCCGACCCGCCCCGCAGGATCACGGCGTTGCCGGCCCGCACGCAAAGCGCCGCCGCGTCGGCGGTGACGTTCGGCCGGCTCTCGTAGATCATCGCGATCACGCCGATGGGGGTGCGGACCCGGGCGATGTCCAGGCCGTTGGGCCGGGTCCAGCGGGCGATCTCGGCGCCGACGGGATCTGGAATGGCGGCGACAGTCTCGATGGCGCGGGCCAGTTCCTCGACCCGCCCCTCGTCCAGCAGCAACCGGTCGAGCATTGGCCCTGAAATCCCGGCGGCCTTGGCGGCGGTCAGATCACGGGCGTTGGCGGCAAGAATGGAGCCGGCGCCGTCTCGGATGGCGGCGGCCATGGCGCTGATGGCGGCCGTGCGCTGCTCAGCCGACGCCAGGCGCAGGGCGCGCGCGCCATCGCGCGCCGCCCGGCCCATGGCCATCATCCTGCCCCGCAATGTCTGGCCGGCGTCGTCCATCCGCTCCGTATCCGGATTTGCTCAGGACGAGCATTAGCGGCCTTATTCGCTGTAGTCGAACTCGAACTTCGGCGTCTCGCCCTCCAGGCACTTGCCGTCGACCGGCTTGCTCGGGTCCTGCAGGAAGCTGCGGACCATGACCCGTGCGCAGGGGCTGCCGTAGCTGACGCCGTGCGTGACGTTGGGGGCGATGAACAGCTGGCCCTTGCTGAAGCGGGCGACGGCGGCCTTGGCGAGGCTGGGCGGGCAGCCGGGGTCGATCTCGGCGGCGATGAACAGGGTGGGGATGTTGCTGGACTGCGGACCGGCGTCGAGGGGATCGGGCTGACCGACCGCCCAGGCTTCGCAGACCTCGAAGTAGCGGGTCATCGAGGGCACGGCGAGGGCGGCGATGGGATCGCCGTCGACCTGCGCCACCTTGGCGCGGTCCTCGAAGGGGAACTCCTCCTTGCAGAGGTGGGTCAGGTGCTGGCCTTCGAAATAGGGGCTGCGCTCGGCGCGGTGAGCCTCGAGGGCGGAGAAGTCGCCCTTGACGAAGTTGGCCAGGTCCATCGGCAGGTGGCGGGCGCCGTAGCTGTCATAGGCGGCGTCCATCAGAAAGCCGGCCATGTCGTCGGCCGTGTAGGCCCGGCCCTTGCCCTGCACGGGGCCGGCATTGAACTTTTTGGCCAGGGCCACGAAGTCGGCCTCGACGGTCGGGAAGCGTTTCGCACACTCGGCGTCGGCGGCGCACTTGCCGAGGACCAGATGCACCGCGTCGGAGATCAGCTGCGGGCCGCCCTGGGCCCATTTCGCTTCCGGCGGCCAGGGACTGTCGAGCACCACGGCCCGGATCCCCTGCGGCGCGTGGCGCATGATGCCCATGGCGATGCTGGTGCCGTAGGAGGCGCCGAAGAGGTCGATTTCCTTGTAGCCGAGGGCCTGGCGCAGGTCCTGGACGTCGAGGGCCACCTCCTTGATGTTGTAGCGCGAGAGATCGACCCCGGCGGCGGCATGCAGCCGGCCACAGGCCTTCAGCGTTTCGCCTGCGGCGGCGGTCAGCGGGCCGGCGTCGTTCATCGCGACGTTGCCACAGTCGAGCAGGGGGGAGGCCATGCCGGAGCCGCGCTCGTCGAAGAAGACCCAGTCCTGATCGACGGCGATCATGTCCCTGCCCAGAGGCGAGCGGACGATGCGCCCTGCCCCGACGGCGGCCGCGCCGCCCGGGCCGCCCTGCAGGTAGAAGACCGGCGGCTGGCCGGCGCGGGGATTCTGGGCCTTGATGATGACGACCGGGATGGCGACCCGTCGCGTGCTGGCCGTGCCGCGCGATTCGTCCACCGTCAGGATGCCGCAGGAGGCGCGGCTGGCGGCCGCCCCGAAGTCGCCGACGCAGGGGCCGGCTTTGTATTCCGGCTTGCCGGCGAGAGCAGGGCCGGCGACGGCCAGACCGGCGAAGGCGAGCGCGGCGGCGAGCAGCGGGCGGATCATTCTGAAAGACTCCCCAATTACGGCGGGCACCATAGGCTGGGCCAGTCGCCCCTGACCATGAAATCGCCGAAAGGTTGGCTTCCGCATGCGTCAAACAAGCTCTTGAATGCCGCAAGGTGAGGGCGCTTAGGTGCGCCCGAAATCAAAACGAGGAGGCGTTCATGCCTGAAGCTCTGATCATCGACGCGGTCCGCACCCCCCGGGGCATCGGCAAGATCGGCAAGGGCGCCCTTGCCGAAATCCACCCGCAGGAACTGGGCGCCACCGTCCTGAAGGCGCTCGCCGAGCGCAACAAGATCAACACCGCCGAAGTCGACGACATCTTCTGGGGCACCAGCAGCCAGGTCGGCATGCAGGGCGGCGATCTGGGCCGCATGTCGGCGCTTTCGGCCGGCTACAGCATCAAGTCCTCGGCCATGACGCTGGACCGCTTCTGCGGCTCGGGCATCACCGCCGTCAGCCTGGCCGCCCAGGCCATCATGTCGGGCATGGAAGACCTGGTCATCGCCGGCGGCACCGAGATGATGTCGATGGCCGGCCGCCGCGCCCCCTCCGACGGCGCGCCGATGCTGATGGACCGCGGCAACAAGAAGCTGCGCGACCTGCATCCCCAGTCGCACCAGGGCGTCTGCGCCGACGCCATCGCCACCCTGGAAGGCATCACCCGTGAAGACGTCGACGCCCTGGCCCTCGAAAGCCAGAAGCGCGCCGCCGCCGCCATCGCCGGTGGTCACTTCGATAAATCGCTGGTCCCGGTCTACAACGCCGACGGCACCCTGGCCCTGGACAAGGAAGAGTTCCCGCGTCCCGAAACCACCGCCGAAGGCCTGGCCTCGCTGAAGCCGTCGTTTGCCGCCATGGCCGACGTGCCGCTGGACGAGGACGGCACCACCTTCCGCAAGCTGATCACCGCCGTCCACCCGGGCCTGGACATCCAGTTCATGCACCACGCCGGCAACAGCTCTGGCGTCGTTGACGGTTCGGCCGCCCTGCTGCTGGCCTCGCCGAAGTACGCCGCCGAGCACGGCCTGAAGGCCCGCGCCAAGGTCATCGCCACCGCCAACATGGGCGACTCGCCGACCCTGATGCTCAACGCCCCGGTCCCCGCCGCCCGCAAGGTGCTGGAAAAGGCCGGCCTGACGGTCGACGACATCGACCTGTGGGAAATCAACGAGGCCTTCGCGGTCGTCGCCGAGAAGTTCATCCGTGACCTCAAGCTCGACCGCGCCAAGGTCAACGTCAACGGCGGCGCCATGGCGCTCGGCCATCCGATCGGCGCCACCGGCGCCATCCTGATCGGCACCATGGTCGACGAACTGGAACGCCGTGGCCTGAAGCGCGGCCTGGTCACCATGTGCGCGGCCGGCGGCATGGCCCCGGCCATCATCATCGAGCGCGTCGAAGGCTAGTCTTTCGCGGCAGACAACAGACGAGGGCCCCGGAGCGATCCGGGGCCCTTTGTCGTTGGGTCTGCATGCACAGCCCTGTCCTTCTGCTCGCCGCCTGTGACCTCGTCCCCGTGGCGCCGACCGCGACCTGCGATCCGGGCGCGAGGCCCGACCAGCAGGTGGTGATCGATGCGCCCCGGCCGATTCTCTATCAGCGCTCAAAAGGCGCGCCGTCGGCGGTCGATCCGGCCAGCTGCGGGGCTTAAGCGGCCCGCTTGAACGGCTCCGGCGCCGGCGCCAGTTCCAGCTCCGGACGGCGGGCGGGGGTCGACCGGGTTGGCGTGCGGGCCTGCTTCATCTCGTGCAGATTGACGACGATCCAGGCGTACATCATCACGCAGAACAGGCTGCCGAAGCCGAGAAAGACGGCGGTCAGGAAGATATCTTGGAAGGTCATGTCGGGCTCCTTTGTCCGGAAGCCTGATCCTGGCGCCGGGGTCGGCCGGCGAATATTCGGGAATGACCCTTACGTGTTGACCCTTAGTCCTCGGCCAGCAGCGTCATGCGCACCAGGTCCGACAGGGAGCCGGCCTGCATCTTGGTCATGACGTTGGCGCGATAGATTTCCACCGTGCGCGGGCTGATGCCCAGGTCATAGGCGATGATCTTGTTGGGCTTGCCGGCCAGCAGGCCGTCCAGCACCTCGGCCTCGCGACCCGACAGCGCGGCGCGCCGATCACGGACGTCCTGGCGGCCCTGGGCCCGCTGGCGGTCCGCCTCGCCACGGCCCAGTCCCGCGCGCAGGACCGAAAGCAGGTCCTCGTCCTCGAACGGCTTTTCCAGGAAGTCGACCACGCCGGCCCGCATGGCCTCAATGGCAAGGGTGAGGTCCGCATGGCCGGTCATGACGATGACCGGCAGCTCGACGCCGGCCGCCTTGACCCGCCGCACCATCTCCAGCCCGTTGATCTGCGGCATGCGGACGTCGGTCAGGATACATCCGGGCTCGAGGCCTGGCAGGGCGTTCAGGAAGCTGGTCGCGCTGTCGTAGGCGCGGCCTTCCAGCCCGGCGCTTTCCAGCAGGAACAGCAGGCTGTCGCGCATGGCCTCGTCGTCGTCGACGATGTGCACGACCCCTTCCGCGCTCTGACCGTCACTCATCCAGGTCTCCGTCGGTCACGGCCCGCAGGGTGAACCGGAAGGTGGCGCCGCCGCCAGGGGTTTGGTCGGGCCAAAGCCGGCCGCCGTGCGCCTCGACGATGGTCCGGCAGATGCTCAGGCCCACTCCCATGCCCGCCGCCTTGGTGGTGACGAAGGGTTGGAACAGCCGGCCCTCCATCTCCGGGGCGATGCCGGGACCGGTGTCGGCGACGCTGACCTGCGCCATGTCATCGGGGGCCGGATCGATCCGCACCGTCAGGTCCTTGCGTGGGCTGTCCTCCATGGCGTCGATGGCGTTGCGCAGCAGGTTGAGCACCACCTGCTGAATCTGCACCCGGTCGGCCAGAACCGCATCGATCGCCGAGTCGAACTGGAAGCGGACGATGACACCCTGTTCCCGAGCTCCGACCAGGCCCAGAGCCGCCGCTTCCTCGACGATACGCGGCAGGCTTTCTATCCGGCGCTCTGTCTCGCCCCGGGCCGCGAACTCGCGCAGGCGGCGGATGATATCGCCGGCCCGCAAGGCCTGCTCGGCGGCCTTTTCGAGGCCGGTTCGGGCCTTGTCCACGCCTCCGCTGGCCAGCAGCCGGCTGGAGCCCTTCAGGTAGTTGGCGATGGAGCCCAGCGGCTGGTTGATCTCATGGGCCAGGGCGGAGGCCATCTCGCCCCTGGCGGTCAGGCGCGAGACATGGATCAGGTCACCCTGCAGCGCCTGCAGCCGTGCTTCGGTCGACTGGCGCTCGGTGAGGTCGCGGACGAAGCCGGTGAAGAAGCGGCCGGTCTCGGTGCGGATTTCGCCAACCGCCAGTTCCATGGGGAAGGTGGACCCGTCCCGCCGCTCGCCGACGACGACGCGGCCCAGGCCGATGATGCGCGGCTCGTCGGTCAGGTAGTAGCGGGCCATGTAGCTGTCATGGTCGGCCCGATGTGGCTGGGGCATCAGCCGGCTGACATTTCGGCCCAGCATTTCGTCCGAGGTCCAGCCGAACAATCGCTCGGCGGCGGCGCTGAACGACCGGACGAGGCCCTTTTCGTCGATGACGACCATGGCGTCGGGAATGGTGTCGAGGATCGACTGCAGATGCGCCTCGCGCTCCACGAGGTCACGGTTGATGCGGGCGGCACGGCCCTGGGCGCGCTGGAAGATTTCGCCGCCGATCACGATGCTAGCCGCGGCAAGGACGAACAGCATCAGGGAGGCGGCGTCGTGGCCCATGCTCCAGACCGCGAAGGTCCCGACTGCCGCGGCCAGCAGGCCGGGTACCAGGCCGCCGGTGGCCGCCGCCAGCACCACGGCCGGGATCATCAGCAGCGGCGTCGCCGCCTCCTTCAGCGCCGATCCGGTCATCACCTTGGCCGCCCAGCCGAACGACAGGCCGGCCCCACCGGCCAGCAGGCCGAGCCAGAGCCTGCGCGAAGGGTCGGGAAGAAGGTTGGGCACGATCCGATCCTAGGCCAAAGCGGTCGACGAGGCGACCCAGGTAGAAGTCCGTAAGCGGCCTGCAAAGACCGTTGCCAGCTCAGAACAGCCTGGTGGCGGCCAGCAGCAGCGGCGCGCTCTTCCAGAGGCGCTGTCCAGCCGACGCCGGGTCGGCGCTCACGCGCCGATGGTCACGATCTCCACCTCGCCGCCGGCGACCATCGCCGTGTCGCCCTCGCCCTTGCCGAGCAGGGCCGGGGCGACCGGCGAGACCCAGGAGACGCTGCCCCTGGCCGGGTCGGCCTCGTCCTCGCCGACGATGCGGAAGGTCTGCCGGCGGCCGTCCTCGCGGTCGAAGGTGACGCTGCAGCCGAACTGGACGGTGTCGCAGGACTCCGGCGGCTGCGTCAGCTGGGCGCTGGCGCGGCGGGCGTTGTAGTAGCGCAGGTCGCGGGTGGCCCTGGCCATGGCCGTGCGGTCGGTGGAGACATCCCCCTGCTGGGCAGCGCGATAGGCGGCCTGGGCGGCGGCCAGCGCCTCTTCCAGCAGGGCCAGGCCCTGCGGGGTGACGAGGTTGGGATGCTGGGAGATCGGGCGGTCGGGCAGATCGGCCGCGGTCGCCTCGAGATCTCCCTCCTTGGTGAAGGCGACGCTCATGCGGCGCTTGTAGGCCCGTCGCTGGGCATAGCGGAAGCGTTCATTGCCCCCTGAAGGCTTGGATCGTTGCAGGCAATGGGTCTAACAGGAGGAGCCTCTGGAGTGTCCGACATGCGTTTCGCCTTCGCCCTGACCGCCCTGGCCCTTGCAGCCACGCCCGCGCTGGCCAGGGAAGTCGATCCCAAGGCCCTGTCGGAAGACACCAGGGTCCTGGCCTCGGACGCATTCGAGGGCCGCGCGCCCGGCTCGGCGGCCGAGCAGAAGACCATCGACTACATCGTCAAGCGGTTCCAGCAGTCGGGCCTGGAGCCGGCTGGCGAGAACGGCGGCTGGACCCAGACGGTGCCCCTGGTCCGCACCCAGGTGAAGCCGGGCGGGGCCATGGCCTTCACCGTCGGCGGCAAGGCGCGGAGCCTGGAGCAGTTCAGGGACATCTACGTCAACACCGTGCGGCCGACCGACCGCATCGCGGTGACGGACGCGCCTCTGGTCTTCGTGGGCTATGGCGTCAGCGCGCCTGAGCGCGGCTGGGACGACTACAAGGGCGTCGATGTGAAGGGGAAGATCGTCGTCTTCCTGATCAACGATCCGGACTTCGAGGCGGCGACGGGCGAGCCGGTGGCCGGCAAGTTCAGCGGTCAGGGCATGACCTTCTACGGCCGCTGGGTCTACAAATACGAGGAGGCCGCCCGGCGGGGGGCGGCCGGGGCGCTGATCATCCATGAGACTCCCGGGGCCGGCTATGGCTGGATCACCGTGGTCGCCCCTCGGGGCGAGAACTTCGATGTCGCCCGTGCCGACGGCGGCGCCGGCCGCGTGCCGTTCCAGGGCTGGATCGAGCGCGGCGTGGCGGCAGAGATGCTGGCCTCGGCCGGCCTCGACCTTGAGGTCCTCAAGGCGCAGGCGCGCACGGCCGGGTTCAAGCCGGTCGAGCTGAAGGGTGCGACCTTCAGCGCCGATGTCGGGGTCGAGCACACGCGGGTGCAGAGCCAGAACGTGCTTGGCAAGATCACCGGCGCCAAGCGGCCGGACGAAACGGTGGCCTATGCCGGGCACTGGGACGCCTATGGCCTGGCCGACAAGCCGGACGCGGCGGGCAGACGGGTGCGGCCGGGCGCTCTGGACGACGCCATCGGCATCGCCGGCCTGTCCGAGATCGCCCGAGACTTCAAGGCCGGGCCGGCGCCGGAGCGGACGGTGCTGTTCGCCGCCTGGACCGCCGAGGAGCGCGGTCTGCTGGGCTCGGAGTACTTCGCCCAGCACCCGACCGTGTCTCTGGAGAAGATGGCCGGGGCCTATACCCTGGACGTGCTGCAGCCGGTCGGTCCGGCCAGGGACGTGGTGCTGGTCGGGGCCGGACAGAATGAGCTGGAGGACGGCCTGGCCGTGGCCGCGAGAGCCCAGGGCCGGGTGATCACGCCGGATGCGAAGCCCGAGCGTGGGCTGTTCTATCGCGCCGACCACTTCAGCTTCGCCAAGCGCGGGGTGCCGGTGATCCTGATCATGGCGCTGGGCGGCGGCGCTGACCTGGTGGAGGGCGGTCGGGCGGCCGGCGACAAATGGGTCAGCGACTATACGGCCACCGCCTACCACCAGACGGGCGATGCCTGGAGCGCCGACTGGGACCTGCGCGGGGCGGCGATGGATGTCGATCTGGTGCTGCAGGCCGGCAAGGCGCTGGCAAACAGCAGCGACTGGCCGGGCTGGAAGGCGGGGTCGGAGTTCGGGCCGGTGCGCGAGGCTTCGGCCGACAAGCGCAAGCCCTGAGGGCGCAAGCCTTAGCCGGCAGCGGGCTCAGCGGCGGCGATGCTGGTTTCGCCGACCTGGCCGACGATGGTGGGAATGCCCAGCACATGCATCACGCCGTCGACGAAGCGGATATCGTCGTCGGCGAAGACCGCGCTGCGCTTGATCAGCGCGGTGTCGCGCAGGGTAATGCGCAGGACCAGGTCCTTGGGCTGGTGACCGCTGGCCAGGGTCTCGTCGAGCCGCTTGCGCAGCTGGGCCATGGTCATCGGCGGAGCGGGGATGGGGGTCTTGGACATGCGGCGCCTTTCGCCCCCGACGTCCCGCGGCGCGGGACCAGATATCGGGCAGGTCGGCAGAACAGGCCGGCAGGGTTCCCTCGATGAGCGGAACGGTCAGACACAATAGCACGGCTCATGGAACCGTGGGGCCTAATCGTCAGACCTCCGCCCAACGCCGCAGCAGGTTGTGGTAGACGCCGGTCAGGGCCACCAGGCTGGCATGGCCGTCGCCGACCTCGCCGCGCAGGCGCTGCAGGGCCATGTCCATGTCGAACAGCATGGCGCGGGCGGCGTCGTCGCGCACATGGCTCTGGACCCAGAAGAAGCAGGCGGTGCGGGCACCGCGGGTCACCGGCGTGACCTGGTGCAGGGAGGTGGCCGGGTAGAGGATCATCGAGCCGGCGGGTAGCTTGACCGCCTGGGCCCCGTAGACGTCCTCGATGACCAGCTCGCCGCCGTCGTAGTCGTCCGGATCGGTCAGGAAGAGGGTGGCCGACAGGTCGGTGCGCAGGCGGGTTCCATCCGGCAGGGCGCGCAGGGCGTTGTCGACATGGATCCCGAAGCTGTGCTCGCCCTCGTAGCGGTTGAACAGCGGCGGGAAGACACGGGCCGGCAGGGCCGCCGACTGGAACAGCAGGCTGGAGGCCAGGGCCCGCTCGACCTCGGCCCCGAGGCTGCGGGCCACCTCGCTGGATTCGGGGAGCTGCAGGTTGTTCTTGGCCAGGGCCGACTGATAGCCGGCCGTCGCCCGGCCGTCGGCCCAGGGCGCGCCGGCCAGGGCGGTCTGGAACCGGGCGACCTGGTCGGCGGTCAGCAGGGTCTCGATCTGGATCAGCATGGACCCGCAGCTAGACCTTTTGCGAACGATTATCAACAGCGCGGGCGAGCACCGCCTCGGCGTCACGCAGGCAGAGCTGGTGGTAGCGGCGGGCGCCCGGGCAGGCGGCGGCCAGTTCGCGGCGGTGGAAGGCGGCGAGGCGGGCGAGGTCGGCGGGGGTGAGGGCGCGGGCGCCGCGGCCGGCCAGGGGCAGCGGCCCGCCGAGGGCGAGGATCTCGCCGCCGCACAGCCAGTAGCGCGCAAACCCAGGCGGGGCGGGCCTCATCGGACGGGCCCGGCGATGCGGAAGGCGCGGCCCTGGCAGTCGAGCCAGCCCCGGCGCGGGGCCGGGGGCGGCAGGCGGCGGCAGAAGCGCAGGCCGGCGCGGTCGAAACTGTAGGCCAGGCCTCCGTCGGCGGACGGCTGGAAGAAGACCTGGCCGTAGTCCGGCTCCTCGCTTCCATCGGGACGCAGTCGGGGCAGGGTGGCGAACCAGGCCGGGTCGGCATGGCTCACCGGTCGCGGGGACGCGGTCAGGGGCGGCTCCTGGGATGTCCGGGGGGGGGGGCAGTATGTTTTATACAGGCTCAAAATGCAAGGCTTTTCGAGCGCTTCGCCCAAAATGGGCTGATTGCCATTTTGCCGCATGGACGCTCGGTGAGTCGGCGCTACCTAAGTCCCAAGACGTAAAAACAGTGGTTTTTCGGGTCGTTGGAAAACAGGTCCCGCGCTTGAAAGCCGGACCCGCTTCGAGAGATTGGGACGCTGACGTTGAAAGGTATTCCGAACGACCCGGCGCAACGCACTGCGGCGCAGGAGCGGTTCTTACTCAAGATGGGTATGGACTACTTCCTGCGGCAGATGTCGGTGCTCAGCGCGCCGTTTGATGGCGACGTCCTGCTGGCGGCGACCTTCGTGGCCATCTGCCAGGCCAGCGTGAAGCATCTGAACGAGCCGGGGCTGCCCAGTCCGCTGGCGGTCGAGGGGGTGTTCCCGGATGGCATGCGCCGGCCGGTGACGATCGCCTCGGTGGCCCGGACGCTGGGACTGCCGCGCGAGACGGCCCGGCGCTATGTGCACCGGCTGATCGCCAGCGGTCATTGCCGGGCTGTGGGCGCGCGGGGGGTGATGGTTCCGGCCGAGGTGTTGCGCTCGGAGTCGATCACCCAGCTGGCCACAGAGCATTTCGCGGCCATGCGGGACCTGTTCGACGGCTACGAGCGCAGCCGCAGGATGCTTGAAGGCCAGAGCTGACGCTCTGGCGTTTTCGTGGCCGCGCGTTTTGTCCGATAACCGGTTTCCACTTATCGGAACGCGCTCTAGCGCGCCCCCGGCCGGCCGGCGACCAGGCTGACCACCAGCATGAAGCCGGCGGCGATCAGGGCGGCGAGGCCGACCTGGGGCTTGTCGCCGTGTTCGGCGGACCAGACGGCGATCAGACCCCAGACGATGGGCAGGCCGTAGGCCAGGTGGCGCAGGCGCCAGATGACGGCCGAGCCGACGATGGCCACGCCGATGACGCCGGCGATGGCGGCCGGCTGGGCGATCTGCGGGCCGATGACGCCCCAGGCGGTCAGCACGGTGATGACGTTCAGGAAGCTGGCGATGGTCAGCCAGCCGGCCAGCAGGCCCAGCGGCCAGAAGATGAAGAACCGCGTCCCCGGTCCGACCTCGCCCCGATGCGGCCCGGCCCGGAGCAGGCCGGTGATCATGGCGGCGGCCGAGGTGAC
>Ga0164290_1001079_pt1 | contig 55084 bp, 43 predicted proteins | sample Micstemetagenome_FD_108782 | JGI IMG/M metagenome (GOLD analysis project Ga0164290, IMG submission 108782) | Contaminated culture microbial community from soil near Moab, Utah, USA - Microcoleus steenstrupii SON62 (Illumina Assembly) | ecosystem: Environmental > Terrestrial > Soil > Soil crust...
AGAGGAGTCCTCAAACGGAGCCAGGGGGTGAGGTCGGGCATCGTTATTGCCGCCCCTCACCGGCTTCGCCGTCGCTGCGCTCGGCTCCGCCACCTCTCCCCGTGAGGCACGGGGAGAGGGTGGGGAAAGGAGCGAGCCGATTGGTCACGCGAGCGGTCTCGACGAATCCACGGCGCGCTGCTCCCGCAAGAGGCGGACCTTCCGACCAATCGACTCGATTGCGGCAAAGACATCTCGCTCAAGCAGAGAAACCGGAATGCGAAGGACGACGAGTCCAAGTGCCGCCATGTACGCGTCGCGGACAACGTCGCGGGCGGGAAGATGTGTTTGACCGTCGATCTCGACCACGAGTCCAACCTCGGCACAGAAGAAGTCGGCAACGTATGGCCCGATCGGGTGCTGGCGTCGAAACTTCGCATCTGCTACGGCTCTGTCTTTGAGATGGTTCCAGACCTTTCGCTCTGGAAGGGTCATCTCACGACGAAGTCGTCGTGCACGCGACCTCGCAGTCGATGAAGTGGCGTTGTTGTCTGGCGCAAAGCGCATGTGAACAGATTATCAGCATCCGCTCCACGCTTTCGTCGTGAGGAGTCGTCCATCGCGTGCAGAGAGGTGCATGGGGAGCCGCTTGTTGGAGATGGCAGCCCCTCACCGGCTTCGCCGTCGCCGCGCTCGGCTCAGCCACCTCTCCCCGTGAGGCACGGGGAGAGGGTGGGGAGCCGCTTGTTGGAGATGGCAGCCCCTCACCGGCTTCGCCGTCGCTGCGCTCCGCTCAGCCACCTCTCCCCGTGAGGCACGGGGAGAGGGTGGGGAGCCGCTTGTTGGAGATGGCAGCCCCTCACCGGCTTCGCCGTCGCCGCGCTCCGCTCAGCCACCTCTCCCCGTGAGGCACGGGGAGAGGGTGGGGAGCCGCTTGTTGGAGATGGCAGCCCCTCACCGGCTTCGCCGTCGCTGCGCTCGGCTCAGCCACCTCTCCCCGTGAGGCACGGGGAGAGGGTGGGGAGCCGCTTGTTGGAGATCGTTGCCCCTCACCGGCTTCGCCGTCGCCGCGCTCGGCTCAGCCACCTCTCCCCGTGAGGCACGGGGAGAGGTGGGGAGCCGCTTGTTGGAGATCGTTGCCCCTCACCGGCTTCGCCGTCGCTGCGCTCGGCTCAGCCACCTCTCCCCGTGAGGCACGGGGAGAGGGTGGGGAAAGGAAGCGTCGATTCGGACAACGGTTCCGATTGTGCGGCCTGTAGCGAGTGCATCGAGCCGCTTCCGTGGCTCGCACCCGACGAGGACGACTGCTCTTTGACGCGGTCCGGTTCCGCCCTCAACAGAGGGAGCCGTCTGTCCGATGTCAGACGCGAGTCTGTGCAACACACCCTCGGCGGAGAGCATCACGTGGAACTGATCACGATTCTCAAGGTGGCGTATGAGGCCGGCGCGTCGGACGTTCACCTCATCGCGGGTCAGGTTCCCGTCATGCGCGTGCATCAGGTCATGACGCCGATGGAGTTTCCGGTGCTCGGGGCGGAGACGGTGCGCAAGTTCCTTGAGACGATGGCGTCGAAGGAAGCGGTCGCGACGTTTGATCGCCAGAAGGACTCGGACTTTTCGTTTCAGGCTGAAGGGCTGGCCCGCTATCGCGTGAACGCGCACATGCAGCGTGGCATGATCGGCATGGCGATGCGAATCATCAAGACGAAGGTGCCGCCGCTGAGCGTGCTGAATCTGCCGGAGGTGATCGCGCGGCTGACGTATCTGCCGCGCGGGTTGGTGCTGGTGACGGGGGACACGGGTTCGGGCAAGTCGACGACGCTGGCGGCGATGATCGAGGCGATGAACCAGCGGTACAAGAAGCACATCATCACGCTGGAAGACCCGGTCGAATACACGTTCAAGAGCGACCAGTGCATCATCGAGCAGCGGGAACTTGGTCAGGACATGCCGACGTTCGCGTCGGGGCTGAAGCACGCGTTGCGTCAGGACCCGGACATCATCCTCGTGGGTGAAATGCGAGACCTTGAGACGACCGCGCTGGCGATCTCGGCGGCGGAGACGGGCCACCTGGTGCTGAGCACGCTGCACACGGTGAACGCCTCGCAGACGGTGGAACGAATCATTGATATGTACCCGGCGGGTCAGCAGAATCAGATCCGCTCGATGCTCGCCAACACGCTTCAGGCGGTGGTGAGCCAGACGCTGTTCAGCCGCATCGACAAGCCGGGCATGTGCCCGGCGGTGGAGACGCTGCTGTGCACGCCGGCGGTTCGCAACCTGATCCGCGAGGCTCGCACGTTCGAGATTCCGAACGTGATTGAGACGAACCGCGCGATCGGCATGACGAGTCTGGACAGTTCGATCGCCGAGTTGTACTTCAACGGTCTGATCAGTCGCGAGGACGCGATCGCGCAGGCGGCGTATCCGGACAAGCTCGATCGTCAGTTGGCGGCCTAGGGCTGTGTGACGGATCGGGATTGTGGTGGCACGAGCCTCCGAATCGTGCCGTCCTGCTTGAGAAGTCGGATGCGCAGCGGCCCGGCTCGGAGATCCGGGCCACGAACAGGATTCGTCAGACAGAGCCTCATCCACGCACCGCGAGAACGAGAAGACCATGCCGAACTATCGCTATCAGATTCGCACCGCCGCGGGGCAGATTCAGGTGGGCGTCGTGCAGGCCGACACGGCGCAATCGGCGTCGGCGCTGCTGCGCAACCAGGGCGCGCACGTCCTGAGCGTGTCGACGGTGTCGATGCTGGAGAGCACGAGCGGGCTGGCGGCGAAGTTCAAGGAACTCAACGCCGGCAGGCCGAATCACAAACACGTTCTGGACTTCACGACTCAGTTGGCGGTGATGATCCGAGCGGGCATCAACCTGCGTGCGGCGCTGGACGGCATCGCGGATCAGACGACGCATCAGGGCTTCAAGAAGATCATCGTGGGGCTGAAGAACGACGTCGAAGGCGGCAAGCAGTTCTCCGAGGCGATCGCGCGGCATCCGAAACTCTTCAACTCGCTCTATGTGAACATGGTGCGGGCGTCGGAGATGTCGGGCTCGTTCAGCAAGATGCTGGACCGGATCGCGGGGTACATCGGGCAGCAGATCGAGACGCGCAAGATGGTCGTCGGCGCGGCGATCTATCCGGCGATCATTGGCGGTTTGGCTGTGGCGGTGACGGTGTTCCTGCTCACGTTCGTGCTGCCGCGGTTTGCGTCGGTGTTTGAGGGCAAGGAAGACGTGCTGCCGTGGGCGACGACGTTCTTGATGGGCGTGAGCAAGAACACGGTGCTGTACTGGCCGTACATTCTCGGCGGGTTTGTGGTCATCGGCGGATCGCTGTACGCGTTCACGCGGACGGAGGTCGGCTCGTTCTGGGTCGACAAGATGAAGTTGACGATCCCGATCCTCAAGACGATGTTCCGGTCGCTGTACATCAGCCGGAGCCTTCAGACGATGGGGCAGCTGATCAACGCGGGCGTGCCGATGCTGGACACGCTGGCGATCACGGGCGACATCAGCGGCAACCAGATTTATCAGGGGATGTGGAAGAAGGTCTACACGAGCGTGAAGCAGGGCAAGAAGATCGCGCAGCCGATGCAGCAGAGCAAGATTCTGCCCAGCGCGGTGGTGCAGATGATCTCGGCGGGCGAAGAGTCCGGTAAGCTCGGTGAAGTGCTGGACGAGATTTCGACGTACTACGCGAAGCAGTTGCGCGACAACATCAAGGCGGTTACCGGAATGATCGAGCCCATCATGATCCTCCTGATGGGTACAGTCGTCGGCTTCATCGCGATGGCGATCATCCTGCCCATCTTCAAGATGAGCCAGCTGGTGAAGTAACCGATGGTTCTCTTGTGCGCAGTGGCGCGTGCCGATCAGGCGTGATCGGACGTGCCGCGCTCGGAGGACGCGATGAAGGGGCCCATCAAGACTGCACGCGGCCTGTGCCGCCACGCCGGACGGGCGTTCACCCTGCTCGAGACCAGCATGGCGTTGGTCATCGTGGGCGTGGGTGTGCTCGCGTTCGTCGAGGCCCAGAAGTCGTTCATCCAGAACAACAACTGGTCGAGCCGCGCGGCGACGGCGACGTTCCTGGCCAACGAGATCCGCGAGCTGACCAATCGCTACACGCGCCACGACCCGGTGACCGGGCTGGCGGTGACGGGCACGGGCTCGGCGGCGGTGGTCACGGGCTGGGGCACCGAGGCGGGTGAACTGAACATCGACGACTACAACGACCTGGACGATCTGGACGGCAAGACGTTCGGGCTCACGGGCGAGACCGACGGCCCGGTGAACGGGTTCGGGGAGATCATCCCCGAGGTGGACGCCGACGGCAATCAATCGCTCGACGCCGAGAACAACCCCGTGGCGATGCGAGAGTGGTCGCAGACGGTGACTGTTGAGAAGGTCGATCCGCTGAACTTCGCGACGACGCGGGCCAAGGGATACCTGGTCGCGGCGACGGGCACGGATGCGGGCATCGGCGTGGACAAGTTTCCGCTGCGTGTGACGGTGGTGATCCACCACCAGGGCCCGCTGGACGCCGAGCCGCAGGAAGTGACGCGGGTGACGTGGGTGGTCCCGCCCTGAGGGGCGGGGTAGAGGGGCAGGAACGCCGCGGGGCGCGGGAACGAAGCAGCACGCGAAAGGGTTGGAGCACATGAGCCTCGCCAATCAACAGCACGGCGTCCGCATCGCGCGTCAGAAGCGCGGCCGCAAGGCCCGTCGGGCCGCGTCGCGCGAGCGCGGCGTGGCGTCGGTCATCTCGATGATGTTTCTGATTCTCTTTGGCTCGCTGGCCGCCGCCATGGCGATCGCGACGCGCGGCAACATCCGCACGGCGGCGACGCACATCCATGTGATGCGGGCGCAGGGGGCGGCGGAGACGGGGCTGGGCATCGCGCGGGCGCGCATGGCCGAGGCGGCCGCACGGTTTGTCGTTGCCAAGAGCGAAGTGGACGCATCGTTTGGTCGCGCGTTGTGGACGGGCGACACGGGTTCGATCGGCACGGTGACGGTGCTGGGGCCGACGGGTTTCACCGAGAGCAGCGCGCCATCGGGCGTCGGCCAGGCCTTGGCGAATCGCCACGCGGCCGACCAGAACGTGGTGAGCGGGGTGTCCGTGAGCGCCCCGACCATCGGCAACGCGCCCGCGGGGGTCGACACAACGGAGTATTCGTCGGCGTCGTGGCTGTTTACGCCCGCGGTCGCCGTGGACGCACAGCAGGCCAATGAGAGCGCACCCGTGTGCTTTAGTGTGACGTACGCGCCGCTGAATGACGGCGTGACGATTCGCGCGATCGTCACCGGGTACGACTTTGGCTACACACGGAACAACGAGCCGCTGACGCGCACCATCATGCAGGACTTCAAGATGGTGAAGCGGGTGAATCAGGCGGTGATCAGCCCGTCGCGCATCATGATCGGCAAGAACGTGATGGTGACGGGCGACCTGGGCTGCAACTGGGACAAGGTCACGAACACCAACGGCGACCCGCTGGTGCTCAAAAGCGATTTCTATGGGCTGTCGACGAACCTCGACAAGCGTCTGGACAAGTTCTTCCAGGCGGTGCGCACGTACGACGTGGACGGTGACAATCGTCTCCGCGTGCGCCACGCGACGGAGGGCGCGTCGATTCCGCCGAACACTGAAGACCTCGACGGCGACGGCAAGCCCGACAACGCGTACATGGACGCGACCGGCGACGGCTACGTCGACGACTTTGACCTGTTCATCCGCTCGTTTGACAAGAACGGCGATGGACGGTTGATCCTCACGCCTTCGCTCACGCTCGGCACGAGCAACGAATCCACAGCGCCGGAGTTCGAGGTCGACAACGAACTTGCGCTGCTCATCGACTCGGCCAACTCCGATCGCAACAAGAACGGTCTCTCCGGCTACAACGACGCGAACAACAACGGCTACTGGGACAACGGCGAGACGTTCAACGACATTTTGGTCGTCAACGGCGTGAACACCAACGCCGATCAGGTGCTGGGCTATCGCGACGGCGTCATCGATCGTCGCGACCAGTACGCCAAGGTCGCGGGCAAACTGATCTATCGCGTGACCAAGGCCGCGTGGACGACCGCGCAGGGCAACATCGCCGACAAAGTTCGCGGGCCGATCATCCCCGGCAAGGGCAAGAACGCGACGAGTTATGGCGTGGACACGAGCGGCCTGCCCGCGGTGACGACCGCCACGTTCGCCAACGCCGCCGACGCGATGCGGACGAGCGCGAACGGCGATCCTTTTAGCAAGCAGGTGGCGGACCAACTTGGCATTTCGACAGCCGCGCTGCTGACGTACACGGAGACCAAGGCGCCGGGCCTGGGGACGAAGCGCTACTTCCGGGTCGACGCCGACGCGAACAGCGACGGTCGCCCGGACAACTGGGCGAGCGCGTACTGGGAGAAGATGCCGTTCAACTCACCGAACGCGAGCGACTACTACTTCCGCCCGGTGTATGAGAACATGGTCTTCCGGAACGTCGTGATCCCGATGGGCAACAACGGGCTGTTCCGCAACTGCACGTTCGTCGGCGTCACATTTGCCCGCACGACCACGGGCAACACCAGTCGCCTGTGGGCCGAGTATGGTCGCATGAAACTGCACACGGACGGCAAGCCGATCATGGCGACCGCCCGCATCATTTACGGCGATGACTCGGGCGAGACGTTCTATCCGTCGATGCTGCCGAGCACGGCCAAGCCGCCGAGCGCGATGATCAGCATGGCCTCGACCGCGCCGCTGGACAAGGGCGACATTCCGTCGAACCAGACGGGCTCGTGGACCAACTACAGCAGCCTGCCCGACCCGCTGATCCTCGACGGCGTGCGCGTGAGCGACACCCGCCCGTTCAGCAACAACCTGCGGTTCCACGACTGCCTGTTCGTCGGCTCGATCGTGAGCGATACGCCTTCTGGCTTCACGCAGACCCGCAACAAGGTGCAGTTCACGGGTTCGACGCGCATTGTCCAGAAGCACCCGACGCTGCCGGACGATCCGCTCTACAACCCCGAATCGTCGCAGATGAGCCTGATCAAGAAGAGCTCGCTCATGCTGCCCAACTACTCGGTGGACATGGGCACGTTCAACAGCCCCGGCTCGCAGGATGTCCGTCTTTCGGGCGCGATCATCGCAGGCGTGCTCGACGTCCGCGGCAACGCCTCGATCGACGGCTCGCTCATGCTCACCTATGACCCGACGCTTGGCCAGGGTCCGCTGCAGGACATCGCCGGCAACCCGATCGGCAACCCTGCCAACTTCAACACCACGATCGGCTACTTCGGCCCCGATGACGGCGACCCTGAAAGTCTTGACCCCGCCAAACTGCCCAAGATCGGCGGCAAGCCCGTCGTGGGCTGGGACACCGACGGCGACGGTCTCGCCGACGTGCCGTCGACCAGTTCGCAGCCCGGCGGCTCCACGCCGATCTACTTCAACGGCTATGGGCGCGTCTCGCTTCGCTTCAATCCGACCATGACGCTGCCCGACGGCATCATGCTTCCGATGCAGTTTGACGTCGTGCCCGAAACCTACAAGGAGGGCGCCCTGTGCACCAGCAACTGATCAAGTCTCATGCGTCTGCTCGCGCAGGCGGCCGCGGCTTCAGCATCATCGAAATGCTGATCGCGCTGACGATCACGGCGACGCTGCTGACGGCAACGCTCGCCGCCCTGGACGCGTCGTTCAAGGGCTACAAGCAAGCCACGGACACCGCGTCAACCAACGTGGTTTCGCGTCTGGTCATGCACCGCATGATGTCGCTGATCCGCACCGGCGAGGACTTTGGTCCCTTCCCTGCGGACGTGCTGGACACGGCGAACAACCCGCTGACGTCCAACTTCATCGAGTTCCAGTCGATGAGTGATGCCGACACGCTCAAATCGCAGGTGGTGCGACTCGAACGCCGCGCGGCGACGGGCGGGCGGCCGGGCCCGTTTGAACTGTGGTATACGCAGCAGGACTTCACGAACGGGACTGAAACGCACAAGGAAGAGCGTCCGCTCATCTCCGGGCTGACGGAGTTGCAGTTTGTGCTTGAGTACGACATCGGCCCCAAACTCCGGCGCGCGACGGTGAACATGACCGTGCAGCCGCAGGATCTCAAGGACACGCAGGTGCATTCGAGCATCCGCGCGAACACGATCCGATTTGTGTCGAGCATCAACCCGCGAAACATGGAAGAGTGAGCGATCGCGGGATGCGCGGCCATGTCGCGCAGGGTCTGATCGCGTCGTGATACGAATCCTTGTTGAACCTCGCGCGGCGCGGTGGTGGCCCGAGCGTCGGGATCGGGCCGTTTGACCAGGCAGCACCTGCACAATCGGCCCGGCTCGGAGATCCGGGCCACCAAAGGCACGCGTGTTCATCAAGTGTGATTGGTTTCACATCGCCGCGCTTCTCCTTATCCTTCCCCGCGAAACGTCCCGCCCGAGCGATCCTTCTTTACGCCGGGGAATCGCAGTGCGCGGCCGTGGGCGACGCAATAGACGCCCGGCGGCAATGTCCCGGCGGCGAAGATCGACTCGGTCAGATTTTGCAGGGCGTCGGATCGCTTCATCTCAAAGGGTCGCATCGCGCCCGTGAGCACGATCGGCGTGCGCGGCGACGGGAAGTCGGCGTGCAATCGCTCGCCGGTCAGCTCCAGCGTATCGGTGCCGTGCAGGATCACGATCCCGGTACACTGCGTGGGCAAGTCGTGTGCGCCGCCCGCGGCGCGCACGGCCTGTGAAATCTGCTTGCGATCCTCCTCGGTCATGACGAGCGAGTCCTTGCTGAGGAGTTCGATGACGCTGACCGAGGCGTCTTCGAGCCGAAGCCGCCCGAGCATGCGGCGCACGAGTGAGCCGCGATTCTCGAGGCTACCGGTGAACTCGTTGTACGTCTTCTCGATCGTGCCGCCGGTGGTGATGAGCGTGATGTGGCGCATGGCCCACAAGCGTATCGGGCACGACAACCACACGACGCAACTCCCCCACCGACGCGATACCCTTCCCACATGTCCGCATCCGCCGCGATCCATTCTCCACACGCGCCACGCTCGACGCTTGGTCGCCTTGCCCTTGCGATCCTCTGCCTTTTCTCATCGATCCTCGGCGGGTGCGCCTCGGGCCCGCCGGAGTGGTTCCTGGGCGACGGCGTGCAGATGTTCGACCCCTTCCCAGAGGTCGACGACGTTGTGATGAACCCCGCGGCGAAAGAGCGGGAAGAGCGGCGCATCGCCGCCGCCGAGGGGCTCCTGCCCCCTGGCGAGCGCACGAGCAACGACATTTTCGCGGATCGCGTCACGGTGATCGTTCAGCGCGAGGGTCGGATTGTGTCGATGCTCGCCGCGCGACTCTCTCTCTCGGATACGCAGGAAAGGCAGGTCCGGCGCATGGTCGCCAGCGCGGAGAACCAGCACAAGCAACTCGCGACGTGGTACAAAAAGAACAAGCCCGCGATGGCCGCCGCGGGCTGGCGACTCTTTGAGTCACTCCGCGACTCGATCAAACTCGCGCTGATCAGCGAGCAGAAGTCGGCGTACCGCGACCTTGTCCGCGAGCGTGTTGATGTGATGGAGCGGTTCAGCGCGGCGCGCAGCGAGCGACTGGCCGAACTGCGCCAGATGAAGCGCGACGAGCGTGCGAGAAAGGAGCGCGAGCGCCTCGGACTGCCCGCCGATGGAAGCGATCCACTGGCCGCGCCGGTCGTGCCGCCGGACGACAAGTCGCCAGCCACACCGACGCCCAACGAGCCCGGCGATCTGGCGCCGATCGAGAACCCGAAGTAGGCGCGATTGGGGCAACGTTGTCGCGACCCGGCATGTGTTGAATGGTGGCGGCACGGGCAGGGGCGAGGCCGCGCGATGAAACGCGGAGCTGCTGAAGCCTGCACGGGCGGGCGTGTCTGCGGAGTTGAGATCGATCGCAAGCGCAGGCGCGTGTGATACGGATCGCCGGTTAATCTCGGGCGTGACTTCGGTGGACCGATCTCGGAGCTGGGCCGAAAATCACCTGTTTTCATGGTCTCAGCGGCCCGCCCCGGAGGTTCGGGCCACCACGAGACGCCTTCTTTTGGACGGCGATCCTTGTGATAGACTCGCGGGATGTTCAAGACGCCACGCCGCCGCCGACCGATGGCCGCCAAGAGCGGCGGCGCGTTTCTTGTCGTGTTGGTGGTCGTGCTGATTCAGCAGTTTGTTCTGCAGAAGAAGGCGACAACCGCAGGCCCGACATCGACAACGCCGGCGCCATCGAGCAGTACGGGTGGCGTGTCGGTCGCATCGGTGTATGCCGCGAAGCAGTCGGACGCCTGGGTGAACACGGAAGGACGCGTCGAGCGGCTGATGCCCGACGATCGCGAGACGCGCGACGGCTCGGACATGCACCAACGGTTTCTGGTGCGCACGGACGATGGCGTCACGGTGCTGGTGGCGCACAACATCGATGCCGCCGGACGGGTTCCGGCGAAGGTCGGCGATCGCGTCGCGCTGCGCGGCGAGTATGAATGGAGCGAGAAGGGAGGGACGATCCACTTCACGCACGCGCCGAAGTACGCGACCAAGGACCAGAACAAAGGCGGGTGGATCGAGCACGATGGCAAGCGGTATGAGTGAGCGGGCGTGGCAACGGTGGGGACGCTGGCCGCACGAGGCATGTCGTCTTGGTGCGAGCATCTCGCCATCGCGTCGGGCCTGTCGCGGCCGCGTGAGGCATAGGATTGCGGCGATTGGTCATGGCAGGGTGTAGCTCAGCTTGGTAGAGCGCCTGGTTTGGGTCCAGGAGGCCGAAGGTTCAAATCCTTTCACCCTGATTGGCGGCAAAGCCTCGCGGGTCGAAGACTTGTGGGCTGATGTAGAGTACTTGGACTGCACGGACGCTGCGATCCGGCGGCAGTCCGTCCGCGGTACACACATCCGCGCCCTCGCTCTCACCCAGCCACTTTCCGCCAAGGTGCGCGCGCACGACGCACACCGACCCGAGCTCATCACCACACATACGCCGCGCGGATGTGATGACCAGCGCGGACCGCGGATATCCGTAGGTACGCGTGCGTGTCCCGCCTCATACGGATCGCCGTCCCAAAGGAGGCGTCTCGTGGTGGCCAGAACCTCCGGGGCGGGCCGCTGAGCCCATGAAAACAGGCGATTTTCGGCACGGCTCGGAGATCCGGGCCACCGAAGGCACGCCCGAGATTGACCGGCGATCCGCCTCACATCACCCAGCGATACTGTTCCGGCCAGAGCGGCTTGTCATCAACCGCCAGCTCTTTCGCGGCACGCAATGCGAAATGCGGGTCTCGCAGCAGCGGCTTGCCCAGCAGGATCATGTCCGCTTGCTGTTGACGGATGATCGCATCTGCCTGGCCCGCTTCAGTGATCATTCCCACGGCGGCGGTCTGGATTCCGGCATCGCGCCGGATCGCGTCTGCGAAGGGGACCTGATATCCCGGGCCGACGGGGATCTTCGCGTCAGTTGCGTTGCCGCCGCTGCTGCAGTCGATGAGATCGACGCCAAGCGATCGCATCTCCTTGGCCAGTTCAACGGAGTCCTCGATCTTCCAACCACCTCGGTCGTCCGCCCAGTCGGAGCAACTGAGTCGCATCCACAGCGGCATCGAGTCGGGGATCACCTTGCGAACCGCCCGCACAACCTCACGATGGATGCGTGTGCGATGCTCGCGCGTGCCGCCATACTCGTCGGTACGGTGGTTGGTGAGCGGCGAGCAGAAGCTGTTGAGGAGGTAGCCGTGGGCCGCATGGATCTCGATGAGCCCAAAACCCGCCGCGACGGCCCGCGCTGCGGCGCGGGCAAAACTCGCGGTGACGTCGTCGATGTCGCTGCGGGTCATTTCGCGCGGCACGACGTGCTTCTGATTCGGCGCGATCGGAGACGGCGCGAGCGGCTGCCAGCCGCCCTCATCGACGCCGAGGTAGCGATAGGTCGGCCACGGACGCGACCAGCCTGCCTTTCGTCCCGCGTGCGCGAGTTGGATGCCCGGCACTGCGCCGTGCCGGCTGATGAAGCGCGTGACGCGCGACCACGCATCGACGTGCTCGTCGCGATACATGCCTGCGCAGCCCACGGTGATCCGGCCTCGCGGCTCGACGCCGGTGGCCTCGGCGATTACCAGCCCACAGCCGCCAGCGGCACGGCTGCCCAAGTGAACCACATGCCAGTCGTTGACGAGTCCGTCATCGCAACTGTACATGCACATGGGTGACATGCCGATGCGGTTGCGGAACGTCACGCCGCGCTGCTTCAGTGGTGAAAACAATCCTTCGGTCAGCACGCGTGATTCTCCAGAGGCTTCCGTGGTAGAGCGGCGCGGCCGACACCTCACGGAACGGCGTCTTGGATTCTGCGGGTGTCCGGCCAAAGTCGGGACAATGTCGAACGGTTGCTTCAAACGCTTTCGTCACCCGCCCGGGGCTTTGGTCGGCAGCGCGAGCGCTTGCCACGGTAGGCACGCGAGCCTCACTCACACAACGGCGAAGACCGTCGATGGTGCCTGGGTCGCTTGGAGACGATCGGCCCGTGACGATCTCCGCAATCACATTGATGGGTTGAGCACTCCATACAGGTATGGTGCTTCTTAGCTGCATGACGCTCACATTATCGAGAGCAAGTGCAGGGGCGGCGGCACCTGCAACCCCCCAGAGTTGGCTTCCCCCGCCCCAGCCGGGGCGGCAGAGTTGAGAGGGGAGGCTTTCCACGGGTTTCGCGTCGGCGGGCTTCGCCGCGCCGACGCTTCACCCATGGCTACAACCCGTCGCCCTGTTCGGGGCGAAGAGGCTCAGGCAATCGATCGAAATCACACCGCAGATGGCGTCCGCTGCGCCGAGGCATGCCCCGGTGGTGCACTGGGCAATCGACCATTAGGCTCTCGGCATTTCCGCCCTCGCCGGGCGCGACGACCTACCCTTGAGAAGCGTCGACCCTGTCGCTTGCGAGTCGGTCTTTGATCGGCCATCGCGGGCCTGTCGGCGCGGCTGCTCTACACGTATTTCGCCCTTTCTGGAGGCTCGCGCATGTCCTTTGAGATCGTCGCCGTTCACGCCCGTCAGGTTCTCGACAGCCGCGGCAATCCGACGCTGGAGGCGGATGTCACGCTGGCGTCGGGTCATGTTGGCCGCGCCGCGGTGCCGTCGGGCGCATCGACGGGCGAGAACGAGGCCGTCGAACTGCGCGACGGCGAGAAGCAGTACGGCGGCAAGGGCGTGCTGAAGGCTGTCGCCAATGTGAATCGTCGCATCGCTCCGGAGATCATCGGTCTCGACGCGCGGCATCAGGAGCAGATCGACGCGCTGATGCTCAAGCACGACAACACGCCCAACAAGGCGCATCTGGGCGCGAACGCGATCCTCGGCGTGTCGATGGCGGTGGCCAAGGCCGCGTCGGCGGCGAGCAACCTGCCGCTGTATCGCTATCTCGGCGGCTCGGGGGCCAAGACGCTGCCTTGCCCGATGCTGAACATCCTCAACGGCGGCAAGCACGCGGACAACACGGTGGACTTCCAGGAGTTCATGGTGCAGCCGTGGGGCTTTGACACGTTCGGCGAAGCGATGCGGGCGGGCGTGGAGATTTATCACGCGCTCAAGAAGGTGCTGCACGATTCGCACCTGAGCACGGCCGTGGGCGATGAGGGCGGTTTTGCGCCGAACCTCAAGAGCAACGAAGAGGCGTTGCAGATCATCGAAAAGGCCGTGAAGAAGTCGGGGTATTCGTGGGGCGAGCAGATTTTCGTCGCGTTGGATCCGGCGACGAGCGAGTGCTGGAACGAAGCCGCCCACGACAAGAAGGTCGGCTACAAGATGTTCAAGAGCACCAAGGAAGTCGTCAGCAGCGATCAGATGATCGACATGTGGGCCGACTGGTGCAAGAAGTATCCGATCCGCTCGATCGAGGACGGCCTGGCCGAGAACGACTGGGAAGGCTGGAAGAAACTGACGGCCAAACTGGGCGACAAGGTGCAACTCGTCGGCGACGACCTGTTCGTCACCAACAAGAAGTTCCTGCAGCGCGGGCTGGATGAGAAGTGCGCCAACGCCATTCTTGTCAAGGTGAACCAGATCGGCTCGCTGAGCGAGACGTTCGACGCGGTGAACCTGGCCATGCGGAACAAGTACGCGGCGGTGATGAGCCATCGTTCGGGCGAGACCGAAGACGCGACGATCGCGGATCTGGCGGTGGCGACGAACTGCGGGCAGATCAAGACCGGCGCGCCGTGCCGCAGCGATCGCAACGCGAAGTACAACCAGTTGCTGCGGATCGCCGAGGAACTGGGCGAGAGCGCGGTCTATGGCGGCAAGACGTGGAACAAGTGAGTCGCGGACGGGCGAGCGTGCCCGGGGCGCGATGAGTTGTGCATGAAAGGACGCCCGTGCGAGATCGCGCGGGCGTTTTTGTTACGATGTTGACCCGCGATCGGCGTCGGCGCAGTGCTGCGTCGGGGCGGGGCGGGGCGGAGGAGTTGAACATGGCCGGCTTTCCATCGCTTCGCCTGCTGGCCCGTGCCGCCCGCTATCGCTGGAAACTCAACGCGCCGGAGATCGCGCGGATGCTCGCGAGCATTCCGCGCGGCGGGACGGTGATCGACGTTGGCGCGCACAAGGGTGGTTACACGTTCTGGATGGGGCGGGCGGTGGGCAAGCGCGGCGCGGTGCTGAGCGTGGAGCCGCAGGAGCGCGTGGCGGCGGCGCTGCAGCGATCGGTGCGGACGTGGGGCATGACGCAAGTGACGGTGGTGAACGCGGCGGCGAGCGATCATGCGGGGCGCGGCGTGATTCACATCCCGCGCGATTCGACTCACGGCGCGTCGATGAACAATCTGGGCGAGGGGCGCGTTGTCGACGAGGTGCCGGTTGAACTGGTGTCGATCGATTCGCTGGTTGAGTCGCGCGGGCTCAAACGACTGGACTTCGTCAAGATCGATGCCGAGGGGCATGAGTTGTCGGTGCTCGCGGGCGGAGGGGCAACGTTCGCGGCACTTGGGCCGTCGCTGCTGGTCGAGAGCGAAGCACGAGCGCACGGCGGGGGCGACGAGCACCTGCGACAACTGGTCGCGCTGCTGGGGCCGATCGGATACAAGGGTTGGTTCTGCGATGGGCGACGCTGGCTGCCACTGGAGCAGATGGACGTGAGCGTGCACCAGAACTACGGGCACGGGCGATTCTGCAACAACATCTTCTTTGAACGGGCGCGGTGAGGCGTGCGTGATCGATAACCCGCGTGAGGTTGCGCGGTGCGAGGAATCTTGCACAGGTTCGCCGTGCGCACGGGTCGGGTTTCCTTGGGTTTGCGGTATACTCGGCGTCGGAGGTCCATCGTGGGCTCGACCGACGCGGGGCTCGCCCTGCGCACCACAACCCGACTGCTTGATGCGCTCGGTGATCGCGACGATCAGCCCGCGTGGCATCACATCGACGCGCGGTATCGCCCGGTGATCGCGGGGCTGGCGCGGCGACTTGGGCTGAGCGACGCCGACGCGGACGAGGTCGCGCAGCAGACGCTGAGCGAGTTTGTGCGGGCGTTTCGCGAAGGGCGCTACAAGCGCGACAAGGGGCGGCTGAGTTCGTGGATTCTCGGCATCGCGCATCACACCGCGTCCAAGGCGATCCGTGATGGCAAGCGGGCGTCGCTGCCTGGGCAGACCGCGATCAGCGGCGTGCCCGACGAGCATGAACTCCGCGGCTTGTGGGCCGACGAGCGCGATCGCGCGATCGTGGCAAAGGCGTTGACGCTGCTGCGCGAGGAGGCGTCGATCGACGAGCGCACGTTGGAGGTGTTCGAGTTGATCGCGTTCCGCGGCGTGCCCGCGGCGGAGGCCGCCGCACAGTGCGGGATGAGCGTGGATCAGGCGTATGTGGCCAAGAGCCGCGTGACGAAGCGGCTGCGCGAGGTGGTGGAGAGCCTGACGCATGCGTTTGAGGAGGATGCCTGAGTGGAGCACGGCCCGGGCGAGTGTCCGAGCGTCGCGCTCATTGAACGCGCCGCCCGCGGCGAGCACCTTCCCGAGGTGATCTCGCACTGCGCGGCGTGCGCGCGCTGCTCGGCCATTCTGGATGGGGCTCGCCCCGAGGACGCGTTCTTGTCGCGGGTGCGCGTGCTGGCGGCGCCTTCGCTGGGGCCCGACGGCGCGCCGCGGTTGGTCGGGTATCGCCTCATGGGCATCATCAGCACCGGTGGACAGGGCACGGTCTACCGCGCGGTGCAAGAGAAGACGGCACGCCCGGTCGCGATCAAAGTCGTCGGCGGCATTGAAACGCTCTCGGGGCGACAGCGGGCGCGAGCCGAACGCGAGGCCGAGATCGCGGCGAGCCTGAGGCATCCGAACATTGTCACGGTGTTCGAGTCGCGTGCGCTGAGCGAAGGCAAGCTCGCGGTAGTCATGGAGTATGTCGATGGCGTGCCGCTGGATCAATGGAAGCCGGACGCGACGAGCGCGACGGAGCGGCGCGACGCGATGCTACGAGCAGTGGTCGCGGTGTGCGGCGCGATCCACCACGCGCATCTCAACGGCGTGATCCATCGGGATCTGAAGCCCGACAACATCCTCGTCACGCGCGACGCACGCCCGGTGGTGCTGGACTTTGGAATCGCCAAGACGCGCGGCATCAGCGCGACGGTCACCGGAGATTTCGCGGGAACGCCCGCGTACGCGTCACCAGAACAGGCGGGCGGAAGGCCGGAGGACGTCGACGCGCTGACGGATGTGTACTCAATCGGCGTGATCTTGTACCGCGTGCTGTGCGGCGGGCTCCCGTATGAGTTGGAAGGCTCGCTGTTGGAGATGGCGCGGACGATCAGCCAAGCGGAGCCGATCCCGCCGCGGGTGCGTGATGCGACGATCCCACGTGATCTCGACGCGATCGTGACACGAACGCTGCGGAAGGCGAAGACCGAGCGGTACGAGTCGGCGGCGGCGCTGGGACGTGATCTGGAGCGTTTCCTCGCGGGCGAGCCCGTTGAGGCTCGCGGCACATCCGGGTGGTATCTGCTGCGGCGCGCGGTGGCGGTGAATCGCAAGCGGCTCGCTGGAATCGGCGCGTTGGTGGCCGTGGTCGGGGCGGCGCTGGTGGCGGCGGTGGTGGCGAACGAACGCGCGGCGGATGCATCGGTGAGACTCGAAACCCAGCAAGAGGCGGCGCGTACCGAGAGCGTTCGCGCGCGGGCGGTGACGGAGATTCTGCGCGAGGCGATGCCCGGTGGTCAGAACGCTGGTGGTGCGGCGGCCGCCGCCGCGATGGACGCGGGGCTCGCGCGACTCTACTACAGGCTCGAAACCGGCGGTTACGCGGACGACCCCGATGTCGATCAGGCGATGCGGCGACTGTGGGGGCAGATCTACACCGACGTGAGCGGCGGTCACACGCGCACCCGCGTCGCGTTCGCCGAGGCTTCGCTTCGCAATGGCCTGATCGAGTTGCGAACACGCCACAGCGGCGACCACGCCGAGATCGCGTCGACGATACACGAACTGGCAAACGTGGTGCTGCTGCGCAAGCGTGCGCCCGAGGCCGAGACGCTGTGCCGCGAGGCGATCGCGATGCGGGAGAGGCTGTTCGGCGGGGCGGACGCTGCGACGGCGCAGTCTCGTTCGCTGCTGGCGCGGATTTTCGAACGGCTTGGTCGCATGGATGACGCTCTCCACGCGGCGGACCAAGCCTTGGGCGTCCTGAGGGCGGCGCATACCGCCGAGTCCGACTTGGCCGTCGCGGCGATGCAGGCGATGCGTTCACGCATGCTTGCCCGACGTGGCGATCGGGCGGCGTGCGAGACCGCCGCCGAGGAAGCGTTGCGTTTGCGTTTGCGCCGGCTTTCGGGCGAGGATGAGGACCTTCACGAGTCGCTGATCGATGCGGCGAACCTCATCGCATCGCATCCCGACAGCCCGATGGCGGCGTTGCTGCTTCCGGCGTTCGATGCCACGCCGACGACGATCGTGAAGCGCGTGAACGATGATCTGGCCGCGATTGATGAGCCGGATGAGGGCAACGCGTGGAATCCGATCGTCCAAGGCAAGACGGTGGCGCTTTCACGTGTGCTCAAGGCCCAGGAGATTGCGTTTGGCGCGATGAACCCGACGCTGGTGAGGACGCTGCTGGATGTGATCCATGTCGCGGAGAACGAAGGGCTCGTGAATGATCGCATCGCGGCGGCGTTGCGAGCAGCGTCGATCCTTGAGTCCGTCAATGGTCCGAATCACCCGTCGGTGCTCGTGTGTCTCGAAGAGGCCGCGCTGTGCATGCACTACGCCGGACGCGAGAGCGAGGCGGCGGACCTGTCCAAGCGGATTCTTGCGGCGCGCGATGCGGTTCCCGATCGGGCCCGCGACCCGGTTGTGAGCGTGAACAACCGTCGCGTGCATGCGTGGTTCTTGGCGTTTGCGGAGCGAGACGCGGAGGCGGTCGAGGTGGGACGGCCGCTGCGCGAGGAGATTCGTCGCGTGGTCGGCCCTGACCACCACCTCGTCGCGATGACAGATGCGTACTACGCGTTGTCACTGTCTCGGCTGGGACGGTTGGAAGAAGCGGACGAGATTTCGCGAGCCGCACTGGAGATGGGGCTGCGGGCCGAAGCGATGTTCGTGGATCAGTTGCTGCAGGTGCGGCTCTGCCGCGGGCATGTCCTTTTCTTGCGGGGCAATCTTACGGAGGCGAGAGCGGTGCTCGAGCAGGCGTGGAACGTGGTACTGGAATCGCAGTACCTGGCCTACCCGCCGCGGCGCTGGATCGCGAGCGACATGATCGACATCTGCACGAGGCAAGGAGACGAGGCGGGCGCGGCACTCTGGCAACGGCGACTCACGGTGTTCGAACCGCCGAAGCGGTGAGGCACAACCGATCACGCTTTTACTTGTGCGGCTCGGTGGCAGGTCGAGCCTTCGATCGGGCCGCTTGGCTCAGACAATCGGCCCGGCTCGGCGATCCGGGTCACCAAAGGCATGCTTGAGATCGTTGGGCGATCCGCATCACGCCAGTTGCACATCGCCTCTTCTTCTCATTCCGTCCTCAGAACCCCGCCGACTTCATCCACTCCGAAGGCCGTTGGTCAAGGGCCGCGGCGATCGCAAGCAGCGATTCGATGCTCGGCAGGTGCGCACCGCGCTCGATCGACGACAACTGGCTCACGCTGAGTTCCGCGGCTTCGGAGAGTTCCTTGAGCGTCCAACCTCGCTCGGTGCGCGCGAGGCGGACTTGCCGTCCCAGTGCCTGACGCAGGCGATCCTGCGGTCGCTGTCCGAGCGAGAACGCGATCGCGGCCTGTGCGAGCACGCGGCGAAGTTCATCGAGCGAAAACGGCTTGGCGAGATAGTCGAACACATCCTGTTTGAAGGTCTGTCGCATCGAGTCGAGCGACGGATAGCCGGTCACAACGACGACGCACAGCCGTGGCCAGCGGCGGCGAATCTCGACGAGGACGTCTTCGCCACTGTATCGACCCATCTTGATGTCCAGGAGCACGAGGTCGGGCAAGCGATCGACGCACAGCGCGTAGAACTCGTCGGGCGTTGAGGCGAGCCGCACCTCGTGGCCGTCGCCTTCCAGCACCGATTCGATGTACTGGCGAAAGTCCTCGTCGTCATCGAGCGCGACGACCGCGATCGGGGGGATTGGGCCCGTCGGCGTTGGTCGTTCGATCTCGCGGGCATCGCTCATGAGGGTTCACTCCAACGATCCGAGCAAGACCGATCGAACACAGGGAGATAGAGGAAGCCGAGCCAGATTCGGCGTGAGGGTTTGACCAGAGCTCGACACAGGGCACGATCCTTTCATCTGAGTGCCCTTGACTCTCGATCGCCTTGCTTTGAATTCCTCAAGGCTCGGTGCGGCGGTGATCGGCCACCGCAACTGTATCGGACTCAGAATCGCGATCATGGACAGCGGCGTTCGCGGTGCTGGCCGGTGCCACCGGTGCTCGCGACGGCAGGACAACTTCGAAAACCGCGCCGCTGCGGCCCGGAAGGTTTCGCGCGAGCAGAACGCCGCCGTGCTCTCGCACGATGCCGTCGGCGACCGCGAGCCCGAGTCCTGTGCCGCGACTGTCGAGGCGTGTGCTGACAAACGGTTCGAAGAGTCGCGAGAGCACCTCGGGATCGATTCCCGGCCCGTTGTCTGTGATCGTCAGACCCACCCATTCCACGCCATCGCGGGTGAATGGCTGGGCGGCGACGCGGATGCGCGACGGTTCGTGCCGCTCGCGGCGGATGCTCTCGGTCGCCTGTGCGGCGTTGCGAACGAGATTCACGAGTACTTGGAGCATGCGATCCGCGTCACATTCGACGATCATCGCCGTCGGCACGTCGCTTGCGATCTCCACACCCGCGTACTCGCGATCCAACCGCAGCAGAGTCATCGCCTCTTCGACCACCGCCGCAAGCGAGGTCGGCGTGCTCTTGGGCGGACGGACCCGGGCGAAGTCAAGCAAACTCTCGCTCAATCGCTCCAATCGCTGCACCACGCGGAGCATGAGCGCGGCGCGGGCCGCATCGAGACTCGCCGGGTCGCGGTTGATCTGTTCGACGCACCCCTTGAGCACGGCGAGGGGCGTGTTGAGTTCATGAGCAATGCCTGCCGACATCATGCCCAGACTCGCAAGCCGATCCGCGTCGGCGAGGTTGCGGCGTGCGGCTTCGAGGAGGTGATTTTTGCGTTTGAGGTCTGCCGCCACCGTCTCCAGACTTTGCAGGGCATCGCCGAGCGCGCTCTGGTGCGTGCGGAGCGCGCGAACCGAGTCGTTGCGACTGCGCATGATCTCGCCCAGTTCGTCGCGAGGAATCATCGCGTCATCGATCAGTTCGGCGTCGCGCCGGCCTTCCTGCAGCGCGCGGTCGGCGGCGAGCACGCGACGAATCGGGCCATAGACGTGCGACGGCAAGACGAAGACTTCGAGCGCGGCCGCGATGAAGGCATAGGCGAGCAAGAGCGAGAGCACGAGAATCCAGTACAACCGCGTGACCGCTTCGCGGGCCTCGGGAAGACGCACCGTGAGGATATAGACGACATCGCCGCGACTCGGATCGCCGAGCATCAGCAGCGCCGCGCGTCCGGCGACCTCGCTGGGAATGGGCACGACCTCACCGGGGCGCTGTTGCAAGCGAGCCGCGGTGGTCGCGTCGATGGGCGCGTCGGCTAGGACGCCCCGCCACAACTCCACGTCCGCCATGGCCGCCAGCACGCTCGCGGCTTGGTCGGTGGTGTAACCGCCAACACGAGCCGAACCGGGCGGCACACCTAATGCGACGGAACGGAGCAGCACCGTCGACTCCTGTCGCTCCGCGCCGTCAAGAATCTGCATGATCGCGGGGCGAACGATGAGGAGCATCATCAGCGCGAGCCCGAGCGAGAAGAGCGTGTGCAACACAAACAACTTCTTGCGGATGCGCATGCCCGCGAGGAAGCCCTTCGCCGGTCCGGCGGGCAGCTCACGGACGAGAATCGCCCGCCAACGCGGCGGCGTGCCGACGCCGTTGCCCCGCTCGGGCTTGGTCGCTTCGTTCTTGGCGTCGGGCTTGGTCCGCGTGTCGAGCATGTCGTCCCCGAGTGCCGCGCCCGCGAGGAACGATCACGACAATCGTCTGGCGAGCGGTTGTAATCACTTGGGAAGACTGTACTCCAGCGACCGGGCGCATATGCCGCCGAAGGCTCAGGCCGCGTCGCGTTCGGATGGCTCGGCGGGCTCTTCGCAGCGGTCTAGGTCGCGTTTGAGTTCGTCGACCAGTTGCCGCACGGTGGCGAGCGGCGTGTTGGTCTTGATCGCGCGGGCGATCAGATCGACGAACTGCCCAAGGCGCGTGTAGTCCTCGCTGGCCTGACCCTTGACAGGGGCGTCGCTCGGGACGAGGAACTCAACGGGCAGATCCGCGCCGAATCGCACGCCGATCTCGTGGATGTGGGCCTTGACGTGGCGACAGCGAACGACCTTGCCCTCAGCGTGCAGGTTCAATCCGTCGTCGGGACCACGGAAGGCGATCTTGATCGTCGCGCCGGCATGCACATAGCCGATGTAGAGCATTGAGATTCCGCCGCGTGAGATGTCACGGAGCACGCCGGGGAACTTCACCGGCGCGCCGCCGGGCTGCTGGAGTTCGACGGTCGCGGTCCAGCCCGTCGGCAGGGCGTAGCGCTTGTGGCGACGGCGCAGCAGCACCTTTGGTGCCGCCCCGTCGGTGTGGTTCAGTTGCTCCATCAGCGACTTGAACTCGGCCTTGCTCAGTCGGAGTTGATCACCGGACATGCGTGTGTTTCCAAGCACCCACAGGCGGCGCGGCATGTCCGTATCGACTGATTTTTGCCTTCTTGCGAAGCAACATCCACCGAACCAACGGTTCGGCGAGCGCCAATGCCTGCGTCTCCCCCGTTCGAGGCAAGGGGTTGTCTCGGGTGCGATCGAGCGACGCCTAGGCAGCAGCCTGTTTGGGGGACGACTCGGACCCATGCTTTGCCGCATGAGCGGCTGCTCCTGATGGAGTTGGCGCGGCATGCTCTGCGGGCTTGCTGGCGAGCGCCGCCTGCATCTGCGTCAGCGTCTTGGTCGTCTTGGCGTGGTCTTTGGCCTGGATTGCGCTCGCGAGTTCCGTGTTGTGCGCCACCAGTGCTGCCCACGCGTCGGGGCTTGCCGAACCCGCAGAGTCCGCCGCACCGTGCGCGATAAATGGCGTCACATCAATCGGGCGATCGAACTTCACGCCGAGCTCGTGTACGCGGCCAATCACATGCGTGCAACGGACGACTTTGCCGGGCACAAGCATCTGCTCGCCGTCGCGGGTCTTGAGTTGGACGAGCACAGGCGTTCCGCTGTAGACGAAGACACCGTGGAGAAATGAGAGGCCGCCATCGGAAACATCGCGAGGCACGACGAGCGCACTGATCGCCGACGCGCCATTGCCCAGGTCAACGACCAGCCGATCCAGATCGACGAGACGATGGCGCGGCTCGCGTCGGTTCAGGCGTCCGGGCTCGGCGAGGGAGCGGCGTTCGATCGTCTCGAGCGCGGCACGCCGCTCGGCTTCCGTGAGGCGGAGATAATCCTTGGCTTCCGGCATTGGTGCTCCGACTCTCCCCCGATTCGTGGTCTAGATTGTGCATCGGCACCCCCGAGTTGGGTGAATCATCGTGTTCCCCATCTTCAGGTGCGTTTCCGCAGAACCGCCCATGAATAACTGAAGGGGACGCTGGAAAGACCGCATTTCTCCCGATTCGCCTACCGTTCACCATGCTTCCACGTCGGCCCACTCGGCAGATCACGCTTGGCGACGCCCGCGTCGGTTTTGTTCGCGTCGGCGGCGGACTGCCCGATCGCACGGGCAACCCCACCACCGCCGCCCCGGTGAGCGTTCAGACCATGACCGCCGGGTACACGCATGACATCGAGGCGTGCGTGCGCGAGATCAACAAACTGGCGGCTGCCGGGGCGGATGTGGTGCGCGTCGCGGTGCCGGAGAAGAAGGACACCGAGGCTCTGAAGGAGATTCTGCCTCGGGTGCAGGTGCCAATCGTCGCGGACGTGCATTTTCACTTCCAGCGGGCGCTCGAAGCGGTCGAAGCGGGCGTACACAAGATCCGCCTCAACCCCGGCAACATCAACGATCGCTCGCAGGTCATCGATGTGATTCAGGCGTGCAAGGCGCGCGGGCTACCGATCCGTGTGGGCGTGAATGAAGGCTCGATCATCGAACGCCGCGACAAACAGAAGCGCATGAAGGAACTTGGCGCGGTCTTCAGCACGCACAAGCACGGCTATCTGCTCGCGATCATGATCGCCAAACTCGAGGAATACCTCGACATCTTCTACGAGCAGGATTTCTATGACATCGCGATCAGCGCCAAGAGCATGGACGCCGCGCTGGTGATCGACGCGTACACCGAGATCAGCAAGCGTTTCGACCACCCGTTGCACCTGGGCGTGACACACGCGGGGCCGAAGGAAACGGGGTGCATCCGCAGCATTGCCGCGTTGTCGGGGCTGCTCATCAACGGCATCGGCGACACGATCCGCATCAGTTACGCCAACGATCCGATCTACGAAGTTGAGGACGGTCTGGAACTGCTCTACTCACTCGGCCTGCGCGAACGCAAGGGCGTCGACCTGATCGCCTGCCCGACCTGCGGCCGCATTCAGGTCGACCTGTTCACGCTGGTGCAAGACGTGCGCAAGCAACTGGCGGACACGGTCACGGTACCGATGAAAGTCGCGGTGATGGGCTGCATCGTCAACGGCCCGGGCGAGGCTGAGGGCGCGGACGTCGCCGTCTTCGCGGGAGATCGTCGCGGAATCATCTATGTGCAGGGCGAGAAAGTCGCCAACGTGCCCGAGCCGGAAATTCTCAGCGTGCTGCTGAAGGAGTGCCTCGCGTTCCAAGATCGCGTGCTTCGCGGCGAGGCGAAACTGGGCGAGAAGAAAGTCGACATCATCCCGCCCGACCCGATCGGCGAACTCGGCAGCGGGTGGGAAAAGATCGCGGCAGGAATGGTCGCCCCGGCGGGTTCGAGCACTGGCCCCGCCGCCAGCGTCACTCCGATCACCATTGGGAAGTCGTGAGGAAAGAGTGCTCAGTTTTCTGGAATGATCTGAGTACGGGCCTTTCGAAGCATCGGCGAATAGCCGAGAATCTCCTTGGCGACGGCTCGACTTGCAACGTCACTTGCGGCGGGGTCGTCGAGGGAGAACGGCAACGCGTCTATGCGTGTGTCGCCGCTTCCAACACTGACGATGGGCAACACGCGAGATCACGCACGCCCATAGGCGGTTCGCTGGCGGCGCAGCGGTGTGAGTCGCATCTCGCTCGGCGCACCCGTCGCTCGGGGTCAAGCTCAGACACGGACACCAAGCGCCCGACCCACCGGACACGGGTCTATCGTGGTTTGGAGGCAGATCATGTCACCAGTACCCACTCCCCATTGACGAGCAAGATCGATCCTCGCTTCTTCAACTGCTGCTGCGCAGACCGAGCGGCATGCTTCCATTTCTTGCCAAACCGCTTACCGTCGATCACTCGATCCACCGTGTCATCGCAGAGGTCGGGGTGCATCTGCTGAATCAACGGGTGCATCTCCTCGGTCGTGAGGGGGCCGTGGCGACTCAGTAGAAACGCGATCGTCTTGGCAAAGACGGATTGAATCGGCCCTGCGGCAAGCCGAGCTCGGACCATTGTGTCCGAAGCGGCCTGGAGGACGGCCCGCAGCCGACGAGTTGACTGTCGTGAGGCCGAGGCGGTCTGTGCCCGATACGCCGCGCGAGCATCGACAGCGAGGTTACACATCTTGTCAAGCGTCTCACCATCCAGCGCCGCCCCAAGCCCCGCGTACGCCGCCACTTCGTCGTCAATCCGAGCGGCAACCACTGGATCCTCGACCAAGAGTCCACACTCATGGTTGGAAACGAGCCCACCGAATGTCAGATTGCCAGAGGTTACAATTGCTCGGATGCGGTCGGCCGCGTAGACCTTTGCGTGCAAACGTGGCAGGTGCGCGAAGTTTGACGCGACAAACGCTTCACGCAGTCCGGCAATGGCCGCAGGCTCTGTAGCACCTGTGCAGATTGCCAAGGGCGACAGATCGGTAAGCACCAACGCACGCGGCCCCGGTCCGCTCTGGTTCCCTCGAACGGACCGAACGATGTTGGCACCGTGATTGGTTATGTAGGGAGCACAGAGCGTGAGGTATTCTGCCGCCGAGGCAATCACTGACTCAAATGTTCGCTGCCATGCACCGGACAGCACAACGGTTCGGGGCGTGGGTGTTTGGTGAGCAATCGCCATCGGCATTGTGACCACTCTCAGAGTCAACTCTCGGAACCGTCGAAAACCGTGTCACCTGCTGGGTTTGTGGTAAGTCGTCGAATACACCGCAGACGAGGCCGTGAATCCGCGCGAAGACAGCGTTGGTGAAAGGTTGAAGCCTGAGCCGCGAGAGCGTGACGCGGTTGAACATCGTCACAAGCTCGTCACGAATTCCGAGCGATCGCGACGGCTTGTCCGCCCATATTCTGGACGCGCAGAAACGAGCAGGTTCGCGAAATCCTTGGTGCCGTCACCGATGACCACGGCGCATATGCCGCCGTCGACTGTGACTCGGTGCAGTTCGGCGCCGAGCGTCTGGTAGTCAAGGGCCCAGTTTTTCTTGTAGTCACGAATGTTGTCATACGGCGGGCTGAACACGGTCAGATCGATCGACGCGTCGGGAACGGCTTGGATCAGGTCCAAACAATCGCCGACGTGAATCGCATTCAATGCGGGAGCCGCACTGAAAACACGATCAGACTGAAAGAGCCGCGGGGTCGCGCTTGCCATGCGGCAAGACTACGGCCACAGTGTCCCGAACGCAACACTCCCGGCGAGTCCGTTCCCCAGCGAATCTCCCTGTTTCAGCGGTGCGCGGGTGGTTGCATATACTCTTTCGCTGCACCCCTTGCGGGGTTGCCGCGTCCCGTCGCGGGGTGTCCCCCGGCGGTTGTGGTTGCCGCATCGCTTTGTTCGCCTCAACGCAGGAACCTCTTGCCATGCTGACCCGTTCTTCGTCCCGTGCGTCGTTCTGGCGTTCGCCGCTGGCCATCCTCGCCGTCGTCGGCGTCGCCTCGCTGGGGCTGAACGCGTGGCAGACCACCGCCACCGCCCGCAACAACATGGTCGCGGCCAACCCGACCGCGCTGGGCGTGGTCAACCTCGAGACTCTGATGGGCAAACTCGACGAGGTGAAGGCCCGCAACTCTTCGTTGCAAGCCCGCGGCGCGGAGCGTCAGAAACCCCTCACCGAGCTCTCGAACAAACTCGACAAGATCCGCAAGGATCTCGAGACCGAGCCCAAGGACAGCAAGAAGCGCCCCGAGATGATCGCCGAGGGCGTGATCATCGAGAAGCAGGCGCAGGCGATGAAGCAGGCCTATCAGCAACTCATCGAACTGGACAAGGGCGCGATCCTCGCCGACATCTACAACAAGATGACCAAGTCGTGCGAGGCCCTCGCGGCCAAGCAGGGGCTTGATCTGATCGTCGTCGACGACACATCAATCCGCCTGCCGGAGAACGGTGACGCGAACGAGATGACGTCGGCGATTCAGGCCCGTCGGGTGCTCTTCGCGGGCAAGAGCGTTGATGTGACCGACGCGCTCGCCACCCTCATGAACAACGAGTTCAATGCCGCAGGCAACGCGGCCGCGGGCGGCACGCGATAAGCCGTCCGCACGGAGTGCGCCCGAGGGTGTCCGCCGTTCGCTCCAGTCCCGCCGCCATCGTCCCCGGGTCGCCGGGTGGGACGCCGGTGCGCCCACGCACCCCGATCACCAGCGGCTCGCTCGCGGAAGAAGTCGGCGGCGAGTTGATCGGCCCTGGAGATGTCGTGGTGAGCGGCGTTGAATCGCTCGACGCCGCGACAACCAGCGACGTCACGTTCGTTCGCGATGATTCGTTCACGCACGCGTGGTCGATTTCCAAGGGCGGCTGCGTGGTGGTCTCTCGCGGCACGCGACTCGCCGACGCGGCGGGCACGCACGACCCGCGACCTCGCATCGTCGTTGCCAACGCCGATGTCGCGATGATCCGCGTGCTGGGGTTGTTTGCCGCCGCCACAGCGCCGCACGCGCCCGGCGTTCACGCGAACGCGGTGATTGACTCATCGGCGGTGATCGACGCGTCGGCCCACGTCGGCCCGTGCTGCGTCGTCGGAGCGCGGACGCACATCGGGCCCGGCGTCGTGCTGGTGGCGAACGTTTCGATCGGAGCCGATGTCCATCTCGGCGCGAACTGTCTGTTGCACCCCGGCGTTGTCGTCGGCGATCGCTGCATCGTCGGCTCGGCGTGCGTGCTGCACGCCAACGTCTCGATCGGGGCGGATGGTTTCGGATACGTGCAGAACCCGCGTCCGACCGGGCCTCGCGATGCATTGCTGAGCATCCCGCACATCGGCCACGTCAAGATCGGCGATGCGGTGGAGATCGGCGCGAACAGTTGCGTTGACCGCGGCAAGTTCGGAGCAACGAGCATCGGCGACGGCACCAAGATCGACAACCTCGTCCAGGTCGGGCACAACTGCCGCATCGGTCGCTGTTGCATCTTGTGCGGCCACGTCGGGCTCTCCGGCTCGGTCACCATCGGCGACGGCGCGGTGCTTGGCGGAAAGGTCGGCGTCAGCGACGGCGTGACGATCGGCGCCGGGGCCAAGATTGGCGCGAGTTCGGGCGTGATAAACGACGTTCCGCCGGGCGAAACCTGGCTCGGCGCGCCGGCGATGCCCGCTGCGATCCAGCGCCGCAACATGGTCGTGCTCCGCGACATCGCCGATCGGCTCAAGGCGATCGCCAAGGGTGTCGCCGGGTCTGAGCACTGAGAATCAGAGCGTGAAAAACCGCCCGGGCCGCCAACACTGGCAAGCCCGGGCGTGGGAATCCTGCTTCAGACGCGGGCTTTCGCCCGTTTGTCCCGCGGACCATCGGCGGGGCGGTCCCGCCGACGGTCCGGGCTCTCTCCTCCCCGCGGGCGGAAGATCGGTGCCCGGGGGCGACACGCGAGGGGAAGCGGCTTAGTCGAAGACGCCGCTGGTGGCCGGGGGCTGGACGGTGCGCATCACCATGGTGGTGTCGATGCGGAAGTTCGACTGGGTGCGGTTGCGCTCCGCGAAGAAGAACTTGAGTTTGTAGGACTGGCCGTCGTTGAGCCAGGTCAGACGGTCGAGATTGATCGACTGCGACACGGCCGAGTGGACGCCGCCGATGTCGATGACGAGCTTGCCGTCGATGTAGACCCACACGTCGTCGTCACCGGTGAAGGTGAAGACCTGGCCCTTGCCCTTCTCGTAGACGAACTCGGTCTCGAGTTCAAACGTGAAGTGGAAGTTCTGGTTGGGGGTGCTACCGCCGGAGTTGCCGAGCAGATCGCCGTTGATCGGGAAGAACCCGCCCAGCGTCTTGTACTTGGCGTCGGTCTTGTCGTTGAAGGTGTAAACGTTGGTGCCGGGGGCGCGGATGAGTTCGATGGCGAGCGGCTTGGAGGTGTTCAGGCCGGGCACGTCACGGAACCACTTGCTGAAGTTGTCCGCGGTGGTGAGCGCACCGCCGAGAGTGCTCGCGAGCGAGGCGTTGGCGTCGCCGCTGATGCCCGCGATGTACGACTTGTTGTTGATGCGAGCGACGCCCTTGGAGTCCTTTGCCTGGCTCGAGACTTTGTAGCCGGTCGACGCGAAAAGCGGCTTGGCGTCGGCGTCGAGGTTGTCCGCGACCATGCCGACATAGTGGCCGAAGCCGGCGGTGGGCTGACGCTCAAAGTCCGGGTGGCCGCCGGTTACCGTGCGCTCCTTCACGTCGCGGATGACGCCGGTAAGGCTCATCGACGAGGGGAGGTTGGAATAGGGATCACTGCTGGAGCCGCTGCCGGACTGGGTCGCGGTGCCCGCAGTCTGGGTCTGCCCGCCCGCGGTGGCCGCGAGCGTCGCGACGCCGGCGAGGGTGAGCAGGCCGAGCAGGCCAAGGTTGGATCGTGAACGAGTGGTGCGAAGCATGAGATTCCTCCAGGCGTGAACCGCTCCGGAGCACGTCCGGGGCGCGAGACACGCGGGCGGGTCCTCGCGGACCCTTCTTCCCGCCGCCGCCTCCCTGTCGCGTGTCTCGACGCGGGAAACGACTCACCCCGAAGTTCCAAAATCCCTGCCCGGATTGCCAGCCCACGGGACAAAAAGTCCGTCCGCGAGGTGCGGTCTGGCGCGACGAGATAAAGTTGCACGATCGCCCGGCCTTGTTGCCCCGCTTTCCAAGCCCCAGAGCCCCTCGGGCCGATGAGATACCGGACGTTTGTCGGTCCCTGGCATGGAAGCCCCGCGCCGACGCACACAGCAACCTGACCCAACGCCTGACGGAGTGCGCGCACAGATGGATACATTCGTGATCGAGGGTGGTCGCCGCCTCTACGGGCGTCTTCGTGTCAACGGCTCCAAGAACGCCGCCCTGCCGCTGCTTTGCGGCGTGCTGCTCACCGACCAGCCCGTCGTGCTGCGCGACATCCCCGAACTGGCGGACATCAAGAACATGCTTCGCCTTCTGAGCGAACTGGGGTGCCAGCGCACCACCGAGACGCCGCCGGGCTCGCAGAGCGTCATGACGCTGCACACCTCCGACGACGCCAACTCGCACGCCCGCTACGACATCGTTCGGACTATGCGGGCATCGATCTCGACGCTCGGCCCGCTGCTGGCCAAACGCGGCTATGCCCGCGTGTCGATGCCCGGCGGCTGCGCCATCGGCGATCGGCCCGTCGATCTGCACCTGCGCGGCCTCGCCGCGCTTGGCGCACACATCACCCTCGAAGGCGGCGACATCATCGCCAAGGCCCCCGCCGGCGGCCTGCGCGGCGCAACCATCTTCCTCGGCGGCACATTCGGCTCCACCGTGCTCGGCACCGCCAACGTCATGTGCGCTGCCGCCCTCGCTAAGGGCACCACGATCATCGAGTCCGCCGCCTGCGAGCCGGAGATCGCGGACCTGGCGAACATGCTCAACAAGATGGGCGCGAAGATCACCGGCGCGGGCTCGCCACGCCTGATGATCGAAGGCGTCAAACAACTCGGCGGCACAGACCACACCGTCATTCCCGATCGCATCGAGGCGGGCACCTTCATGATGGCCGCCGGTATCACCAACGGCGACCTGACCATCGACAACTGTCCCATGGACGCCCTCATGGCCGCGACGGACAAACTCGCGGCGATGGGCATCTATTGCCACAAGACCCCCGAGAGCAGCGATCCGATGCGCGCCACAGTGCGTGTCACCTGTGATCGCACGCTCAAGCCGGTGGAAGTGACGACCCAGCCGCACCCGGGCTTCCCGACCGACTTGCAGGCCCAGTTGATGGCCGTGCTCTGCCTCGCCGACGGCAACAGCGTCGTCACCGAACGCATCTTCCCCGACCGATTCCTCCACGTCGCCGAACTGAGCCGCATGGGTGCTCGCCTCATGCGTCAGGGCGCGTCGGTCATCGTCAGCGGCGTGCGCCGCCTCATCGGCGCGCCGGTCATGGCGAGCGACCTGCGTGCGTCGGCGGGCCTTGTTCTCGCAGGACTCGCCGCCGAGGGCACGACCGTCATCAACCGCGTTTATCACCTTGATCGCGGCTATGAGCGGATGGAAGATCGACTGATCGCGCTGGGTGCTCACATCAAGCGTATCGACGAGAAAGAACTCGCCGACTGATCGCAACAGTCGGCAGATCCCGTGCGTGAGTTCACAGCGGGAACACTCCGCCCCGCCATCGCTCCACGCCAGCGGATCGTCATTTTTCGTTGACGGCCAGCCCCGCTCTGGGCCAGGTCTCAGCGTGAATACACTGATGCCGCATGTCCTCCGTCGCGACATCTTCCGCCGCCCGTGCGTTGCTCATCGCGCTGTGTTGCGGCGTGCTCGGACTGGTCGCGATGCTCGTCGGTTTCTGGAATCTGATGGAGCCAACGCAGGCAAACACCACCGCAGAAGCAACCGGGCCGCGATTGTGGCCAGGGCTTGCGATTGTCCTGGCGGGACTCGCGCTTTCGGTGACCGGTGCGATCGTGCTCGTGCGCCGTGCCGGCGATGAGTATGCGCGTCGCGGGGCGCGGCGTTGACACGCGCGGCAACAACCTCCGCCGCATCGACCGGCACGCCGCCCACCGGCGCCTGGCTCGGCATCGCCACCATCCTGCTCACGCTCGCGGGTTGGACGAGCATCCCGCTCTTTCTCACATACTTTGCCAAACACATCGACCCGTGGACTGCCAACGGGTGGCGTTACGCGCTCTCCAGCCTCATCTGGGCACCGGTGCTTGTGTGGGTGTGGCACAAGCGCACGACGCCCGCCAATCTCTGGCGCGCCGCACTCTGGCCCAGCGTCTTCAACGCGGCGGCACAAGTCGGCTTCGGCGTCGCGCCGTACTTCATCAAGCCCGGCCTCATGACCTTTAGCCTCCGCTTTCAGATCGTTTTCGTCGCGATTGCCGCCGCGATGATGTTCCCGGCGGAGCGCGCCGTCATCCGCAAGCCGACGTTCATCGCCGGGCTCGGGATGGTGCTGCTCGGCACATTCGCGACGATTCTGCTCAGCCCCAAGGGCCTGGGCGGCGGCACGGGCTGGGGTGTGCTGCTCGCCATTTCCTCCGGTTTGCTCTACGCCGCGTACGGGCTGAGCGTGCGCAAGTTCATGCACGGCATGAATCCGATCGTCGCTTTCGCCGCCGTGAGCCAATACACCTCGCTGGTGCTCGTCGTGCTGATGCTGATGTTTGGCAAGCAGTCCGGCTGGGCGATCTGGGAACTCTCCTCCGCGAACCTCTGGCTGGTCGCGCTCAGCTCGATCGTCGGCATCGGTCTTGGGCACACGTTCTACTTCTTCAGCATCTCGCGGCTGGGGCTCGCGGTGTCGGCGGGCGTCGTGCAACTCCAGCCCATCACCGTCTCCATCGCGTCGATGTTCATCTTCAAAGAAGAACTCACGCGAACTCAGTGGATCACCGGCTGCATCGCCATCAGCGGGGCGGCCCTCATGCTCTACACCCAGCACGTCGTCGCAAAACGCGCCAAGGTCGCGCCCATCGACGAGATGGACGACCTGCCCGTCGACCCCGAAGTCGCAATGGTCGGCGCAAGCAACGAACCGCCGCCGTTGCACGCCCAGACTGGTTCGACGCCGAATCCCTCGCTGACAAATCCCACGCGGCATTGACGCCCCATCAAAACGAAAACCCCCACGACCAAGGCCGCGGGGGTTGTGTTCAATCGCGATCTCATCGCGGATTCACTTCAGCTGCAGCATCTCGCGATAGCTGGGCAGCGGCCAGAGGTCCTGGCTGATCTGCGACTCGAGCTCATCGGCGATGTCGCGGAGTTCGCCCATCGCCGGCAGCACCTTGTCGTGGATGTGCTTCGCGTGCTTGTGCGCGCCATCGACGTGTTCCTCAGACGCCGACTCAAGAGCGTCGATCGCCGCCCGGAAGCCGTTGACGAGTTCCACGAAGTCCTCCAACTGGTCGCGCACTGTCGAAGTGCTGACGTCCGCGGCCTCGGCGGCGGCCACGGCCTCGGCCAGTTCCGTCTGCTGGCGGATGGCGGCGGGCAGGATCATCGTGCGGGCCATCAGCGCCGCAGTCTCGGCCTCGATCGTCACCTGCTTGATGTACTTCTCGACGAAGATGTGCTCGCGGCTTTCCACTTCGACCTTGCTGAGCACCTTGAACTTGCGGAACACGTCCACGTTCTTCTTGACGCTCAGGACAGGGAAGGCCGACACCGAATCACGCAGGTTGGGCAGGCCGCGCTTGGCCGCTTCTTTGTGCCACGCGACGTCGTACCCGTCGCCGTTGAAGATCACCCGCTTGTGCTGCTTGACGATCTTCTGCAGCAGCGTCTTGACGGCCTGCTGGAGTTTGGCCTCGGTCGGCTCCTTGCCCGCGGTCTTCTCGATCGTGGTCGCGATGTAATCAAGGCTGTCGGCAACGATCGTGTTGAGGATCGTCGTCGGCCACGCCACCGCCTGCGACGAGCCCACGGCACGGAACTCAAACTTGTTGCCGGTGAACGCGAACGGCGACGTGCGGTTGCGATCGCCGGTGTGGCGTGGCAGTTGGGGCAGGGTGCGGGCGCCAAGGTCGAGCTTGCCCCCCTTCATCGTGCTCTTGAGCGAGCCCTTCTCAATCTGCTCGATGATGTCGTTGAGCATGTCGCCCAGGAAGACCGACATGATCGCCGGCGGGGCCTCGTTGGCGCCCAGACGATGGTCGTTGTTGGCGCTGGCGACGCTGGCGCGGAGCAGGTCGGCGTAGATGTCCACCGCACGGATGACGGCACACAGGAACGTAAGGAACTGCATGTTCGTGTGCGTGTTGTCGCGCGGGTCGAGCAGGTTCACACCCGTGTCGGTGCTGATCGACCAGTTGACGTGCTTGCCGCTGCCGTTGATGCCCTTGAACGGCTTCTCGTGCAGGATGCACTGCAGGCCGTGGCGGTTGGCGACCTTCTTGAGGGTCTCCATCACCAGCATCTGGTGGTCGGCTGCGATGTTGGCCGTCTCGAAGATCGGGGCCAGTTCATACTGCCCCGGCGCCACCTCGTTGTGACGCGTCTTGACCGGCACGCCGAGGCGATAGAGCTCGCGCTCGACCTCGTTCATGAACGCCATGACACGCACCGGGATCGAACCAAAGTAGTGGTCCTCAAGCTGCTGGCCCTTGGGCGGCCGGGCGCCGAAGAGGGTGCGGTCGCACGCCATCAGATCGGGACGCTCGAAGTAGTCCTCGCGATCGATGAGGAAGTACTCCTGCTCCGCGCCGCAGGTGGCCATCACGCGACTCACGCCGTGGGCCGCGCCGAAGAGCCGCAGCACGCGGACGGCCTGCTCGCTGATCGCATCCATGGAGCGGAGCAGCGGGGTCTTCTTGTCCAGCGCCTCGCCGGTCCACGACACGAACGCGGTGGGGATGCACAGCGTGACCGCCCCGCCGTTGCGGGTAAGGAACACAGGGCTGGTGCAGTCCCACGCGGTATACCCGCGGGCCTCGAACGTCGCGCGGATGCCGCCGGAGGGGAAGCTGCTCGCGTCGGGCTCGCCCTGCACGAGCGCGCTGCCGGAGAACTCGGTCAATGCTCCACCCGAAGAATCCGGCACGAGGAACGCGTCGTGCTTCTCGGCGGTCAGGCCGGTCAGCGGCTGGAACCAGTGGGTGTAGTGCGTCGCGCCGTTCTCAATCGCCCAATCCTTCATCGCCGCCGCCACCGTGTCGGCCAGCTCGTGGTCCAACGGTTCGGCGTGCTTGATGGTGCGGTGGAGCCGCTTGAAGACGTCCTTGGGCAGGCGCTGCTGCATCACACGCTCGTTGAACACGTCGATGCCGTAGGTCTTGGTCACGGGTTCGTGCATGCGGATCCCCTCGTGTTTGTGGTGCGTGCCGTTGGCGTGTGCGGCAAAGGCGTCAAGGCGGTTCAGAATCGACATGGCGATCGGCTCTCCGTTGCCGCCGGTCACGCCGGGCCTCCAAGCCCCAAAGCGTCCCGAGCGGCATGTGTTGCGTGCTCGTCTGCGTGCTCAAGTCATGGTCCGACCACTCTGTCGGCCACGCGTGTTGCGATGTGGGATGCGAACCAAGCGGGCGGCGGGCGAAGTCCAAGCAACGTCGTTCTCGGACGCTGCTCCATTGTCGCAGCCCCGCGGCCCGCCGCAAGTCGGGCGGTCATAAACCGCCCGAAAGTTGTCGGCAAAAATCAGCCGCAGACTGGACCGCGTCCTGCCCGCTCGCGTCGGCCTCAGACATCCGCCGCACCAGTGCGCTGCCCACAATCGCCGCGTCGGCGTACTGATTGACGGCCCGCACATGCTCGGCGCTCGAGATGCCAAAGCCGCAGGCAATCGGCAGATCGCTGAAACGACGCAACTGAGCCACCCGCGGCCCGATGTCCGGGGCATCCTGCCGCTCGCCGGTAATCCCAGAGCGTGCAAGCAGATACACAAAGCCGGTGGAAGCCTTCATGATCTGTTCCGCCCGCTGCGGCGTGGTCGTCGGAGCGATCAGGAGGCTCGCGGTCAGACCGGCGTCGTTGGCCGCCTTGAGCAGTTCGCCCGACTCCGACAGCGGCGCATCTGGAAAGATGAACCCGTCGATGCCCGCGTCCTTCGCCAAACCGACAAACTTGCCCGGATTGCTGTCCTGCCCCGCACCACCCGACATGCGGTGAACGATCGACACGCTGACCATGGCAATCAGCGGCACGTTCACGTTGGGGCGAGCCTGAGCGATTTCGGCCAGCGTGGTCGCCGGCGATGAGCCGCGCTCGAGCGCGGTGTGCATGGCGGCGGCGATGACCGGGCCATCAGCAATGGGATCAGAAAATGGGATGCCGACCTCGATGAACGTCGCCCCGGCGGCTTCCAGCGCGGGGAGCACCGCGGCCAGTGTGCCCGGACGCGGATGCCCGCCGCAGACGTAGGGAATCAAGCCCTTGGCGTTGCGGGCGCGAAGCGAAGCGAACTGATCGGTGATGCGCGGCATCTCGGGGGCGATGATAGGAGCGCTCACGCTGGCCCAGCAGCCAACATCCGCGACGACATGCACACGACGCGCGTGCTACCAGCCGCCACTCACTTCGGCGGACTGGCGCTCGGCGCGTCGATCGCCAGCCCGTGCGTCGGCGCGAACCACGCGCTCGCCGCAGGATCCGCCGCGCTCGACAGATCGAACAACGGTGCCGTCCTCACAGGCCGACGCAGCCACAACGAGGGCGGCACCGGGTACATCTCTCGCCGCAGCGACAGATTCGCGTGTTCGCCGACTTTGGTCCAGAGATTCGGCTTCATTCGCAGGCCAAGGTCCGCCGCGAGTCGTGCCGCCAGTTCTCGCGGCGCGACCTCCGCCAGCGCCGTCTTGTCGAGCGACGCCTCCCACTTGCGCGTCTGCGTGTTCGCAGCGACCGGACCCATCTCCAGCGCGCCGCGCGTCGGGCGCGCCGCACGCATCGCGGGGGTGTCAAGTTCCGACACCACTGCGGGCGACCGCGACGAATCACGTGCGATCGTGCCCGCGTGCGGCGTCGACGGCAGAGCCCGGCGAGGCGCGAGCGACTGCAGCATCACATACCCCCCCACCGCCACGACCACCGCCGCCGCCATCGAAGCCCAACCGGCCACCACGCGCCACCTCGGCCGCGCGACGGTTCGAAACGGGCGCAACTGATGAACATCGTCGAGAATCGCGAGCGTCAGGTCAGGCGTCTGGATCGGCGCGTTGAGTTGGTCGAGAATCCGCTCCGTGTGTTCGATGCGATGCTGCTCCCCGGGATTCTCGCGCAGCGCATCACGCACAACAGTCGAGCGGCGCGGCACGATGCCGTCGAAGTACGCGTCCACCGCCTCGCGCCGGGTGACCCAGTCGCGCTTGCTCGTCGATGCGTCGGGCTGTCGCCCCGACTCGTCGCGTTGCTGTGGTTCACGCGGATTCGTCATGACGCGTCCTCCCCAAACGAGAACACTTCGCGCAGTTCGCTTACGTCCACCTGTCGCGTCAACACCTCATACAACCGATGCCGTCCGCGATGCAGATGGCTCTTGACGGTTCCCTCGGGCAAACCCAGATGTTCGGCGATGACGCGCACGGGCCAATCCTGTTGATGAAAGAGAATCACGATCTCGCGCTGACGGAGCGGCAACGTCAGCAGCGCCTGTTGCAACGCCGAACGTGCCGCCGCGTTCGCGTCTTGCCGGGCCGCCCTGAAGATCGGTCGGGCCGCCTCGCCGGTGTCCTCGCCGTCGGGCAGCGCATCGCCCAGCGGGATGGGCTTGCATTTCTGCATTGCGTTCATGCACAGCCGCTTGGCGATCGTGAACAGCCACGTCGAAAATCGGAAGCGAGAATCAAAGCGATCCAGATTCGTCAGGGCCCGCACGAACGCCTCCTGAACAATGTCCTCGGCCAGTTCGGGCCGACCTGTGAACCGCAGCAGAAACACAAACAGGCTCCGCTGGTGGGCACGCACCAATGCCTCGGCCGCGGGCTTATGGCCCGCCGCGGCACTCTGGATGAGGCGGAGTTCTTCGCCGCGATTCATGCGTGATTCACACGGGTCGCCAATTGACAGTTCACACAGCAGACGAGAGCGGACCCGCTCCCGCATCGGACTCTACAAGCGCGTCGCCCCCCGGGTTGCAAACCCCCCGATCGATTTTTGACTTCTCGGACGACCCCAAAAAAGAACCGGGCCCCGACCAACAGCGGCCGGGGCCCGTGGAGTTTGGACTGGTTTCACCCTGCGCGATCGCGCACGGTCCTCACGCCGCCTTGCGCTTGCGGGCCGCGGCTTGCTGAGGCGCCTTCGCACGCTGGTGAGCCTGCTCGACGATCAGGTCGATCAGATCAAGCGGGTCGCTGGCCCAAAGGTCGGCACCGATTTCTTCCGCGAGGCCCTCGGCGCGATTGAACACACCGCCGCCGACGACGATCTGCATGTTCGGACACGCCCCGATCTCGTGTAGCGTGTCGATGATGCTGCGGATGCCCGGCAGATCGCTGGCCGCCGAGGCGAACATGAGCAGCGTCTGCGGCTTCCGCTCGTGGACCTGGCCGAGAATCTCGTCCGCGGGCAAGCCGCCGCCCGCAAAGGTGACGTTGAAGCCGCCGGCTTCGAGAATGTCGACGGCGATCTGGGCGGCCAGTTCCTCGCTCTCGCTGGAGCCGCAGCACGCAAACACGGTGCGACCGTTGCGGGGCGCGAAGCTCAGATCGCGGGCCTGCTGATCCACCACCTGACGCAGGATGCGCGTCGAGAGGTGGTACGACAGTTTGGTCATCTGGTCGGCGCGATAGAGCTTCTCGATGAGTTCGTAGGTTGGCCAGCACAGGCCCGTCAGGATGGACTGGGCATCGGTGCCCTGTTCACCGACTTCCCGGATCAGGTTGCGGCTGGCGACGCGATCGCCGTTGACGAGCGTCTCAAAGAAACGTTCGACGAGAACTTCCTGACCCGCGTTCGAGCGGGTCGCGGGGATCGTCACTCGCCCGCGCGAAACAGACTGTTGGCTGGACCGGCTCATGCTGCGACTCCGTGCGTGGGATGCACTGGCGCGGCTCCACCGGCGACCAGAACTCGACTTGTCTCACCCGGGTTCCCACCCGAGACCGCCTTGCGGCCGGCTTCCCACCATCGGAAGCACGAGAGAAATCGCGTGAATCGTGCCTGCCTGCCGCAGGGCCCGCGCTCACGAACCTTTTTCGCGCACGGGCTGCGCGAAATCCGGTTCATCAACGCCCGAGAACCACGCCGCAACGTCCGAGAAGTGCGGGGGACACCCGAATCGGCAAGAGCGGCGCGACATTCTCGGGCGTTGGGGCATCACGAAGGCCGCAAGCACGCGCCGCGATGCGAACGGGCGGGCAAACCCGGCGAACTTTTCAGCCGCAGATGTGGCAAACTCAGCCCAAGTCCACATCCAGGAATCAATTGAGACGAACCGTTGAGACCGATTCCTGCGGCGCCGCTTCCTCCAGTTTTCAGTCTGCTCTGCCTCTTTGGATTGCACCCTCTCCCCGTGCCGCACGGGGAGAGGTGGCTGAGCACGCCGTGCGAAGCCGGTGAGGGGCGGTTCGTGCAGAGAAAATCAGCCCCTCACCGCCATCGCCGATCTTCGATCAGCTCACGCACCGCTCCCCGCGTCGCGGGGAAAGAGCGCGGAGAAGACCGAAGTAGTTCCGGCGAATCGAGAAGGTGCGGCTCTCACTTCACGCCGCGATGGCACACGCAGATGCCAAACGTCATCGCGCGGCTGGCGAGTTGCGTGAATCCGACCTGGCCCATCGCCCCCTGGAACTCGGCGCGGGTCATAAAGGTCCCGACGCTCTTGGGCAAATACTTGTACGCGCCGGAACGATCACCACTGATCAGCGTCGCGGTCCGCGGCATGATCCACCCGCAGTAAAAATCGTTGAACCAGCGCATCGGCGGCTTGGGACGGTCAAACTCGAGCACCACCAGCCTGCCACCGGGGCGCAGCACCCGATGAAACTCCGCGAGCGCCTTCATCGGTTGTGAGACGTTGCGGATCCCGAACGCGATCGACACGATGTCGAACGACGCATCGGCGAACGGCAGCCCCATCGCGTCGCCTTCGACATACGACAGTTTCTTCTGCTGCGCATCATTCAGTCGCGTGGCTTTGTCGCGCGCATGGTCGAGCATGGCCGCGGTGAAATCAAGCCCCACCACCGCGGCGGCATCCGTCGCCGCGAACGCCTGCGACAGATCGCCGGTGCCGCACGCGCAATCGAGCACGCGATCGCCCGCACGCACACCCGCGTACTTCACCGCGAAGTTGCGCCACGCGACATCGCGTCCCAGCGAGTGCAGTCGGTTGTTCAGGTCGTACGAGCCAGCGATCGCCGAGAACATCGCTCGCACCTTCGTCGCTTTCTCGGCGTGCGCGTGCGGGTTCGCAAGTTCCGGGTCGGACCAGGCCAGAGGGTCGGCGGGTGGCTGAGCGGGTGTTGTCGCAGGCTTGGCGTGGGACATCGGGCTGGTCTACCTGCGTTCGCGGCCCAATGGCCTATGGATGCGAGAACTGACCGCTTGGAGCCGGAAAGAGCATATGCGGCGACCCCGTGCAAACGGGAGTACCCTACTGCGCACGCACGGCGGCTTGCGTCCGCCGCGTGCGCCAATGAGGTGCCTCATGTTCACGTCGCTCTCCTTTCGCCGTGGTGTGACCCGCCTGCTGCCGATCGCCCTCGCCGCCTGCTTCGCGTTCGCGCTCGGCGGCTGCGTCACCAACGCCGCCACCGGCAAAAGCCAGTTCAACTCGCTCAGTCGCGATCAAGAAATCGCGCTGGGCACCAACGCGACCGCCGACATGACCAAGGAGTTCGGCGGCAAAGTCAACTCTCCGGAGTTGCAGGCGTATGTCACCGAGATCGGCATGAAGATGGCTCGACTCACCGAGGGCGACAACCCCACCCTGCCGTGGGAGTTCACCCTCTTGGAAAGCGACGTGATCAATGCGTTCGCACTCCCCGGGGGCAAAGTCTTCGTCACCCGCGGCATCGTCTCAAAGATGACCAACGAGGCCCAGCTCGCGGGCGTGCTCGGTCACGAGATCGGACACGTCACCGCGCGTCACATCAACGATCGCTACACCGACTCGCTCCTCGTCGGAATCGGTGCCGCCGCCGTGGGCGTCGCGGCCGAGCGTGTGCTGGATACCGACACCGGCGGCATGGTGCCGGCGCTCGCGGGCGCGGGCGGCTCGCTGGTGATGCTGAAGTTTGGCCGCGACCAGGAGAGCGAATCAGACATGCTCGGCCTGCGATACATGACCAGCGCCGGCTACGACCCCATCGGCCAACTCCAAGTCATGCAACTGCTTGATCGCGAGGCGGGCGGCGGAAGCCAACCCGAAATTCTCGCGTCGCACCCGCTGCCCAAGACCCGCATCGAGCGCGTCCAACGCCTGATCGAGACCGACTTCGCCTTCGCCCGCGGCAAGCCCACGCACACGCTCGGCGAGCAGCAGTTCCGCGATCGGATGCTCAGCAAACTCGCCGCCACGAAGAAACCGGCGAAGTGATCTGATTTCGGAGCGCACCACACACGCCGAAGAGCGGCCATGACGCGCACCCCCGCGCATGTCGCCATTTGCGCGCAAATGTGTGGACATGCGCAAACATTTGCTCGTCATCGGCGAAGAACCGCAACCGCCACCCCGTTTTTTCTATACATTGATGGTGATGCGAGCGTTCCTGCCTCCCATCTCGAGCCGGCACCCGACGCGGCGACGCGCCCTCGCTTTGCTGCGCGGCACACTGCCGATCGGACTCACCCTCGCCACGCTCACGCTCGCCGCCTGCTCTCGCTCCGATGACGACTCCGCCACCCCCGTCGCCTACACCGCCATCTTCGGTGAGGTCGGCATCAACCCCGGGCAGTTCTCCTATCCACGCGCGATGGACAGCGACACCGAATCGCTGTGGATCATCGACAAGATGGCGCGGGTGCAGCGCATCGACGCCAAGACGCACGCCGTCACCGCCCTGTGGCAAATGCCCGAGTGGAAACTCGGCAAGCCGACCGGGATCGCCGTGTGGGCACCCGATGGGCCGCGCGCCCAAAGCCTGCGCGTGTTCGTCCCCGACACGCACTACCACCGCGTCATGGTCTATCGCCCCAACGAGGGGAGCACCGGGCCGGGCGATGCGTTCGTGCTCGAGAAACAATTCGGCTCCTACGGCGAGGGCGACGGCCAGTTCATCTATCCGACCGATGTCGCCGTGGTGCCAGGTCCGGACGGACGCACGCCGACGCGATTGCTGGTGAGTGAATACGGCGGGCACGATCGCATTTCGATCTATGACCTTGACCTGGACGGCGCATACCGCTTCGTGCGCTCGTTTGGCCAGTTCGGCAACGGCGCGGGGCCGCACGTGGAGTTCAATCGCCCGCAGTCGATCGAGATCGATCGCCGTCGCGGCGAACTCGTCGTCGCCGACGCCTGCAACCATCGCGTCGGACGATTCACGCTCGATGGACAACTCATCGCGTGGATCGGCACGCGAGCCGAGGGCACCGAGGGGTCGGACCTCTTCAAGTATCCCTATGGCATTTGCTTGCTGGAGGACGGCACGGCACTGGTCAGCGAGTTCGGTGGCAATCGCATCAGCGTCATTGATGTTGCCCGTGGCGTGCGTCTGAGGTCGATCGGCGCGCCGGGACGTGCGTCCGGGCAACTCGCGTCGCCGTGGGCCGTCACCGTCGTGGACACACACGCGTTCATCCTCGACTCGGGGAACAACCGTGTGGTGCAGTTTGATGCGCCGGCGGGACGGGTCACAGCGCCGTCGGTCGCTGCGATGCCAAGCGCCAAAGGCGGTGGCGGATGATGCCATCGCACGCTCTCTTCACCAGCACGCTCGGCGCGAGCACGTTTGTCGTCGGGCCGATCGAGTTCGTCAGCCCATGGTGGCTCTGGCTGTTGCCGGTGCTGGCAGTCCTCTCGTGGTGGATCGGGCGCAAGAGTCTTGCCGGGCTCGGTCCTGTGACGCGCTGGATCGCGCTCGCCGCGCGGCTGATCGTGCTGGCGCTGTTCATTGCCGCCCTCGCCGAACCGCGTTGGCGGCGTGAATCCAAGGACGTGGCCGTCACATTCGTCCTCGACGCCAGCCAGTCGGTGCCCACGGGCTTGCAAGAGCGCGTCGAACGCTTCATGGAGGACGCGGCACAGCAGTCGCCCGATTCCGAGCGCGGCTTGCTGGGCATGGTCACCGCCGCCAAGAGCGCGTATGTGCAATCGTTGCCCAGCAAAGGCAATCGCATCCTTGAGAAGAACTTCATCGGCGCGACCGACCAGACCGATCTGGCCTCCGCGCTCCAACTCGCGCTCGCCGTGATGCCGCGGGATGCCGCCAATCGCATCGTCCTCGCGACCGACGGCAACGAGACGACAGGCAGCCTCTTGCAGGCGGCGGAGGCGGCGAAGGCGGCCAAAGTGCCGATCGACGTGCTGCCGCTGCGATACAAGTATGAAGAGGAAGTGCTCGTCGATCGCGTTGTCGTTCCGCCCAACGCCCGCATGGGCGAGAACGTCAACGTCAAAGTCGTCATCCAGGCGAACAAGCCCACGCGCGGCCGACTCGCAATCACGCTCAATGGAGAAGTCGTCGACCTCGACCCCGACAGCGAGAGCAACGCGAGCGCCGTCGATCTGAAGCAGGGCCTGAATGTGCTGAGCGTGCCGGTCACGATGCACCGCCACGGCGCGCAGAACTTCAAGGCGGTGTTCGAACCCGACATCGTCAACGGCAGACCGTCGGGTGACAGCGTGATCGAGAACAACGCGGCGACGGCGGTGAGTTTCGTTTCGGGCGAGGGGCGCGTGTTGCTCATCGCCAACGACCCGCGCGACGCCCAGTTCCTCGATCAATCGCTGCGCGCGGCGAGACTCGAGACGACCGTCGCCGGCCCGGACGGCGTGCCCGCCGGTCTGGCCGAAATGAGCGGCTACGACGCCATCGTGCTCATCAACCAGTCCGCCTATGCGATGAGCGTGAAGCAGCAGGAAGAACTCAAGCGATACATCCACGACGCGGGCGGTGGGCTCGTCATGATCGGCGGCCCGGAGTCGTTCGGCGCGGGCGGATGGATCGGCTCGCCCATCGAGGATGCGCTGCCTGTGCGCCTTGATCCGCCACAGAAGCGGCAGATGCCCAAGGGCGCGCTTGCACTCGTGATTCACTCGTGCGAGATGCCCGACGGGCAGTTCTATGGCAAGAAGGTGTGCGAGGCCGCCGTCAACGCGCTCTCCGCACGCGACCTGGCGGGCATCGTCGAGTTTGACTACGGCAGCGGCACGGACTGGGTGCATCCGCTCTCGCCGATCGGCGACGGCAGCGCGGTCAAGCGCAGCATCAACAACCTGCAGTTCGGCGACATGCCCGACTTCGCGCCGTCGCTCGAAGTCGCGTACAAGGGGCTGATGGCCAGCGACGCGGGCCAGCGCCACGTCATCATGATCTCCGACGGCGACCCCGCGATGCCGTCCAACGCGCTGCTGCAGAAGTATGTGGACGGCAAGATCAGCATCAGCACCATCGGCGTGTATCCGCACTCCGGCAGCGACACGAACAAGATGGCGGAGATCAGCCGCAAGACCAACGGCAAGCACTACCACATCGACACCCAGGCCGCCCTCGCCACCCTGCCGCAGATTTTCATCAAGGAAGCCCAGACCGTGCGTCGCAGCCTGATCTGGGAGGGTCCGCCGTTTGCACCCGCGTCTGCGGGCATCGCGTCCGAGACGTTCAAGGGCATCGGCGCGGTGCCGCCGATCACCGGTTATGTCGTGACCGCGGAGCGCGAGGGCCTGTCACTCGTGACACTTCGCGGCAAGGAGAACGACCCGGTGCTCGCGCAGTGGCAGTACGGCCTTGGTCGCAGCGTCGCGTTCACCAGCGATGTGACGAGTCGCTGGGGTCGCAACTGGCTCGCGTGGCCTCAGTTCAAGGCGTTCTGGGAACAGCACATCCGCTGGGCGATGCGACCGGGCGGCTCGACCAACGTGCGCGTCACCACCGAGCAGCAAGGCGATCAGGCGTTGATCGTTGTCGAGGCCGTCGACAACAAGGGCGAACGCCTCAACTTCGCACGCTTCAAGGGCCGCGTCGCGATGCCCGACGGCAGCGCCCAAGACGTCGAACTCGTGCAGGTCGGTCCCGGCCGCTATGAGGGACGAGTCAAGGCCGATCAGGCGGGCACGTCGATCGTCTCGCTGCGCTACGCGGCGGCGGGCGACGCCGGCACGACGCTCGAAGGCAACGTGCAGGCCGCGATCAATCGCCCCTTCAGCGATGAGTACCGAATCCTCGAAGACAATGCCGCACTGCTCGAGCAAGTGCGGCAGATGACGGGCGGGCGCACCATCGGCACCGATCCGGCCCAGGCCAGCCTGTGGAGCGCGGAGGGACTGCCCGTACCCGTCCAGACCCGCGCGTTCTGGCCGTGGATGCTGGCGATCGGCATGGCGGCATTCCTGACCGACGTCGGTGTGCGTCGCGTGCGGATCGATCCGATGGCGATCGCACGCTACATCCGGCGCGGGGCCCAGAAGAGTGAATCAAGCGCGACGCGCGCCGATGCGCTGCGCACCGCCCGCGAGCAAGCCGCCAAACGCATCAACACCGGCGCGACGCCGACAAGTGCGGAATCGGAGTCGACGAGGCCGATCGTGACCAGCGACACCGCCCAGGCCGCTGCGGGCGTGAAGTTCGAAGCACCCAAAGACGGTGCCGCCCACGGCGCACCGAAGGTCGAAGGCGCGAGGCCCGCGGCGAACTCCCCGGGTCAGCCGCCGACGCCCAAGACCGCCAAGCAAGACGCCGCCGAAAGCATGTCCGCGCTGCTCAAGGCCAAACGGCGGGCTCGTGATGAGATGACGGATGAAGAGTGACAGGATGCGTAGGGGTGAGTGGGTGACGAAAGACATGAGACATCAGACTTGTGAACGAACTGCGATTGAATGGGTTGGTTGATCATGAGAACAACGGGTGCTGGACAATCCCATCGGTTCGTGGATCCCTCGCGATGTCGGCGCCGTTGTCGCAATCTCTCCCCGCGAGCGGGGAGAGGTCCTGATCACCGCGAAGGGGTGAGGGGCTTTGGGAGTCGCGTTGTGGTCCCCTCACCGGCTTCGCTTCGCTTGGCTCAACCACCTCTCCCCGTGGGGCACGGGGAGAGGGTGCAAGCATGTGCCTCTGCCAGTTTGAATCCGCCGCACGGAGTGTGAACCAATGACCACGATGCCTACGAATGCCAACATGCCCGCCGCAACCCCCGAAGAGATCAAGCGGCAGTGCGACCAGTTCCGCGACACGTTCAAGGCCGTGAAGGCCGAGATCGGCAAGGTCGTCGTCGGCCACTCCGAGGTCGTCGACGCCGTGCTGATGTCGCTGTTCATCGGCGGCAACACGCTGCTCGAAGGCGTGCCGGGGCTGGGCAAGACACTGCTGGTGCGCACGCTCGCGCAGTCGCTGCAACTGCCCTTCAGCCGTATCCAGTTCACGCCCGACCTCATGCCCGCCGACGTCATCGGCACCAACATCGTGATGGAAGATCCGGACACCGGGCGACGCAAGTTCGAGTTCCAGCGCGGCCCGATCTTCGCCCAGATCGTCCTGGCCGACGAAATCAACCGTGCGACGCCCAAGACCCAGTCCGCACTGCTCGAAGCGATGCAGGAGCAGAGCGTCACGGTGTCGGGCGTGACATACAAACTCGACAAGCCGTTCTTCGTGCTCGCGACGCAGAACCCGATCGAGCAGGAGGGCACCTACCCACTGCCCGAAGCACAGCTCGACCGCTTCATCTTCAAGATCAATGTCGGCTACAGCAAACTCGATGACCTGATGACGATCCTCGATCGCACGACCAGCACACAGAATCCTGAAGTGAAAGCCATCATGGACGGGCCGACGATCTTGGCCGCCCAGAAGCTCGTGCGCGGCGTGGTGGTCGCGCCGCACGTGAAGAACTACGTCGCGCGGCTGGTGCTGGCAACGCACCCGGGCACGGACACGGCGGCGGGCGGGCCGCAGGGCGTGACGAACAAGTACATCCGCTGCGGGGCCTCGCCGCGCGGCGCGCAGGCGCTGCTGCTGGGTGCGAAGGTGCGAGCCCTGATCGATGGTCGCTACCACGTCGGCTATGCGGATGTGAAGGCGGTTGCAGTGCTCGCGCTGCGGCATCGCATCCTGATGAACTTTGAAGCCGAGGCCGATCGCATCGACAGCGACGGGCTCGTCGGACAGATCTTGGAACTGACGACCACGGGGCCGGAGAAGGCGTGAGACAAAGACGGGAACACAGAGGAAACAGAGCGGAAAGGAGGGCACAGAGGTGAAGACATCGGAATGTGATGCTGGCCCTGCTGCTGAGTATCTCGACGCTCAGATTCCTCAGGAATGGAATGAACTGACGAAGCGCGTGATTGGGCTTGCGATGGAAGTTCACACGCAGCTTGGGCCTGGCTTGCTCGAGCGGCTCTATGAAGAAGCGTTCGACTTTGAGTTGAGGAACGCTGGACTGGAAGTGAAGCGGCAATACCCGGTACGCGTCCTGTACAAGTCGATCGAACTCGGCGAGCAACGCCTCGACTTGGTCGTGAACGACCTTGTCGTCGTCGAGATCAAAGCAAGTAGCGGGGTTGCAGACGCGCATCTCGCACAACTGACGAGTTACCTCAAGGCGTCGCGTCTGCCTCTCGGATTGCTGATCAACTTTCACGCATTGCGGCTCAAGGACGGCGTCTACAGACGACTGAACCCCGCGGCCTTGCCCAAGCACATTCGACACGCCAACCAATAAGGGACCGTCGCTTTCCGCACCTTCCCGTTCCTTCTTCTCTGCTTCCTCCTGCGTTTTCTCTGCTTCCTCTGTGTTCCAGTCTTCCTCGCCTCATGCTCAAAACCACCAACCCAACACGGCCCAAGGGCATCGAGGACTTGCTCGACGCGGACTTGATCGCGCGGATCACGCCGCTGGACATCACCAGCCGCAAGGTCTTCGCCGGCAAGCTCAAGGGCGAGCGGCGCAGCAAGAAGCGCGGCCAGTCGGTCGAGTTCGCCGACCACCGCCCCTACGTCGTTGGCGATGACCTCCGCCGCATCGACTGGAACATCTTCGGACGGCTCGATCGTCTCTTCCTCAAACTCTTCCTCGAAGAGGAGGACCTGGGCCTGCACATCATCATCGACGCCAGCGCCAGCAGCGACTGCGGCGAGCCCAACAAGTTCCTCTTCATGCAGAAGGCCGCCATGGCGCTGGGCTATGTCGGGCTGGTCAATCTCAATCGCGTGGCCGCCACGGCGATGGGTGCGGCGGCGGGCGGCGTGGTCTCCGCCGTGCGCGATCTGCGCGGGCGTCGTCGCACGCATGATCTGTCGCGCTTCGTCTGCGGCGTGACGCCCGGCGGCAACTTCAGTTTCCGCGATGCCGCCCAGCGCATCGCGCTCACACGCCGCGGCAAGGGCGTCATGGTCGTCTTCAGCGATTTCTTCTTCAAGGACGGCTACGAGACCGGCCTGCGCCTGCTCAGCGGGCACGGCTATGACCTGTTCATCGTGCAGGTGCTCAGCCCGCAAGAGGATTCGCCCACGCTCACCGGTGACCTGAAACTCAAGGATGTCGAGGATGGCGACACCGCCGAGGTGACGATCTCCGCGCCGCTGTTGAAGCGATACAAGCAGAATCTCGACGCGTATCGCTCGCAACTGGCGGCGTTCTGCGCCCAGCGCGAAATCACCTACCTGAGCGTGCGCAGTGATACGCCGATCGATACGCTGCTGCTCGACTACATGCGTCGGCGGGGGGTGGTGCAATGAACCTGCTTGCGCCCCTCATCGCGGGCGTGGCCGCGGCCATCGCCGTGCCTTCGCTGCTGATCCTGTACTTCTTGAAGTTGCGTCGGCGCGAGGTGGAGATCAGCACGACGCTGCTGTGGAAGAAGGCCGTGCTGGACATGCAGGCCAACGCGCCGTTCCAGCGTCTGCGTCGCAACATCCTGCTCATCCTTCAACTCATCATTCTCGCGGCGGCCTGCGTCGCGCTCGGTCAGCCGGTGTTGCGCGACCAGAAACTCAAGGGCAATCGCCACGTCATCCTCATCGATCGCTCCGCGAGCATGAGCACGGTCGACCTCGGCGACAAGCCCGCGTCCGGCGCGGCCAAGGGGCGCTCTCGCCTTGAAGATGCCAAGGACGACGCGAAGAAGTTTGTCGAGCGCCTGCGCGAGCCCTCGCTCCTGGATGTCGGCAGCGGCGACGAAGCCATGGTCATCGCGTTTGATTCCACCGCCGAGGTGCGCCAGCAGTTCACCAACAACAAGGCTCTGCTTTCGGCGGCGATCGACGCCATCACGCCCTCGGCCGGGCCGACGCGTGTGAGCGAAGCCTTCCGCCTCGCCAAGGCGTACGCGCCCGCACGCCTCTTCGTCGAGAACCAGGGCTTCACCGGCGGCGAGCCCGCGACGATCCACCTCTGGAGCGACGGTCGCCTTCCGGATCAGGCCGAGGCATTCACCGACAAGACCGACAAGGTCGTGTACCACGCCGTCGGCAAGCCCGACACGGGGAATCTCGGCATCATCGGCCTGCGGGCCGAGCGTGCGTACGACGACCCGAACCAACTCAGTGTCTACGTCGGCGTGCAGAACACCTACGCGACTGATCGCGTCGCCGACGTCGAGTTCAGCATCGACGGCAGTGTCGCCGGGGCGCGTGAAGTGCGACTCGCTGCCGCCGCGAAGGATGCGAGCGGTGCCGCCGCCAACGCGACGAGCACGGGCGGCGCGGTGTTCACGATGGATCGGGCACAGGGGGCGATCGTCAGCGTGCGACTCCGCAAGGCCGACACGGGCGCTGACGATGCGTTCGCGGGCGACGACGAAGCCAAACTGATCGTGCCTTCAGGACGCCGCCACGCCGTGGCGGTCGTCACGTCGGGCAACCTCTTTCTCGCGTCCGCGCTGAGCGGCCTGCCGCTCGCCAGACTCGAAACGCTGAGCCCCGCGCAGTTCGAGGCTGTGCTCAAATCCGGCAAAGCGAGCCAATACGACGTTGTGATTTTCGACGGCTGGCTGCCGACCATCAAGCCCGAGGAAGCCGCGGGCGGATTGCTCCCGGGTCGATACGTTGTCCTGGGCAATGTCCCGATCGGGCAGAGCACCAGCGCGAACCCGAGCGGCTCGAGCGGCGTGCGCGATCTTGGAAAGGGCCCCGCCGCCGCGGTGGTCGATTGGGCGCAAGACCATCCGGCCCTTCGCGGCGTCTCGCTTGATCCGCTCGTGATCGCCGAGAGCCGGCGCGTCGAACTCTTGCCCGGTTCGCCGGCCCGCGTGCTCGCGAGCAGTGATCAAGGGCCGATCATTCTTGAGATCGCCGTCGCGCAGATGCGCGCGATCGTCGTGCCCTTTGACATCCAGCAAAGCAACTGGCCGTTTGACGTCAGTTTCGTGGTGTTCCTCGCGTCCGCGGTGGATTACCTGGGCGCGGATTCGTCGGCGGCGGTGTCGCGCGTGATCGAGCCGGGCTCCGTCCTGAGCGATCGACTCCCTGCGGGCGCGACGGACGTTCGCATCGAGGGCCCCGACTCGCTTCGCGCTGATGTCGCCCCCGCGCCCGACGGACGCATCGTCTTCGGCCCCGTCCGCACCACCGGCGTCTACACCGTGAGTTGGCTGGGCACGCCCGGCAGCAACGACGATGTGAAGAGCGGCCGGGCGGTGCGCACCTATTCGTCCGTGCTGCTCGATCCGTTTGAGTCTGATGTCCGAGCCGCGGAAAAGGTCAGCCTCGCGGCGGCGGAGATTGTCGCCGACTCCTCAGAGACGACCGGCGACCGCAGCGTGTGGACGTGGCTCGTGCTGGCGGGCCTGGCGATCATGATGCTTGAGTGGTTCATTTATAACCGCAAGGTGCATGTTTAGGAAGAAGCGACGAAGAAACGGAGCGCGGCAGGCAAGGAAACAGGAGCCCGGAGTTCGACGGTCATCGCGTCTGAACGCCGCCGCACCTGGCGGAGTCTGGACCGATCTGGCCGACCTGCCAACCGGGTCATCCCGCCCGAGAACACGCAGTTTTGATTGCCTTCCTGGGCTGAAACGCCGAGCCCGTCTTTCCCAAGAACGCACCGATGCTGGAACTTCTTTCCACAATCGGCGTGGCGCTGGGGCTCGGGGCCGCTGCTGGCCTGCGCGTGTTTGTTCCGTTGCTCATCGCGTCGGTCGCCACCAAACTCGGCTTCATCACGCCGGGCGCGGGCATGGAATGGCTCGGCTCGTGGTGGGCCGTCGCGCTCTTCGCCACGCTCAGCCTTGCCGAGGCGATTGCGTTTCATGTCCCGTGGGTCGATCACGCGCTCGATGCGGTCGCCGCGCCCCTCGCGGTCGTCAGCGGCACGCTCGTTGCCGCCGCCCCACTGCTCCACACGCTCGGCGTCGACGGGGCGGCGAGCACGACGAACCAACTTCTGCCGTGGGCCGCAGCCCTCGTCGGCGGCGGAGTCCCCGCGGCGGGCGTTCAACTCGCGAGCATGACCACGCGGGCCGCCAGCACCGCGACCACGCTGGGCACGGCCAACCCGATCGTCGCCACCATCGAAAGCGTGGGCGCGACGATCCTGTCGATCCTTGCGATCCTGCTCCCGATCCTCGCCGGCGTGCTGGTGCTCGGCGTCATCGCTCTTGTGCTGTACTGGGCCCGTCGTCGAAGGTCGGCGCGGGCCCGGCTTGCCCTCGCCTCGTAAGCACGATCACACCGGCTTGACGCTGGTGATGACGACCGGCTCGGCGGGCACGTCGCCCATGCCGCCCTTCACGCCGGTCTTCACGCCCTTGATCGCGTCAACGACGTCCATGCCCGACGTGACCGCGCCGAAGACGGCGTAGGCGGCTCCGTCGGGCTGAGCCCGATCGAGGAAGTCATTATCGACGACGTTGATGAAGAACTGGCAGGTGGCCGAGTCGGGGTCGCCGCCCAAGCGGGCCATCGCGATCGTGCCGCGTTTGTTTTTGAGGCCGTTGCGCCACTCGTTGGTGATCGGCGTACCGGCCTTCTTCTGCGTCATGTCGGGCGTGAAACCGCCGCCCTGAATCATGAAACCGTTGATGACGCGATGGAAAATCGTGCCGTCGTAGTGGCCGGCGCTCACATACTCAAGGAAGTTTTTGGTGGAGATCGGGGCCTTGGCGGCGTCGAGCTGGATCGTGATTTCGCCCTTGCTGGTCGTGAGTTTGACGGTTGACATGTACGGTTCCTTTGCCTTGGATGGGTCGGCCCAGCATAGGACGCGAGACCGCCCGCCAACAAGTTGCCCTCGGTGAACGACGGAGCGATTTCTCGCCAAAGAAAACCTTGCGCCAAGAGCGACTTGGGGCAACGACACGCATCCAATCATCACGCGACGGACGGGGGCGATGCCGTCGCGTGCATCGCACATTGCCTCAACTGTCCCTCGCGTCCCCAAACCATTCGGAGCCCGCCATGTCCAGCACCCATTCGATCGAACTCCTCAAGTTCACCCGCTCGATCACCGACGGCCTGCTCAAAGACTTCCCGGCGGGCAAGTGGACGCATCAGCCCGCGCCGACGGACAACCACGCGCTGTGGACCCTCGGCCACCTCGCGAGCACCGACGCATGGTTCTGCGGCGTGGTTGGCGCGACCGGCGCGTCGATGCCCGAGGGCTCGGACAAACTCTTTGGCATGGGCAGCAAGCCGGTGAACGACCCGGCCGCCTACCCCAAGCCCGAGGCCCTTCTGCAACTGATGCGCGACAATCGTGCTGCGTTGCTGGCGTGGCTGGAGAAGGCAACGCCCGCGCAACTCGCGCAATCAACCAAGGAACAGACCGGCGGCTTCATGTCCGACGCGCTCGACGGCGCGTACAAGATCGCGTGGCATGAGGGGTGGCACGGCGGACAGCTCGCGGGCATCCGCAAGGCGATCGGGCTGCCGAATCTGATGGGTTGAAGCAGTCGCAACGCGGCGCTGCTTTTCAAACAGAGATGAGGAACCGCGTGCTTGCGCACGGCGGCTCTTGTGGGCGCGTTTGCGCACGGATGCGGATCTTCGATTTCATGTACCCAGCGTCGAGTCGGATGCCGCGCCGGGGCCGAGCGTGATCGCGTTTTTGCCGTGGCGCTTGCTGCACAGTTCACGCTCGTCGGCGACGCGGAGCAGATCGGAGACGGTGTGTCCGTCCCACGGGAAGGTTGCGAGGCCGCCGGAAATCGTCAGCGTCGCGCGGGCTTCCTGGCTGAGTTTGGGGAAGCGATGGTTGCGAACCGCGGCCTGGAATCGCTCAGCGATGGCCTCGACGTGACGCGGGTGGCGACTGCTCACTTCGCGCGGGCCGTCGGGCTCGTTGAAGACCACGACAAACTCATCGCCGCCGATGCGACAGACGCGATCCGTCGGACGGATGACGCTGCGGAGCATCGTCACGACCTCGCGAAGGATGTCGTCGCCGGCCTCGTGCCCGTAGCGGTCGTTGTACATCTTGAAGTTGTCGATGTCAAAGAGCAGGATGGTGACCGCGTGCCGGGCTTCGCGGGCGGCCTTGATCGCGCTCTGAGTGAAGAGTTCAAAGTAACGCCGGTTCCACGCGCCGGTGAGGGCGTCGGTGAACGCCGCCGCACGGAGTTGGGTCATCTGTTCGGCGACGCGGGCCCACGCCGCGATGTCCTCCGCCGCATCGCTCGCGAGCGGGTGCGCCGAGACACACCCGACAAGCGTGCCGATGCGCGTGGTCTCCCACATCACGGGCACGCCCGCCACGGTCGGATCGGTGACGAACGAGAGTTCCGGAGCGTTCAGAAGGGCACGCCACTTCGCGATCGCCGCATCAACCGGAGAACCACCGCGGAGCATTGTCCTCGCGATGGATGCTTCCGAATCGGCGGCGGTGGCATCTGCCGCAGTGGCCGCGATCGGCGCGGGCGTCGGCGCTGCTGCCACCTGCGAAGTCGCGCTTGGTGCGGTCGCGATCGGCACAGGACTCGTGACATTCGGCGCGGTCGGTTGTGAGCCGGGTGTCGCCGCGGGCGGCGTCCTTGGCATCGCGCGTGTTTCAAACATCGCGCGGAGAGCCGCGGCACAGGCGATGTCGCTGGGATCGACAACACCGTCGAAACCGTTCACGCGCTCGCCGCTGCTGACGACGCGGACGCGCGGATCAATGAGGCGCAAACCCGCGACGAACTGCTCGGGCGTCTCGGGCGTGTGGGCGTGGCGACCGGGGGTCGCATCAGGGCCGACGACCACCACCGCGTTCGTGGGCGAGAGTTCGTCCGGCGGCGTCGCCAGTTCTCCGATCGCGTCGATCGGCTTCTTGACCCGCGACAGGTCCACGCCGGCGTCCTGACGCAGCGCCGCATCAAGACCAGTGCGACCCACGAGAATCACGCGCACGTCCATCGTTGTGTCACTTGGCGTGTGCCCGCTGTGCCTCGCGTCGGTCTCACCGGCGCGCGGGACACCTGCGGCATTGCCACGCGAACCGGGAAACTGGGCCTCCGCTCCTGCCACCACGCACTCCTCTGCCTTTTGTGAACGCCACGCTCGCGGCGAGGCACACTCGTCAGCCGCCCCCCGCCCATTTCTACGTCCGCCAACCCCTTGGGGATCGCCAGAAACGCCCGCTGGCGGACGGTTCAGGGCCGTTCCTTGCGTCCAGTCTGCCCGCGACCGGGCTCGTCCGCAAGGAGCATTGCGAGTTCTTCGTCGCTCAAAAGCGATGAAAGCCCGCCGCCCGGCACCGCAGCCCCCTCCGCCGCGTCATTCTCGGACGCCTCTGGGCCGGATTCGCGAGCCCCACGATCGACCGGCGGGTCGTCTGTAAGTCGCAGTTTCGGCCCGCTGCGGAACATCGGCCCGGAGGGCACGCCCCCGTCGCGCGGCGGACGCGTGTCTCGCGTCAGGGGCGTCGTTGCTCGTGATGAAACCGCGCTCGCCGCAAGCGGCACCTCGTCGGCTTCGGACTCCTCCGGCTCCACATACGCCGCCAACTGGGGCCTGGCTGCCGGGTCGAACACCCACACCGTCAGCCCCGGCACATAGCGGTGGGCGGCGGCCACAAACTCGTGGGTCTGGGCCACCAGCGCCGGTCGATCCACAAGCAGTACGACCGGCCCGCCCTCACGCGACGCGAGGCAGAGTCTGGCCATCGCTTTGCAGCGGTCGGCACCGGCGAAGAGCCGCAGAGACCGCCGTTCCAGCGCTTGGAGCAGATCCGGCGACGCCCCATCACGCGGATGCACCAAAACGCAGGGCGTAGCCCGCGTCTGTGCCGCAGTCGTGTTGCCGGGGGCAGGATTCACAGGGGCAGTGTAGCGAAACGGAGGGGGATTGGGAATCAAAATGCTGAGTCCTCGCGCATCACACAGAGGCGAAGCACCGCGTGCTTGCGCACGGCGGCTCTTCTGAGAGCTGAGCCGCGCGAGCGGCCGGTCCTGATCTCGCTCGACCCAGAAGCCGCGTGCTTGCGCACGGCGGCTCTCATGAGAGCCGAGCCGCGCGAGCGGCCGGTCCTGATCTGGCTCGACCCACAAGCCGCGTGCTTGCGCACGGCGGCTCTTCTGAG
>Ga0164290_1001080_pt1 | contig 55082 bp, 43 predicted proteins | sample Micstemetagenome_FD_108782 | JGI IMG/M metagenome (GOLD analysis project Ga0164290, IMG submission 108782) | Contaminated culture microbial community from soil near Moab, Utah, USA - Microcoleus steenstrupii SON62 (Illumina Assembly) | ecosystem: Environmental > Terrestrial > Soil > Soil crust...
CCGGCGGAAAATTCGTCCTCCAATCCCACTCGCTACTTACACCACGAAGAGTCGATTGGCGACTACTACGGTCTCTATCTGAAAGAGACAGACCACTACAACTGGGGTGGCCAAAAGGAAAAATGGCTTCGCGGTCTGAAACGCGAGCAGGAAGATAGCAACGAAGAAGCTTGGTTCTATATCACGCCCGTGGGCGACCTATACCGTTGGAATGGTGTGGATGCTCCGGTGGCGTCGCTTGGCCGCGAACTGAAGCGCAACTACGCCGGCCCATCGCTCGATGGCACCCTGGTTCATTCGTTTGGGCCGGTGGATGGCCCCTGGTATTACGCCAATCCGCGGCGGCTCCGCGCTCAGCTGTTCAAGAGCATCACGCCCGGCCCCGCCGTACTGCAGAGCCTGATCGGCCCTGGCGGTGAACTCGAAAGCATGCCGGAGGAAGCAGTTCGCCGCTTGTCGGGTACTCTGCTCGGACCGGATGGCAAGCAGACCTGCGTAGTGCTCACGCTGACGGATGCCGCGAAGCGCAACCTGCACTTGGTGCTTGGTCGGGGTGTGCTCGGCAAGCCGCGTGGTCAACTCTATGAGGTGGCCGAAGAGTCGAACATCAACGAAGACCAACTTCGCCTCGGCGGCCCACCGGTCGACAACGTGGCGATTGACGAAGAGGGTTCGATCACGCTGTTCCGCCTAATCGGCCTCTGCGGCATCTTGGGCATCGGCCTGTCGCTCATCTGCTTCCGCAGCATTAGCGCCACCATCATGGTCTTCTTTGTCGGCGGCATCAGCGCCGTGATCAGCCTGGCGTTTGTCTGGTGGGGCGGCAGTTCGGTCGACGCAATCTTGATGTCGATGCCGGCGCTCGTCTATGTGCTGGCGCTCGCCGAGTCGTCTCACCTGATGAACTACTATCAGGAAGAGATTGACACCAACGGTATCGACGGCGCACCGGAGCGAGCGGTGAAACATGCGTGGTGGCCGGCGCTGCTTTGCAATCTGACCACGTCGATCGGCTTGCTTTCGCTCTACACGAGCGAACTGACGCCGATTCGCAAGTTCGGCATTTTCTCGGCCATCGGAGTGACGCTCACGATGGTCGTACTGTTTTTATATATGCCAGCGGCCCTGCAGATCTGGCCGCAGAAGCCGCGCAAGAAGGTCACTGGTCCAGGTCAGCAACCGTTCCTCGATCGGTATCTGGGCGGATTCTTGCAGCAGTGCGGTGCGTTCATGGTGCGGTATCACGCGCCGGTCTCAATCGCCTGCGTGCTGGTCATCGCGTTGATTGGCTACGGTACGCTCAAAATCCAAACGTCGGTGAACATGCTTCGCATGTTTCATAAGGATGCCAAGATCATCCGCGACTATGAGTGGCTCGAGGCGAACCTCGGTGAGTTGGTGCCGATGGAAATGGTGGTGCGCGTCGACAAGCAAGCATTGCTTCCGTCGGCCGAGGATCGAGCCGACCAGGACGAGGTCGACCCCAATGCACAGTTCCAGCTCACCTTCTTGGAACGGATGGAACTTGCCAGTCGGGTGCAGAAGGTCGTCGAAGCAGAGTTTGGCCCCCAGGGGCAACGGCGGATCGGCTCGGCGATGTCGGCGGCCTCGTTCGTCCGGCCGCTGCCAGAGGCTCGCGGCGATACGAAGACGATGCTCGTGCGCGGCAGCACCAACAATCGCCTGGAGGCTCATCGGGACCAGTTCCTGCACAGCGACTATCTACGGATCGACGACGACGGCTCCGAGCTGTGGCGCGTCAGTGTGCGAGTGCCAGCCACTCGCTTCGCCGGAGACGGGGGGAACACGTCGAGCATTGATTACGGCTCGTTCATCCACGAAGTGAAAGAGGCCGTCGAGCCGGTGCTCGCCGCTCAGCGTGAGCGGGAAAACATCCTGCGGCAGATCGTGGCCCAGAACGGTGGCAAGCGGCCCGCTGGCACTAAGGTGCTGCTGCTAGGTGTTCCGCAATCGGCCCTTGAGGATGCGAAGTCCAGCAAGTCGGGCTCAGGATCAGAAGCTTCCCAGGACGGTGGCGAGATTGATCAGGCGAAGATCTTCACCCACGCGCTGGAGGACACGCTGAACATCTGTCGGCTGAAGGTCAAACTGGCCACAGCTCAGAAAGCGCAGAGCGATGGCCTCGAAAAGTTGATCGCCGCTCACGACTGCGTGGTGTTGATTGGTGATGAAGGGCTGAATGTCGCAGCGGTAGAGGCGAAATCGAAGTTGTTGATTGATGCGCGCCCGACGATTGCCAGTTCGCCAAGGCCACCCATTCCAGGCGTCGCACGCAGTGAAGCCGAGGCGATTCCTTCTGTTGCCGCGGTCTACACAGGTGTTGTTCCGATTGTTTACAAGGCGCAGCGAACGCTCCTCGATAGCCTGATTGAAAGCACCTTTTGGTCTTTCATCACGATTCTCCCGCTGATGATGTTCATCTCGCGCAGCGTCTGGGGCGGTGCCTTATCGATGCTCCCCAACGTACTCCCGGTGCTCGTCGTGTTCGGTGGTATGGGTTGGATGGGGATTGAAGTGGATGTTGGTTCGATGATGACGGCGAGCATCGCGCTCGGTATCGCGGTCGACGACACAATCCATTACCTGCACTGGTTCCGCGAAGAACTCGACCGGCTGGGCGATCGCAAAAAGGCGATTCTGGCCGCCTATAAGCATTGTGCTACACCGACCATTCAAGCTGCCGTGATGAGTGGCCTCGGATTATCGGTGTTTGCTTTGAGTACGTTCACTCCAACCCAACGCTTCGGCTATCTGATGCTGGCGATTCTTTGGGCAGGCGTAGTCGCCGAACTCGTCTTCTTCCCAGCCCTGCTGGCGGGTCCGCTCGGCGGCGTATTCAAACCGCGGAAGAAGAAAGCGCCTGCAGAAGCGGGCGAAGAAGCCACCACTATGGAATCGGTTTCGCCGATCTCGACGGAGCCGCCGGTCATCGAGGCCCTGGCTGGTTCGGGCGTTCCCGCGCCGAACATGCTTTCGACGTCCGGGAAGATTAAGGCCCGACGAGCCGTTCGCGAAGATCAGTCCCATCGTTAGAGGATGGTTGGATCGTCCCGAGTCCTCCGGCGGGTGTCACCCGCCGGCTACGGTGCCTAAGCGGCCCGCAACAGGATTTCGCCGCGGCCGCCTTCAATCAAGTCGCCGTTGAAGAGTTCATACTGGCTGAATAGACGATCGAGCGGCGCCTTGAAGCCGACCGTTTTCAAATAGCGGGCGATGAGTTTCAGAGCGTCGGGCTCGAAGCGGCAAGCGCGGCGGAACGTCGGCAGGATTGGCGGCTTCTGATCGCCCAGAAAGGCGATGGTGCCGCGCTTCATTCCCGCGCCATGACGAATGCCGGTTTCTCCAAACAGCAGGATGGTGCCGGCCAGCATATTGAATCCGGCGAGATCGCCAGCGTTCCCTCCGACGGCAATCAGTCCCCGGCGAAGCGTGTGGCCGATCTCGTTTCCGGCATCCCCTTCGATCAGGATCGTTCCCTTGGTCATGCCACGGGCGCTGCCGCGGTAAGCAGCGCCGACGAGGTGTCCCGCCCGACCGCGAACGTGAATGAGTCCGCCGTGCATCTCGCCCCCGACCCAGTCACTCACATCGCCGTCGACATGAATTTCGCCCCCGCGCATCTCGCTGCCAACATGTCGGCCGGCAGGTCCGAGTACCTGCATGCGTCCCGATTTCATCTTCGCGCCAAGCCAATGGACGCCCGACAGTTTTCCGTCCCATTCAATGGTTTCGTCGGACGGATCGCCGGCCACCGAGAAGAACTCTGCCAGCGGTAGCTTGCGGTTGCCGTGGAAGATTACGAGTCGCTCGATGTCAGCCAGCGACTTATCGCGGACCACATCGGGCGTGACCCCTTCCACTTCGACGGGAATGGTGGTGGTCTGGCGGAGCGTTAGTCGCAGGGGCATGGCAACGATTGGCTTGAAAAGGAACGCTGCACGGGCTGCAGCAAGGACCGGCTGCAGCGAGTATAAACAACGTCCGCCCGGTTCGACAGATTGCGAAATAGTGCCGGATCGCACATTCGGCGTTTGAGGAATCGAACGGGATGCAGAGGAAGAGACGATCGGCGCAACTTGTCTGAATTCTGGCGAATTCAGCTACAGGACCCGGCAATGAACCAAGTGGGTGGAATTGTGCTTTGCGGTGGCAGAAGCAGCCGCATGGGCCTCGCCAAAGCATCACTACCATTCGGCCCCGAGGTGATGCTGCAGCGCGTCGTGCGACTCTTGGGGACGGTGGTATCTCCGATCGTTGTAGTCGCCGCCGAAGATCAAACACTTCCAGCCCTTTCTCAGCCCGCCTTGATCACACGCGACCAGCGCCCCGAGCGCGGTCCGCTCGAAGGTATCGCAGCAGGTCTCGCTGCGATCGCCCCTCATGCTCACGCTGCGTACATCACAAGCTGCGACGTGCCGCTGCTTGAACCGGGCTTCGTGCGGTTGATGATCGACCGCCTGGGAGACCACGAGGCGGCCGTGCCGGTGCAGGGGCCGCTGATGCATCCGCTTGCGGCCGTCTACCGAACAAGTGTCCTGGGTACGCTGCAGGAATTGCTCGCAGCGGATCGACTGCGCCCTGTTTTTATCTTCGATCGAGTTCCGACCGCACGGGTTCCGGTGGAAGAACTCGAAGAGGTAGATCCAACTCTCAATACACTTCGCAATCTGAACTTTCCGGCCGATTATCTGGCTGCCCTCGCCTTGGCGGGCTTCGAGGCCGACCCCGCCGTGTTGGCGGCGTTTCAGAAGTGATGGCTTTCCGGCAGCTTTAGCTATATCGGGGACGTTTCATCCACTAACATGCAGGCGTGCTGGACCGAGACCAATCTCGTCCCTGGTGACTTGCGTGGAGGATCGAATGTTTTCGATTCACGACCCAGTAGCGGCTCGATTGTGCGATGGACTTTCGCGTCGAGAGATTCTGCGCATCGGCGGACTGAGCATGCTCGGCCTCTCTCTGCCGCAGCTCCTTTCGGCTCGTGAGACGGCACCGCTCGCCGCAATGCCAACCGATAAGCCGTTCGGCAAAGCGAAGAGCGTCATCTACCTGTGGCTCGCTGGCGGTCCCCCTCAGCACGAAACGTTCGATCCCAAGCCCGACGCCCCAGCTGAAGTACGTGGGCCGTTCAAAGCCATCTCGACGAACGTTCCCGGCATCCACTTCAGCGAACTGCTGCCGCGCACCGCGGCGATGGCCGACAAGCTGGCGGTGATTCGTTCCTTGTCGACCAACGACAACACGCACGACTCCAGCGGCTATTGGCTGTGGACCGGCTACAAGTACACCGGGCCGAACTCACGCACCATTCAGCCCAACGACTGGCCTTACTTCGGGTCCGTGGTAAAGAAACTCAAGCCGAGCGAGACGCTGCCGCCGCTTTCGGTGGTGTGGTTGCCGGATATTGCTCGGCTCAATGAGAACGTGACGCCGGCGGGCCAGACGGCCGGCATTTTGGGAAATGAGTGGGACCCCGACCGTTTCCTCGGCGATCCTTCGCAGCCGAACTATCAGGTCGAAGGATTGCGACTCACGGATTTGCCTCCAATGCGCTGGAAGCAACGAGAAGCATTGCTGGGTCAGGTCGAGCAGCACTTTCGCTCGGCCGATCGCGGCCAGGCCGTGCAACTCTACGACCGATTTCAGCAGCAAGCGTTCGAGCTGATCAGCTCGGGTCGGGCTCGCGAGGCATTCGCCATTGAGAAGGAACCGCTCAAAGTGCGACAGCGGTATGGCATGAACCGCTGGGGGCAATGCGTACTGCTTGCGCGTCGGTTAGTCGAAGCCGGCGTGCGACTAGTGCACGTGCAGTGGCCGCGCGAGCCTGGAGACAATGCCGTCGACAACCCGCTCTGGGACACGCACGCACAGAACGCGGAGCGCGTGGAGGATGTGCTCTGTCCGCAGTTTGACGTCGGCTTCACGGCGCTGATCGAAGACTTGGAAGCACGCGGGTTGCTGGATGAAACGCTCGTCGTGGCGGTCGGAGAATTTGGCCGCACGCCCAAGATCAATGCCAATGGTGGCCGCGATCATTGGGGACCCGTGTTCAGCGCGGCGCTCGCAGGTGCAGGCATCGCCGGCGGCCAGGTTTACGGTTCCAGCGACAAACATGGAGCTTACCCGGCCACGGATAAAGTGGAACCGCCAGATTTCACCGCGACCCTGTTCCACTTGATGGGCATTCAACCTTCGAGCACCTTCCACGATCGGGAAGGTCGCGAGCATAAGCTGACGCTTGGTTCGCCACTCTTCAAACTGCTCGGCACGGAGCCGGCGACGAGCGACCGCTGCACTTGTACCGGGGACGTGGCGAGGGTGCCTGAGTTTGACGAGAAGCAGATTCTGCTCGATTGTGCCTTTGCTTCGGCGGCACCCATGCCGGCCGACGGAACCGCGCGACCGCGCGGCTGGAAGGCTTCGCCAATGGTGGCGGCCAGCGAAGGAACATGGGGCGTGCGAACGGAGCCTGGCCGAGCGCTACTTGGGGTGAGTTCACCGGCCGTGGCTGTGTTGCCGATTCCGAAGGGCGCCTTGGCGTTGCTCGCACAGGAGGTGCGCAGCCCGTTCGCCGGCACGTACCGCCTGAGTGTTCGGCTGCAGGGGATCGGCAGCGATCAGGCGACGTTCGAATCGCTTGCGAAGCATTGCAGCTGCAAGCTTTCGTTCTTTCAGTACGGAGATGTGTCTAAGAAAGCGACGAACCGGCGAGAACTGGCCTCTGCAACGATTCCTCCGCGGTGGACACCGGCCTCGGCCCAGGCAGAGGTGTTCGAGCTTTCGAAGGAGTTTATCAACCCGACGCCGGGAGCCAATTTCTCCTTCGGGCCGGGGCTTGGAATCGCCATCACCCTGGAGAAGACCAGCGATGAAGCCTGGGAACTACCCGCGGGTAAATGGGCCGCAGTGGCCGTGAAGCAGGTAGACCTTGAGTTCCGCGGCAAGGAGCGGAACGAGGATGTGCGAGTCTAGTCCTAGCGCACCAACTCGGTCATTGCTTTTGCGCGCAAAAAATCGACCCGCGACGAATCGCGGGCCGACGAATGATAGCGAACGATGAATTCAAGCAGGCAACGTTAGTCGCCAAAGTAGCTGTCAGAAATCGTTTGTTCGGCAATGCGGCCCATTTCGTCGAGGCTGCGACGCTGACCGACCGAGTGCCACGGAGAGACTTCCTTCAACTCCGGCATCAGCTCGTCGAGTTGCTCGACCAGGTTCTCAGCCATGCGGCGGACGTTCGGGGCCGTGGCGGCTTCCAGCAGGGCGGCAGCCGTCTTCTTCAGGCGGACCATACGAGCCCGGTCGCGGACGGGACCAGAAAGGGGTTCTTCCGAGTCGACGAGCAGTTCTGAAACTGGCACACCGAGCGCCCGCTGCCAGCGATACAGATCGCTCAGTTTTAGATCGGTCGATTCCTGCTCCTGGGCACGGATCGTGCGGGCGTCGAGCCCCAGTTGCCGCGTGGCGGTCCGCAGCGACATGCCTTCCTGGCGACGAACCTCCTGAATGCGATGCAGCGGCCGTCCTGGCGCAGTGCCGCGCGATGGTGCCACCGGCGCGTCGAAATGAACGATACTCAGTTCTGCTGTTGCCATAAGCCTCTACCCCCAGTGTGCCGCCCAGTGGGCGACTAGTGCCTCAAGCTGTTCCGGACAATTGGCTGAGCTCCTTTCGCCTAAGCCTGCTCCGTGTAACCACTCGCGTGATGTTCACAGTGCCGGCGTGAGACTTGGACGCTACCGATTCTTCCGAAGTTCCGTTTCGCGACAAAGATTTCTAAGACGTTCTGCAGCGACGTCAACAACTTTGCGCGCCGTCACGAAATTCGAAGAGCTCGCTTCCCCCCGCTAAGTGGTTAGTGGGTCTCACTTTGGACGACCGGCGACCTTCTTGGTCATTATTTGACCAATCGTCAACTGGACATGTGACAGTGTCGAGTGATCGAATCGGGTCTCCCAGGAAAAAGAGTTCTGCTCCAAACTAGTAGCGGCTGTTCTGGTTCTGTGTACTCGCCGCTAGCTCAGATTCCGGCGATTTCTCATGGACCGATTTGACAGAGGAATGGCTACGACGTAGGTATCCTTTACGCAAGTTCCGAGGAGCATTCGCTCTGAGGAGTTTTCGACGGACCCAACTTTCACCCCGGCGACGCGTTTTTCTCGTCGGGTCCTTCGAAGGGTCAGGGTTCGATAGTCACACTCGCGCTCCGCCAGCGGACCATTGAGCCGCCGGACGCTTGTTCTTGCCCTCTGGGGACGAGTCAACCTTCACATAGGAGGTACTCACCCTTGGAAGGTCGGGCGGTTCGTTCTCCGGTCACCCAAGGCCTTTCTCTCCATGAGCACGATATCGTCCGCGAGCTGGTTTCCTGCATCGTCACCGACTATCGGGGCAGTGGTCGGCGACGGTCAGGATCCACTTTCGAATCACGTGGAGCTGGCTTTGGTCGCGTCAACACCCGACCGCCGAGTACTAGAGCGCCGGCGTGAGATGCGGCATCCATTTCCCTATCCGGTCCACCTGACGCCGGTGGATGCGCAAGGTCGGCCACAGCTGGCCGAGGCGATCACTGTCCTCGGCAAGCACCTGAGTAACCACGGGCTCGACTTCTACCATCGCGAGCCGCTCGCGTGGCAGTACGTGGTGGCTTCGATCGCGGGAGGTGAAAACCGCTGGCTAGGCTTCCTGATGGAGCTGACCTGGTGCCGCTTTGGTCAACACGGCTGGTACGACAATGGCGGACGGTTCTTGTCCGTCACGCCATCGCCGTTAAATGTGACGTCGCGCTCAGCGTAGGCCGCAGCAAAGCGGCTATCGGTCTGACTCCTCAGCTCAGGCTCCGAGGCGGCGTCAGCTCTTGCCGCCGTTTAGAAAGTCCCAGCCGCCGCCGCTGTCTTTTTTCGGCTGGTCACTGTCGGGCAAGCGGAACGGCATGGTTTTGTTCGGGTCTTCGTCGTCCGCAACGATTTCGAAGCCGGTGAACTCTTCCTCGGCAGCCGCGGGCTCATTCGGCGGCGCTTCGTCCAGCTGAATGGGGGTGATCTCGTCGCCATCGTCGAACGATTCGAGCTCGAGTTCATCAAGCTCCTCGACCGGTGCAGGCAGATCAGCTTCCGCATCGACCTCGTTCTTGAACGGCGACCAGGCTTCTTCTGCGGCGCTTACCGGCTCGGTCGGTGAGGGCGAAACGTTGTTCGGCTCGCCCCAGAGTGGCTGTTCTTCCACCGATTCCAGCTCCAGCGGAGCTTCTTCGTCGAGTTTCAGCTCTTCGAGCGGCGGCGCCTCGTCCGTCGTTCCGAGCGAGCCGGTTGCGGGCGTCAACGTCGAAGCGAGCAGCGAATCCTCATCCGAGGGACGAAGTTCTTCGGCCGGCTGGAAGGCGTCGAGCGTATCCAGTTCATCGACCGACTCAATCTCATCCAGCGGCCGAATTCCGTCAATCGTCTGGATTTCGTCAGCGCCTCCAAAGTCGTGGGCGTGTCCGAACTCCTTCACGTCCTGGATCTCGTCCTCCGGAAAGGCGGCGATTGGCTCGATCTCGGACTGGGCACTTGCCAGCTCTTCCTCGTCAAAGGAAGGCTCCAGATCCATCTTGTCGAGAACGTTGCTGCCCGAGCCTCCGGCATCCTGGGTCTGCGCGATGAACGAGCCAATCTCTCCCTGGTCGCGGTCTCGTTCATCGAGATCGAGTGGGCCTAGATCGTGTGAGCCGACCGACTCGATGTCGCCATTGTCGCCATAGGCGGCGGGCATCAGTTCGTCGCCGGAAATATCATCGCTATCCAGCGAGCCGGGCTCCAGCCGCTCGTTGTAGAACGTGCCGAGCGCGCCGGCTGTGGCAGCGGCCTGGGCTTCGTTCATCGAGATCTCGCGAGCGAACACTCGGGAATCCCGTGAACGGGCAATAGGCGTAGCTGGTCGCTGCGGCTGGGTAAAAACGCGGTCCACATTGCCCACCAATACCTGTTGACCGAGTTCAAAGGCCCGGTCCTCGCTCCAGCCGCGGTCGATGACGAACCGCTCGGCGAGCACCTTAGCCAGAATCCGCTTATACATCGCAAACTTCGGCAGCACGAACTCCAGCTTGTAGGCGTCGCTGTAATAGCCGATCTGCTTCGTGCGAGGTACGCCTTCGAGGCGGGCGGCCAGGTCGTGCTCGATGTAGGCCGGCGTGTTGCTGTACCACCAATGGCCGTTGGTCACGACGTTCGGGAAGATCCACGAGTAGCTGACCAGCTCCTGGTTTGTCACGCTGGCGAGCACCGATACGGGGAACGTCACGCCCGGGAAGGCGTTAAACAATTCCTTGTACTGGATAAGCGAAACCCTGCTGTCGTAGAGGTCACGCCCCTGATGCACGCCGGCTGGATAGACGTCGCGGTTGACCCCGATCATCAGATCGAACGGCATCTTGTATTCGTTGCAGTACTCCGCCAGCGTCCAGAAGGCGAAGTTGGCCGCCGCCCGGCGATGTGACTCGCCACAGTCGATGCCGCGCGACAGCATGGCTTCGATCGCCGTATCAGCGCGAGCTTCCGAAACGTATGCCGGCGAGAAGTCCGGCGGCAATGAAATCGCACAGGCCCGAGCACCGCGGTTGGTGAATGTGTCGAACAACGTGCCGATCGCATCGCGGAGCGAACTAGCGCCGCTCAGCGTCACGCCCGTGGCCCGCTCCAGCCGCTGTTGGGTTTCGCTCTTGGCAAGGTGGAAGACGAGGTCGTCGGTCCGCAGGCAGGGGATATAGGTGCTGGTGTCGAAACCTTCGAGGTCGTCGTCAAAGTTGTTCGTCAGGAAGACCGAGCGGACCTTGCTGGCGTCGAGCACCTGCTGCGACCACTCAGCCGACGCCATCTTGTCCTCGGCCGCGTCGTAAAGGCTGTCCCAATTCTGGGCATTGATTTGGTCCCCTTCGAAGCCGAACAGCTTCTGGGACATCTCGAGCAGCCAACTCCACTGAATCGTGTTGTCGATCGGCCCAAGGTTTTCAATCAGCCGGCGGACCTTCTCGCGGGGCGTGAGGGCGTCGTCCTCGATCTGATCCTTCGCAAGTCCTGCGGAGTGAGCCAGTTCGGTGTAGTAGTGATAGCCCAGGATGTCGCCCAGGGTCCGCGAGGCCGGCTCGAGCGGATTGATGTGGGTGTGGGGATCGACCAGCGTCAAGCTATCGAGCTGCTCAAACAACCGACGACGAAGTTCTTGCGACATGAGCTAGACCACGAAAGGGGCGGAAATGAGAGGAGCTGGGAAGTCTCTACATATAGCACAGCCCAAAGGCGATTGTTAGCCTCGACTTTCGCGGGGGCAGGGTGGAAGAGGGCGCCGTCGCGGTGCTCAAAACCGCCGTTTCCAGGTCGAATTGCCGGGCAGAATGGTTAGCGACGTTTCGTATTAGCGTCAGTCGCCGGGCCCCGGACGCTTCCGAGAAGCGTCGCTAACCGGGGTGTTTCGCAGACATCGGAGTCCGTCGGCAACGACTACCGCGGTTGTCGCACTGGCGTACCGGTGGAATTACCCGACGGACCGAGGCGGGTGGGAGTGTGCCCGGATCGCTGCGCGGTTACTTCCGGCGAAAGATCGGGCACGGGTAGGAGCGAAGCGAGTGTGCCGGTTTGACGGGTTGCAGGGACCTGCCAGTCGCTTTCGGGCAGCAGCGTTCGGAGCAGGCTGACCGACGCCGCGACGTGGTTCGGCGGCACTTCCGCGATCGAGCCCGCGGCGTTGGCCAGCGCAATGCCGGGCCGAGTTGCATCGCAGTTCCCGCTCAGTTGCAGCGTGCGATCGCTGAGCAAGAAGCCTAGCGACAGCTGTCGGAATGGAATCGGTCTGCCTGCATCAAGCGGCAAGTCAGGACGCAGCTCAATCCCCAGGTGCTCGCCCGCCGCGACGAGTAGCGACGGGCTGATCCAGCCGTCCATCGCCTGCAGACTGCCACGCAGTTCCTTGAGCTGACCTTTTTCGATCGTTGCCGGCTGGAGTGTCACCAGTGCTTGGCCGCTGAGCTGATGCAGCAGTTGTTCAGACACCAGTGTGTCGAGATCGACCTCCGTAAGCCGACCTGTCACTTCGCCATGCAAACCGCTGCTGGTCATCACCCACACCGCAGCGCCGGCGAACTGAGAATCGCTGCCAAGCTTTCGCAGTTCCGGCACCGCTTCGGCCATTAGAGAGCAGGGGAGAGAGGCGCCAGCCGTGTCGAGCTGCCAGCGTGTTTCCGGAGGACGAACCGTCCGGTTACGCACGATCGACAGCGTGCCTCGCTGGGCTACATCCGCGCCGGGTAACAGCGAGAACTCAAAATCGATCGCCGGGTCACCGGAAGGCGCCTGGCCGAAGACGCCGATCAACTCAGGCAATGTGATCGCGCTCGTTGGGCTTTGTAGCGTGAGGTCGACGGCCACCAACTCGCAGTTCATCGCGCCAGCCGAAGCGTTTTGCAGCAATCGCTCGTGCAGCGTGCTGCCGAGGTGGGCGAGTTGGTCGACGTGGACGATCGGCTGCGAGAGTTCGACAGTGAAAGTTTCGCCGTTCTGAGCTACTTCCACTTCGCGGACGGTCGCCACGATGTCGCCCGTCTCGGGGTTGGCGAGTTGCACGCTGCTCAGACGAGCAACCCCAGGATGCGGATAGCTCAGTTCGCCGACGGTGACCGAGAGGCCCAGCCGCTGCGAAAGCTCCCGTTCCCACTCGGCTTGCTGAGCCAGGACATACTCGGGCATGCCGCGGCGAATGATCCAGCCGCCAACGACGAGCGTCGGCAACAGCGCGAACAGCAGGAAGCCGCTGCGACAGATCAGCAATCGCAAGTTGGGATGCATGGCGAACGTCCTTGTTGCCAGTTGGCAGACAGGAATGTCTGCCCCACTAAACTCAGTTTGGCAGATAGGAGTGTCTGCCTCACCTCTTTTGTACGTGCGGTTAAGCAGCCCGGCTGCTTAGAGCAGCCGGGCTGCTCGATTGCCTATTGTGGTCCTCAGTGGAGCAGACATTCTTGTCTGCTTCCTCTCACTACCGCTCGCGGGCCATCTTCTGAAACAATTCAAACCGGGCGAGCATCTCCGTCAGGCTATCGTTGCCGAATTTCTCGCACAGAGCCCGAGCGACTTCGAACGCGACCACGTTCTCAATGATCACGCTCGCCGCCGAAACCGCGCAGACGTCGCTCCGCTCGTACTCTGCCGCATCCACTTCCTTGGTCGTCAGGTTGACCGAATCCAGCGGCTTGCGGAGCGTGCTGATTGGTTTCATGGCGGCGCGAACCACGAGCGGCTGACCATTGGTCATGCCCGCCTCGAGTCCGCCGGCGTTGTTCGTGGGGCGCTCGTAGCCGAGCGTCGAGGTGTCTCGCTTCGCTGGGTCGAAGTGAATCGGGTCGTGAACCTGCGACCCCTTCCGCCGGGCTGCTTCGAAGCCGAGGCCGATCTCGACTCCCTTGATCGCCTGCACGGCCATCACAGCCTGGGCAATTCGGCCGTCGAGCTTTTGATCCCACTGAGCATGCGTGCCGAGTCCGAACGGCAGACCCTCGATCCGCACCTCGACAATGCCGCCGAGCGTGTCGCCGGCCTTGCCTGTTTCGTCAATCAGCTTTTTGACTTCGTCGTCCTTCGCCGGATCGAGCGAATAGATCTCGCTCGAATCCCGCAGCTTCAGCCGCTCCTCGATCGGCAGATTCTCGCGCGGAGGCACCTGCACGCCGCCGAGTTCCACCACGTAGCCGATCACTTGGATGCCGAACGGCGATAGTAATTGCCGCGTGAGCGCGCCGGCTGCAACGCGAACCGTGGTCTCGCGAGCACTGGCCCGTTCGAGAATCGCTCGCACCGGACCCAGGAACTTGATCGCCCCGGTCAGGTCGCCGTGCCCCGGTCGCGGCCGCTCGATGTCGCTCAGCCGCTCGAGCTTGTAGTCTTTGTTGATGACCTGCAGGGCGAGCGGGCTCCCCAGCGTCGTGTTCTTCCAGATGCCGCTGAGGATGTCGACCGTGTCGGTTTCGATCCGCTGTCGGCCGCCGCGGCCATAGCCACCCTGGCGACGGCGAAGTTCCGCGTCGATCGGGGCGGTGTCGATCGTCACGCCGGCGGGAAAGCCGTCGACCAATGCGAGCAGGGCTTTTCCGTGAGATTCACCGGCGGTCCAATAGCGAAGCATGGCGAGCGAGGGTTCAGGGTTCAGAGGTCAGGGTTCAGGAAGAGACAGTAAAACTGTTAGCTGGCAAACTCTTAGGCAACCAACTCTTAGCCGAAAGCTAACCAGCTTCCGGAGAACGGCGAGTTGACTTAGCACCACTACGGACAGCAGCCAAAGGCGAACCGCCTCCGGACCTGCCCGTGCTGTGATGCCGCTAGCATGCCGAACTCGCGCGAACGGTGAATTTTAGTTAGACCGCCCATTTCACGATAGGGCGTTTCAGGGCGGCGTCGACGTGGAACAGGCGTCTCGCCTGTTCAAAGTTTGAGCTTGATTTGAGCTTGGTTAGTGCACAGGCGCTCGCGCCTGTGCCACGTCTGAGTCTTTAAAAAGGGATCGGGAGTCACTCGTTGGTTCGTTTTCTTCAGCAGCGGTGGTTCCTCATCGCCCTCGTGCTGCTCTTCCTGGTCGGAAGCCTCGGCTGGCGGTCGCTGCTGTGGATCGCCGCGGACGAAACGGCCCTGTTTCGCGATTCGATCGTCGCTGCCGTCCTCTTCCTGATGGCCTTGCCCGTCGAGGCGCGGGCCATGTGGCAGGCGGTTCGCCGGCCGCTGGCGCCGCTGCTGGCCATCGGCATCAGCTGCCTGGTGCTGCCGCTGACGGCTTGGGCCCTGTCGAACCTGATGAGCCCCGAACTGGCGGGGGGCTTCCTGATCGCCGCGGCGATTCCCTGCACGCTCGCGTCGGCGTCGGTCTGGACGCGGCAAGCCGGCGGCAACGACTCGATCTCGGTGCTGGTCACCATCGTGACCAACTCCCTCTGCTTCCTGATCACGCCGTTCTGGCTGGCCGTGATGCTCGGCGGCCGGGCGAACGCCAGCAGCCTCGACGCGGTCGAACTGGTGGTCAAGCTGTTCTGGATCGTCGTGCTGCCGATCGGCCTCGCGCAGCTCGTTCGGCTGCGGAAGGAGGTCGCCGGCTTTGCAGCCGATCACAAAACGGTGCTCGGCATTCTGACGCAGCTCGGCATTCTCACGTTCGTCCTCACCGGCGCCATTCAAACGGGCGAGCGACTCTCCGGCGCCGACCGCACCGGCATGCTCGCCGCCGACCTGCTCGTGATGGTGCTCTGCACGGTCGGCCTGCACACGGCGATGCTCTATCTAGGCATCGCGCTGGCGAAACTCGCCGGCCTCTCCCGCGGCGACGGCATCGCAGTCGGCTTCGCCGGCAGCCAAAAGACCCTGATGGTCGGCCTAGGCATCGCAGTCGACAGCGGCTTCAGCGTGCTACCGATTATCGCCTACCACATCGGCCAGCTACTCATTGATACGCTGGTGGCGGATCACTACCGTCTGCGTTTGGGGAAGCAAAGGGAGCTGACCAGTGCCCATGAATAAGCGACGATGCGTATTGAGTAATGCATTGGTATCGGGTAGCCCGGTTGCGGTGCAACCGGGGTATGCGCGAAGCACCGGGACACAGTCTCGACGGCTGCAGGAGATGGCCTCCCATCGGCGGGCCCCGGATAACCCCATCGAGAAAACTTCAAAGGCTCGATGGTCGCTCCCACCAGCAATGAGCGCCGGGAATAGATACGTTATGCGAGACACTAGTGTGATTATGTCTAGCGTGCCTGCGTTGCACAGCAACTTGGGCTAGCTGCGCTACTGATCCCGATCGACATGAACTCTTGAACTTTGAATGGCCGCTTTCACATCGTCGTCCACCGCGATGCCACGAAGCTCGATGTGAAGGAGGTCCTCAGGCCAATCGGTCGAGATCAGCACTTCTCGCGTCAGCGCCGTCCTGGACGCCCAAACGGCCTGGAGTTTCGGCGATCGCTCAATCAATTTGCACGTTTTCAGCGGATTATCTGAGAGCTGTAGGTTCACAACGCCGGGAGGAAGGGCAACTCCCTCAGGTAGCTCCCCTTCGATTTGGTTTTTCATAAGGTTCAGATTTTTCAATCGTGAGAGTTTCTGCAGATGCACGAACACATGATCGGTGAGATTACAGCGATTCAAAGTAAGATCTTCTAGCGCAGTCAAATCTTCCAGCCACGCGCAACCTGCGGTTCGCATGTCGCAGTCCGAAATACTTAAGCTTCGAAGAGTATTCAGGCGGGCGATTTGGCTCAGTTGATGCTGGTTCAATTGGGAAGAGAATTGCAGATGCCAGAGCTTCGGTAGTTTCTGAAGCCAACCAAGATCGCAGTCTGGCAATTGACTGCTTCCGAATTCTAGAACCTCGAGTGACCGCAGATTCGAGAGCGGTTCAAGATCCGAAGTCTCAAAGGCGATTGAGTGAAATAACAGATGCGTACATCCGCGCTGACGGCCGATCAGTTCGATGTCCGTGCTATTGAACGCGTGGTTGTCCAACCTGATGGTTAGCCACCCTCCCTGATCGGCCATCGCTTCGCGAAAGAAGGACTTGCTGGATTGGCTACCGAATATTTGCACCGACTCGGCGTTGTGGAAGAAATCGCGGCCGAGAGCATTGAGCATGAATTCAGGAACGGAAGAAGTTCCCCGATATGGTCCCGTCTTCGGCGGCTGGTGGTAGTCGTATCTGACGATGGCTCCATTGCTTTCCAGGAAGGCGACTCTGTTCGCCTGCCGAAGAGCACTGTTCCTTTGGCGGACAAAGGCAGCCAGCAGCACGCCGACGACAAGCATGAGCACCAGGAGCGTCCGCAACCGATAGCGCAACCATCCCGAGGACTTCCTTTTCTCTAAGCGTGGCGATTGGTCGTCCGTGAGTGGAGAGCCGTCTTGAAGCATGGGCTGTATTGTCGACTGAGCCTTGCGAGGGTGGCAAGCGATTTGATGCGTCCGGGGTGAAACCAAATTCAGCGAGGTTCGTCTGGCTTGCAGGAAGACCTAAGCGACGCGCATTTGCTCACTTCGAAATCCCGAGCATGGCTGCTGGCTTCGGAGTCATTCTCAACCCTACCTCCCGGTTGTTGCTTGACAATTTTTCAATAATTGTGTATCTTTGGCGATAGCGCGTCCAGCCATCGCACCTGGCGATGGGCGGTTGGTGCTGCGCGATGCTGAGTGTGGTCTTTGGCGGTCCCTATGGTCGGCGAGGTGGGTTGCCGGCGTTTCTGAGGGGGCGAGGCATTGTCAGTTGGTGGTGATGGGATGAAAAACGGGGTGCGAAAAGGGGTTGTGAAGAAATTGGCCTGTTTTGGCGTAAGTCGTTGTTGGGTAACGGAAAGCTGCAATTGTAGTGGTTTGCGTAGGGGTTGTATTTGGGTGTTGTGAAGGGTGGCGCGAGGAACTGCCAGTGCTTTAGTGGTGGAACAGGCGTCTCGCCTGTTCAAGGGTTCGGCTCTTGATTGCACAGGCGAGACGCCTGTGCCACGTGGGCCGCACTTGTTCGTGGGGGAGGTCAGCGTTATGATTACTCGTTTCCCCTTAGCACATTTCGTCGATCTAGGGCGATCGCTGGCCGATAAGAACTGGTCGCGGTCTTCTGCCCCATCGCACTGTAGGATTGTCGGCCATGAAAGAAGGCATTCACCCGAATTACGTCGAGACGCTGGTGCACTGCTCGTGCGGCAACGAGTTCAAGACCCACAGCACCCGCAAGGAACTCCGCGTCGATATCTGCTCGGCTTGCCATCCGTTTTTCACCGGCAAGCTGAAGTACATCGACACCGCCGGCCGCATCGAGAAGTTCCAGAACAAGTTCGCCGCCGGCACTTACGCCAGCCTCGCGAAGCCGAAGAAGGCCCCCAAGAAGGCTGCCGCCACGGAAGAAGCTTAGCTGCGATCCGGCTTCCGGGCGCTTCGCTTAAGTGTTTTCCGGGGCTGGGCAGCGATGGAGGCGCGGGTCGTCTATCTCGGACCTGCGCCGCAGCTCGCGAACGATCGCGCGGGTGCATCTGCCTTGTCTCCGACATGAGATTCGGAAAGGTGGACCACCATGCGTGACATGCTAGAGCAAAAACTCGGTCGCTTCGAAGAACTGGAACGGCAGATGGCCGATCCAGACATTCAAGCCAACGGCAGCAAGTTCTCTGTCGCTGCCCGCGAGCACGGTTCTCTCGCCAAGCTGGCGACGAAGTATCGCAAGTTCAAGTCGCTCGTCGAAGAAGTCGCCGAGCTGACCAAAATGGCCCAATCCGCCGACGCCGATGAGCGCGAGATGGCCGAAGCCGAGCTGCCCGAGGCCCGCGCCAAGCGCGAAGCCTTGTGGAACGAGCTGCTGGAGCTGTCGCTCGGCGGCGAGGACTCGAACCGCGCTCGCTGCGTGATGGAAATCCGCGCCGGCACCGGCGGCGACGAGGCGGCGTTGTTCGCCCACGACCTGTTCCAGATGTACAAGCGCCACGCCGACAAAAAGGGGTGGAAATGCGAGATCATGGAAGCCAGCCCGACGGAAATGGGCGGATTCAAGGAAATCATCCTCGCCTTCGACGGCGAAGGCGCCTTCCGCGAACTGCAGTACGAGAGCGGCGGCCATCGCGTGCAACGCGTGCCAGAAACCGAGTCGAAAGGGCGCGTGCATACTTCCGCGGCGACGGTGGCCGTGCTGCCGGAGCCGGAAGACGTGGAAGTGAAGCTCGACCCGGACGATTACCGCGTCGACAAGTTCTGCGCGAGCGGCCCCGGCGGTCAGCACGTGAACAAGACGGAGTCGGCCATTCGTTTGACGCACTACGCGACTAATATTGTCGTGTCGATGCAGGACGAAAAGAGCCAGCATAAGAATCTGGCCAAGGCGCTGCGTATTTTGAAAAGCCGCTTGTACGACCACTATCAGCAACTCGAGCACGCGAAGCGGTCGGCTGAGCGAAAGAGCCTGGTCGGCAGCGGCGATCGCAGCGAGCGGATCCGGACCTACAACTTCCCGGAAAACCGTGTGACTGATCACCGCATCGGCTTCACGCTGTACAAGCTTGATCAGGTAATCGCCGGCGACCTGCAGCCGGTGGTGAACGCACTGATCGAGCACGACCGCAATGAGCTGCGCGAGGCGATGGGCGGATTGGACGGGTAAACTAGTTATCTGTTTTCAGTGGTCAGTTATCAGTAAGAGGCGCGTCGGCCTTTGCTGTTCTGAAACTGATGACTGTCGACTGAAAACCGAGAACTTACGATGAGTACCACCGAACCTTGGACCGTTGGGCGTCTGCTGACGTGGACGACCGACTACTTGAAGAAGTCCGGTTCGGAGAGCGCTCGGCTGGATGCGGAGGTGCTGCTGGCCGAAGCTCGCGGCTGCGAGCGGATCATGCTCTACACGGCTTACGCCGAGGAAGTGCCGGAGGAGACTCGCAACAAGTTCCGTGCGCTGGTGAAGCGGCGGGCTGAAGGTTGCCCGGTGGCGTACCTGGTCGGACGGCGGGAGTTCTTCTCGCTGATGTTTGAAGTTTCGCCCGACGTGCTAATTCCTCGGCCCGAGACGGAGCATGTTGTTACCGCTACGCTCGATGCGCTAAAGGAACGGTCTACGGATTTTGGCCCGGCGGTTGTTGCGGATGTTGGCACCGGGAGCGGCGCAATCGCGATCGCGGTGGCGAAGCATGCTCCGGACGTGCGCGTCGTTGCGACCGACGTGAGTGAGGATGCACTGGCCGTCGCTCGTCGCAATGCGGAGCGTCACGGCGTGGCCGAGCGGGTTGAGTTCTTCGCCGGCGATCTGCTCGGGCCAGTTGGCGCCGAGGTTCGCTTGGCCGTGATCGCCGCGAACTTGCCCTACATCGGCACGGCAGAGCAGGGGACGGTGGCGGACGAAGTTCGCAAGCATGAGCCGCACATCGCTCTGTTTGCAGGCAGTGCGGGCGACGAATTGATCGCCAAGCTCATCCCACAAGCGGCCGAGCGGTTGGAACCGGGCGGTTGGCTGATTTTGGAACTGAGCCCAATGCTTGCTGAGGGTGTGTCGCAGCGGATTCAGCAGCACGGCCACTTCGAGGCCGCTTCGATCACGAAGGATCTGGCCGGTCTGGCGCGGATCGTCAGGGCCAAACGCCTGTCGGCTTGACGAAGCGACTAGCGAAGGGTGACGGCGATGTCCTGCTCGTCCTCGACTTGCACGACCCGACCCGTTACTTCGTACTTGGGTGGTTCGATCGGTTTAGGGCCCTCACCTTCGTCGAGCGTCGTACGGTTACGTCCAGCCCGCTTGGCTTCCTTCACGGCGTTGGCGACGCGGCGGAGCACGTCATCAATGCCTTCCATGTTGCCGACTTCCAGCACGCCGCAGCTGACGTTCAGCTCGAACTTGTTGCCTTGATAATCGAAAGTGACGGCTTCGAGGGCCTGACGAACCCGGTCGGCTGCCACGCTGGCATTGCGCGGACCGATGTCGCCGTAGAAGAGCAGGAAGGTTTGGCCACTGAGACGAGCGAATCGATCGTGCCCGCGGTCCTTTCGGACGAAATCGGCGAGTACCTTGCCGAAGGCGTTCAGTACACGGTCGCCGGTACGGGTGCCGAGACGTTCGTTGAGTTTGGCGAAACGGTCGACGTCGAGCACGGCAACGCTGAGCAGACGCAGTCGTTGTGGGTCGTCTTTCCACCAATCGTCGAACATCAGTTCCATGCCCGTTCGATTGAGCAAGCCTGTTCCTTCTTCGTACTGCTGCTCGCGGCTCATGGAGGCGAGTCGGCCCTGGATGCGAAGCATCGTGGCCACGTTGCCATGGATTCGATCACGCAGGACGTGAGCCAGGTCGACCAGTTGCGCGAGTTGCGAGCCCAGTTCGCGGGCCGCGGCGTCGATATCGTCGCCGACGTTGACATTGAGCATACTCGCGCATATCGACTCGACCTGGCCAGCCTGGTCGAGCAGGAGCGGCTCGAGCGACTCGCCCATGGATTCAAACTGATCGAGTTGGCCTCGCTTCTCCCGGAGAAGTTGGGCCGCTGCGTGCAGTCGCTCAAGCCAGTCCTGATTGATCACTTTCAGGTCATTGGCGAGGACGGACATCGCGTCGCCGCTTCGGCTGGCACGGCTTTGCTTGAGTCGCCCCTCGGCGACGATCAGCTGTTCGCGATACTTGCCGACTTCCAAACGCAGGCTTTGCAGCAAGCCTTCGACGAACGACTCGACATGCAGGCCTTCGCTTCTCAGTTCTTCCATCCAGCGGCGAGGCAGGTCGTCCAGGTGGGAGTCGATAGCAGCTTCGGCTGCTTGACGGGACGAAGCAGCTGCTGCTGCGTTGGTAGCATCCGAGGCGGCGGAATTCATGCCGGGCAGAAACCGAATCAGCGCATTCAAGGGCGTACGCCGCAGCCAGTTCATTCTGGGCCAGCGCAGGGCGAGATCCCACGGGTTTGCCAGCACCACGGCCAGCATGAACCCGAGCGCCACATTCAGCACTCCAACGATGAGTACAAAACCGGCCACGACGGAAAACGCCTTTAGTTAATGACAGACCTTCGGATCAGAACCGGTCAAATCTACGTTGGCGGGTGTTGCAAGCAAGCAACATCGCAACTGCGAGCTTCATTGGCCGCCGTATGCAACCAGAATCTCCTGATGGACGCTGCTGCTAGCTGGAAAAGTTTGCGCCTCTTAACCGACCGGAATAAACCTGAGCCTTATGTACCGCTTTTACCGCTACAGCCGACAAAACAGGAAATAACCGGAATCACAACGAAATCGGTCCGACCGTTACCACCCGGTTGGTCTGGTCAAACGAGCTTCCTACGGTAAGGCGGGGAATATGAAACTCAGCGTTCACAAGCTTGCCTGTTCCCTAAGAGTTTTAGGCTTTGCCCTGGCCTATGGGGTCTGCGTTACATCCTTTGCACAGGATGGTTCCGCCCCACCGATGCCAGGTACAACGATCGCGCCCCCGGCTGACTACGGCCAGGAGTATTACGGGACTGAGTTCATGGCTGGCAGCGGAGCCACCTGCGGCTGCAGCGCTTGCAATTCGGGTTGTGGTGGTGCGGGCTGCGGCGGAAATTGTTACTGCGACACGGGCTACGCTCGGGTCGAGTACCTGATGTGGTGGAGCAATGGGCGAAACACTCCGCCCCTAGTAACTACCAGTCCGACCGGAACGGCTCAAGCCGATGCGGGGGTTCTCGGCGAACTCGATACAGAAGTGCTGTTCGGCGGTGATTACGGCGAGGGGATGCGAAGCGGCGGTCGGGTGACAGTTGGTCGTTCGCTCGGTAACACGGGCGAGTTTTCGCTCAATGGCCGCTTCTTTGCTTTGGAAGATAGCGCGGACGGCTTCTTTGCTTCGTCGGCCGCCGGCGATCCTATCCTGGCGAGGCCGTTCTTTAACACGGTGCTTGCTCAGCAAGATGCTTTGCTGGTCGCCTTTCCGGGAATCTCTGCCGATGGCAGCATTGGCATTCGGGCTAACAATGATGTGCTCGGCGCGGATGTCTACGTTCGCAACATCTTTTACTGGGATGACTGCAAGCGTATTGATTTCCTTGCCGGGTATCAGTTCACTCGAATTGACGACTCGCTAGTGATCGACAGTGATTTCACTTCCATCGATCCGCTCTCAGCCAACCCGGTTGGCACCACGTTCAGTGTGATGGATTCGTTTCGTACGCAGAACGAGTTCCACGGTGGTCAACTGGGCGTGATTACTGAGTGGCAGCGCGGGCGAGCCTGGTTCGAGCTATTGACCAAAGTTGCGATTGGCAACATGCGGCAGCGAGCGACGCTTACAGGCGAAACAGTGCGAACCGAGCCGCTCGGAGTTCCGACCGTGGACGAAAGCGGTTTGCTGGTGCAAGGCACGAACAGCGGCGATCGTCAGCGAGATCAGTTCTCCTTCATCCCAGAGATCGGTTTCACGGTTGGCTATCAGGTCACTTCGAATTTGTCGCTGACCGCAGGTTACTCGTTCATCTACTGGAACGATGTTCTCCTGGCAGGCAACCAGATCGATCCACGGATTAACCTGAGCCAGAACCCGGGACCGATCGTCGGTCCAGCCCAACCTGTATTCGCGTTCAACGACAACGATTTCTGGGTGCAGGGCATCAGCCTCGGTGGCGAACTCCGCTTCTAAGCCTTACGAAAGGGCTAATCATGGGCAAGTTCATGCATCACTTCGCAGTCCGCGAAAGATTCGATATTGCAGCGGATTGCGGCTGCTAGTGAACTCCTCATCGGACGGGTCAGCCAAGGCACAGAGTGCGGTTTGAAACTTGGCATCGATATCGTCGGCATAGTGAACGAGTAGTGCTTCGGGTGTCATGGGCGGCTTGGGCGAACCCCATTCCGCCAGTCGCTGGTGCGACACAATAATGTGCTCTAGCCGGAGCAGCGTTTCTGCTTCGATGGCTGTTCGCAGGGCGGCTTCGCGAACCATGTCGCGTCCAATCAGGATGTGCCCGATCAGTTCGCCGCGAGCCGTATATTCGGCCCCGGTCGGTGTCGGATGGAGCTCATGAACCTTGCCAATATCGTGCAGGATGGCGCCGGCGATTACGAGATCGCAGTTCAGGGGCGGCTGCATCTCTGGGTAATCGGCGTTGTACTTCTGAGCCAGGAAGATGGCGTTTCGAGCTACGCTCCAGAGATGTTCGAGCAACCCGCCCGTGAAGGCGTGGTGGTTGCGACGGGCGGCCGGGTAGTGCAGCAACGCGTCGCGGTTCTGCTGTAGCAGGTTAACGGTGATCTGCTTGAGCGATGCGTCGCCGATTTCGCGAGCTGCGATCTCTAGCAATGCGTTGAACAGTTCGAGCGGATTGAACTTGCTTCGCGGCTGGCACATCCACTCGTCGAAGCCGTCATTCTTATCCTCGGGCAGCACTTCGCGGATTTTGCGGATGTCGAGCTGCGGGCCATAGGTCGTTTCGCGATAGGTGGCCCGCACCTTGAAGAACATTCCCGGCCTCCAGTTCTCGCGGCACTGCTCCGAGAGAGGCGTCTCGCTCCAGATCGGGAAACTCACCTCGCGCTGAGCATCCCTCAACGACACCCGCCAATACGGCTTGCCTTCTCGCGTCTTGCTCTCAGTCTTCGCTGCAAGCAGTACGAAAGTATCGGCCTCCTGGCCGTCGACCATCTCCGAGAGGGGAATGATTGGTATCGCTTTCGTCGGCATTGGTTCTCTCGTTCAGGATGCAAATCTCATAAGCGGCGTTTTGTTCGCCATTACAAGCAAAGAGGCAAGGGATAGCAACTTCTTTCAGCGCTAAGTCGCCAACGGTTGGGCTGAGCTGATCAGCCGGGACCGGATTTCGGCTCGACTTGGACTTCCCTGCTGGCAGTCTCGTTTCCGATGAAACCGCGATCAATCTGACGACGACTTTTGGCCACGTCGAGTGCTGTGCGGACTTGCCCGTGTCGCGGTAAGTGTTTTACTTGCTGCATGTTGTGTCTTTGGGGCGTCTGCTCGGGCACATTTGATGCTTCACCAGGACTAGTGGCGATGACATTCGCGGCGATTCCGCAAGGTTCGGGGAGTTCTCTGAACGAACTCGCCGGACAACCTAGTGTGGGGCAACTGACATCGGCAGGAGGCAGCAATGCATAGCTTGACGTGACTTGGTTCCGACCGTCTCACAAAAACCTTCTCCTCAGGAGGACGAGCGAACCCGTGAACCAAATGACTAGCTTCAACGTTCGAGATTCAGGTACTTGGGAGGAAACAAGTATGATCCCTGCCTTTGGGTATGCCCTGCGAGGTCAAAGCCGGAGCGCGCTGACGGATGAGACTTCGGTAACTGCTAGTGAGATCGACTTCGAACAAGCGGATGAGCCGCTAAGACTCGAACGCTATCTCGGGAGTGCGAAGTTCGATTATGTAAGCGTACATTCGCGCATTCTGTCGCCTGGCAGCCACGACTTGCCTCCTCGCAGGTGCGTGGAATCGATCAAAGCCATTGCCTTAGAAAATGACGCGAAGGCCATTAGTGATCACCTCGGCTTCACTCGCGCAGGCCAGGATGGGATCGAATTGGGGCACGTCGTACCGATGCCTTTTACCCTCGGTGCGGTCGAGGCCTGCTGCCGGAACATTGAGCGACTTCAGCAACATTTCGATCCGCTCCACTTCTATCTCGAGAATCCCGCCTACCTCTTCCGATTTGATGGCGAGATGGGCGAAGCAGAATTCATGACGCGCATCCTTTCACGGACTGGTTGCGGCTGGCTGCTCGACCTGACCAATGTCCATGTAAATGCCGTCAACTTTCGTTTCGACCCGTACGACTTTATCGGCTGCATCCTCCCCGAAGCAAACCGAGTGCAGATGCATCTATCTGGCTGCTCCTCGCACGGCGACTTCGGAACCTACGTCGGCAGCCATTCGCATCCCATCCCTGAGGAAATTTGGAATCTGTACCGCTTCGCCCTCGAGCAGGCTGGAACTAAGGTTGAGGCCGTCTTTATCGAAAAAGATGACGCAGGTGACTTCGCCCGGGGCACCGAAGTCGCGCGGGCTCGGGAAATCGCCATTCAGATTGGCCATGAGCAGGATTCATTGCAGCGGGCCGGTTAACCCTTGCCTGCAGACTCGATGATCGGTTCTTCAGGAAACTACAGCGAGACACGCAGATGTGCGAGACGTATGAGGAGCAGGTGACGCGGTACGTTCAGGCTCTCGGACGTGGCCAGTGGCAGGACCTTTCAGAGGACCTGCAGTCCGGTTCATCGGCCGACCGAGTTCAGTTGTTCGTAAGCAACAACCGCGAAAAGCGAGGGGAAAAGCTAAGCGATCAGCTCGAGTTCGTCGCCGGTGCCTTCGACGACTTCGAGCATTGGATTGAGGTCTATGTCCGACAGCACCCATTAGCCGCATTCGATACCGGCACCAGCGATGCGGAGCGGATGTTGCTTTGGCTGCTCGATAAGCGACCCTTGACCGCCGAGCAACGCGACTATGTGCTGTGCCAGCGTGGGCGCCATGCCGTCGAAGAGCTTGCCCGGTGCTGTCGTGCCGGTCATCTTGCATTTCAAAAACTTAGACGTTTGCAACCTCATGATTGGGCGAATCAGGATTGGAGTCTGACGAACGTTCATGTGAATCCCGTCAGGGCGAACGTGACCTTTATCACTAGAGCGCTCCTCGATTCGAAGACTGACGCGCCGACCGAAGTCCTGTTTTTCCCTGACGGGGATGAGGTCGCTACGACCGTGCTTCAGCCCCAGGCTCTCAGTGCTCTGGTTGCTCTCTGTGGTACTGCGCCTTGCACGCTCGAAGGATGGAGAGAGCATCTGCGTTTAAGTCGGGACGAACTCCGGCCGTCGGCGGAGGTGTTAGCCGAAGTCGGGCTCATCGCGGTTGAGCAAAAATGACGTTCGTCAATCGCCGCGATCGGGGTACCATGTCCCCGAGAACGCCCGCACGTGAGCAGGGCGTCGCAGGGATGCGCGAGCGGCAAACGTGGAGACATCGCTACACCGTCAGTTAAAACAGCGTTATGCGGGACCAGGAGCGCTAGTTGAGCAGCGTTTGGGCAAGTACCGCATCGATGCCGTTGTCGGCAGCGAGTTGGTGGAGATCCAGCATGGATCACTCGCCGCGATTCGAGACAAGATCGCCTGGTTGGCTGACCGGCACCCGGTACGGGTCGTCAAGCCAATCGTAGCTCGAAAGTACCTCGTCAAGCTGGATGCCAGGGGTGGAAGCACAATTAGCCGACGTCTTAGCCCAAAGACCGGCACGATCTGGAACCTGTTTGACGAACTGGTCTACTTCACGCGAGTGTTTCCGCATGACAACCTCACTCTCGAGGTTCCGCTCGTAGAGATTGAGGAACTTCGTTATCCGGGCCACGGTCGACGCCGACGCTGGCGAGACAATGACTTTCAGGTGCAAGACCAGCGGTTGCTCGATGTGAGCGACGTCTTCACGTTTCGCAGCACCGGCGACCTGATTGCTCTCTTGCCCAGGGATTTGCCGAAGCAGTTTCATACAGGGCATCTGGCCGATTCCCTGTCAATTCGCCGCTGGATCGCCCAACGTATTGCCTATTGCCTGCGAAAGACTTCGGCGGTGCGCGAATGCGGCAAGCTGGGGAATGCGATCCTTTACGAAGTTCCGATGAAACGACGACGGAAAAAGCTATCCAAATCAGGCTGAAGCGACGGGCTGACTTGATTGCTCAGGATCATACGTCCGCCTCGCCGCCAAGAAACGCCCAAGCCCTGGTCCGTCTTTGACCAGGGCTTGGGAAGATTCCGTTCGGAGCTTTGCCGGACTAGGCTTTGGCTTTCGTACGCGACTCTCTCAAGCCGCGGCTGAGGATATCACGCAAGAGGGGCGAATAGTCCTCGTACTTGGCCTCGTCGGGTGCGCCATTGGCGTATTGGAAGATGGCGTCGCGGGGCTTTTTCCCCAGGGCGATCAAGGTGCTGCTCACGGTGCCCCGTTCTTTACCACGAAGGACCATTCCCGGGCGGTCGGGCCCGCTCGGTGGACGGGCGAATGCCTTGCTCGCGACAGCCAGGAATTTCACGGCCGAATCGAGAGTCTGCAAAGTGAGCAGGCGACGGGCCAATTTCAGCCGCTCGTCCCGCATGTCATTGACATCGCCACTGCAAACAATGCTCAAGCCGTCTTCCAGTTCCACCACTTCCGCTTCGTCACCGCCATGAACCACCCAACCCGACTCAGCGTCGGCGATGACGAAATTGACACCGTCGTATTTGTTACCCGAAAGTTCCTCCAGAGCGAGATCGACTGCCTGGCGCGACGAGTTGGCGCGGAGCAGTTCGCGGCAGAGGACGCCGCGCGATCGGGGGGATGGAGAGGGGTAAAGCTTGGTTCGGTTGCAAGCTCCAACGAACAATCCGTTCTGATTCACGCCCAGCCAAGTACCGCCGGCACGGGCGTCGACGCCCGAAAGCACGCGCGGCTTGCCTGCCTGAATCGAGGGCACAAGGCTGGACCGATCGTACGCCTCTTCGCGGTTGGCCGCGACAAGGATCGGCGCCTCAGGCACAGATCGATACTGGATCGCCAATAGGCACATAAGTCGTTAGCTCATTTAAGGTTCTTAGTTCAATTCGGCAGCGTTCCGGAGCCGCCGGGCTGACAAGTAATACGAACAATTTACCGGAGCCGAATCAGGGGGGACACCCTCTAATGGGGTAACCCTGAGAAATAATTCACAGCTTAAGCACAGCTGAATCAAACTGCCGTAGGCTTGTGCGGTCGTCGAAAGCAGGTACTTTTAGTCGATGTTGGCGGCGGTAAGTCGTGATTTGGGAAGTTGTTGAGACGCTGTCTCGCCGACGCGGCCGACTGAGCGGGCTCGAAGCCTGAACCACGTTAATTATTTGCCTACTCCCTCTCCGGAATTCCCGCAAACTCGTCCGGTTGGACTCTTACCAACGATTGCAAATTGTCTATGCCTAAAGTTTCCAAGACTCCCGTTCGCGTCGCCATCATCGGGGCCGGGGCTGTAAGCGACTACCACCATGTACCGGCTATACGGTTGGATTCACGGGCGAAACTCGCCGGAGTCTGCGACTCGAGTCCAGAACTGCTGGAGAAGCGTCGTGCGGATTGGGGTTGTGAGAACGTCACCAGCGACTTCGAGGCAATCTGTGCCGATCCGAACGTCGATGCGGTGGTCGTTGCGACACCGAACTTCACCCATCGCGACATCGCCTTGGCTGCGGCGCGGCACGGCAAGCATGTGATGTGCGAAAAACCGCTCGGCCTGAACGCCGAAGAAGTCCGGCAGATGTACCACGCCTGCCGCGATGCGGGCGTAGTCCACATGACGGCATTCACCTACCGCTTTGCTCCTTCGATGAGGTACATGCGCCATTTGGCGACCAGCGGCGCGCTTGGCGAACTGCGGCACTTCCGTAGTCAGCGATTCCTGGACTGGCCAGAGACTAGCTGGGGATGGCGGCAATATAAGGACAAAGCAGGTGCGGGTGATCTGTTCGATATGACGATTCACCGGATCGATTTTGCGATAGATCTGCTTGGTCCGCTCGCCCGTTTGTGCGGTGCTGTAGCTCGCTTTGCCCCTCGGGACCGGACGGTCGGCGGCGAAGCGTGCCCGCCTTCAGAGGTAGACGACTGGAGCAGCTTGATTGCCGAATTCCAGGAAGGTGCCACCGGCGTATGGGAGGGAACCACCCTGGCCAAAGGCTATGGTTTCAAGGGTTTCGGCCATGAGTGGGCCGAGATCAACGGGTCGGAAGGGTCCGCTGTGTATCGGCTTCACATGCCGAACCAGATCATGGTCGGCAAGACGGGGCAGGACCTGGCCCCAGTGGATGTTCCCGCCGAGTTTCTCAAGCCGGAGAGCAGCCCTCGCGACCCCTCGCAGGGGGAACCAGCGACCGTTTTCCGCTACGATCTGATGTGGGAATTCGTCTCGGCGATTGTCGAAGGGCGCGACGCAGTTCCCAGCTTTTACGATGGCCTTCGGGCCCAAGTGGTTGCGGACAGCGTGCTGCGTTCCCACGTCGAGCGACGCTGGATCGACATTCCGGATGAGCCGCGCTAACGCTCGGCGTGGTCTGGAGTTGGGCGATTGTAGCCCGTTGGCCAAAACAGGGGCTCTCGGACCGGTTTTCCGCAAGGAGTGCAATCCGTGCTGCCCTAAAAACCGGCGTTTGGTATAAAGTGACTGCCTCCGGCTTTTCGGGGGAGTCTGCAGGGTTGCAGGCAATCATCCGTCGGAAACTGGCCCCGCATGTCGACGACCTCCAATCCGAACTACGCCCCAGCCGTTGCTGCTCCCGAGGCCACCCGAATCGAGACTCTTCGCTCCGACGCTCCGCACACCGGGCTTACTGGAAGTCCTGTCACGGGTGGCGGCCCGTCCCTCCTGGCGCGAGCTCGACTGGCGACGCTAACTGGTGTGCAAGTGCTGGCCACCGGCAGCTATGCGCCGGCCGAAGTGGTCCGGAATGAGGACTTGGCGTCGCTGGGGTACGACGCCGATTGGATTCTGCAACGAACTGGTATCCGCGAGCGTCGCCGCGCGGCAGACCACCAGGCCACAAGCGATCTGGCCTATGAAGCCGCGATCGCCTGCCTCGAACGGGCAAATGTCCGTCCACAGGATGTCGACCTGATTGTGCTTGCCACGATGAGCGGCGATAGTCCATCGCCATCGACAGCCTGCCGCCTACAGCATCGGCTGGGATGCATCGCACCGGCCTTCGACGTCAGTGCCGCATGTGCCGGTTTCATGTACGCCCTCGTGACTGGCATGCAGTTCGTGAAAACTGGCTGCGCCCAGCGAGCTCTCGTGGTTGGTTCGGACGTGATGAGCCGGATCGTCAGTCCGGCCGACAAGAAAACTTACCCGCTCTTCGGCGACGGAGCAGGAGCCGTGCTGCTTGGCCCCGGATCGGAGCAGCAGGGCCTACTCGCTTACATGCTGGGCGCCGATGGCAGTGGCGCAGAGTTGTTGCACGTGCCGGCCGGCGGATCCCGTGAACCCATCACTGCCGAATCGATTGAAGCAGGGCGTCAATTCATGCAGATGGATGGTCGTGCCGTCTTCAAGTGGGCCGTGCGGCTACTTGTCGATGCAATTCGGGAAGTCATTGCACATTCGCGGCTGACGACCGGCGATATTGATCTCGTTGTCCTGCATCAAGCCAATCGGCGCATCATCGACGCTGCGGCCAGCGATTTGGGCATCGACTCCGAACGGGTGATCGTGAATCTCGATCGCTACGGCAACACCTCGGCGGGCAGCATCCCATTGGTGCTCGACGAATTGGCCGCTCAAGGTCGATTGCAACGAGGCATGCGGGTGCTTACGTGTGGTTTCGGCGCCGGTCTGGCTTGGGGTGCTGGCGTCTACCAGTGGTAGCGATCCTCTGTGTCACCACTCGCTGAGGACCTGTGCCGGGTAACGGGCGTAGCGTCTTTTCTTCAAGGCGGGTATTTTCTTCGGCAGTAGCTCCATCCTCGCCTGGATCAAGCTGCGCTCATTCCAAAGCAGAAAGTCCTATGAACAAGATCATTCGCCTTCCGAAGCGCTCGAGTGTTAAAGCGGCCGATACCTGGGACCTGTCGACCCTTTGTGCGAGCGACACGGCGTGGGAGGAGGAGTTCAAGAAGCTCGACAAGATGGTCAGCGGCTATGCCAAGTTTCAGGGGAAGCTCGGTGAAGGGGCCAAAACGCTCGCCGCTTGCTTGAAGTTCGATCTGGAGTTCGATCGCCTGGCGGACAAAGTTGGCAGCTACGCCTTTCTGCGCTCGGCCGAAGACCAAACCGATAATGCATCGCAGACGATGGTCGGGCGGTATCAGAATCTCGCCATGCGCAGCTCTCAGGCGGCCAGCTACATTCGGCCTGAACTCCTCTCGCTGCCCGACGCTAAGCTGAACGAGTATCTGGCCGCCAAGGAATTGCAGCCCTACAAGCTGATGCTGGAGCGGATCGTCCGCTACAAGCCGCATACGCTTACCGCCCGCGAGGAAGAGATTCTCGCCATGCAGGGCGAAATGGCTGGCGCCGCCGGCAAGGCGTTCCGTCAGTTGCTCGATAGCGATCTGAAGTTCGGGCTCATCAAGAACGACAAGGGCGAGCAAGTCGAACTCTCGAACGCCACGTTCGGCAGTCTGCTCGTCTCGCCCAATCGGAGCGTGCGAAAGAAAGCATTCCATCAGTACTACGAGCAGTTCCAGGGGCACGAGAACACCCTGGCGGCGACGCTGGCTGGCTCGATCCACAAGGACGTCTACTACTCGAAGGTCCGCAACTACAAGTCTGCCCTCGAAGGCGCACTGTTTCCTGATAAGGTTCCGACCGCCGTTTACGACAACCTGATTGCCTCCGTCCGTCGCAACCTGCCTGCGGTTCATAAGTACTACGACGTCCGTCGGCGAAAGATGAAGCTGAAGGACATCCATCACTACGACACCTACGTACCAATCCTCAGCGACCTGGAAGTCAAACGAACCTGGAAGCAGGCGGTGAAGCTGGTCATCGAGTCGCTGCAGCCGCTCGGCTCGGAATACTGCGCGGTGCTTGAGGAAGGGCTGAGCGGTCGCTGGTGCGATCGGTATCCGAATCTCGGTAAAAACAGCGGGGCGTTCAGCAGCGGCACATACGATAGCTGGCCGTTCATCCTGATGAACTACAAGCCGGAGGTGTTCAACGACGTCTTCACGCTCACGCACGAAGCCGGCCACTCGATGCATAGTTGGCACTCCGCCAAGCATCAGCCCTATCAGTACTACAGCTACGTGATCTTCGTCGCCGAAGTTGCCAGTACGTTCAATGAATTGCTGCTCAGCGATCACTTGCTAAAACAAGCCAAGGACAAGCGACAGCGGGCTTACCTCATCAATCGCGAACTCGACGACATGCGCGGAACAATCATCCGTCAGACCATGTTCGCCGAATTCGAGAAGATGACTCACGAGATGGCCGAAGCGGGCGAGCCGCTCACGGTGCAGGCTTTTAAGAGCGCTTACCGCAAGTTGCTCGAAGCCTACTTTGGTCCTGAATTCGCCATCGACGACGAACTTTCACTCGAGTGCTTTCGCATCCCACACTTCTACCGCGCGTTCTACGTCTACAAGTACGCGACCGGCATGAGCGCAGCGATCGCGCTGAGCCAACGAGTGCTGGGCGGCGGCCTGAAGGAACTGAAGCAATACATCGGCTTTCTCAGCGGCGGCTGCTCGAAGGATCCGCTCGACCTGCTGCGCGATGCGGGCGTCGATATGGAGAGCCCGGAACCGGTCGATGCAGCGCTGTCGCACTTCGCCGCGCTAGTCGACGAACTGGACGACCTGTTGTAACCGATGGTCTGCTGGTGCAGTCAGCTTCGCTCGCCGCAGGCCACAACACGCTGCGGCGTCTGCGAGAAGTCGATCTCCAGCGGATCACCGGTCGCTGCCATCGAGCCGACGGGCAACTGCAGCAGCACGGCTCGTTTGCCAGGAGTGAGCGAGCCCCAGTCGCGCTCCACGCCGAGCGCCTCGGCACCGTTCAACGTCCCAAGCCGAAGCACGTCGAGTGGGGCGACTTCGGGATGCTGCTCGTGAACGTGTTGCAGTTCCCGCCACAGCGACAGGTCGGGGTTGCTGGAGCGCGAATCCGTGCCCAGGGCAACCCGCACTCCCGCTTGCAGCATTCCTGCGAGCGGATAGCGACCGTGGTCGAAATGGCTTTGCGTGCGCGGGCAGTAAACCACGCTCATGTGCGGTTTCGCAGCCAAAAACCGCCACTCCTCCGGCACCAAAAAGTTGCCGTGAATCACGAGCGCCCAATGCGCTGTGGCCAGCACCTCCAAATAATCGAGCGGGCGTAACCCGCGCGGCAATTCGCCCGGGTACCAGCGCTCGAACGACCTGAGCGTCTCGACCAGCCCGCCGCTGTGCGATTGCAGCAGTTCTAACTCTTCCCATGATTCGGCAACATGCATCGCCAGTGGAGCTTCTGCCTCGGCCGACAGCGTACAGGCCTCCCGCAGCAGACGCGGATTGACGGTGTAAGGTGCGTGGGGCGAAAGTCCCATCCGCAGTTCCGTTCCAGTCGCGACCTGCAGCGACGTGGCTCGTTCGAGATGTGCTCGCGCCTCCGCCATCAACGGATCGACTCGATCCGAAGCGAGTCCCAGCAACTCATAGAAGACAGTCACCGAATCGGGCCGGTTCGCCGAAAAAAAAGCCGCTTCATTCCAGTCCGAGACTGCAATCTCGCCAAGCGCAGCGACACCGGCAGCCTGCGATTCCGCCAGCCCGCGCTCGACTGCCTTGCGATTCAGCTCCGCGCGGTCAATTGGTTCGCTGAAAAGCTCTCGCCGTCGAGCGATGATCTGCGACAGCCACACGTAGAACGGCTGGCCGGGAACGCCCCACGGCTCTTCAAAGGTACTGAACTCTAGATGCGCGTGAGCGTTCACCAATGCTGGCAACAGGACCACATCCCCCAGGTCGCGAACTGCTTCGCCGATCTCAGCCCGCCCGACTGAAAGAATTCGACCGTTGGCCACAGTGACGACGCCACCTTCAATGGGCTCGCGATCGATTGGCACCACCCATTTGGCTCGCAGACGTTCTGGTACTGAGCTCGTCATCACTGGTTCAGTCGCTCCAATTCCACGACGGGCGGTGCGTGCCGTATATTGGTGACTTCGTTTTCAGACGCTCACAGCGAACGCAAGTCCATGATCAAACGCATTCTCGTCACTGGCGGCGCAGGTTTCCTTGGCTCGCATCTCTGTGAGCGATTGGTCGAAGCCGGCCACGACGTCATCTGCCTCGACAATTTCTTCACAAGCCAGAAGACCAACGTCTCGCATCTGCTCGGCAGGCCGAACTTCGAGCTCGTCCGCCACGACATCACCATTCCCATTTGGCTCGAAGTCGACGAGATTTACAACCTGGCTTGCCCCGCGGCGCCCGGTCATTACCAGTACAACCCGATCAAGACGCTCAAGACCTCGGTCATGGGGGCTATCAATGTGCTGGGAATGGCGAAGCGCTGCCACGCCAAGGTGCTGCAAGCTTCGACGAGCGAAGTCTACGGCGATCCTGAAGTGCATCCCCAGCCGGAGACCTATCGCGGCAATGTGAACCCAATCGGACCGCGGGCTTGCTACGACGAGGGAAAGCGGGCGGCTGAATCGCTCTTCATGGACTATCACCGGTCCAACAAGGTGAACATCCGCATCGTCCGCATCTTCAACACCTACGGCCCACGAATGCACCCGTTCGATGGCCGTGTGGTTTCGAACTTTATCCGCCAGGCACTCACCGGCACCGACATCACATTGTTCGGCAAAGGTGACCAGACCCGCTCGTTCTGCTACCGCGACGATTTGATCGAAGCGATGATCCGCATGATGAACGCACCAGACGATTTCATCGGCCCCTGCAACATCGGTAATCCGACCGAGTTCACCGTTCGCGAACTGGCCGAGCAGGTCCTGGAACTGACTGGCGCGAAGTCGAAAATCATCTACGAGCCGCTGCCGCAGGACGACCCGACTCGCCGTCAGCCGGATATCACGCTTGCCAAGCGGCATCTCAAGTGGGAACCAAAAGTTCCGCTCCGCGAAGGCCTGCAAAAGACCATCGACTGGTTCCGCTCGATCGAACTGGCGAACTACCGACCGCCCACGCCGAATTACTAGGAAGTGGTCAGTTATCAGCAGTCAGTTTTCAGTTTCGAAAGGCTGCTTCGCACTATTAGCTGATAACTGCCCACCGAAAACTTCTACCCGTGTCCTTCGAGCATCTTCGCCACAAGCCGCCGACGGAGCTCGCCCAGCCGCGGGAGATCGTTCTCGCCTGCGCGCCGCTGCGCAGCCATGTGAACCTCTCCAACATCGTGCGCACCGCCGGCTGCTGTGCGATCACCAAGGTCATCGCCTGCGGCCACGCAAAGATCGATCGCACCGTGGCCCGCGATGGCGCCGATCAGGTCGAGATCGAAGTTCACCGCACGTTGCCGCCGGTACTAAAGGACTTGAAGCAGCAGGGCTACAAGCTGATCGGTCTCGAGCAGACGACCAATTCGCAGAACCTGCACAGCTTCGCCTTCCCGCGTAAGATGGCGCTCGTCATCGGCAACGAACGCCTGGGGCTGACCGACGAAGAGCTGAAGTATGTCGACGCTTGCGTTGAGATCCCCGTCTGGGGCCTGCCGCACAGCTACAACGTCGCCACCGCAACCGCGATGGCCCTCTACGAATACTGCAAGCAGTATCCCGGCGGATAACTTAGCCGGACGCTAACAGCGTCCGGAGAACAACCGTCGGACTGCCCATCCAGCACGACGCAAAAGCCACAGCCGCCTGAGCGCGAGACTCAAGCGGCGTAGCTTGCTTGATCTGCCGTTCTCCGGAGCGTGGTTACGCTCCGGCTAAGGTGATCCTTCCAACCGCATTGTCAAAGACTCGACGTTAAATCAGCTACTTAATCCCCATCGTCGCGGACCGCTTCACCAGGTCGACGAACTCGGCCCGGTAACCGCCGTCGTCCTTGCCCGTCGCTCCGGTGGCTATCTCTTCGACGGCCGCCAGATTGCTCGTGCCGCGGTGCTCGCTCTGCCGCAGCACCATGCCGAACGACGCGACCGCCGAGGCGAACTGCATCTCCTTCGAGGCCGAGTTAAAGCTGCCACCTTTCTCCGCCAGCGGGTATTCCAGCAGTTTGCTCGTGTCGCCATCCGGCTCCTTGTAACGCAGCTTCAGCGTCAGCAACTCGCCGCTCTTGGCCGCCTCCGTCAATTGCTCGTCGGTAACGGCCGGCTTCTCCGTCGCCGATTCGCCGGTCGTCTGACCCTTGCCGCTCGCCTGATACTTCAGCGGATCGGTGCCAGGCAATTCGTCCTTGGCTTTCTCAACCGCAGTCTTGGCTCCGACCGGCACGATTTCGTACAGAGCCGTCACCGAATGACCGGCGCCAATTTCGCCCGCGTCCTTCTTGTCGTTGTTGAAGTCCTGGGCAGCCAGAATCCGGTTCTCATAACCGAGCAACCGATACGAAGCCACTTCGGCCGGGTTGAACTCGATCTGGATCTTCACGTCCTTCGCAATCGTGATCAGGCTGCCAGTCATCTGCTCGACCAGCACCTTCCGACCTTCGCGAGCACCGTCGATGTAGGCATAGATCCCATTGCCATTGTCGGCGAGTTTCTCCATCTTCGAGTCCTTCAGGTTCCCTTCGCCGAAGCCGAGCACCGTCAGGAACGTGCCGCCCTGGGCCTTCTCCTTGATCAGTTCCACGAGAGCTTCGTCGCTGGTCACACCCACATTCAGGTCGCCGTCGGTGGCCAGGATCACGCGGTTGGTCCCTTCCTTGCGGAAGTATTCCTTCGCCAGGTCATAGGCCAGTTGAATGCCGGCGCTGCCGTGCGTCGAACCACCGGGAGCGAGCGATTCAATCGAAGCGAGAATCTTCTGCTTCTGATCGCCACTGGTTGGCGGTAGCACGAGTCCGGCATTGCCTGCATAGGTGACGATCGAAACCCGATCGTTCTCGGTCAGTTCCTGGACGAGCATCGACAGCGACTGCTTCACGAGCGGCAGCTTGTTCGGCTCATCCATGGAGCCCGAAACATCGAGCAGAAACACCAGGTTGCTCTGCGGCCGTTCGCCCCGATGCACGTCCTTGCCTTGCAAGCCAACACGCAGCAGGCGATGACCTTCGCGCCACGGGCACTCGGCCATTTCCAGGTTCACCGAGAACGGTTCGCCTTCTTTTGGCTGCGGATAGTCGTAGCGGAAGTAGTTGACCAGCTCCTCCAGCCGCACCGCATTGGGCGGCGGCAAGCGGCCACTCATCAGGAACCGCCGCACATTGGCATAGGAAGCGGTGTCGACATCGATCGAGAAGGTCGAGAGCGGCTGCTCCGCCGGCGAGAGGAACGCGTTCTCAACAATCGGATCGTACTGCTCATTGCTCGGAGCGAGTGAATAGAGCTGAGTGGTACCGTCTAGATCGGCATTACGTTCTTCCAACGCCCGGTAGTAGAACCGTGCCCCACCAGCGTCGACCACTTCCCCTTCGCTGAGCTGCCGCTGTACTTGTGCCAAGGAGGCTTCACGCTGCCTGGGCGGCGATACACCGTAGGCGTCGGTAGGTGCGAGCCCTTTTTGCTCCTCCTGAACGAGGATACGCGGTCGAACTGCGAGCGCCTTCGGATCGGCAGTTGTCGATAATGAATCCGTCAGAGCGACGCCTCCACGCTCACTTTCACCGCGGACTTCTAAGCCCAGGGCTGCGGGCTTTGGATCGGCAACGGCCGGTCCATTCGCTCCCCCGAATTCGGCAAACTGGGCCTCCGTTCCTCCTGGCGCCGCTTCAGCCAATCCTGGCAGCGCTCCCGCATAACCAGGTGCAGGCTCGTCACCGAAAGGATGTCTGCCGCTGCCAGCCGAGACGGCTGGCTGGGGAGCATAGACCACCGGCGGTGAACCTTGTGGGGCAGTTGTCGATGGTGGCGCGCTGGCGGTGAACGTCTCTTGCTTCACAGCATCGATGTTCTGCTCAACCGGCAATGTGGTAACCGATCGGTGAGCCAGGGTATCTTGAAGGCGAGGAAGCGCGAGAACCGCGACCAGTAGCGACAGCAAACCGCCGACCAGGGCTACAGGCAGCCACCGCGACCGCCTTGATGGCGATCTGTCGGCTAAGTCCACCTGGCGCGTGTCAGAGGAAGTTGCTGGGCCGGATTTTTCTGTATCCAAACACCGAAGTACGGCGCTGCGTAGTTCTGGCGATGCTGCAGCCTTCTCCTCCACTGCGGATGCATCCTTCACCGCGCCACCCAGCCGGCGAATTTGCTCAGCTTCCTTGCGTAGGTCAGCACCTTCCGCCGAGCGCAGCTCGGCTTCGAACTGCTGAAGCTCTTCCCCCTCCAGCTGGCCGAGCGCGTAGGCGGTGAGCAGAGCTCGCCGCCCTTCATCGCGACTGGTCGCGTCGCCGTTCTGAATATGTCGATCGTTCATTTCGCGGTTTACCTTAATAAAACGGACGGCGCACCGGTCGTTGACCGCTGGCCTGGTCCGGTTGGTTCGTCACTGAGCCACGCCCGGACGCGCGGATGCTCGCGCAAGGTCGTCAGACCTCGATGCACCAGCACGCGCACGTAACCTTCCTGCCGCTCCACGATCTCGGCGATCTGCCGGTAGGCGAGGCCGTCGCACCACAGATCGATCGCTTCACGTTGAGCATCGGGCAGAGCCGACATCAGCCGCCGCAGCTCGAACACGAGCTCCTGCGACTGGGCGACAAACGCAGGATCCGGATCGTGCCCGCTCAAACGGTCGGCTGACGGCGATTCTTCCCCAGCCGCGCCAGGCTCGAACGGCTGTTGCCGGGAGCGCTGCCGCAAATGGTCGAGCGAGCGATTCCGGCAGACCCGGTAAAGCCAAGCCACCGGCTTCTCGCCGACCAGGGCAGGGGATTGGTCGCACAGTTTCACAAAGGCATGCTGAACCGCGTCGCGAGCCAGATCGTGGTCGCCCAACAAGCGCAGCGCATACCGCAGCAAGCGGACCTCGTATTCGTCCAACGCCGCGAGCACCCATCCGCGCTTGTCTATCTGACTCATCACCGTGGCCTCTGCCGTAGGTGTTACTTGTGGCCTGCCAAACAGCTAACGGGGCAAACCGACTTCTGTTACAGACGATCCTCCACGAACTTTTGCCTTCCCGCGCTGGCGACTCGATGGGGAGAGCTGCCGAGCGTGACGCGTAAGCGTCCCGACAAGCCCATTGACCCGTTCTACAACCGCCTTACTAGCCCCTGCGCGACGTCCAAATAGGACGTAAGTCCCGCCAGCGAACGTCGCGGGTAAAATCTCAATACAACACTTGCGCTCACTATTGATAGACGTGGAAACACCTACTACCCCTAGGTTTGCCTCCGTTTCAGGCATCCCGCTCACAACCCATCTTATTGAGACTGTCCCACAGGATCACGGCAACTTACGTCGATTCACCTCCTCTACCCCACAACCACCCCAGCGGGTGGGTTGCTGCTGGGTCGCTTGACAACTTGTGAATAGTTTTTGTATACTATTTGATGCCCGGCCGCCAGTCTTTCTCGCCGTCTGGGAGCGAGCGTGATGGTAAAATGGACCCGATGCCTTTCCGTTCCACCGATTCTGAATCTGACCCGCCACCTCGCCGGCGTGTGGCCGTCGTCGGCGGTGGCATCTCGGGCCTCGCGGCGGCCTACCGTCTGACCGAACTCAACCCTAGCGCCGCAGTCACTCTGCTGGAAGCCAGCGGTCGCCTCGGCGGCGTGCTGGGGACCGAATATCGCGACGGCTACCTGATCGAGCGCGCCGCCGACATGTTCACCACGCGTGAGCCATGGGCACTTGATCTCTGCCGCCGGATCGGTCTCGCGGACGAATTGATCGGTACCAACCCTGGTCATCGCCAGGCCTATGTCGTCTACCGCGGCAAGCTCGAACCGGTCCCCGATGGCTTCACCCTCATGGCGCCAGCCAAGGTTTGGCCGGTTGTCTCCACCCGGCTCCTAAGCCCCTGGGGCAAGCTCCGGCTGGCCCGTGAACGCTTCATCGCGCCCCGGCAGAACGATGGGGATGAAAGCCTCAAGTCGTTCGTCGTCCGCCGCATGGGGCAGGAGGTATTCGACCGCCTTGTGCAACCGCTCATCGGCGGCATCTACACCGCCGACCCCGCCAAGCTCAGCCTGCAGGCCACGATGCCGCAGTTCCTGGAGATGGAACGCAAGTACGGCAGCGTCACGCGTGGCATGCTCGTGCAGCAGGCAGCCAAACAAAAAGCCGAAAACGGCAAGCCGAAAGCTGCCGAGAGCGGAGCCCGCTACGGCATGTTCCTCGCCCCGCGCATCGGTATGCAGCAACTGGTTGACGCGCTCGCCGCCAAGCTGCCGACCGGCTCGGTGCGATTGAATTCGCCGGTGACGAAGATCGAGCGCAGCCACGACAAGTGGCGAATCTCCCTTCGCGATTCCGAACGAGTCGAGACCTACGACGACCTGATCGTCGCCACTCCCGCCTATGCTTCGCAGCCGCTGCTCGGCTGGATTGATAGTCAACTCGCCTCGCTCGTGAGCAGCATTCCCCACGCAGGCTGTAGCGTCGCCGTGCTCGGCTACAACCGCGCTCAGATCGACCACCCGCTGAACCTGTTCGGCGCGGTCGCCCCGGCGATCGAGAACCGCAAGATCATCGCCGCCAGTCTGGCGAGCGTGAAGTTCGCAGGCCGGGCTCCCGAGGGCAAAGTGCTGCTGCGCGTCTTCGTCGGCGGAGCCCTCCAACCACAGCTGGCCGAGTTACCCGACAAGGAGCTGCAGGGCATTGTCCGCCAGGAACTCGGCGAGCTGCTCGGTGTGCACGGTGAGCCGGAGTTCTGCCAGATTCATCGCTGGCTCGGCACCATGCCGCAGTATCACGTCGGCCATCTCGACCGGGTCGAAGCGATCGAACAGCGCGCTGCGAACATTCCTCACTTCGCCCTCGCCGGAAACGCCTACCGCGGCGTCGGCATCCCGTTCTGCATTCGCAGCGGCGAACAAGCCGCCGAGCGCATCGTCGGCGGTTTCAAGACCAGCGAAGTGGCCAGCGAACGGGGTCGGGAGTCGTCTCGGCCAGCCACTGTTCCATTGCCATAGCGGTTCGGCCGAGAGGACTCCCGACCCCCTTTGGCGTAACACAATCGCAAGCGTCACCAACTTTCCGACTTAGAATGTTGCCGAGTGCTTTTGCTGCATCCTTCCTGCCAGCGAGTGACGATGAGCATGCGAATTCGGCTTAGTGAGGCGTTTATTGCCAGCACATTCGCGTGCTTCACCGCGCTTGCTCTGCTCCGGCCCTCCGAGTTCGCAGATCACTTGGTTAAAGTGGCTTCGATTAGCGTTCTGCTTATCTTCGCCACGATTGCACTCGACCCACGATCAAGCAGCCGTTGGTCGTCGTCTGTAATTGTAGCTAGTGCGTTTGTTGTGCAGCTATTTAATCCAGGATGGGGGTTCGAGGTGGCGAATGCGCTTGAGGGAGTTTCGCAGAATCACCTCGCAGTGCGTCAGAATTTTGACACTGTACTCCCAATCGGAGTAGGTCTGTGTGCCGGCTTCGTGGTACGTCGGTTCGAAGACCGTCGAACGAGATCGGAAGGCCAGGTGCTGGGTATGTAGAAAATCGCGTTGGTACGCTCAGCGCGCAAACCCCGCCGAAGCCCCACCCGTGGCCAGCGACATCGTAAACATGTCCGCGCCACTCAGATTCTGCCCCGTGGCCTCAGTAGCCGCGCGATAGTCATCGGCGAGCTGATGAAATTCGCTCGAGAGCAGCGGGTCACTCGCCAGGATCGATTCCACCCGCTCCCGCTGTGGATGGTCGTCGTTTACGGCGATGCTCCCCCACGGCTCCTGCTGCAGCTCTAGCTTCTGATTCGGATCCATGCCGCCGAGCAGCATTCGCTCCTTCAAGCGGCGCATGAAGTCCTGCAGCCGAGAATCGAGTTCCTTCAGCGTGTCGGCCTGGGGAGCTTCCGCCTCGGCCGGTGGAGTCTGAGTCGCACTGGTCTCGCCGCCCGTAAGTTGGGCAAGAAACGAGAGACCGCCCGAGATCGATTTGGCAGCTCCCGACGCGAGTGCGCCAGCAGCCGCTCCCACGACAGGAATCAGGGCGGCAGAAGTCATCGCATTCCTCCAGCACGAACGTCGTCGGCTACGGCTGCTAGCAGAACACTGCCGCGCAGCCGGTCCTATCTCGACTTATCGGGCCTTCGGGCACTCCAAGTTGACCTGATCCGCAGAAGTTGCCAGCCGACGTCTCCATTGCTGCCGATGGAGCGGCCTACTACTATCCGCCACTCACGGTGGATCAAACGCAGAATCTCGCACGAATGTCGCCACGGATGGCTCGCTGGACCCCTGCCCGACACGAACCCGCTTTGCTGCGATCGCAGCGACGCGCCCGCGGTGTGTACTACACGCCGAGCGAGATCGTGCGCTTCATCTGCGAGCGAACGCTCGGCCCGCGGTCTTCGGCTGGAGGCGCCGGTGGTCCCTACGCAAACCACACCAACCGCCGTATTCTCGACCCAGCTTGCGGCGCGGGCGCATTTCTCATCGAAGCGGCCCGAATGCTCATCACTCAGCAAGCCACCGATCCCGCTCACGCTTCTGCCGAGGAGCTGCTGGCCCGCGTGAAGCGATCGCTCTTCGGTATCGACATCGACCCGGCAGCCGTTGCCCAGTGCCGGCTGCAACTAGCTCGGGCGATTGCGGGAGAGCGTTCAGGCGTCGCCGACGTGGAGCGCATCGCCGAAGAGCTCACCACGAACGTCCTCCACGCCGACGCATTGCTGGACGACTTACCAAGCGACTTCGCAGATGGTTCGTTCGATCTTGTTCTTGGCAATCCGCCATATGTGAACATCCGCCAACTCGTGAAGCAGCAGGGGGCCGACTATGTTCGCCGCCTCCGCGAGCGTTTCGCGACCGCAACTGGTCATTTTGACCTTTACGTTCCGTTCGTCGAGCGAGCGTTCGATCTGCTTCGTGACGGCGGGCAGTGCGCCTTCATCATGCCGAACAAGATCGCCGGGCTCGGTTACGCCGCGCAGTGCCGGCTGATGCTACTGGAGCAAACACAGCTCGATCTGATCGTCGATCTGTCGCAGTCGCGAGTTTTCTCCCAGGCGGGCGTTTATCCGTGGATCGTGGCTTGGACCAAGCGCAAGCCAGAGCCGACGCACCGGCTGCACTGGATTTCGGCGACGACCACCGAACAACTCGAACAACCGGAGACGGAAGCTATCGAACAGTCGACTCTCCAAGCCGATGGCTTCCGCCGTCACGACCCGCTCTCCGCAACCAGCAACGGCGTGTACCAACCGCTAGGCGCACTTGCAACCATTCAGTGTGGCACGGCCGGGTACATGGCCACGCGCATCGCGCAGCGCTTGCGAGAAATGGGCGACGGTACGGAGACGACTGCTCCATCCGACGCGCGGCAGGTCGATTTCATCGTCAGTGGCAACATCGACCGCTACCGGATCGAGCCCGGCAACGTCCGCTACCTCGGCCTGCGGTATCAGCGGCCGCAGCTTTCGCTCAACGACCCCACGCTGACCGCCCGCCAGCGGCGGCTGTTCGCCCAGCCGAAGATCGTGCTCGGCGGCATGACGCGGCGCCTGGAAGCGGCTTACGACACTCAAGGCCTGGCCCTTGGTGTGCAGGTCTACGCTGTAATTCCCCCAGCGGCGGATCTCTACTACGTCCTCGGACTGCTCAACTCGCGCTGGCCGTCCTATTGGTTTCGCCAACAATTCGCCGCGAAGCAACTGGCGAGCGGCTATCTCGGGATCAACAAGGCTCAGCTAACCCAGCTGCCGATTCGCATCGTCGCTGCCAGCGAGCGGGCCGACGTTCGCCGCCGCCGGGCGATCGCCGAAGCGGCGGAAGCCTTAAGTGCGAATTCCAGTCCGCTCTCGGTAAGTGCTGTGGAACTGGATCGTCGCATCGACCAGCTCGTCTATGAGCTCTACGAGCTAGCCGACGCTCAAATCGCTCAGTGCGAGGCCCACTTCGACGAACCCGCCCGGCGAGCGGCCTAATGTAGTAAGCACACTCCGTGTGCCGTCGGCGAGCGGGAGACGTAAGTCTCCCGGTGAACTGCGAGTGATGATGGCACCTTTGACGCTGGGTCCACCGGGAAGCTTACTCATCCCGCTCGCCGGTGCAGTGCTACTTTCTTCGACTTCGCTCAGTCCCTCGGTTATATTGCGGCCACTTCGTGCCCGCCCAAAAAACCTACCGAAGTGGCCGACCCATGCACCGAGCGATCCTCGTCACCGCCGCCCTCGTCGTCGCCTCCTCTCGTGTTCTCTTCGCGCAACCAGCCGACCCAGCGCCCCTCCCCGGCACCGAGCGGCTCACGATGGAAGGGGACATCGCCGCCCAACTCGTCGAAGGAGTCGATAAATTCCTGCTTCGCAAACTGGATGAATCGGCTGGTGACCGTGCTGAGGATTGGAAGTTCGACTTTTCATCCGCCGCGGCCTATGAGAAATCGTTGCAGCCCTACCGCGAGCAGTTTGCCAAGATCTTGGGTGTCGTGGATTCTCGAACGCCCTTCGACGCTCCCGAATTGGTAGCGACGACGCAGCGCCCGGCCCTGGTCGGCAACGGCTGGAGTTTCGACATCTACGCCGTCCGCTGGCCCGTGATGCGGGATGTCTACGGCGAGGGGCTCCTCTTGGTCCCCAACGGGCCGATCAAGGTCGCCGATGTGGTTGCCATACCCGACGCCTCGCAAACGCCGGAGCAAATCTGTGGTCTGGCGGAAGGCGTCGCGAGGGATTCGCAATTTGCCAGGCGGCTAGCGGCGAGCGGCTGTCGGGTGCTTGTGCCCACGGTGATCAACCGCGAGATCGTTCAGCGGAATTCACCGGGGCGAACCGGGGGAGCCAAGCTGACCAACCGCGAGTACCTCTATCGCCCGGCGTTTGAGATGGGACGCGGATTGATCGGTTATGAAGTTCAAAAGGTGCTCGCGGCAGTCGACTGGTTCGTCAAAGAAGCCGGCGAAGCCGATCCGAAGATCGGCGTGATAGGCTATGGCGAAGGGGGAATGCTCGCGCTCTACGCCAAGGCCATCGATCCACGCATCGACGTAGGCCTGGTTAGTGGCTACTTCGGTCCGCGAGAACGAATGTGGGAGGAGCCGATCGATCGGAACCTCTTCGGACGACTACAGGAGTACGGTGATGGCGAACTGGCGATTCTCGCCGGCAAGGAAAATCTGATCATCGATATCTGCAATGGGCCCGAACTCACCTTGCCCAGCGAGGGAGGTGCACCCGCCATGTTAACGCGGGGAGATGCTGTACAAGCTCGGGCCATCGCCGAACAAACTCGCGCTTTCTTCGAGTCGAAAGTTCCCGACGAGCCGGTCGGTGTGGAAGGGGGCTATCACATCCAGATCGTTGAGCCCAAGGACGATTTACCCGACGGCCGCACAGAGAAGCTGAAGGCCACGTTCTGCGGCACTCGGGCTCTCCACAAATTCATTGACTACTTCGTCGATGATCCGGTTGTCGTGTATGCACCTCATTCGTCGCCGAAAGTGCTCGTTCCTCCCCAGGCAGAAGCCCGCCACGCTCGCCAGATACACGAAATCGAGCGCGACACGCAGCAGCTGCTCGCCGAAAGCCCGTATGTGCGGGGTGAGTTCATGAAGAAGCTCGATACCTCGTCGGTCGAGGCCTATCAGAAGTCGGCGGAGGAGTATCGCGAGTTCTTCGCGACGCAGGTCATCGGACAGTTTGATGACCCATTGCTCGAGCCCAAGCCGCGGACTCGCAAAGCGTACGACACCGAGAAGTGGACTGGCTACGAGGTGGTGCTCGATGTGTTTCCCGATGTGATCGCTTACGGCTTGCTGCTGTTGCCGAATGACTTGAAAGAAGGGGAACGCCGGCCGGTGGTGGTGTGCCAGCATGGCCTCGAAGGACGGCCGCAGGATGTAATCGGCGAGCAAGGCTCGGCGGCCTACAGCGCCTTCGCCGGCAAGCTCGCCGAGCGAGGCTTCATCACGTTTGCCCCGCAGAATCTCTATATCGGCAAGGACAAATTTCGCACGCTGCAGCGCAAGGCCAACCCGCTCGGCAAGACGCTATTCTCCGTCATCGTGCCGCAGCACCAGCAGATCTGTAACTGGCTAAGTTCGTTGCCGATGGTCGATAAGGACCGGATTGCCTTCTACGGCCTGTCTTACGGCGGCAAGAGCGCAATGCGGATTCCGCCGCTCGTGCCCAATTACTGTCTGTCGATCTGCTCGGCCGACTTCAACGAGTGGGTCTGGAAGAACGCCTCAACGCGGGCGCCCTATAGCTACGTCTGGACTGGCGAGTATGAAATCTTCGAGTGGAACCTGGGCCACACGTTCAACTACGCCGAGATGGCCGCCCTGATTGCGCCGCGGCCGTTCATGGTCGAGCGAGGCATGTTCGACGGAGTCGCGCCCGACGAAACGGTTGCCTACGAATTCGCCAAGGTGCGGCACCTGTACGAAGCTCGGCTAAAGCTCAAGGACCGCTGCGAGATCGAGTTCTTCGACGGCCCGCACAAAATCAATGGCGTGCAGAGCTATGCCTTCCTCCATAAGCACCTGAATTGGCCTGCCCCCGGCTCAGCAGAATGAAGGCCGACGTGCTGTCGAGAATGAGACACCTCGTCGTCAGACTGACGGCAAAACCCGCGAGCGGCCAGCCGCTTGAACGGTACACGACAGTCGCGGTCGATATCGGACCACTGGTTTAAGTACCTGACCTGCCGCCAGAAGAGGGGCTTTCAGCTGCTGCGTGGAACGTTTTTCAGCCTAATCATTCGCGAAGTCGCGTTGTTAGCCCAGCGCACCTAAGTCCGGCTCGTGCCGCTCATTGGTTGGCATGGTCGTTGCTTCGGTAACCCGCTTGTCTCGTTGCCAGCGGGTGCTTGCGCTCACCTTGCGCGACCAATGCGAAGGTGTAGCCCGAACCGAGTCGGAATACTTAGGGAGAGCTTCCAGATGAAACATTTCCAACTGCCGGCCATCCTGGCGGCCGTCGCGGTCGCCTGGGCATGGTGCCTGCCGGTGACCCCTGCCTACGGGCAGGATGACTTTGAAGACCGTATTGCAGCCGAGCAGGAAGAAGGTGTCGAACTGCTGGCTCGCGGCCCCGTTCATGAGGCCTTTGCCGAGCCAATAGTCGACAATCCCGAGGGGACACTTATCATCTCGCTACAGCCGCCCGAGGCGATCGACGAGGTGCCACCGGAATACAAACCGGAAGGCGACAACGTCATCTGGATTCCCGGCTATTGGGCCTGGGAAGACGAACGAAAGGACTTTATCTGGATCAGCGGCATCTGGCGCAATATTCCGCCAGGTCAGCGCTGGGTTCCTGGCTACTGGACCGAAGTCTCGGAAGGCTACCAGTGGGTCCCGGGCTTCTGGATGACCGAAGAAGAAGAAGAGATCGTTTACTATCCGACGCCGCCAGAGTCACTCGAAGAAGGCCCCACGGTCGAAGCGCCGGATGAGAGCCATTTTTGGGTGCCCGGCGTTTGGACTTATGAAACCGACTGGCGCTGGCGTCCCGGATATTGGGCTGAATATCAGCCCGACTGGGTCTGGGTACCCGCTCGCTGGGTTTGGAGCCCGAATGGCTGCGTCTACCTGACCGGCTACTGGGATTATCAGCCGACCTATCGCGGCAACTTGTTCGCTCCCGTTTACTTCTCGCAGCCCGTGTATCAGACCGTCGGCTATCGTTACACGCCCTGGTATGCCCTCCGCACTTCGAACCTGTTCGTTCACTTCTGGGTGCGGCCGAACTACCGACACTACTACTTCGGCAACTTTTACGATCCGATCTACGCCAACCGCTACGGTTTCCGGTCGTGGACCAACTGGAGCCATGGCCATCGGCACTGGGATCCGATTCTGACCTACAACCGTGTGCGGTATCAGCGCGAGGGAATTGATTACGTTCAGCGAATTGATCGTTGGCACAATTACTTCGCCACGAACGAGCGGTATCGCCCGGCGGTGACGGTTCGTCAGCAGATCAACCTGGTTAACAACATCAACATCCAGGACAACGACGTCATCAACCGGATCAACATTGGTTCTCCGCTTCGCGAGCTCGCTCGCTCCGAGAACCTGGCAGTGCGGCTAACCCGCGTCGAAGACCGTCAGCGCGAAGTATTCGCCGAGCGGGCCAGTCAGATCCGCGATATTCACCGTGCTCGCTTGCAAGAGGAGCGGCGCGATTCGCGCGAGCGTCTTGCCGACGTCCGTGAAGGCAATCGTGAACGAGGCCCGACTGGACGTACGAAGATACCGCGAGTTGAAGTGGCCGATCTGACCGGCGCTCGCGATGCAGCGACACGAGCCCGCGTGCCTGATCGACTTGATCCGGCTCGTGGTGCTACGGATCGCGCACGCGATGCGGTGGGACGTGCTCGCGACACTGCAGATCGTGCCCGTGATACCGCGGAGCGGACTCGCGATGCGGCCACCGAAACGGCCCGCGATGCCGCCGGCCGTGCTCGCGACGCCGCAACCGACCGCACCCGCGATGCACTCGACCGCACTCGCGACACGGCCGCAGACCGCGCTCGTGACGCTGCGGGTCGGGCTCGTGACTCGGCTACCGATGCCGCCCGCGACGCAGCTGGTCGCGCTCGGGATACTGCGGCAGAACGTGCTCGCGACACAGTGGATCGCACCCGCGACACTGCAGCGGATCGTGCTCGCGATACAGCCGATCGCGCTCGTGATACGGCTACCGATCGCGCTCGCGACGCCGCGAGCCGTGCTCGCGATGTGACTGACCGTACTGGTGATCCGCTGGACCGCACCGGACGTGGCGCCGCTGCGGAGCGTGCGCTCGAGGGAACTCCAGGACGAACCGCCGCCGACCGAGCTTTGGATCGGACGCCGGGACGATCGGCTGCCGACCGAGCATTAGACGCTGGACCGGGACGGACTGCTGCAGAGCGAGCTTTGGATCGTACTCCTGGTCGCACTGCGGCTGAACGGGCCTTGGACGCTGGTCCTGGACGGACTGCTGCCGATCGGGCTGCAGCCGCGCGTGATAGTGCTTTGGAACGTGCCGGAATCGACCGCGGTGCTCTTGATCGCGGACCGAGAACGGGTGCTGGCGCCGATCGCACGCCAACGCCTGGCTTAGGCGCAGGTCAAGATCGTCCTGGCCGAAGCGGTGCGCTCGATTTGAATCGGCCCAGCACGGAACGGGCCCGAGTCGACGATAGCCGTGGAGTCATTCCACGCTCGCGACCTGGCGCATCGCTCGAAGACGGCGCTCCTGCCCGACCGGGCCGCGGCCTCGACGAGCTGCGCGGCGGTGGCAGCCTGCGTGGTACCACGGGCGGTGACATGCGTGGCGCCGCAGTGCGACCAGGTAGTCGTTCGCCAACGGAGGGACTCCGCGATCTGGACCGCGGCCGATCGGCCTTCGGTGGCAGCATCAACGATGCTCCTGGTTCGACCGTTCGCAGCCGCACGCCGAGCCCCTACCGGGGTGAGAACGATCGTCCCGGCGGCCTTGACGGACTCGGTGCTGCCGCTGCTCGCCGAGAGGCACTGCGACCCAGTGCCGGCGGCGCAGAAGTGCGTGGCACCGCTCCTGGCATCGGACCCGGATTCGATCGCTCGCCGAGCACCGCTCGACCGGCTGGCCGGCGCGCTCCGACGGGGCTGGACCTCGACCGCGTGCGCGGTGCCGATCGCGCAGGCGGCCGTGACATCCCCGCCGAGCGGCCGAGCGGCCTGGGCGTTGGCAATGCGCTCAATACGCCCGATGTGGGCGGTCCAGGACGCGGGTCGGCTGGTCCGAGCCGTCGACTGGATCGGCCGACGTCGGACGGACCCGGCGCGGGAGGTCCAGATGACCGAGCCCGAGGGCGCGGTGCTCGCGATCGTTAGCCGCGTGTAGTCGGCTGCCAACCGGCAGCTTAGAATAGCAACAACGACAACCGGAGGTTTCTGAACCTCCGGTTGTTTTTTGTTGGTATTAACCCGAACGCCTGCGACTCCAGAACCCGCCATGACCGCTTTCACCCATCACGTTTTCATCTGCGTGAACCAGCGAGACAAGCACAGCTCGCGCGGCTCCTGCGATCCGCATGGCGACGAACGCCTCCGCTCGGCATTTAAGAAAGAGATCGAGCGTCATGGGCTGAAGCCGGACGTGCGCGCCAACTCGGCCGGTTGTCTTGATCAATGCGAGCTGGGGCCGGTGATCGTGATTTATCCGCAGGCCATCTGGTACGGCGGAGTGAAAGTGAAGGACGTGCCACGCATCGTCGAAGAAACGATTGTCAACGGCCGAGTGCTCGAAGACCTGCTGATCTCAGACGACCAGCTCAACTGCCGCAAAAAGAAATAACCACCGCCCCCTTAGCCGGAGCGCAACACGCTCCGCAGAACAGCAGTTGGATCGGGCATCAAGTCAGGCACTGGACCAACGTTTTGCCTGCCAGCAGTTCCCTCGCAGTCTAGCGAAGTAGCTCAGTCCTCGCCCATTCTCTCCGGAAGATAGTTATCTTCCGGCTACGGCGTCTGCTTCGGTTCCTGCTCCCGTCGCACGCGAGAGTTGCGATGGGCCAGCATGGCCCACCAGAAGCCCAAGAATAAAAGTGTCGCCCCGAACACAATCGCCGCCCGTTCCAGAACCAGCGATCGGCCGTTGATGAAGGCGCTCGTTGCCAGGATGGTGCCCCAGATGAGCACCGCGAGCATGATCCAGCGGATGGCATGATTGCCTTCGGGTATGTTCATCGCGATGGCTCCCGCTGTAAGCGTCGTTTTCAGCTGCAGCCCGGCTGGCTGCAAGCAACCGGGGTGCGTGCAATGCTTATTCGCTCGTCCCGTAGAAGGCTTTGGCCTGCAGGTCTGTTTTCTGACCGACCAGAGTCACGATCGCATCCACTTCCGCATTGCTAAGCGGCGCGACATAACTTTCCGTGGGCTTACGGGCCACGGTATAAACCTGCACCAACTTGATTGTACCACCGGCTGCGCCGATCTCATTGAGCCGGTCGCAGAACTCGCCTAGCTCCGCTTCGGTCGGGGGCTCGCCCGCGACTCGCATGAACAGCGACTGAATCACGATCGGCCTCAGCTTCGCCGCGGCGGTGACGTTGTCCAGAATCTGCTGAAACGGGATCGGCGTGCGATCGATCAGCTTGAAGTACTCGGCGGTTCCTGCTTCCAGCTTAGCCCAGATCTCACCGTTGTTCTGGTCGAGAATTTCTAGCCCGCGCTGCACATGGGGCCGATGGAACATGCTGGCGTTGGTGATCAGCACCATCTTCACATCGGCCAGATCGTGCTTCGCCTTCAACTCCGCACAACGGGCGATGATCTCGTCGAAATTTTTATAAGTCGTCGGCTCACCGTCGCCGGAAAACGCGATGTCGTTCAAGCGGCGGAGCGGGGCAGGGGTGCTGCGGAACTTCTCGGTCTCAAACAGCGCGCCACTCGCGGCCAGATCGAGCATGTGGTCCAGTTCGCCGAGCAGTTGCTCCATGCCGACGAACCGCGTCTCGCTCTGCCGGGTGCGATCGACCTGGCAATAGATGCAGTCGAAGTTGCAGACCTTGTCCGGATTCAGATTCACCCCAATCGAAATCCCCTCGCTCCGCCTGCTAAGCACGGGATAGACGAAGCGATTCGCTTCGAACTGCCGCTGATGCTGAGTGTGGAGGGGAAGGGTGGACATGTCTTAGGGAAGATGGCCGTAGAGCCAATCTTCGACTTTGAGATTTGGAACCTGGGCGAAGTCGCGCAAGTTGGATGAGAGTAGCACCACGTCGTTCGCCAAGGCGATCGACGCGATCTTGAGGTCTTGAGTGCCGATTCTCACGCCTGACTTCCGAAGACGCTCGAACTGCTCAGCCGATCCTTTATCAAAAGGAAGAATTGTCCATCCGTGATAGAACTGGATTAGGCCGACGAGTTTTGTGTACGGCTCGACTTGCGAAGAAACGGCTCTTTGGCGATTTATCAGCGCGAGCCATGCCCTAAGCTGCTCTTCGAGACTCACCGCGCTCGTCACAAATGTTCGGTCGTGCGAAGATATAAGTCGCTGGGCAAGCGCGGAGTACAGGGCATGTTCGCGGTACATCAGAACTGACAAGTGATCCGTGTCCAGCAGGATCATTTGCTCTCGTCCTGAAAGTAGTTGGGATCGCTGCGAGCCGCTTCGCGGTCGGCCTCTCGGTGGGCCAGTGCTGTGTCCGTGACCTGCTTCATCACGTCATCGTTCGAGAACATTCCCAGAGTACTGCGCCAATCCTTGACCGGCTTCCCTTCGCTTTGCTGAGCCAGTAAGTGGGCCACCTGCCGTTCAAGAGCAGCGACTCGTTCTTCAAGTGATACGGTGGCCATCAGTACCCTCCGTCGCAAGAATTCAACTGAACTCTTGAATTATAGCCTGCGACCGAGGGCAGAGTAGCTATCGCTAATTATGCTCCGGCCCGTCGTCCTCGCATTCGGCGAGCGAATCGTCGAGAAGCTCCGGAAAATTGTCGTCGACAATCATCCGGGCAAAGTGAATCGCCGTCAGTTCGCTGTCGTGCTCTTTGGCGATTGCGCGATTGCTCTTCCAAAGTTCGCGCAGTTCGTCGTCCATCCCGGCGTCGAAGTGGAGATAGTCCCGCAAGGTTTGCCGCCAATCCTCGGCCGGCTCCAAGGCATGCTGGACGAGCTTGGCGATCGCGTCCTGCTCCTTCGGCTGCAGTTCGCCGATGCAGTCGAGAATGTAGTTCTCGACCATCACGAGCAGCGGGCGATTGCGGTAGCGCTCGGGAACGGAGTCAGGGTTGGACATGGCAGCAGGAAAAATCGAATCTCGAAATCAAATGTCGAAGGAAGCACGAAGCACGAACTTCAAAACCGCTCCGCGTTGGAGACGTTTGACTTTCGGGCTTTGAATTTCGTCATTCTTTCGACATTTGAAGTTCGACATTCGGACTTAGAGCCTCTTCACGTTCGAAAACTCGTCCATCGTCACCGTCGTCAACTCGCCGTCGTCCCGCTTCAGCACCAGCACGTCGCTGAACACCTTGTCGTCGAGGTTGCGGCGGAAGTGGAGCGAGTGGCGGCGGCGCTCCTTGCGCACCACGGTGCCGATCGTCGTGGTCGGCCATTTGCGAAAGCCGACCTTCACTTCGTGATCGATCTGCACCCGGTCCCCGGGCTGCAGAGCGGCGTACGTTTCGAGCGTTTCTGGATAGGACATAATCCCTTACTCAGATTTATGATTTTGGATTTCAGATTTATGATTTGAAGCGAAAGCTACTTTCCGCAAAACCAAAAATATAAATCCTAAATCTAAATTCCTTAGACTTCTTTCGAGTTGATCCAGGTCATCAGCTTGCGGAGCCGCTTGCCGACCTCTTCGATCGGGTGCAGGCGTTCCTGGCGTCGAGTGGCTTTGAAGCCGGGGGCGCCGACCTTGTTCTCAAGCAGCCATTCGCGGGCGAACTGCCCGGTCTGGATCTCCTTGAGAATCTTCTTCATTTCCTTCTTGGTCTCTTCGGTCACAATCCGCGGGCCGCGGGTGTAGTCGCCGAATTCGGCCGTGTTCGAGACGCTATATCGCATGTAGTTGAGGCCGCCCTGATAGAACAGGTCGACGATCAGCTTCAGCTCGTGCATACACTCGAAGTAGGCCATCTCCGGCTGATAGCCAGCCTGGACGAGCGTCTCGAAGCCAGCCTTCACCAGCTCGCTGACGCCGCCGCAGAGCACCACCTGCTCGCCGAACAGGTCGGTCTCGGTTTCTTCGGCAATGGTCGTCTGGATCACGCCGCCGCGAGTGCCGCCGACGCCCTTCGCGTAGGCGAGACCATACTTCAGTGTATCCGGGCTGCTGCCGGGGTGAATGGCGACGAGGCACGGTACGCCGCCGCCCTTTTCAAATTCGCTCCGCACCAGGTGCCCCGGGCCTTTCGGGGCGACGAGCATCGCGTCGACGCCTTGCGGCGGCTCGACCTGACCGAAGTGCATGTTGAAACCGTGCGAAGCCATCAGGATGTTGCCCGGCTTCAGATTCGGCTTGATGTCGGCGCAGAACACGTCGCCTTGCACTTCGTCGGGGAGCAGGATGTTGATAATGTCAGCAGCCTTCGTCGCCTCGGCGGCGCTGACCGGCTTGAAGCCGTGCTTCATGGCCAAATCGTAATTTGGGCTGCCGGGCCGCTGACCGATGATGACGTTGCAACCGCTGTCGCGCAGGTTCTGGGCTTGAGCGTGACCCTGCGAGCCGTAACCGAGAATGGCGATGGTCTTGTTCTTCAGCAGCGACAGATCGGCATCGTTGTCGTAGTAGATCGTAGCGGGCATTGCAAGCAGATTCCGTGGTAGGGGAGAGTGAGTTGGTGGTTATTGAAAATGCCGCGGAGTGATTTGGACCGCGGCGAACGTTTCAAGGCTGGAATGTCGAATGACGAACTTCAAATGTCGAAGGAAGCACGAAAGTCAAAGTTCGAAGAAGACAGTGTTGAAGCACCTTTTTGATTTTCGTGCTTCGTCATTCCCACGACATTTGACTTTCGACGTTCGTCATTTGTATTCCATGCTCGTTTCGCGCGTCGCGCTGCCATCGCCGGGTTCGGGCTGCCAGGCGTCGTCGTCGCTGCCGCGGTCGGTCTTGGCACGGCCGCGGGTCATGGCAATTCGGCCGGTGCGGACCAATTCCAGAATGCCGTAGGGGCGCATCCGCTGGATGAACGACTCGACCTTGCTTTCGCGGCCGGAGATTTCGATCATAATTTCCGTCTCGCCGACGTCGACGATCTTGCCGCGGAAGATGTCGACCAGTTCGCGAACCTCCGTTCGCTTAGCGCCGGGAGGGGCCGAGACCTTAAGGAGCATCAGGTCGCGTTCGACGAAGTCGGTCGAACTGATGTCGTCGACGCGGACGACCGTCACAATCTTCTCGAGCTGCTTCTGCACCTAGGCGAGTACCTTGTCGTCGTCGACTACAACGAACGTCATCCGCGAGAGATTTGGTTCC
>Ga0164290_1001081_pt1 | contig 54964 bp, 46 predicted proteins | sample Micstemetagenome_FD_108782 | JGI IMG/M metagenome (GOLD analysis project Ga0164290, IMG submission 108782) | Contaminated culture microbial community from soil near Moab, Utah, USA - Microcoleus steenstrupii SON62 (Illumina Assembly) | ecosystem: Environmental > Terrestrial > Soil > Soil crust...
AAAGCACACCAGGGATGGAGCGAGATCCTTACCCGTGCTCGGGGACGGGTGAATACCTGTTCCGGAGGATAGGGGAGGATGTGATCGCTCGCCGTCCCGGCGGCATTCCCAGCTTTGCTGGAGGTCCCCGGGAGCCTGGGCAGGACGCTCTCGCTCCTGGGGCGTTTTTTACACATCAGATCCGGAAACGGGGCGGCTCCGCTCCTGGAGCGTGCTATCCCCGTTTAAGCACGGGGCCAAAGCTATGTCAAAATCAACGATCGAATGGACGCAGTCCACGTGGAACCCAGTCACCGGCTGCGACAAGGTCAGTCCGGGATGCAAGCACTGCTACGCCGAGCGACTGGCAATGCGTCTTAAAGCCATGGGGCTGGCAAACTACGCCGACGGGTTTGAATTGACAGTTCAGCCTGGAATGCTGGACAGACCCTTGCGGTGGAAGAAGCCCCAGATGGTTTTCGTAAACTCGATGAGCGATTTGTTTCATGTCAGCGTCCCGGAGGACTACATCCAGCAAGTCTTCGACGTCATGCGGCGGGCACATTGGCACCAATTCCAGGTGCTCACAAAGCGCGCAGACCGGCTGCGAGACTTGAGCACGCGAATTGATTGGCCGGATAACGTCTGGATGGGTGTCAGTGTCGAATCTGAAAAGTACGAATCGCGAATCGAAAGTCTCCGCGGCGCTGGTGCCGCCATCAAGTTTCTCTCGCTTGAGCCCCTGCTGGGGCCGTTGCCTAGGCTGAACCTTCGCGGAATTGACTGGGTGATCGTTGGAGGTGAATCTGGGCCTGGTGCTCGTCCGATGGAGATGGAGTGGGCCACGAACATACGAGACCAATGCGTGCGGTCGCAGGTGCCCTTCTTCTTCAAGCAATGGGGCGGCGTCCAAAAGAAGCGTACGGGACGATTGCTTGAGGGGCGTGTTTGGGATGAGATGCCGCGACATGCGACTCTCACTCTTGATTCTGCTGCCAAATAGGTTTGTATTCGGGCGGCGATCGTCGGTTAGACTGAGTCGGTACTAGAGTCTCTTTCGTGCGTTAAAGAGCCGGGAACCAGCAATGACCGTCCAGACAGGTTCCCGGAAGACACGAGTACTCTTAACTTCTGCTTCACTCGTCGCTGAGTTTGGGCGTTGCTGCAGGGAGTATCGGTCTCTACAAATCGCGGTAGCGTGGTGCGGTAATCCTAAGCAGGCCTCTGTCTTCAAGTTACTTAAGGGGTCTGGGATCAAACTGACGACCACCATGGGTGTCGCCTTGTGCCATACACATCCGGACGCCATTGAATGGTTCCGGAGTAAAGGCGCGAGCGTACGTGTTTTCCGTGACGAACTGTTCTTTCACCCGAAGGTTTATCTCTTCACAGACGGCGGTCGCTACGCGGCATTCGTAGGCAGTTCAAATCTCACGCACGGCGGCTTCCATGGGAACGTGGAAGTTAACACGCTGATCGAGGGCGCAATCGCAGGCGGCAACAAAGGGAGAGACATTCAGAAATTGCAAACGGCGTTAGACCGATGGCATTCATCTGACTATTCGTTCGAGCCGACGAACGAGTGGCTGGAGGCCTACCGCAGTCGCTACCAAACCGCGATCGCCGAAGCGGAGCGCGCGGGGATTGCTATCCCGCCAATTCGTGAGGAAGCGGCGACATCTGCAGGATGGCTCGCTTTAGCCGATTGGCCGACCTATTACCTGCGGGTTTTGGAGGGTCTAAGACAGGGAGGGCGAACAGTGCGCGAGTATCACGATGTTCTCGACGCTGCTGCATTGAAGTTACCGATCCCCTGGAGCATTACGTACTTTGACGACCTCGAAAAGCGGAGAGTTATGGGCGGGATGTCCAACTACGGTTGGCTAGGCCACGTTGGTGCGGCGGGGATGTTCCGTAAACTTTTGGCGAACGGGACCCCAGTCGAGAAGCAAGTCATCGTTGACGCCGTCAACCGAATTGCAGCATGGAGCCACCCCATCGACTGGACAGCATTGGAAGCGGAATTGGAACGGCTCATGGACCTAAAGTTCACCATGAAGGTCTGGGGGCGATTCCTCTGCCTGATTCGGCCAGACTTATACTGCACCGTTGCTTCCGACTCCGTTAGGGCTAATCTTTCTAAAACGCTGCAAGTGGGGCAGTCGGCCTTCAACAAGCCAGCCGGCTACATCCAGCTCTTAAAGTTAATTCACTCGACGCATTGGTTTCAAGCTTCCGAGCCGAGCGAGCCAGCTGAAGCTGCGGTGTGGAGGCGACGCGTCGCATTTATGGACCCGATTTTCTATTAAGAAACTGCGGGCGCAACGAGAGAGTGCACGAGCCTCCAGACGAGCGGGCAAAGTGCCTTAGGCCGATGCCAGAGTGGCTTCGCGGAATAACTTCTCTGACCAAAGGGAGCAAACGTCGAAACCTCGATCGGCCACCCATGGCTACTCTGCGGGGACTTCGCGACCCAGGGCGAGAACTGCTACGCCGAAGTCCTGCAATCGCTGAAGCACCCGTTGCCGGGGCAATTCCTTTCCAAAGCAAGCGTACGGTTTACCGTTTGCTTTGAAGCAGAAAAGAGGTTCAGCGATCACCTCACCAGTCTTGGAGACAAGCGGCTCTTGTGAGATGGTGAACCGATTCCAAATATCGACCATCCATTTTCGATGCTCATTGCCGATTACGGAGAGGAGGTCCGCCACATCGTCATGCGGGCTGATCTCCGTCTCGATAGCAGGTCGCTCGTGAAGGTTATCTAGGCACTCGTCGATGACTTGGTACAGCCGTTGAGCATGCGGATTGTTCATCTTCTGAGCGAACAGGGTCAGAATTGACCTCGCTCGCGTCATTGCCACGTACAGGTTATTCGCCAAAATCCCGACTTCATTGGCCGTATACTGATCGACGGCCGGCACGATGACAATTTCCGAGTCGTAGCCTTTGTAAGAGTGCGAAGTTGTCGCCAGCAGCATCCCGCTGCTGCGTTCAAACGGCCGATTTGTCTGGACCGACAGTTCAACGCCTATTTCCTTGAGCCGGGGCGCTACCTGGGTTTCCAATCGCCACTTGACGTTGGAACTGTTATAGAGCAGGCAGATGTCCGAGGGCTGAACGCCCTCGGACCGAATCAATTCCAGGCAGTATTCTCCAATGGCTGCAAATTCTTGATCGAGGTTGACGTACTGGCGAAATGAGGGTTTCGGCCCGTCGATCTGGTTGAATCGAACTGCCCACCATTCCGAACCGTTGCGAAGAGTCTTTTCGATGAGCCCTCTCGAAACCAGTTCCCTATGATCAGGACTGCTGTCAGGCGGCTGCAACCGGTAAAGGACGTTGATCGCGAACTCCGTGATGGGCTTTGTGCTGCGAAAGCTCTCCTTCATCACAGTGGAGCGGCCCCGCATATCGAGTCCTAACTCAGACCACGTCGGGGTTCCTCGTCGGTAAATGTTCTGCGCGTTGTCATAAAAAATATTCACCGAGCGGCTGTTTGGATCGGTAGATTCTTTTTGCTGAACGATCGCCGAAAGCAACTTCAGCGTACTCGGCCCCATGTCCTGCGCTTCGTCAATGAACAAAGCATCGCAGCGAGGAGAGATTGATTCGACCGGCTTTTTTTCAAGATATGCCGCAGCTGCCTCGTCGTAGTCGAACTGATATTGGTTCATCGACAAACCGACTTCCGGCAACAACACATCGAGAATCTCGCGTATGTGCCGTAATGTCACCCGATCCCACGGAAAGGGTGAGGTACTCGACTCCTTCTCCCAAGCCGATTCGATTGAATCACCGATCAACGACTGCAAGGAGCGATTCGCGAATACCGCCCAGATGCGAAGATTGGGCTGATCTCCTAACCGCTTAACTGTCTGCATCAACCAGTGTGCGAGAACGACTGTCTTTCCGCTTCCTGCTACCCCGCGCACAAGTCGGGGCTTCCCATCGAGTTCAAGACCACAAAGTCGCTGCTGCTCATTTGAGAGCACAGGCCGAAGCTCCTTCCTCTTCGCCAACTGCGTTCCTATTGAGTTTGGATCCACGGTGGCTTGGCCGCTCGGTGCGGCATATTGCGTCCGAATAGGAACTTCTTCCCAGGAGAATTTCGGACCTCTTTTGCGTAGCACTCGTGGGGCGAGATATTTTAGCAGTGGCCGAAGATAGGGCTCGTCCATTTCGGCCCGGCTAGCTAGCAGGATGACGTGTTCTCTAGAGCGACTTAACGCCACGTTCACTAGCCGCTTCCATTCGTCGTATGGCCAGCTGTAACTTCCCGCATTCACCGAATCGAAAATTACGATGTCGGCTTCCGATCCCTGCTGGCTATGGACGGTCGAAGCGGACCAAGTGGATAGTTGGTTCCTGGCAAAAAGCGCCGCAACCTCTTTCGCCTGTGCTTTGAACGGCGAAATGAACAGGCCTGATGCCTTGCGAAGGGTCGCGTCACTAAAGATCTTCGCCAAAACCTTCGGCGTGGCGACACGAACCCAACTTCGATTACCGGGCCCCCTTTCGGCGCGAATGCTCGGCAGATCGTCACCATCGTCATCGAGCACATACCAAATTGTCCTGGGTTGACCTTCAAGCAGCTGTGGCTGACTGAACCTGCGGCCGGCAACTTCCGGCGCTGTGGTCAAGAAGCCCTCGTACTGGTAGTGCGAGACGACGGAGCACACTTCATCGTGCATTCGTCGCTGTTCCTTTAAGACGTGTACGCCAGGCTCGTGTGTGGCGATATTCTGCAGGTGGCTTAGTCCACTATTAGCCAGCCAAGTCATTTGGAGCGTCGGCAGAATGCGACTTATACGGCTGATTGGAGCTAGTTGCTTAGAATCCCCGACGAGCACCACACGGCGACTTGCAAGCAAGGCGAGAGCAGCTACCGCCGCTCTCGAAATTAGACCAGCTTCGTCAATGAAAACGGTGGTAAAGGGAGCGTGGCCGGTCTCAATTCCCTCCTTTACCTCTTCGCTACTTAAGAACGTCGTGGCTCGGAAGGCAGTGCCGACCACCACCCTGATTCGACTATCCAAAAAGTTGCGACGGGCATTGTCCTGCATCTGAATGCGAAGTTCCTTGATCATTTTTCGCAGGACAGCCTTGTCCTCGGGCCGATCAGCCTTGGCAAGCTCATCGGCCAGTCGGTCAATTTCATCAAGAAACTCTGTTTCCGTTCCTCGCAACATATCCGTCAGCCGATATTTCTCGAACTGCATCAACGACGTGCCTTTGCCGACCCGAAGAAGCTGCCCTTGCGACAAAGAATTGGCTGCCACATCCTGCGCAGCCCGACCTATGGAAATCGCCGCGGCGTCAGTCGCACGATTGGTCGTTGAAACGACAAGGATTCGCTCACTCTGATCAGAAAGGACATCGGCCACTTGGCGCCCAGTGGTGTATGTCTTGCCAGTTCCAGGCGGTCCCCAAAGCATGCTCCATGACTTGCGCCACCAGTCCGCCAAATGTGATAGGCCCACGGGCGAGTAGTCGTTTACTTCGGGATGCACGTAGCCTTCGGATGCCAGTAGCCGATCGGGCAACCTAGACCGCACGCGGTCAAACGCCGGTTCATTGAAGACCGAGTTCAGGAAGGCTAGAAACTCAAACGGACGTACATAGAAAGAGCCTTTGCGAGGTGGATGCTCAGGGTTAGTTACACAGACGAAAATCCTTCCCGTTGCTTCGTCGACTTCGAGGATCTCACCTTGCCATAGAACCGAGTCGTCGATTTCCGGTTCGTCGCTAACGCGGTTGAAAAGCGTTTTCTGATCGTCAGCGTCCTCTTTCATCGTCAGCGGCCGTAAGGCGACGGCGCCTTCCCACGTCCAATCGAATTCAACGGAATGGCCGATTTGCAACTCGAAGATGGTTCCGGTGTCGGTCTTAGACAATACATCGACTCGACGGCAACGAAGTCGCTTCCACTTCACTGAGTCTCGAAACTCACGCTTTACCGCTTCCTGTGCATCGTTTAGCAAAGCTGGGTCGGCGGTTGGCAAGTTCAGCGCTACTGGAAACCGAGCCAAGTCGAAATCGTCCTGCGCGCTATTATGGGGGCCGCTTTGCATTTGATCTGGCCTCACCGCTTGATTTGATGCCCGGGGGGCACCGCGCATGTTCATTTCCCTCATGAGTCGGTCAAGCCTCTTATCATTGCATTCAGCCAGTACCCGAAAAACGTCAAGACGTTGCGAGACTCGCTCCTTGATGCCGTGGGGAATTCGTTCAGCAAGTACGAGCAATTCGTCTTCGTCGGCGTCCAAGGCGTAGTGCAGCCGTTGAATCAACGCGTCCGACGGATAGCCGCCGAAGTTCACTCGCCGGCTCTTCACCCAACTAGGCTAAGTGAAGCCTACGTCACTTTGGCGGCCAAATCACGCAGGCTCCACTCCTTTGCATGACCAATCTCTCGGATCCTTTTTCAAACCTCGGCACAAGTACGCCGCTCGATGGCCATCGCTGGTTCTGGTTGCTGGGTGCTCCGGCGAATCGTAGGATACTTGCACTTTCCATACAACACCCGCAAAGACAGGTCGTAAGCGGCGTGTCGCTCAATAGCGGTGACGAGGATCGGAAATGCCTAAGGGTTCAGTAGCACAAGTCGGTTTGTTCGCCGCTGCTCCGTTTGCCTTTGCTGATCGCTTTCTACAAGACCATGCCGGACAGATCATCAGCGAACCCCGCACGGCAATCCTTGAGCTAATTGCCAATTCATACGACGCAGGGGCTACGCAGATCGACATCATCTGGCCGTTTGAGAAGGGCCAGAGGTTTTCCGTTACGGACAACGGAATTGGCATGACGAAGGCCGAATTCGAGAGGCGGTGGCGGACGCTCTGTTACGACCGAGAGGCCGAGCAAGGGAACGAAGTCGTTTTTCCAAAAGGCGTCAGGGGAATCAAGCGGACAGCCTTTGGGCGTAGCGGCAAGGGCCGACACGCCCCGTTCTGCTTCGCCGACTTCTACGAGATCGTCACAACTAAGGATGGCGATTCGCTCCAGGTACGCGTTGGGCTGGCAGCGTCCGGCACAACGCCGTTTGAAATCAAGTTCCTCTCCGAGTCGAAGAAGAAAGGACACGGTACAGAGATTTCAGCCGTACTCGAAAAGCATTTGCTTGGAGTGGAAGAACTGCGGCAGTTAATTGGGTCGAAGTTCATCGTGGACCCATCGCTCTGCGTCAGGGTGAACCAGCAGCCAGTCGAGCTGATGTCTCTCGAAGGCTTAAAGACAACCGAGATCACGGTCGAAGGCCATGGCACAGTAAAAGTCCACTTTATCGACTCGATCGAACATTACCGAAGCGCGAAGCTGCGGGGAATCTCATGGTGGGTAAACCAACGCCGCGTCGGTGAGCCAAGCTGGGACCGGCTCGACGACGAAGGTGCATACCTCGACGGCCGTACAGAGCACGCGAAGAAGTTCAGCTTTATCGTGATGGCCGACTTTTTGATCCCAGGTCAGGACGTAAAGGCCGACTGGTCAGACTTCCATGCGAACCAACGCACCAATGCGGTTCGGGATGCCGTGCACAAGTACGTGATAAAGGAGATCCAAGCGCAGCTGGCGACGACCCGAAAGGAGCGAAAGAAGACAGCGATCGAGAATAGCCGTGAACTGATGGGCGACCTGCCGACTATCTCGAAGAGGACGATCGGGCAGTTCATTGACGAAGTTCAGGAGAAGTGTCCAACGATCTCCGACCGTGACCTGTCCAAAACGGTTCAGGTCTTGGCCAAGCTGGAGCAGAGCCGCGCTGGCTACGATCTCTTGACGCAGCTGGCCGCTTGCTCACCAGATGATTTGGACACCTGGAATTTGCTCATGCAGCAATGGTCGGCGAGCAACGCCGAGGTTGTGCTGAATGAGCTTGATCGTCGGCTGAAGCTGATCGACCGGATGGAGAAACTAGTCGAGAACCCGCTCGCCGATGAACTGCACGACCTCCAGCCCTTGTTTGAGCGGGGGCTCTGGATTTTCGGCCCGGAGTACGAAGCCGTTGATTTCCGATCGAACCGAGGACTTGCTGAAGCCATTGGGAAGTTTCTCGGTGGAGCTGGTTACAAGCCGCCTAAGCGCCGGCCGGATTTTGTCGTACTGCCCGAAATCTCAATCGGGGCATATTGCGCCGACTCTTACGATGCGGCGGGCGAGATCTCCGGCATTCGTAAAGTCGCAATCCTGGAGCTAAAGAAGGGCGGGTTCTGCGTCACGCAGAAAGAAGCAGATCAAGCTCGTGACTACGCGAAGGAGATTCGGCGAGCCAGTCGGGTTCAAGCAACCACGGAGATAGTGGCTTACGTCCTTGGCGCTACACTCGAAGATGGGTTGGAATCGGCCGACTATGGAGGGAGTACCCACATCATCCCGATGCTCTATCAGACGGTCCTGCGAAAAGCTCATCAGCGCACATTCAACCTCCAAAAGCGATTGCAAGAAACCCTCCCGACTGCGTCGTCCGATCCTGAAGTCGACGCAGTCCTCCGGGTCGACGGACAGAAGCAACTCTTCAACGATGTCGTGCCACAGCCCCACTTCCGATCGCTCGACGGTGATACCGCGCCCTCTGCCGCTGCACTCGACAGGGAAGGTCGCGCATGACGCCCGAACAGAAAGCCCGTCAGCAGATTGATCGCCAGCTTGAGCAAGCGGGTTGGATCGTGCAGGACTATCGCCAGCTGAATATCTCGGCCGGCCTGGGCATAGCCGTTCGAGAGTTTCCGCTCAAAACCGGCGCCGCCGACTACATGTTGTACGCCGACGGCAAGGCGATCGGCGTGGTCGAAGCGAAGCCGAAGGGACATACGCTGACCGGCGTCGAAACACAGTCGGGCAAGTACCTCGATGGTCTTCCTGCAGGACTGCCTCATCATCGCCTGCCGCTGCCGTTTGCCTATGAGTCGACCGGCGAAGTCACTCAGTTCACCAACACGCTAGAAGTCGACGCCCGCAGTCGGGCTGTCTTCACCTTCCATCAGCCTGAGGAATTGATCCGGCTGGCCAAGCTCGACAAGCAAGTGCGCACCCTACTGCGCGAGATGCCGCCCCTCGACACTGGGCGGCTCTGGCGCGTGCAGATCGAAAGCATTCAGAATCTGGAAAGATCGCTGGCCCTCAACAAGCCACGTGCACTCATCCAGATGGCAACCGGTAGCGGCAAGACGTACACGGCCGTCAACTTCTGCTACCGGCTCATCAAGCACGCGGACGCTAAGCGCATTCTGTTCCTCGTAGATCGCAACAACTTGGGCAAACAGACGCTCAATGAATTCCAGCAGTTCCTCGGCCCCGTCAGCGGCTACAAATTTACGGAGGAATATGGCGTCCAGCACTTGAAGAAGAACACCATCGCATCAGCCTCGAAAGTCTGCATCACCACCATCCAGCGCCTTTATTCCATACTCAAGGGCGAGGAAGACTTCCTCGAAGAAAACGAAGAAGGCTCGCTTTTCGAGACCGATAATCCACTTCTCAAGGAGCCGCTGCCGGTCGTCTATAACGCCAAGATTCCGATCGAAACCTTCGACTTCATCGTTGTCGATGAGTGCCACCGCAGCATCTACAACATCTGGCGGCAGGTGCTCGAATACTTCGATGCGTTCCTGATCGGCCTCACCGCCACGCCCACCAAGCAAACGATCGGCTTTTTTGGTGGCAACCTCGTTCAAGACTACGCCCACGAACAAGCGGTGGTCGACGGCGTCAACGTCGGCTATGACGTCTACCGCATTGAAACCCAGATCACGAAGGACGGCGCCAAGCTCACGCGCGAGCCAGGCGTCTTCATTCCACACCGCGATCGCCGCACCAAGAGCAAGAAGTACAAGGAACTCGACGACGATCTGACCTACACCGCCAACCAGCTCGATCGCGACGTGGTGAGCGAGCCTCAAATTCGCCTAGTGCTGGGGACATTTAAAGATAAGTTGCCAGAAATCTTCCCTGGCCGCACCGAAGTCCCCAAGACCCTGATCTTCGCCAAGACCGACTTGCACGCCGAAGACATCGTGCGCATCGTGCGCGAGGAGTTCGGCAAGGGGAACGACTTCTGTCAGAAGATCACTTCCAAGAGCACTGGCAAGAAACCGGACGAGTTGCTCTCCGAGTTCCGCAATTCGTATTTTCCTCGCATTGCCGTAACCGTCGACATGATTGCCACCGGCACCGACGTGAAGCCGCTGGAATGCCTCATTTTCATGCGCAACGTCCGGTCGCTCGGTTATTTTGAGCAGATGAAAGGTCGCGGCTGCCGAGTTGTCGATCCCGACGTGCTGCAAAGCGTCACCCCCGATGCCCGCCACAAGACACACTTTGTCATCGTCGATGCGGTCGGCGTGTGCGAGGAACCGAAGTCGGCAACAAAGCCGATGGACCGCAAGCCAACGGTTTCGTTGGAGAAGATTCTGAGCTTAGTGGCCGCAGGTGCAGTGCATGTCGATGTCGTATCCACGCTGGCGTCTCGGCTGGCTCGGCTCGACCAGGAAATCGACCCGATCCAACAGGCGGCCGTGGTGAAGGCGTCCGGCGGTAAGTCGCTGGCTGAACTTAACTCCGGGTTGCTCAGCAGCATTGATCCTGATACCAACACGCAGCTGGCGGCGGCGCAGTTTGCCGTCCCGTTCAACCAGGAACCCACCGAAGACCAGTTGGCTGAGGTCGAGCAGCAGCAGATGGCAGCGGCGCTCCGCCCGTTCCACGATCCCAAGCTGCGCGAGGCGATCCTGGGAGCTAAGCGATCGCTCGAACAAGTGATCGACGAGCAAACGCCCGACCAGCTCCTGCGAGCGGGTTTCGACGCCCAGGCTCTTGAAAAGGCGACGGCTATGCTCACCACCTTTCGGAAGTTCATCGAAGAGAACAAGGACGAAATCGAGGCACTCCAGGTGTTGTATAGTGTCCCCTACCGCGCGGGGCTGAAGTTCCGCCACGTCAAAGAATTGGCGGCCAAGCTCAACCAGCCGCCGTTCTACGTCGATCCCAACCGGCCGGATTCCCTCACCCGGCTGTGGCAGGCGTATGAAATCGTCGAGCCAGCGAACGTGCGAGGCAAAGGGGGCAAGCAACTCGTCGACGTCATCGCACTGGTGCGTCACGCCATTGACCCCAGCGCGCCGCTGGCCTCGGTCGGCACAACGGTCGAGGAACGCTACCAACAGTGGCTCGCTGACAAGCAGGCCGCAGGCTTCTCGTTCACCGCCGACCAGCGGCGCTGGCTCGACGCCATCAAGGACCACATCGCCAGCAGCCTGGCCATCGAGCAAGACGATTTGGAAGAAGTTCCCTTCAACGCGATCGGCGGCCTCGGTCGTGCCTACGAACTCTTTGGCGAGAGGCTCGCTGCCATCCTCGATGAATTGAACGCAAGGTTGGCGGCATGAGTGAAGAAAACTCCGTACCAGCAAGCTGGACATGGTCTGTTATGTCCGTTGCTTGCGAAAAGATACAAGACGGCACGCACTTTTCCCCGCCGCAATCAAGACAGTTTCCGAGTGGCAAATATCCTTACGTGACTGCGAAGAACGTGCGACCATCTGGCATGGACCTCGCCGACATCACCTATCTCAATGAAGAGGACCACCGCGAGATCTACGAGCGATGCGATCCGAAGCATGGTGACGTGCTGCTTGTCAAGGACGGCGTCAACGCAGGTGATGCCGCAATTAACACTTTCGACGGCGAGATCAGTCTCCTTTCCAGTGTCAGTATGTTGCGGCCTCGCGGTGGGTTACTGTCGTCCGGTTTTCTACGTTATTTTCTTTTGAGCCCACAAGGCTATGGCGCGCTCACGGGACAACTCACTGGCACAGCGATCAAGCGGATCATTTTGCGCAAGATCCGGGAAATGCCTGTTCCTATCGCCCCACGTCCCGAACAAGATCGAGTCGTCACCAAGCTCGATGAGTTGCTTTCCGATCTGGATGCAGGTGTGGCCGCGCTCACACGGGCAAAGGCGAACCTGAAGCGCTACCGCGCCTCGGTCCTCAAAGCCGCCGTCGAAGGGCACCTCACCGCCGCCTGGCGCGCCGAGCATCCGGGCACCGAACCGGCCTCCACGCTCCTCGCCCGCATCCTCACCGAACGCCGCCAAAAATGGGAAGTCGACCAACTCGCCAAATTCGCCGCCACCGGCAAATCGCCCCCCAAGAATTGGAAAGACAAATACCCCGAACCCGCCCCCCCCGACACCACTGATCTGCCAGAACTACCGCATGGCTGGTGCTGGGCGAGTGGCTTCCAACTCTTTTCGTGGGCAAGTGGTGATTTCTTACCTTCATCCAAGCAAAAACCTGGTCCGGTTCCAGTTTTCGGCGGAAACGGGGTAAACGGCTCACACACTGAATGCAATGTGGAGTCGTCCACTTTAGTGATTGGACGTGTTGGAGTTCACTGCGGCAATGTCCATCTAACGGACGGTCGCGCATGGGTGACCGACAATGCAATTTTTAGCAAAACGATTCCACTCGATTGCCCGTTGCGATTTCTGCAACTGTGCCTTCTTACTGCGAATCTCAACGCACAATCGCAGGGGGGAGCTCAGCCTTTTGTAAATCAAAGAGTTTTGAATGAGGTGGCATTCGTGTTGCCGCCGACGTGCGAGCAGGCAGAAATCGTCGCGTCACTCGAAGAACGAATGTCACAAATTGTTGCGGCCGAAACTGGCATCGAACACAGCCTACTTCGCGCCGCGCGCCTTCGCCAAAGCATCCTCAAGCAAGCGTTCGAGGGAAAACTCGTCCCCCAAGACCCTGCCGACGAATCAGCCACTGCACTACTCGAACGAACCCGTGGTGCATCACAGCTAGCGTCCAACGGAACCCGTATAGTTCGCGCGAATCAACTTCGTCGGACTTAAACAACATGATCGCTGACTTTTTCAGGAACGTGCGCCATGTCCTTTTGGGTTTACAAATGCAATGACACGGAGCATGCTGATCAAGTTGTGCATGGTGACTGGGAAGATGTTTTTCGTGCGCGGAAGCCAGTGCAGTGGGGGAGTACCAAATATTCGCCCACTCTCGACAAGTTATCTCCTGGGGACTTGTTGATTGCATACCAGACCGAGCGAAACGAAGTCGTGGGATTGGCTGAAGTAGTTCGTTTCACTCTGGTTGGGCAATATCGACAGCTGTACGTTCAAGCGCTAGAGCGTTTTGGCGTTGCCTTACGCCCGCTCAAGAAGATTGACGCGCGAATCCGGGAATTGGATGCCTTCAAGGCAGGTCCAATCCGCACAATCTACCCCATCAGCACCAGCGACGCTTGGCACTTGCTTGAAGTGGTCAAAGCTCATCGCCGACTGCAGTCCTTGCTCGCGGAAGAATAGGGCCTAAGCGGCATGATCGAGGATGTGGTAATCGAACTCGACGGGCGGCAGTATCGTTGGTCGTGCGACCTCGGTGTTGCCTCCAACGACGACTGCTGGTCGTGGAGCGACGAGCAGACGTTCATGAAGCCGCCTGGAGCGGTGATTGAACGTCTGAACCGCGTTTTTCTACAGGATCATGCTAACGACGCCGTGTTCGACCTGGAGAACGACGAGTTGCAGCGGTTTTACAAGATCACCAGGTCGATGGGCGCCACCGATGACGATTTCGGGCAAGACGAACTCGAATCCATGCTGGAGTTAGCTGCGCCCGAACGCTTGCAGGAAGTTCGCTTTCGTGTTCCACCCCCGGCGGCGCATACGCCCATTAACTCGCCTACGCTCCGCGACTGGATTTTTTCGTCACCAACCAGGGCCACGCCGCCGAGCAATGTTTTTTACCTCGGCAGTTCCCCTTTCGGGGCTGGTGACTTTAGCCAGTTTCTGAAAAGCCGAGCCGTGCAGGCAAATGAGTACGCTTTTTTCTGGCAATTTACGGTGACCTTAAATGAGTTGCTTAGTCGATCTGGAAAGCCAACAACGCCAGTGAGCAACTACATCGTATTGGGACGAGAGGGATGGACCGCTGAGCAGCTTGACGAACTCATCGAGCGTTACAAGGGTAGGCAACTCTACCTCTATTCCCAGGAGATGTTCGTTACCTTTTTGATGACCGGCGCTGACCCCTTCGCTGCACCCGAAGATGTGCTGGCCGCCTTCCGTGCAGGCCATCCCGCACTTGAAGAAGTGTCACAAGGATGGCCTGGCTGGGTTAGCACCTTCGTTCCCTTCAGCAATCGTTCCTCTTCGAGCCGACGCTCGGGTAACCTTGGTGACATGGAGGCGGAAAGCCCCTTACGGGCTATGGGGTATCGAGTTGGCAAAGAAGGACTTCCTGCAGCCGAACGGCAAACGCTACTCCACGCCGCTTTCACGGGGCCTATTCCAAAAGTCGGCGGCACAGCCTACATGTCTGAATGGGGAGAACCTGGCACAGCCAAGCGGCTCAAGAAGATCGCAACAGCTATCGCAAGTTTCTGTCGCAACGCGAAGCATCGGACAAATCCGTTCACAGAAGCAATCGAGGACTGGGAGCACGACTTGCGATGGCTAAAGGAGAACTGCTATCGAGGGCGATTCACGTTCTCCTGGCCAGATGTCTTTGTTGATTGAACTACAGCGGGATTTGCAACACAGCAGTCAGAGGACTACATGAAAGCGACGCCAGACGTAAAGACGATCAAGGATTTGTTAGACCTGCGCAGAGAAAACATGCTCTACGCAAATCCTGAATACCAGCGGGGAGTTGTCTGGACGCCCGCTCAGCAGAAGCGGCTGGTTGATTCCGTGCTGCGCGGCTATCCCATTCCCTTGATTTACCTGCATCACATCAAGCGAACGGTCGCTGGCATCACGAACGAGAATTTCGAGGTGATCGACGGCCAACAGCGAATTAACGCATTGTTCCAGTACAGCGAAGGGGCGTTCAAGCTGTTCGATCCGATCAAGGACGAAGAAGAAGCACGGTTCCCAGCATTCATCAAGGAGTCACCCTGCGACTGGGGTGGAAAACGATTTGAGGAACTCAGTGATGCCTTGAAGGACCAGTTTCTGAAAACGCCCCTTTCCGTAGTGATGATTGAAACGAACGTCACGAATGAGGCCCGCGATCTGTTCATTCGTTTGCAAGCGGGCATGCCGCTCAACTCTCAGGAAAAGCGAGACGCCTGGCCGGGTACGTTTACAGAGCTTGTTCTCAAAATTGGTGGAAAGCCACAGTTGGCGAAATACCCCGGCCACGACTTTTGCACTAAGGTTATGAAGGCTAAGCCGAACAATCGAGGCGAGATTCGCCAATTGATCGCACAAACGGCAATGCTTTTTCTACATCGCCTTGAGACGAAGCGCGAAAAGCTATGCGACATCAACCGTGAAGCGATTGACACGTTTTATTACAAACACTTGGAATTTGACTTGCAGTCGGATGAGGCAAAGCGATTCGATCGCATCCTCAACCTACTGACGCAGACCCTCGGTGACGGTAAGCGAAAGAAGATGCAGGGGCACGAGGCGATTCACCTGGTATTACTTGTCGATTCGTTGCTCGATGAATACACATTGTCTTGGACTTCGCAGTTGGCCCCGGCCTTCGATGACTTTCGAGGCAAACTCGTGAAGGATACGAAGGATCGTTTCGATCGTCAGGGCGAATACTGGAATCGCTATGGGCAGTTGGCTCGCACGAATTCCGATCGAGCTGATGTCATCACACGCCGCCATCAGTTCTTTGTCGAAAAGATGTTCGATCACTTAGCACCGAAGTTGAAGGACCCGACACGGGCCTTCGGTGAGCTGGAACGAGAAATCGTCTACTACCGCGATAAGAAGCAATGCCAAGTGTGCGATGCCGAGGTGATTTGGGCAGAAGCCGAAATTCACCACGTTGAAGAGCACTCGCAAGGGGGTGCGACTTTGTTACAGAATGGCGCGCTCGTGCATAAGCATTGCCATCCAAAGGGTGAGAACCAGACCAAGGCTTTTGCAGCCAAATGGAAGGCAAAGCAGTCCCTATGAGTAACGACTCGCAGCAGATCGTCAACAAGGCCTGGAATTTCGCGCATGTGCTGCGCGATGACGGCTTGTCGTACATGGCCTACACCGAGCAGATTACGTTCCTGCTCTTCCTCAAGATGGCCGACGAGCAGTCGAAGCCGCCGTACAACCGGCCGCCCATAGTTCCGGCGAAGTACAACTGGGAGAGCCTGCTGAAACGTGAGGGAGATGAACTCGAAGCCCACTACCGGCATATCCTCGAAGAACTCGGCAAGCAGCCAGGGATGCTGGGCGAGATATTCAAGAAGGCTCGTCCAGAGATCCAGAACCCGGCCACATTGCGGCGGCTGATTGTCGATTTGATCGACGTGGAAAAGTGGTCGTCGATGCAGGCGGACGTGAAGGGGGACATTTACGAAGGGTTGCTTGCCAAGAGTGCCGCCGAAAGTCCCAAGGGCGCCGGTCAATATTTTACGCCGCGAGAACTCATCAAGGCAATTGTCGATTGCGTGCAGCCGTCGATCGAGGACACCGTCTGCGATCCGGCGTCTGGGACCGGCGGCTTTCTGCTGGCCGCCTACGACTACGTCGCTAAGCATCAGGGCAAGACTCTCGACAAGGATCAAAAAAAGCACCTGCGGACCAAGTTCGTGAAAGGATGGGAACTGGTCCCCAACACGGCTCGCCTGTGCATTATGAACCTGTTCCTGCACGGGGTGGACGCCGATCCCTGCCCGATTCGCTCAGGCATTGATAGCTTGGCCAGCGATCCTGGCGAGCGGTTCAGCGTGGTGCTGACCAATCCCCCCTTCGGCAAAAAGAGCAGCATCGCCATCGTCAACGAAGAGGGTGATCTGGAAAAAGAGGATCACGCCTACGAACGGCAGGACTTTTGGACCACCACAAAAAACAAGCAACTAAACTTCGTGCAGCACGTGAAAACGCTGCTGAAGGTGAATGGCCGGTGCGCCATCGTGGTGCCGGACAACGTGCTGTTCGAGGGCGGGGCCGGCGAGACTGTTCGCCGGAACTTGCTGAAGCAGTGCGATGTCCACACGTTGCTGCGACTGCCAACGGGCATCTTTTACGCTCAGGGTGTGAAGGCCAACGTACTGTTCCTCGACGCCAAGCCTGCTCAGGAGAATCCGTGGACGAAGTCGCTGTGGGTGTACGATCTGCGCACCAACATGCACTTCACGCAGAAGACCAACCCACTGCGGCGGGCGGATCTCGATGAGTTCGTCGAGTTGTACCGGCCGGGTAAGCGGCACTTGCGCAAGCCGACCTGGGATGCCGCCAAAAACCCCGACGGGCGCTGGAGGTCCTTCGACTATGACGACCTCATCAAGCGGGATAAGGTCAACCTCGACATCTTCTGGCTCCGCGACAAGAGTTTGGAAGACAGCGATGACCTGCCCACGCCGGACATCCTGGCCCAAGAAATCGCCGACGACCTGCAAGCTGCCCTGGAGCAGTTCACTGCGGTCGCGGAAAAAGTGAAGGGGTGACAACAACTAACCGGTAGGTCAATTCATGGATCGCAAGCGAACTGACGCCTTCGTTGGAATTGACGTAGCCTTCGCAAAAAAGAAGGTTCTGCCGGTGTCCGTTTGTGCATCCGAGGCCGGAACCGCGCTCGACATCCTCCCGCTCCGAGTCACCTTCGAGAAACCGCCTGTTGGGCGAGGCAACGTGGGAGCACTTGACGAGAAGGTACGTCGACGGTTCGCTGCCGACGTAGCGGATTGGCTCGCAAAGCTGGAGGAGGAAAAAGGGCTGTCAATCCGGCGCATCGCTATTGATGCACCTAGCGACTACTGCCGGCATCCATCAGGACGGCGTGCTGCGGAAGCCGCCCTCGACTCCGAGGGGATTAGTTGTTTCGCAACACCGACCGAAAGTGAATTTCAGGCCAAGATTGAGGCTTCTCAAAAGTTCCTAGCCGACGGCAGGAGCCTGAGCCAGCTGCCGAACGCCAATCAGCTGTGGATGCTGGTCGGATTCGAGTTGTTTCGCACGTTGCGCGAAAGGTACGAGTGCATTGAGACGTATCCGCAGGCCATCGTTCATGCCCTGAAGTGTGCGACCCATCACAAGTCCACCGTTCAAGGTTTGCAGAGCCAACTCGACGAGGCGGCGAAGCTGCTCGGCGTGTCGGAGACGGACCTTCGAGCGAAGTTGGTCGTCATGGGGTTCGGCTCAAAGCATGACCGGCTTGATGCATTCTTATCGGCCTGGGTCGCCAGCCTGGACGAGCGCGGCCGCACGGCGTTTGGAACATTGCCTGACGATGCCATCTGGGTACCGAAACTTAGGGGGCAGCGTTCAACGACAGGCCCGCTGGAATGTGAGAAATGACACACAGTGATTACTGCAAATGTATTCATCGCGGTCCCTAGGGCGCTTTAGCGACTGCGTTCCGGCGTCGGACGTTCAATATCTGCTAAGTCCTGGGCCAACGGAATCGACTCAGTCTTGCAAGATCACTCCAAAGTAGTCTGTCAGTTAGTCGAACCCACGACTAACGAGTATTCAACTGCGGCATGACGTTGGTGTAAGTGATGGTTTCCGCAGCGATTGCGCTCATGCTGCTAGTCTTTCAAACTTCCGACGGCTGGACAAAGTGGGTTGCTCGCGGCCGCTCGCCAGTTACTCGTACCCAAAATACCACTCCGGATGCGTTTTCTAAGTTCGCCTCCAGCGTATTTATCGACAGATAGGCCAAGTTCCTTCGCCACACAGCCAGTGCGGGCGTAAACCGTTTTCCCGCGGATTTAGCCGCTAGTGGTGCTGAACAGCGTCGTCGGCTATGGCCGAGGCCGTTCATCCTTGTGAATACGAGAAGGCTCGCGGCTGACGCGAGCTTCTTTTGGGTCTCGCGAAGGAAACCGCTTCGGCGTGTCGCACCGAAGCAGCTTAGACACCCCTAACTTCAGTGTTCTTCGTGGCCCCACTATTCGCTATCTCTCGGCGTCGCTCCGACCTCGCCTCAGGCAATTCTCACAACCCTTCGACTTTGTCGTCGGCAAGGGCGGTGAGCTTCTGCTTGCCGGTCTAACGCGCTAACGCTGCAAGGGACACACGAGCGAAGGGACCTAGCCAGCAACAGACCGGGGGCTCCAAACCGTTACCATGTGCCGTCGATGAGTCACTAGCGCTTCGACGCACAGAAGCCCTAGCAAGCATCACGGGGAAATGCCCATCCCTGGATGAATACGCCTGTTCGCAAACCCGATTTCAATTTGGTTGTAATTGCCGCTATCGAGGGGCTGGTAGCCTTATCTGGGCAGTCCCAGGGGCCCTAGCCTCCTGCCGCCGCCTCAAGCTGAAGCCGTTTCTTCACTAGGGCTTGCTGCAGTCCGAGATCCTTTGTTGCGTGCGCCGCCAGAGCGGCGACCTCCCAAAACTTGAGCGCGAGCCGATGTTCCCGCAGTAGCTCGGCCCGCTCCATGAGCGCCTGAGCTTCTTCGTATAGCGACTTGGCCTGAGCGGCTGACCGTGGCTTGCAGCGGGCCAGGTAAAAGTGTTTGATGACATCCGGATTCTGCCCGCTGGTAGCACCAAAAGCGTCCGCAAGCGGCGGCAATTCGGCCGGCAAACAAGCGGCTGCAGCGGTTTCCATCGCCAGCTCGAGGTGTGCGCATCGAGTCGGCTCGTCCAGACTCTGCTCGGCCGAATCTACGAGAGCTTTGACTAAAGCAACCGCTTCCATCCGGTCGCGGGCAGCTCGCGCGATCCGATCCTTCTGCTCTGTTCGCAAGCGAACCTTGGCAGCCCGGATTGCGGCTCGGTCAATCAGCTCGAGGGGATCAATCGCTGCAAGATTTTCGACTCCAGAAGGCGGTGAGCGAGCGTTTAGCAGAACTTCGACATCCTTCGACACAGGTTCGTTGGCAGCCCGTTGGGCTTCGAGCGGTGATTCTTGCAGCAGCCGCTCTACCGTTAGATCGGGCTCCGCCTCGCCTGCGGTTTCTGCCATTAGGCGTTCGAACACCTCACGCGGAGGTCCGTCCGCCAGTGCATTTCGGTCGAGGAGGACAAACGTCGCTATCGCTGAAATGAGTTTTTCTGCGTCGCCTTCCAACCCCTTGGAGGCGAGCACAACCGCGACGCGCGCTGGGAGCCCATCAACTTCGCCAAGCGACTGACTGCCGTTCAATAGGTACGTTACAACATCGCTGTCCCCTCCAAGCAGCCGCACTTCGTCTTCCCCGACGTTGTGAGATTGCCCTAGCGGTAATCGCCCGCGAACGGCTTCACGAACGCCGCTCCAGAAGGTCTCCAGATGCTCGTGTGCTCTGCGCCAGTGCTTCAAATCCGCGCTGAGTTCTTCTGCCAATTCCGGAGGCTGGGTTTCGATCAATGCGGCGGCTTCTTCGAGACGCGACTTCGCAATCGCTGGCTTGCGCTGGGAAAGCGCCTTGCGAGCTTCCCAGAGATGGTTACGGATGATCTCGGGATCGATAGCGGGACCGACCGCAATCGGTTCCACAGCTGCGGGATTCACTTCCTGATGCAGCTCATCAGCCGATGACGCAGTCCGCTCCGACTTCGCTGGCACATTCGCAGCGATCGAGTCTTTGCGTGATGGCTGGGACGAGTCGTCCACTCCGAATAGTTGATCCCGGAAAAGGAATGTGCCGATCCCGAGTCCCAAGATGAGTAACAAGCAAACTGTGACCGTTACCCAGTTCTCCGCCCGCCGTGTACGCCGCTTCGATTGTGCTCGAACGGTCGTTCCGGACACTGGTGGCGCCCAAGATCCAATCGTGTTCGGCGAGCGTCCGCGCGGAAACGCTATCGCCACGCAGACTGGTGTCGCAGCGTCTGCGAACGAAGCCGCAGCAGTCGTGGCAATGGGCGGCGGCTGAACAGCTTCGCCGGAACCGTCAGGCTGCATGAGTTCAGTGGCAGATAGTTTCCCGCGCAGCTGCAGGTCGTAGGCTGCCTTGGTTACCTGCACGAGCAAACAGGCTCGCGCACCCGAGAGCTCATTTAGAAGCTGCTGCGCGACCGTCGCGAGCTTTCCGCCTGCCATCGATTTGACGTGCAGCATCTGGCGATCGGCTGCATTCTGGATGACATCGGCGTCGTCCTCGAACAGGACCAAGCCGAGCAGCCGGTAGTGGTTGGGCGGACGGTCCCGCTCAGAGATTCCCAGCCATTTGCGATAGGGATCAAATGAGTCGGAATTCACGTCGCGCCTCCATATTGAAGGCCCCGCTTTGCGGCCGGGCGCTGCTGCCTCAACTTCAATCTTGACAACATTTGCTGATCGCCGAAGCGCCGGCCGCGCGATTAACAGAAAAGTTACCTTTGCCCAAACCGCTCACGGCCTTAGGACTCACTTCCTGCTCGGCGGGTACCACGTGGTTCGGGACTACACGCGACGTGTCCTAGATAGTGCCGAAATCCAAACTGCAGGCGGCGATCGAGATCGTGCAGTTGCGGCGAGCCGGTTCGCCTGGACTGGTTGCCTGCTGTTGAGCGGCTCAGTGTTTCCAACGCGTCACTTTCAAACGACCACATGAGATGGCGACAACTCGCGATCGGTTTTCATCCCCTCCATCCGAGGCGCTACTATCAAGTCAAAGACGACCTTGCCGGCGGTTGCACAATCTACCAGCGTCGCAGTTAACAAATTCGACAACTGCCGCTTTCAAGAAATAAAGCTCGCCTGCGCAAGCGAACAATGGGCGCGATCGAACAAATCGTGATGGAACGGTTCGGTGATTAACAATTTCGTTACCGCTTTGACGATTTGCTTCGTCTGCAATTAGTTTCATTGATTGGCACTCTAACGCTCGCGCCGAATCTCGCGACGGCTAAGCGCCACATCCGATCAACGGAACCGACCATCAGTTCAGAGGCTTACCAGGAAACGTCGTGATGTCCCGTCGCTTGCAAGGTTTTGTGTTGTTTCTGGTTGCAATGCTCATCTCCACGAGCTACTTGCAGTTCTCTAGCGGCGTGAGTCATGCGCAAGAGCCTGAAGCTGCGGCCGAGGAAGGCGCTGCGGCCGAGGGAGCTGAAGAGGGCGATGCGCATCCGCCGCAGAAGAGCCGCTTTATGTGGTTCGTTAAGTCGTCGGGGCTGATCGGACTCTTTCTTTTGATCCTGTCGATCTACTTCGTGGCGATGGTCATTCGCTTGTTCATCGAACTCCGCACCACAGTCGCTCATCCCGCTGAAGAAGTAGCGATGTGCGAACAGTTCATGTCGAACCGCGACTATCAGGGCCTGTACGACTACACCTCGAAGAACTCGTCGTTCTTCTCCCGGCTTGTCTCGTCCGGAATTGCAGAACTACCGGCTGGTCTTCCGGAAGCCCGCGAAGTGATGGACCGGGTGGCGGATGTCGAAACCGTCGACATGGAGCGCAAGATCAGCATGCTCGCCGTGCTCGGTTCGCTCGGTCCGATGATCGGGCTGGTGGGCACGTTGAAGGGGATGATCGCCAGCTTCGCGGTGATTGCTCTCTCCGACACCCAGCTGAAATCGAGCGAAGTGGCGGAAGGTATTTCGGAAGCTTTGTTGTTGACGTTCGAAGGCGTGGCGCTCAGCGTTCCGGCGATCTACTTCTACGCCTTCTTCAAGAATCGCGTCTCCAAGATCTCTGTGGAAACGCTGCTGGCTGCGGACGAATTCATCCGCCGGTTGGTGCAGCAAGCCAAGAAGCCGGCTGCCACTCAGCCGCGTGCTGCTCATGCGATGGCCCAGGCGTAACGTGCTGCAACTACTGAGCATCACTCGCCGGTCCAAGTGACGGCGAGTTACGCTTACTGAGGAACAGGAGATCGAAGTCGATGTCGGGCAGCAGTAGCAACGTCGCAGAACCGAATCTCACGCCGATTTTGGACATGGTGTTCCAGCTGATCACCTTCTTCATGCTGGTGATCAACTTCAAATCGGCGGCAATGGATCTGGATTTGAAGCTTCCGGTGGTCGGATCCGCTCGTCCGGTCGACTCCGGTGGCAAGGAAGATTTGCTCATTCTGAACATCAATCAGGAAGGCAAGCTGAAGGTCTACGGCGAAGTGGTCAAGGACGTGAACGCCTACATCGCTAACGAGGCCCAGGCCAGTTTGCTGTCGGCCAGTAAGGTCATCCCCGGCATCAAGCTAGGCGACGATTTGCCGAGCACGGTTGTCATCCGAGCTGACAAACGTACGCCCTTCAAAATGCTGAATTCAGTCATTGCAACCTGTCAAACGCACGGCTTCCGCAGTTTCGCGCTCAAGGCAATGAACAAAGAGGAAGGTCAGTAGTCGCATGAGCCGCAGGCGAAAGAAACACCGCAAGCAAGGCGAAGTGGAATTGAACCTGGCCGCCATGCTTGACATGGCGTTCCAGTTGCTGACGTTCTTCATCCTGACCTTTAAGCCGGCGCCGGTGGAGGGACAGGTGCAGCTTCGCATGCCCCCTGCGCAGCCGATTACGGCGACGTCCGGGCAGAAGGCAGGCTCAGACGCCTCGAACGCGAACCCAGTCAAAGGGCTCGACACGCTCGTCATCACCGCACTGGCCAAAGACAACGGAGACTTGGCTCAGATGGCAGTCGGCGAGACTTCGATGGGGAGTGTGCAAGCGCTGGAACGCAAGTTGGCTCAGGTACTCGGCGATCCCAGCCTGGGCTTCGAGCAGGTGGTAGTGCAGGTCGACTCTCGACTGCGTTACGACGGCCTGATGAGCGTTATCGACGTTTGCACTCGGCAGAAACTACCCAACGGCGACACGCTGACCAAGCTTAGCTTCGTCGAGCTTCCCGCTTCGGGCGCTGAGTAAATGAGCGGGCACATTGATGCTCGGAAATTGAGGACGGAGTCAGAGCCATTCGTACGTTAGAGCGATTGCAACGAGGTGCACCTTCCAGCGGCGGATCAATGCTGCGCATGGGATCGATGATCGTCATGCTGGCCGTGATCTTCATGCTGATTGTGCGCAGCAGCGATCCGCAGACTTGGGTGTGGCTAACCGGCGATGAATCGGCGGTGCAACTCGAAGAGAAGAAGACCGCTAAGTTGGCAAAGAAAGTCGAACCAGTTGTCGACGCCAAGCCGGTCATTGAGCCGGGGCCCACGGATGAGGACGAGGAAGAGCAAGCCGCGGCGATCGAAGAGTTTCAGGCGCTTTCGGATCGCAGTTTGAAACTTGGTCCCGAAGAGATGCCGAGCTACTGGCGAACTTTCGGCTGGGTACAGCACCAGTCGTTCGGCCAGTTGCAAAAGCGGTCGACGAAGGACGTGCCGATGCACGACTTTATGCACGACACCGATGAGCAGCGCGGCCGACTCGTCTCCTTCGATTTGAATGTCCGCCGCATCCTGGCCTACGACGCCCCCAAGAATTCCGTTGGGGTGAAGAAGGTCTACGAGATTTGGGGCTTCACCACCGAGTCGAAGGCCTGGCTTTACTGCGTGCTGACGCCGCATCTTCCGCCTGGCATGCCGATTGGCCCGGACGTTTACGAGAAGGTGAAGTTCAGCGGCTACTTCCTCAAGCTGCAAGGTTATGAAGCGGCAGGGGCTGGACCGAACGACAAACCGCTCGCGGCGCCACTACTCATTGGCCGAGTCGCATGGCAACGTTCCGCTCTGGCTTCGGATCGAAAGACCAGCAGCGGTTCGAGCTGGTGGATGTGGTTGGGTGGAATTGCAGCCGTCTTCTTCCTCGGCCGAATTCTGTTCACGTTTTTCAACTTCAGCCGAGGCGGCCTCTCCGCGGACCGAAGCCAGGTAGTTCGCACTTCGACGGAGCCTGCCGAAGTGCAGCAGTGGCTCGAGCGGGCTGAAGACGGGGATAAGAGCGCGGGTGATGGTGGAATCGACATTGTCTCGGGCTCCTCGCAAGACGGCCAACAGCGGCGCACTCACGAACTCAACTGATCAAGCTCACACACGGGCACTTCGAGCCTGCATCGCAGACATCCAAGTAGCTGAGAAACGACCATGGCAGACATCAAAGCCGCTACCCCCGCCCAAACTCCTGAAGAAGCCACAGTGCCGGTTGAGGCCGCCCCACACCTAGGCTTGATCAGTCGCATCCTGATCAGCATTGCCACCACTTCGTGGCTGGCGAGCATGGTCATCCACATGGCGATCTTGATCGTGCTTGCGTTGGCGCTCGGCACCATCAAGGTGGCCGAAACGATCGGCAATGCGCCGCTGTTCGAATCGGTCGACGATGTGGTCGTCGAGCAGCCCGAGATTGAACATTTCGAGGTTGGCGACACGCCGATCGATCCAACGGAGCTAACGACTGAGTCGCTTACCCTCAATGAGGCACCTCCCGTCGAGGCGCAATTCAACGACAACTCGCAGATCTTCGAGGAAGCGGGCGGCGGCGTCGCCGGCGCCGAGTCGTCATTCGGTGGCTTGGGCGGCTTCAACGTCGCGGCGAGCGGCTTGGGCCCGATCGTGAAGGGCGCTGGCGGTGTCGACGGCGGTGGCGGCTTCAGCAAGAACTTCGGCAAAGGCGGCGCTGGCAGCGGCTTCGGCAGTCGCGGCAGCGGTATGCGTGCGGCGATGGTCGGCAACGGCGGCACCAAGCAATCGGAACGTGCCGTGGCAGCCGCCCTCAATTGGATCGCCCGCCATCAGAACCCCAATGGCAGCTGGAGCATTAACCACTCACCAGCGTGCAAAGGTGGCTTCTGCTCCGGCGGCGGCGACGCCAAATCGGACGCTGCGGCAACCGCCCTGGCACTACTGCCCTTCCTGGCAGCCGGACAAACGCACGAAAGCAAAGGCCCCTACCAGCGGAACATCATGGCCGGCGTGAACTGGATGATCAAGAATCAGGGCCGCACCGGCGATTATTCGACTGGCAGTTCGTCCCAGATGTACACCCACGGCCTGTGCACCATCGCCATGTGCGAGGCCTACGGCATGACTCAGGACTCGCGCGTGGGCATCTCTGCCCAGATGGCGCTCGACTTCATTCAGTCCGGCCAGAACAAGCAAGGCAGCTGGCGTTATTCGCACGGCTCGGACGACAGCGATACCTCGGTCTTCGGCTGGCAAGTCATGGCGTTAAAGAGCGGTCAGATGGCCGGGCTGAAGGTCAATCCAAACAGCATCGAAGGGTGCCGAAAGTATCTGACGCTCTGCTCAACCGGTAAGTACAAGAGCGAGTTCGGCTACACGCCGGGTGGCGGTCCGACCTACACCATGACATCGGTTGGTTTGCTGACCAGTCAGTACCTCGGCGCTAACCGCAGCGATCCGGTGATTGTCGGTGGCGTCGAGTATCTCTCAAAGCACAAGCCAACACTGCAGACCCGCAACAGCTACTACTGGTACTACGCAACCCAGGTCATGCACAACGTTCCCGGCCCCGAATGGGACGAATGGAACCGGTCGATGCGCCGCATTCTCATTCAGACTCAGGAAAAGACGGGCTGTGCTGCCGGTTCCTGGGATCCCGAAAAGCCTTCGGATGATCCTTGGGGACGCCAGGGCGGCCGACTAATGGTTACCAGCCTCTCGTGCCTGACGCTGGAGGTGTACTACCGCTATCTGCCGCTTTACAAGATGGAAGATAAGGACATGGACCTGAACAAGGTGAACTAGTTCGGTCGAAATCGTTCGCACAGAAGCCGGCGCAGCTCGCGCCGGCTTGTTTCATGAAAAGGTCGCACTGTAATGCGTCGTACGATATTGCGTAGCTTGCTTTCGGTCGCTTTGTTTCTTGGCGTCACCTGCGTCGGCGCTAAGGCGGGAGCAGCGGAGCCCTATCTCGATTTTCTGCGCGGCCTGCAAGAACGCGGTTATGGCGAGCAGGCCCTGTTCTTCCTCGATAGCATCGCTGAGCGGGAAGACGTGCCCGTCGAATTGAAACGCACGTTGACCCTCGAACGCAGTCGCAGCTTGCGCATTGCGGCCATCGAGGCCTACGACGCCGAGCAGCGTCAGTCGCGACTTGATGAGTCGAAAAAGCTCCTAGACAAGTTCATCGCGGAGAATCCGAACCACCCGGCCGCCGCGCAGTCGATGATCACTTGGGGCGACGACCTAATGCTGCAGGGGCAAATGCAGTTGGGCGTTGTCCGAGGCGCCCGCGAAAAAGATATCCAAGATAAAGCTCGCACTGAGGCCAAAGCCAAGCTCAGTGAAGCGCAAAAGCAGTTCGATCTGGCGGTAAAGCAACTCAAGCCGCAACTCAACCGAATGCCCAAGGCAAAGAACCCGAAGAAGAACGATCCTCGGATGGAAGTCGAGATCACCTGGCTAGAAGGGCGATTCAAGCTCGGCCTAGTCGATTATCTGCTCGCTCAGACCTACTCCGACCCGAAGGATAAGGCCCGCATCGACTTGCTCAAGAAGGCGGCCAAGGGCTTCGACTCAATTTTTCAGGAGTACCGCCTGACGCGAGTCGCCTTCCTCGCCCACATGTGGCACGGCAAAACCATCGAAGAGCAAGGGGACGCTCTCACGGCGATGGATATTTACGACGAGGTTCTCGTCGCTACGCCGGAGGGTGCCAAAGCGACGATCGAGGACGCGCCGCTCTTTGGTCAGGCACAGCTTTTTCGCATGCAGATGCTCGCGAAAAGCGATCAGACGGAAGAGTTGGGCGACATGATTGTTGAAGGGGAGGAATGGCTGAAGGATCAGCGCAAGTGGATCTCGACGCCCGTCTATCAGGGTGTCGCTCTAGAACTCGCCAAGGCCCGCATCGCGGCCGCCGAGAAGGCCAATGCAACCGAGAAAAAGAAGCTCCTGCGCGAAGCGATCGTCGGCCTGGCCGCGATCGGAAAGGTCGAATCGGAGTATCGCCAGGAGGCCCTGCTGCTTCGCCGCGAGTTGGCCGACAAGATCGGCACCGGCGAAGCCAAACTGACTTATGAAGAGTCACTTGCTCTGGCCGATCAGGCCGCCAGTGAAAAAAGCTGGGAAGAAGCGACCGAAATGTACAACAAGGCGGTCGAAATCGCGAAGGAAGCCAAGGACGACAAGAAAGTAGCCGCTGCCAACCTGAAGCTTGGCGAAGTCCGACATGCGACGGCGGTGGAGGCCTACACGTCGGGCAAACTCGACCAGGCGCTCACTTTGGCAGGCGCGATCGTTCGCGACAGCCCACAGAGCCCGGTCGCGCAAGAGGCCTCGTCCATCGCCATTGCGGCTGCGCTCGACCTCTATGCGAAGGCGGCGGAGACAGACAAGGAAAAGTCGCTTTATCGCCTGCAGCGAATTGCAGACTTCACGATCAAGACCTGGCCAGATAGCCCGGTCGCCGACGACGCTCGTATGGCAATGGCTCGCACTTACCTGCTGAAAAGTGAGCCGGAAGCCGCACTAAAGCTCCTCGACGTAGTGAACGAGCAATCGAAGCGATACGGCACTGCTTCGCAAATTGCCGGACAGATCCGCTGGAAAGAGTATCTCGACGCCAAAAAGCGTTCTGCTGACGACGTCCTGCCGGCGGAGCAACTCACGACGGTACGCGACGCGGCAATCAAAAGCATGCGGACCAGCTATGACCATCAAAAGAAGGAGTATCAGGCTGGTACGGAGCCCATGCCCGACCAACTGTTCGACACTCAATTGCTGCTCGCTGAAATGCTGCTGGAGCAGCAGCAGATGAGTGAAGCCGCCACGCTCTATGCTCCGCTCGTCGAAGAGATCAAGAAGCGGAAGCCCAAAGCGATCGATCTGTCGATTCTGCGCACCTTCATTGGAGCGGTGCGAGCAAACATGGGCGCCGGCGAAGTAAACAAGGCGGGCGAAGCCGCCGTGGCGTTGATGGAGTTTGGCGAGGATACCGCGAAGGTAAACGCTGCCCTGGTCGACTTCTCGAAGCTGATTGGAATGGAAGTCAAGAAAACCGAGGCGGCGATAACGGAGACCGAGGGAGACAACGATGCGGCGGCGCTGGAAAAGCTTCGAGTCAAGCTGACAGATGCTCAAAACGTCTCGGGACAGATTCTCGACAAGTTGGCCGAGCGAAAAGACTTCACCGTCGCCCAACTGCTGTACCTCGGCGATGCCAGCGCGGGACTCAAGAAAAATGAAAAGGCTCGCGATTACTACGACCGGATGCTCAAGGCGATTGAGAACGACGAAGACGCAAAGAAGACGGCTGCCGGTTCAATCACCCGCGTTCGGTCGAAGTTACTCGGCTTGCTTCGTAACGAGGGTCGCTACGAGGAAGCCCGAAAGCAGGTCGATGCCCTCATCAAGGATCATCCAAACGCCCTGGAACCATTAATGGAGAAGGGACGAATCCTTCAGGACCTGGCAACACGAGACCCTAAGCGATACGACGACTGTATCGCACACTGGACGGAAGTGCGGGTGAAGCTCGGGGCCATCCGCAAGCGGCCGCCGGAGTATTACGAAGTGCTCTACAACGCGGCTTTCTGCCTGGTGCAGGTCGCCCAGCGGACCAAGGACGGCGATAAGGCTCTGCAAGCCGAACAAATGCTGAAATCGACCCTGACACTATCGCCGAACCTAAGCGGACCGGATATGGTGGCGAAGTACAACGCCCTCGCCACCCGAGCTAACAAACTTCGCGGAACTTTGCCGACTGCGACCAAAGAGAGGGTCGCGGACAGCAAGCCCAGCAAAGCCAAGCCCTAAGCCGCCTCCGCAACTATGAGCAAACGCCAGATCTTCGCCCGGAAGTCCTTGAACGTCCTGCTCGAGGAAATGGCTGGCGAACATCGTCTGCGACGCGTGCTCGGACCCGTTGCGCTCTCCTCCCTTGGCATCGGGGCAATCATCGGCACCGGCATTTTCGTGCTCGTGGGCGAAGCGGCCCACGACAAGGCCGGGCCGGCGCTAATGGTCTCTTTTGCAGTGGCGGGGCTGGCGTGCTTATTCGCCGCTCTGTGCTACGCTGAATTTGCGTCCATGGCGCCAGTGGCTGGGTCGGCCTATACGTACGCCTACGCCACACTGGGCGAACTTGGCGCCTGGATCATCGGCTGGGACTTGGTGCTGGAGTATTCCGTTGCGTCCGCGACGGTGGCCCACGGATGGTCCAAATACTTTCAGGACTTCATAGGCATCTTCGGGCTGAAATTGCCCCATGCCTTCAGCGACGCGCCGTTCGACTATGACCCTGCGCTCGGCAGGTTGGTGGCGACGGGGACGTGGTTTGATCTTCCCGCTGTGATAATCACAGTACTCATCTCAGCGGTGCTGATTGTTGGCATCAAGGAAAGTGCGAATTTCAATGCGGCGATGGTCGTGCTCAAGGTGGCCATCGTACTGTTCGTCATTGTTGTCGGCGCTTTCTACGTCAATCCAGAGAACTGGAAGCCGTTTGCACCATACGGTTACACCGGCATTAGTCTGTTTGGAAACACAGTGCACGGGCAGTCCGATACGGGCGGAAAGCCACTCGGGGCTCTTGCCGCAGCGGCCGTGATATTCTTTGCCTACATCGGCTTCGATTCGGTCTCGACTCATTCCGAGGAGGCCAAAAACCCCAAGCGGGACGTGCCGATTGGGATCATTGTCTCCCTCGTCGTCTGCACCATTCTCTATATTGCCGTGGCCGCCGTGCTCACTGGCATGGTTCCTTACGACCAGCTGGATGTGAAAGCTCCGGTGTCGTCCGCGTTTGCCAGCGTGGGATTGCCGGGGGCTCAGTTCATTGTGTCGCTGGGTGCGATTGCTGGTATCACGTCGGTTCTGCTCGTCATGCTGCTCAGCCAACCGCGAGTCCTGCTGGCGATGGCTCGCGACGGGCTGATCCCGGACCGCTTCTTCGGCGACGTGCACCCTCGATTTCAAACGCCCTGGAAGTCGACAATGCTCACCTGCGTCTTTGTGGCGCTCATGGCCGGGCTGTTGCCGCTGCGCATCCTGGCCGAATTGGTGAACATCGGCACCCTGCTGGCGTTCGTGATTGTTTGCGCCTCGGTACTCATCATGCGATACACCAATCCCGAGGCAGAACGCCCGTTCCGCACTCCGGCCGTGCACCTCGTATCGCTGCTTGGTATCGGATTCTGTTTGCTGCTGATGTTCTCCTTGCCTGGGGAGAACTGGCTGCGGTTGGCGATATGGCTGGCAATCGGCATGGCGATTTATTTCTTCTACGGCCGCCACCACAGTCACCTGGGGAAGTCGTTAGCGACCCAGATCGCCCGGCATGGGCTGTCGCCGGCGGGTGATCTCTCGAAGCTACCGCCGAAGGATAGTGCCAAGTAGCGCTGGGTCGCCGTTCGCCCGGCAAAAGTCACAGACGAAGGCCGGTTCCGCGGCGTTTCAGATTGCCGCCTGCAAAGCGCGCATCCCCTGCTTAACTCGCAGGCACAGTCGCGGCACTCGCCGCCGTTTTGGTCGGCATTCTGGCCCTAGCGGATTCTGGCCGCGCAAAGTTCTTGCGTCACTTTCTCGGTGAATCTTTGCGATCTTCCCTACGGTAACAGTTTTGTTACCTGCCCGGATGAAGGTTCAGCAGCGCGGCATGGTGGGTGCGAACTGCACCCGCAAAGTCTGCTTTCCACCTCAGAGTGCACAATCGTCAAGCAAAGTGGCGATTGGCATTCTCTCACCTCGAAGGGATGAAAAAGGCGTACATGAGAATCGCGCGCACACGACACTGCTTCACACTACTACTAGCAAGCGCTTTCACCTGCCTAATCACCTCGGCTGGCTTTGCGCAAGAGGCAGCCGAACAGCCGCCGGCCGAACAGACGCCGACGACGGAATCTATGGCAACGGCTCCTGCCGAGGAGACACCTGCCATCGGCACTCCGCCGCGATCCATCGACCGCGGTGATAATGCATGGCTGCTCACTTCCTCGGCGCTTGTGCTGATGATGACCGCTCCTGGACTGGCGATGTTCTACGGCGGGCTGGTGCGCAAAAAGAACGTCGTCAGCATTCTCATGCAATGCATGTTTCTAATGGGCATGATGACGGTGCTCTGGGCCCTGTTCGGCTATTCCCTTTGTTTCGGCGGTACTGACGCCTGGATCGGCAACACCGATCACATGTTCATGAAAGGCGTGCAAGCCGAATGGAAAGACAACGCCTCCAACATCCCGCTGCATGGAGTGCTGAACATCCCCATGTTCACTCACATGCTCTTCCAAGGAATGTTCTTCATCATTACGCCCGCGTTGATCTGCGGAGCATTTGCTGAGCGTATGAAGTTCAGCGCAATGGTGGTGTTTTGTGCTCTGTGGGGTGTTCTGGTTTACTGCCCACTCTGCCACTGGGTGTGGGGCGGTGGAATCCTCGCCTATGGCACCGAACACGCGAAGGCTTACTGTGCCGGTGGCGCCTTGGACTTTGCCGGAGGAACCGTAGTTCACATCAGCTCGGGTATCTCGGCCCTCGTTTGTGCTCTGGTCATTGGCAAGCGCGTCGGCTATGGAAACGATCCAATGCCGCCGCACAATCTGACCTACACGGCTCTCGGTGCTGGTCTGCTGTGGGTGGGTTGGTTTGGTTTCAATGCCGGTAGCGCTCTGGCTGCCGATGGAATCGCGGCCAGCGCATTTGCCGCAACCCACTTCTCAGCAGCGGCGGGAGCGGTTGCTTGGTCGGTCTATGAATGGCTCGTCCGCGGCAAGCCGACCCTTCTGGGAGCCGCCTCGGGCGCCGTGGCTGGTCTGGTGTGCATCACACCGGCCGCTGGCTTCGTGAACCCAATGCCTGCCTTGTTGATGGGAGCGATCGCTGGTGTCGTGTGTGCCGTTGCTTGCTCGGTTCTGAAGCATAAGCTCGGTTACGACGATTCCCTCGACGCCTTCGGCGTCCACGGTGTCGGCGGCACCTTGGGCGCCGTCCTCACCGGAGTTTTCGCCACCCGAGCCGTTTGGGATATCGGCGCCGGCAAGACACTCGGTTTGCTGGAAGGTGGCAACGTGCTCACTGCTCAGGTCATCGCTACGGTAATCACCTGGATCTTCGCGGCAGTGGTGTCATTTGTGCTGCTGATGGTCATTCAAGCGACGATCGGCCTCCGGGTTTCCGAGGAAGACGAAGTCCTGGGCCTTGATCAGAGCCTGCATGGAGAAGAAGGCTATATCTCGATCTAGGCTTCGCCTGAACCATGCAAGCGACGAGTACGAACTTGCTGCTCGCCGCCGAGAAGAGCGGCCACGGCTAACCTGCGGCTGCGTCCGTGAGACTTAATGTGAATCTGGCTAACGCCTGGCCAGATCGCCCCATACGACTTGGGCGGGTGCTTTGCCTGGGCCCGCCCAAGTCGGGGTAGGTCGCCGCCTCCATCGTCCGTAAGCAGCGCTACTAGCAGCGCTTTACGCGGTTCTTTCTCGCCCAAACCAGGCAAATGCTGCAGTCACGATGACGCCGCATAGAAACGGCAATTGGGCTGGATAGCTTAGCCAGATTTGGGACTCTACCAAGTCCGGCCGCAGATCGCGACACAGCAGCAGCCCACAGGTTGTCGTCAAGCCTGCCGCCAGGCCCAAGCACGCCATGCGGGCCGACGACCCCGCGCCTAACATCGCGACTAGGATCAGCCCCAGCATTGGCGCGGTGACCCCGTTGAGCGCTGCTATAGCCGGAAGCACACCGAAGCGCTCCAGGTTTGGTAAGGCCAGCGACAGAAGCCCCGCGGCGACACCAAGAAACCAAGTCAGGGGTTTGGCCAGTCGAAGTTCCTGACCATCAGGGGCCGATCGAATAGCCGCCTCTCTCTGCCCTTTCCACCCCCATCCGAAGCGGCGGTCCAAATCAAAGTGCAACACAGCACCGAGCGAATTAACTGCTGAGTCAAATGTCGACATCGCTGCAGCCACTAGCGCCAGTCCGATCAGAGCGGTGATTCCCGGACTGAGTCGGTGCGAGATGTAGATCGGAAGCAGCCGTTCAGCTGCGGTAAGCTCCACTCCCCCCTGCTCAAGGGTCTGAAGCTTTGCCGACGTCGTCGACTCCGGCGCGGAAAGTGTCGGCCACGTCCGCTCAGCCATCGCCGGCGCGGAAACGACCTCTTGTGCTGCAGGCGTCTGGAGACCTCGCTCTCGGAGAAGCGCTCCCGCTGCAGAAAGCCCGAACAGTAACGTCAGTGACAGCGCGGTATGCAAAAGTAGGCCGAGCCTTGAATCGGCTAAGCTTCGCGCGGCTAGAAAACGCTGGGCAGTAATTTGGTCGGCGAGGTACAGCGATAGGATTACAACCGAAGTTTCGGCGAGCGAAATAAGCAATCGTGATGTGGAAATATCGGCCGGCGAGAACGAGGACGCCTCGAATGGGGCCGGCACGGACGGACTTTCACCGCTGCTTACGAGCCAAATCATGCAACCCACGCCCGCGAGCATCACCAGCGTCTGAACCACATCCGTCCACACTACCGCACGCATGCCCCCCAAGTAGGTGTAAAGCATCGTCACCAAGCTGAGCAGGAGAATTGTCGACCATTCTGGAAAAGGGCCGCCAACGACCAGCAGGATCACTCGGCCGGCGGTATAGATGATGGTCGCGGTCCAGAGCAACCTCCAAGCGGCGAATATTACGGAACAGGCCAGCCGCACCTCGGGGCCGAAACTCCGCTCCAGCAGTTCATAGACGGTCGATGCATTGGCGGTCCGTAACCAGGGAAGTCCTTTCAGCAAGGCGAACGGCAATACGATCACGGCTGGAGCCAGCCACCAGACCGAATACCAGCCGTGTAGGATGCCAGCGGCCGGGACGCTCGCGAAGGTAAGCGTCGAGATGGAGGTCGCCGTGAGCGAAAACCCAACTGGGACCCAACCGAGCGACCGATCCGCAAGGAAGAAGCCAGCCGCGGACTCCTTTCGCCGCAGAAAGCGGACGCCGATTCCTACCACGACGCCCAGATAGGCGGCAGCAATCACCCAATCGGTCCAATTCAGTTTCGGGTGCATTTCTTCGCTGGTCCTGCTTGCTGCCGCGCTTTAATGTAGTGCGGTTTGACGAAGCAGGCGACCCCGGCCGCTAACTACGTGGATTGCCAATGCCAAGAATGCTAACCTGCGTTGCAGTCCATTTCGGCCAGTTCAATATGGTGTTTGAGATCCGTCGCCTCTGCTAATTCGGGAAGGGATTGTAGGCTGAGCCAATGCATATCCTGCTGGTCGAAGACGACGTCGTGCTCGGAAAGGCTCTCTACCGTGGCCTGACGTCGGCGGGACACGAATGCAAATGGGTGCGGACGGCCGAGAAGGGAGCCCAGGAGGCCACCAGCCAATTCGTTGACGTCGTAGTCCTTGATATCGTGCTGCCGGATGCCAGCGGCCTATCGATACTTGAAAAGATGAGAGCGGCGGCCATACGCACGCCGGTGCTCCTGCTTACCGCGCTTGGTTCGGTCGATGATCGAGTTCGCGGTCTGAACACTGGGGCTGACGACTATCTTTTGAAGCCATTTGCATTTCCCGAACTAGTCGCCCGGCTGGAGGCGCTGAAGCGTCGCAGCGGCGACCGACCGTCAAGTTTGTTGACGGTTGGCGCACTCTCCCTGAACTTGACCAACCGCCGTGTAATGCGTGAGGGAAAGGAGATTAGCCTCACTCCGACCGAGTTCAGTTTGCTCGAACTGCTCATGCGTTACTGCGGACAGGTAGTCACCCGCAAGATGCTCATGGAGCATCTCTGGGATCCTGCATGGGAAGGTGAAACAAAGGTCGTCGAAGTGCACATAAATCGGCTGCGCAGCAAAATCGACCGAGGATTCGAGCCACAATTGATCCAGACGATCCGAGGCCGAGGCTATGTACTTAGCGCGACTTAGCTCGGTCGTTCGGACACTGCGATTCCGTCTGATGTTGTGGAATGCGTTCGTCGTCATTGCGACGGGTGCTGTGCTCCTCATCAGTGTGCGCGAAGGCGTACGGCGCGCTCTGCTGAACGAGCTCGATGCTGCGCTGGAGCGCGACGCCGAGCAAATCCTCGCGTTCGTCGCCGCCCAATCGGAAACGACTGCATCCGAGATACGCGCCGAATTGCTGCGGTTGGCCGTTGGACATAAAGAGCAGAGCTGGTTTGCCGAAATCTATGACACTTCGGGACATGTGATTTGGTCCACACCAAACGCGCCGACGCAGTTAGAAGGCGGCTATGAAACAGGAGAGGTCAGTCTAGTGCGGCGAAGGTTGCCGTCATCGGTTCAGGACGGGAGTTCACTGGCGGTTGGCGCCTCCCAAGGGTCGGTTGACCGCGATGTCGCTCGCATTGACCAGCAGGTGGCCATCGCCTCGGCGGTCGTTCTTCTGTTCGCGCCAATCGGAGGCTATCTGCTTGCCGTACGCGCGACAGAGCCGGTCGGCCAGATGATTGAGGTAACTGAGAGCTTGCGTCCCGAAAAATTGGAGGAACGACTTCCGGTGCGGGGAACGGGGGATGAACTAGATCGTCTTGCAACAACGGTGAATCATCTGCTCGACCGAATCAACCAGTACATCAAGCACGGACAAGAAGGCCTCGCCAATGCGGCCCACGAATTGCGAACTCCGCTCGCCGCTCTTCGTAGCACCCTTGAGGTGGCGCTTGTGGACGGCGAAAGTGCCGGCGATCGCGAGGAATTGATTGCCGATGTTATTCAAGAGTGTGACGCGCTTGAAACACTGGTGAATCAACTGTTGATGATTGCCGAGACCGACGTCGATCGGCTGGGCGGGACTTTCGAGTCCGTGCGTTTGGACGAATTAGTCGAGAAAACCGCCGAGTTCTTTCAGGCGGTGGCCGAGGAGCACGGGTTGGAACTTACCCATGAGACACAGGGAGCAGTCTTGATCAGTGGTAATCGACACCACCTTCGACAACTGCTCTACAACCTCGTCGATAATGCGGTGAAGTTCACCGCCCTAAAGTATCCGCCAACAGAACCGGACGTTGGCGCCCGTAAGACCGAAAACGAAGGCTTACTATCGGATCTGAAACGTTTAGCCGATGGTGGCAGGATCGACATTGAACTCAGGGCTGATTCCGTCGCTCAAGTGGCACGGCTGACGGTAAGGGACGACGGAATTGGAATAGTGCCAGAGCACCTTCCGCGCCTCTTCGAACGCTTCTACCGCGGCCAGCACGCTCGCGAACGCAATGTTGGTTCATCAGGAACCGGCCTGGGGCTCAGCATCTGTAAAGCCATAGTCCACTCACACGGCGGGACTATCGAAGTGCAAAGTGCGCCTCATGAGCTTACAGAGTTCATCGTCACGTTGCCCTTGGCTAAAGGCGCAACCCACGAGCAGGACGGCGGGTGACGAGGAATGGTATCCTCCTGTGAGAGGGAGCGGGACTGCTTCAGACTCTTGTTGAGCAAACTCGCCTGAAGCAAAATCTAGTGCGCAACTTACTAGGCTAACTTTTGACCTCCCGATTCCTGCTTCGGTCACATCGACCGAGGGGATATGCCGACGCCGTAAGCTGATCATGCGAGGAGATGGCGGCCGCTTCTGATATCTAAAAAGAAGGGCAGCGGCGGGCCACCCGCCAGGGTGGCCCGCACGCAACACCTCTTATGACGTCAGCGACATATCACTCGCCCAGCAGATTGATCGACAGATCGTTTTCGGTCTCTAGGCCGCGCAGCCAGCGTGTGAACTGATGCACCATCAGACCGGCCGCGATGCTGGCCGTATAAATGGTGCTTCGGGTCGTGCAGCCGCCTGCCTGAGCTTCAGCGGTGCCGAACAGCGTTGTCGGGTAATCGTCGCCACCGGACTGCTCGGATGCAGTAACGATCCTCATCACCTCACCGAGCATGCGGCCATCGCACCAGAAGTTGCTATGCATCCCGGCCGATTTCCAGATGGCCGCCCGAGCAGCGATCGAATCGACGCAGCAGAAAACGGCTCCGCCCACTTCTATGGTCGGCCGATAACGGTCGGCAACGCAAGTAACGCTCACTAACGGGTCAAGCTGCCAGATGGCTAAAGCGGTCGCATCGACTTTCTGCAAGCCGGGATCAACAGCAAAGTAACCTTGGGTCGTGACGTTCGTTGGCTCTACCGCGTCAAAATCCACGAGCTGCAGCCGGCGGGCGCCGATCGCAGCCAGTTGAATCGCCACTTGGCGACCGATCGCTCCCACGCCAATCACCGTCACAGTCAACGATTCCAGTCGCTCCCGCGGGACAAGGCCCTCCTGCCGCCCGAAGCGGTGTCTCAGTCTTGGCTCCATAGCCCTCCTAATACAGGGAAAAGGTGTTCAAACTCAGGGTCGTTGTCGCTAAGCGGCCTCGCGCGAACCAGCGGCCGATCCAGCACAGTCACGCACCGGTTGTATTCCGCGGTCCATGCTTCATGATCGGAGCCAGCGAAGGGATGCTGGTACTCGACTTGCACCGGAAGGACCGCCTCGCCGCCTGGTCCCGCCCGGAAGCACAACCTGGCGTAGCTCCGTCCGCCGCGCGCCAGGATGAACATCAGCGCCCAATCCGGGCCGGCGAACGAGCGGCGGAAGGTCCGCTCGTCAGTCCGGCTCGGCGCCGGGAACTCCACGGGTGTGTGTGAATCCAAATTCGCCCGAACCGCTCGGGTGGAACACCGCGATCTACCTGCTGGTCAAAAAAGTCCGCCACTGCCTCGTCATCGAAGGTCACGGTCACGGCAGTACAAGTCTGCTGGACGAGCTGTATGTTCTCCACCAGCAGCAAATCTTCCTCGGCCGAAATCCCAAACGCTCCGACTTCAGTCGGCCCGAGGTCACGCAGGAAGATAAGCTTCGCCCAGGCGTACGGCGTGAACCGCAGGGCTGGCGCTGGCCTCGTACGTCGTCTCCACCTCCACTTCGTTCTCTTCAACTTCGTCCTCCTCGTTTGCACGGCAGTCAGAACACTGCCGGCTGGTAAGACAATCCGGGCAGTAACTCTCGCCGCAACCGTTGCACGACGAGATGCAACCGGAGCAGTATTCGACGTCGCATCCCCTACAGAAACTGTCGCAGCCAGAACAGCTAAATCCTCCGCAGGAGCCGCAGCTGCGCGAGCAGTCGTCGCAAAGGTCACAGCCGCAACGGCCGCAAGTGCAGCATTCATCCTCGCCAGCCGACGTACCACAGTCGCTGCAAGTCACGCCGACCCAGTCCGAGAGAGGAACGTAGGCACTTCGAGGGTTGTAGGTTTGAAGCGTCTGACGCACGAGTAGAAAGAAGTCGAGCAGCCGGCCTTCTTGGAGGGCTCCGCGAATCGCCACCTTCCCTTCGCCTTCGCAGAGCGAATCGCCCTGGACATGGGGGTGTGTCACCGAATCGTTCACAGCGGCTCGGTTCGCTTCGAGGGCATGCACCTCGTAGGTCTGGCCGGAGAGCAGCCGCGACCAGCAAAGGCGAATCTCAAACCGACCGAGTTCGACGTCCTCGAGGCTGATCGGATCTGTGATGGCCGAGAGTTGCCGTTCGCGTAGATCCAGTTGAATCTCAGGGAACTCGCCCGCGAGCGCCCGTAGGTCTTCGTAAATCGCTCGCAGAGAGGGCAGTTCGCGCCTTGAATGGGCTGTCAGATCGTCCACGAAGGCGTCGCGTGTCCGCCGAGCTTCTTCGAGCCGCACACGCAGCCCTCGCAAGAGCGTCTGTTCGCAAGTCCATCGGCGCTGATGCGCATGTCGCCAAAGCCGGTCTATCCGATTGACCTCTCGCCAGCTGTGTTCGGGCAGCAAAGGAGCTGAGCGAAAAGCTTCGCGCTCGTAAACCGCGTGGATCTTGCGAGCGGCTCGCAGTAGGTTTCGATCGGAGTGTTTGAGCGATAAACTCCTTTCGTCTAAGCAACTAGGGGGCGGCCCCAACTCAGGCCGCCCCGGTGTGAGCGAAGGTCGGGAGCTACGCCCCTTCGATTTTGGTGGGCGTAAAGCTGACTCGGTCTCCCTCGGCCAGCAACTGATCGGGAGCGACCGGCTGCCGATTGACGCGAATCAGATAGTCCTCGGGCCGGGCGGTCTTGAGCCGCTGTGCGAACAGGGCCTGAACGGTCTCCCTTCGGCCACGTCGATGTGATCGGCAAAACCGCCCCCGTCATTATTGATGAACAGAATCTTCATGGTGATCTCCAATCGTTAAACTAGATCTGAGTAATCATCGTGTGCGGCACTTTGAGCACCTTCCTTCGCGGAGAAGGAGGTGCCGTCAGTGCCAGTAAGCTGCTGCCCAGCGAAGGCGATCCATTTCGTCCCAGTCGACAATGAGCGGCTCTCGTTCTTCCGCACGCTCACTCGCCACTGCGCCACAACGGCATGTAGGGCGCGGCTCGCCGAGGTGCTGTTCGGTCTGAAACATGGCAATTCTCCTTGGTTGAACAAGAAACGAAAAAGCTCGGCCGCCGCCGAGCAATGAAAAGCGATCTATCGACCCTGGTCAGACTTAACCTGCGGCCACGAGATCAGCCGAGCGCACCGACCTGTCGCTTTCAAAGGGAACCGGCCGGTTGCAGCACACCTGGATGCAGCAGGCATACCGAACCCACAGCGGCTCGGCGGGCTTTAGCGCTGCCCGCCGCAAATCCTCATCGTCGCAAGCCTCCGCAGCCCACACCGGCAATTGGGCGCGTAGCCTGGGTAATTCCTTGCTCCAGGCGACGAGAGGGCCAGAATAGGCCGTGATCGCATCCAGCAGATCTTCGTCCGTAAACCCGCCCGCCAAATCGCCCAGCCGTTCACGCATCCCCGCGAGCATGGCGGCAATCACTTCGTCACCAATCGGAGACTCAAAGTCCGGAGTGCGCCCCAGCCCAACCTCCTGAAGCACCTCAAGCGCTGGGTTAGTGTGAAACGGCAGCTGCACGTCGCGAGTTGGATTCCAAGTCGGCACGCCGAGGAGTTCCGAGAAATCTTCGTAGGCCCGCAGGAACCCCGTGGCTCCGGGACAGAGCCGCGCATCGAGCATGCTCGCCCCGTTGCCGTCGGCCGGACGAATGATCGCCTGCTCCCAGGCGTCGCGCAGCAGCCGGTTCAGAAGTACGTTGCCGTTGGCTCCAAGCTGGTGCACACGGACGCCAATCAAGTCCGCTGCGAGGGCACGCAGCGCTGGGGTGTCTTGAAACGGTGGGAGCCGACTGGGTGCAAACTCCAGGAGCGTACGCGGCGCCGTGGGCGTGGTGGGTAGTCGCCGCCGGGAAGCGATCGACTGCTTACATGCTTTGTCCATCCGCAGCGCCGTGTCGAGCAGGCTGGGGTTACGGTCCGGGTCGAAGACCCGTCCACCGACACCAGATCGCGGCCGTCGCCAAAGGTCGAGGTGCAGGCACGGCTCTCCCGAGTCGTAGTCCACTTCGCCGTTTCGGTGCACCATCGCCCGGTATCCCTTGAAAGGAATGACCCGCCGAGACTTGCCGGTCCCGTTAGGCGTCTCGGCATACGAAAGGACAAACTTGGTGGCGGTGCCCACGGGCAGCACCGTTCGCCCCTTGAAGCTGCCGGTGTAGCCGCCAGGACGATATGTGACGGCATAGCAGCCATTCGTCGTAGAGACGCTCTCCGGCGCAACTCGCTGGGCGAAATATCGGCAGACGAGGGAGCGCGAGTTGTAAACAGGCGCAGGGCGATCAGGGACCATGAGCATAAAAAGCTCCTTCCAAAGGAAGTTAGGCAAAAACGCGTAGACAACTTCAGCGGTTAGCCATTCGCCGGACATCCGGCATCTGACTGCGCTGCAGGAATTCGACCCGGCCAAGGCGCTGCCACTCGTCTTGAGTGATGATGATCTGCTCGCCGGGAGTACCCCGAATGGGGCTGAAGAGGATCAGCTTCAGGCGATCGCCGAAGCGTTCGCGACGTTTGATGGGTTTGCCTTGAAAGGTGATCAGAAGAGGCAGACGGATAATCCTCAGATTGTTTGATTGCCTCGTATGGTTGGCTGGGCTGGACGAAAGTGCTCGTCGCCAAAGACCGCAGCCGGACCTTGGGCTTAGTTCAGCTGAAGGTCATAGAGCAGTTGGTCGACGAGCGGTTTGACTTGAGACGCCAACCTGGCCTGAATGCGAACGGGCAAGTCATCGAAGCGGACAAATCGCCGCTCGATCTCGTCCGGGGATACTGCCTCCAGTCGCTCTTCGGTGTCGAGCTGGACAACGCCCATGCCGCGCGTTGTTGTGAGCACGGCAAGGTAGGCACGGCCGGAGCTTCGATCACTCCCTTCGTAGGGTTCGCTCACGATGATGTCGCCTGAGTAGGCGGCCCGCGGCACTAGTCCGGCAGCGCTTAGCTGTTGGAGTTCGCTGGTTAGGGGCGGTATCCGAGCCTGGGCGAGTTCGTGATCACTCCTTAGCCGAAGTCCAAATTCACGAAGTTTTCTGAGTCGTTCCTGGTCAGTCAACGACCTCTCCTTTATTGGCGTGTACCACGGGATTTCGCAAGCGGCGTCGGCAGAGTTAGCCTTCGCTCAAGGGAATATGCCGTGTTTCCATTCCGTATTAAGGAGCTTCGTAAGTGGCTGAGTGGGCAGCCACGGCCGGCTGGACCCGGCACTCGATCGAAGTCAATTTTTTATTGAAATGCCGCGTTACTTGCGGTGCTAGCACTGCCCGCCTGCTTACTACTACCGAGGAAACGACGGGTTCACTCGTGAGCCGAGCATTCCTATTGGGCGGGAGTGATTCTCGTCAGCTCAGTGTAGCGCCCGTCGGTGAACCCCCCGCGAATCGCCAAAGTCGAATCATCAATCCACATTTCGCACTGCTGGACCTTCCCCAGATCGCCAGAGAACAGCGTATCCACCGTGCGGACCCAAATATTCCAAACCGGGTGTTCGACGCCAGTGGGTCGCAGACACAGTTCTCCGTTTTTGATCCACCATTCACCCTTCAATTCACCCATGTCGTGCTGAGATGCGCTGGCGAGCGCGTCGGCGATACCGCCCGCTTTAATTTGCTCCCGGAGATTGAGCGTTCCATTCGAGTGCAAACGAAGGACATATACGCATTCTTCGTCGGAGTACAGCCACGAGCCGGTGGCAAATTCAGTGAATCGACGATCTCTTTGGTCATCACTTTCAACAAGGGTTATAGCGCTTGCTGTGGAAGCAGCGCTGAAGCCGTGATCGCTGCTCAATTGGACGTGGTACTTTCCAGGCTTCTCCGGGGTGAAGGTAATCGTACTACCTTGACCCTCTGCCACCGCGACCCCGTCGCAGGTGATCCGCCAGTAAAGAGGAACGTCCCCGGCTTCATTGTCGGAAGATCCTTTCATTCGGATAGGCTGCCGCACCAGTCCGAATGATGGACATTCCTCAATAGTGACTTGAGCTGGCACGTGCGACGAGTTACATCCAGAGGCCCAAAATGGAATAAGTACCGCGAGTCCTAGTAAGAGACGAGTTGAGAGTCGAAACATCTGAGTCCCTCTGCGTCATCAATACGTCTAGTAAACAAAACTCGAGCCGCCATCAGAAATAGTCCAATTTCGACTATTCCGAAACGGACTCTAACATCGCCCGCTTTCCTTTTCCAGCGGCGGCGATGGACAAGTCTACGTTTACCCGGGAATACCGGATCCTGACGGACCTGTTGCGCCGTGAGAGGGTAAAGGCAGGGCTGACGCAAGACGCGCTCGCAGAGAAACTGGGCGAAACGCAGTCGTTTGTCAGCAAGTGTGAACGAGGCGAAAGACGGCTCGACCTGATCCAGCTTCAACAATTCTGTAGGGCAATCGGCGTGGAATTAGCCGACTTTGTGAAGAAGTATCAGGCGCAAGCCAAGTAGCGCAACTTTTTGCCGCGGTGGGGAGAGTAGTCGCACAGGCGATCTGGGTGGTGCAGTCTTCGAGGATCTAAAGAATCTTCTCGGGGCTCGAAGTTCGGGTGGCTGGATCAGCAGTTGTGTTCGTCCGCACTTTGCTTGCGAGTGACTTACCCGAAGTCGACTCTCCGCGCCGAACAGAACGAACAAGCAGGGAAGCCAACAGCTCTACGAGCAGTTGCCTTGCATGGGGACGAGGTGATTTGAACGGCAGATCGCTTCGATTGGTTTGCATGTTGAGATACTCCAAGAGCCAATAAAAAACCCCGTCAGTTTGACGGGGCTTTAAGAAGCTGCAGTGAACGCGACGGCTATCTATGCCGACTTGCGGCCGTGGCCGTTGTTATAGGCCATTTTCGGGACCGGCTGGCCGATCATCTGGTAATAGCGGCGGTACGCCTGCCGGACGCTGTTAGCGTGCAGCTTGTGGCCGAGCTTCGTCAACTCAGCCTCCGCGGTACGTAAGCTCAGCTTCAGTTCGTCAACCATGTGATGGACGATCGGTGCCAACAGATCCACTTCAGGCGGCTTACGAAGCCAGACTTCTACTTCAGGAGCTTCCGCCTGGTCAATCGGCCGCGGATCATCCAGGGCCTGCTGGATCGTCGGAAGGAGGTTTGGCCGGAATACGCCGCGAACGTTCGTGGACTTGCGCCCCTCGCGTTGCTCGACCACTACAAATACCCGCTCTCCCACAAGGGCAGTGAACGCAGAAGCTGCCTGATGGACGACATCCTCACCCAGCTTCCCGGAAGCCCCATCTGAAAGCAATTGCATGAGATTGGAGAGTGCCTGTTCCACCTGCTCCGGGGTCACCGCGAAGTTCTGCTGTCGAACGAGCTTCTGCAGCTGATCACGCTCGACGCAAGCCGCAGCCCGCTGCGCCCGCGTAGCGTCAATCTGCGCTTTGTTTTCGGCGCAATCCTCTTTGGTACCGCTACCCGCAAGTTCGTAGAGCACATTTAGTTTACTGGTGAGTGTGCTGATGCGACGATTGATCCGGACCAACTCGGCTTGGTATCGCTCGATTTCGGCCGCACCGACCATCTGCGCCGCCGCCACGATCTCAACAATCAGGTTGCGGTCCTGCTTGAGCAGCTCCGTGAGGGCCTTACAAATGGCTGCCACGGCTTCCTTCCGGCGAACCATGCACTTGCGGGGGCAGAGCACGCCGTTCTTGCAGCGCATTCCTCTGCCTTGGGCGCCACTTTGGTACATGCGGAGCGGCTCTCCGTTGGCGTCCTTGCACTCAGAGCAGAAGAAACAGCCGGTCACCAAAGCCCACAGTTCAGCCGCAGTTTTCACGCGACGCGAGCCGCGCTCCCGTCCTTTCTTGGTGGCAAGAACCGCCTGGACTTGGTTAAACAACTCCTCCGAGACGATGGCCAGTTCGTCGCACGGAAGTACCGAGACCTCGGATGCGGCCTGCAATTCCTGTTGGTTGTAGTCGAGCTTGCTATTCCAATTGTTACGCTTCACACCGAACGACCAGAGGCCCATGTACCGCGGGTTGCTGAGCATCCGGCGGTAAGCACTCGGTGATAACCGCTTGAGGGTTGACCGGGGATCGTAGCCGCCTCCATCGCGCACCCAGCGACGAAACCCCTCGGAAAGCGACATGCCCTGGGAAATCCAAAGGAAGTGCTGGCGGATCATCGCCGCCGTGGGCTCATGAATTTGCGGCCGTTTCGGGACCTTCCCCTCCGCATCGGGCGCTGTGCCCTCCACTGGGACAGCTTCGTATCCCAGGGTGAGGGCACCGACAGTGAGCTTGCTCATGAACTTAAAGCGAAGTCCGGAGCGAACATGGTCCGCGATCGCTTCGAGTAGGAATTCATCGCATAGGCCCTGCATCGACGATAGCGCCTTCCACGACTTCTTAATGTTCGTGTCGATGCCATCGGCGATCGCAATTGCCCGCTTCCCCAGGCCCACAACCTCTTCTTCCAGAAACTTTGCGCTGCGATACGCTTTGCGGAAGATGCGAGACAATTTCAGGACGAGCAGTACGTTCACGTTGCGGAGTTCTAGAAGAGCAAGCATCCGGTTGAAACCGTTTCGGTGTTCCTTGCGCCCGGATTGGGCTTCGTCAACGCAGATGTACTCAGGCGGCACGTAGATTCCGTTCCGAGCAGCATACGTCACGGTCTCGCTGACCTGCGATGCCGTCGACTGCTGCATCTTGCTCGAATATCGAGAAAGGATGCAGCCAATCGTGAGCCCCAACGACAGCGCCCAGGCCAAGCGGTCTGCGAGGGGGGCCAGAGGATGAAACTTAGAGAGGTCGATACCGGCCTGCTTAGCAAACTCGGCCCAGATTTCAGCCGCCATCTTCATGACTGCGGGGCTGGCGGCCCCTTCCTCGGGAATGGGTGCGGACATCTTCAGACTCCATATGGACGGCTGTTTTGTAAGAGCGCTTCCAGATGTTTCTGGAAAGGTAAGACGCATTCAGTTGCAGCCGACTGAAGCTATCTCGGATATATGCGTTCACACCGCAGTCGCATGGTGCGATATCGTTAGCCTGCCAATCGGGGTGTCACATCACCCCGGCGGGCGTCGGCTTTTGAGAACATGCACTTGCATGCGGCCAAGCTGTGACCAATGCCACAGCGGTGATGGTCTGGCGACCACTCAATCTAGGTCGGGCTAAGAAGGGAAATGTGGGCGAATTGGATTCGCTGCATTTGATTGAGCTGCGGCGGTCGGAGCGGACGAACGACGAAGAGTAAACGCGGCGTGGCCGCGAAGGCCAACGAATCGCTAACTCGCCCCAAGTGAATATGACCGATTCCTGCTGACAATTAAGCGGCGGCAACCAACCTTACGACTCTGCTTCCGAGTCCTCGGTTGGAAAGATATGGACCCGCTCTCTTGGGAGGTTCAGACGTTGCCCGCCGGGGCCCGCTGGCAGGATGAGATCGGCGAGCGACATCGGGAAAGCTTCGTAGCTGGTTAGCCGAGACTTCTGCTGTCGCGTGTAGTTGCGAGCACGGCGAGGTCCGAAATTGAGACTGTCTACGACGCGACCGAATCGTGCCTGTCGGCACAATTCCTCAAGGAATTTCCAAGGTGCGGCATGCGTGTGCCAGTCGACACTGACCTCTTCGCCGTTCCAGTACGCCCGAGGTGGACTGAGCAGCAAGACTAGGTCACCGCGAGCGACTGCATCTTGAAAAGTTGGTTTTGGTGCGTCAGGGGCGAGTACGAGAAGCCGTTTCGCCTCGCGTTCGCCAACTAGGCCAAGCTCCCGGGCCACTTCGATCGCGGCCCTTTCGGGCGATACGTTTCGAGCTCGCATCCAAAGGCCGGTGGTCTTGCATTCGCTGGCTGCAAAAGCGGATACAAAGCCTTCGGGAAACTTTGCGCGATCCACAGGAGTAAAAACCGAGTTCCACAACCGCCAGGCGACTTGGGGTGAGGAAGTCAGCCAGAAGAGACGGTAGATCGGCTGCATTGCGGATTTTTCAGACATCGGGCTTCGTGCAAGTTTGTGCGATTCATTCAGTTTCTAATTACTGCATCGACAGGCGATATCTTAGCACGCCATGTACATTCCCGTATGTCTGGATGCCGGTCTGGGCAGGCCTGAAGATCACTCGGTTGCGGCGGATGCCAAGAGTTCCCGGACCCGTCGCTGGAGGTCTCGCCACTCTGTAGACGAGACTATCTTCAGCCACTTTGGAGGGAGCGACTCGTCGTGCTCACCGTGCAAGTGATAGCGAACCTCGACTCGTTCTAACAAACGAGCGACCTCGCCAAGCAGCGTCGCCGGATCGATCGGTAACTTCGCCGCACGACCCCCAACGCCCTCGCGGCGATTGCCTGGAAATCGCTTTTTGATTTCCGCATAGAACTCCGGAGCGGTCCAGCCGTTCCTGGCGGCCTTCCTTTGAAGGGATGACCTCACCTTCCGTTCACGTGCAGAACCCCAAGGGATTGTGAGCAAATATGGCACGTAGCCCCAATGGAAAGACGACCCATCGGGCCGCCGAAGCGCACAAAGCTCCTCCAACTCATCAAGCGTGTACTGCGCGGCGAACGCCCGTGCCTTGCGTATTGTGCTGACATTTAGCTTGTACTTCTGGGATACTTCCGCGGTAGACGCACCTTCCTGCGCGAGCTTTCGGCCAAGTGAATGGTAGTCCCGTAACTTGCCTACCATTCGCTCGGATTTTGCGTATCGAGCGTCGCGGATCGCCGCTCTTCCGTGGGCCTTCATCTGCAAACTCCATTCGGGAAAGTTTCGGCCGTTCTGCAGACTCACATTTAGAGGCCGACAAGTTCGAGGCTCCCGATGGGTTCCCAGTATCGGGCAGATCCTCCCCGTGGCAAATCCGTGGCAACCTTGGCACTTTAAGGCCAATTCGACTACAATGTGGATGCAACGTCGAAAGGACGGAAAGTCCTGGGAAACGACGTCGAAAGACGCTAATCCAGAGGTTTGTGGCGTGTTTGCCAGAGTGGCGGAATGGCAGACGCGCTGGATTCAAAATCCTGTGGCCGAAAGGGCGTGTGGGTTCGACTCCCACCTCTGGTACTGACTGTCCAAAACGCAAAAAACCGTTTCCGACCGTGCTTTTTGGCCCTTTCGCCACTTCGCGAAAGGCCACGTGCCCGAGTGAGCGGAAGGACACCGAAGGACACGTAAAGACGCCCCTCAGGGTAACACCAGGGGTAACAAATCAGGCCCGTTTTTTGGCCCTCTTCTCCAATTCGGGCCGCAGTGCTTCGTGGGTATCCAGCCACCGTTGATAGGTTCTGGATGAGCAGTTCCTACTACCGTGGTGAGAGGGGCTCCGGGCGGCGTTGGTCCTCAAGCCAGCGAACGACCTGCTTATTTAGAGGCCCTTGAGGAATTGATTGGAGGTTGTCGCCCCACGATCCATGAGGCGATTCGGCATCGTCGGTCACTGCTTGCTCCTTCGATGAACAAGCTAGTTTGCCCGACGATTAAGCACCATTTATCATGTCGTGCGTTCAGTTTCTCTACGGCGCAATCAACCGATGGCGTTTTCGACATCCCATTGAATTAAACACCCGGCCAGCCCGGCAACGGGAGCATGACCTTCAGACGGTGTCTGCATACCTTCTCCGTTGGGACGGAAAGACACTTAACGGGCTGCCGTTGCCTTGGCAGGTGACACTTTCCGGTTTTAAGGCAAGCAACTTCCAACACTTCTACTTGGACGACGCCGAAGCAACTGACTTCGTCCAAATTGTCGCCAGCCATAAGACGTTAGCTGAAACGGCAGCTCGCACTTCACTGGCGGCATTGGCTGACGAGCAACTGCTAACGGTCCTCGCTGAAGTACTGCCGAAACGCAAGAAAACAAAGGCACATCCGAAGAAGAGTAGAGCTAAGAAATGAGTCGCTATGGTGGAACATGGCTGAGCAGCACTCGATGTGGTAGTGTCTTAATAATCTGTTGCTGGAGGGGCTGAGGAGTGCCTAATCGCGAATTCAAATGGTGATTAGGCGGGAGATTAAGCGGATGGCTACATACATACTGCGATTAATCGGTTTCCTGTTCGTTTACTTTCTAGCGTCAGCTGTAGACCACTGCGCGTTCGCCAATGACTCAGATGGCCCACCTAACGCGTTTTCCCTAAGTGCTGAGCAGTCTTTCGTGCTTGAAGCCTACCAGCATAGTCTTGACAGCCTGCGTACTGGGCAGTGCTCGGTCGTAGAAAAGAACGAGATCGTAAGAGAGCGGCGAAACATCTTTTACGCGTTTGATTTTGACCGCGATCTTGTTCGCTGCGACACGGCGATAGCCGGCAGGAAAACATACAAGCTCATTCTCGCGGGCGAAGAAATGATGGTACACGTCGCCGGCGACCATGCGGTAAACAAGTACGCTCGAACTGTGCGGATACCGCTCCAACAGGCAGCGCCCATAGACGTACGGACGTTGGGCAAGGCCGGAATGGGGGACTTCAATGCGCGCACGACACTAGGTGCCATTACGAAGTACCTTAGTGCCATGAAGCCACTTTCCGTGACGCGCGTTGGCGATGTGTGGACGATTACGCTTATGCACAACGAGGTGGAACGGCAAAATATGGGACCGCAGGTTTACATGCGCACCTGGAATGTGGTGACGGTTGATCCCGAGATGAACTACCTGCCGCGTGAAAGTAAGTGGTATCAACTAGGGGGGCTCGCGCCTCTTGGCGACGATGTGACATTCACCCCCGAGATGTTCCGCCAGTCTGCTTCGTTTAACTGGAAGAAAGTTCAGGCCACGTACGTACCGTCAAGTGTCAGCTTTCTCGGTCAGCCGAAGTCCGGATGGAAAGTTGAATTGGCATTCGACTGGAAAACTGTGAACGAAGGAATTGATGACAACCTGTTCACAGTTGAGTCTTTTGAGCTACCTCCTGGAACCCGAATTATCAACGAGGTGTCAGGGCGGCCGTTCGTGGAAAAGATTACGCCGGGCATTAGGGGCAAAGAAGAGCCTCCCAAAGACCAACCGAATTAGGCTGTAAGGAAACGAAATCGCCATAGCCGTGAGCTGCCGGGCTCACCGTCTAGGCAGCCGGGCTAAACAGCGTGTCGATTTCTTCGCGGGTCTGCTCGTTAACTTGGCTGCGGGACCGGGCGAGCAGCTGATGAATGCGGCAAGTCTGGTCAATCTCTAGGCGGTAGAGCACCACTTCGAGCTTGTTGAAGACCATCGGGATAAAGGGCTATTTGTTGCGATGACGTGCTTGTAGACGTCGTCCTCGACTTCCGACTCTGCGAGGTAGGTCCGCATGCTACTCTCGATGCTGGCGAGAGCCTTGTCGTGGTCGGTGAAGGTGTAGACTTGGTCGACGTTGTAGTTGTAGACGAGCATCCAGAGCGAGATGACAGCAGAAGTGGCTATCACCCAGCTACGAAACGGTGCCCATGTCCGGCATTGGGATAACAGAACCGGCACGGACTCCGCCCACTATCTTGAGTGACCATCACGAATCCAGTCGCTGAGTCTTGCCCGTGCGTAGTTTGTGAGCAAAGCAACATTGCCATCAGGGCCCGACTTCAATTCGATCAAGCCAATCCCAAGCATTCTGTTGAGAATGTGCGGAGGAAGTTTGTCAGCGTCGGTCCAACCTCGCGCTTTCGCCATGTCACGAACGTAGGGGAGCATATCCTCTAGGGTGGGACTACCCGCCAACACGGATTCCAACATACCCGCCTGTTGATGCTGCGATTCCCTCATTGCCTCTATCAATTCATCAACCTTGTCCTCCAGGGTCCGCTTGGGTGTTGGCTGCTCATCGGGTTTGCGTTCGGGAATCGACTTCAATCGTTCCTCCAGCTTAGGCCACCACGTCTCAAACGCCTCGTCCAGTCGATGAGGCTTTAACGCTCGCTCTCCAAGCACACCGTTCAAGGTGAGGACAAGTTCCTTGACCTCGGCCTTGCTTCGAGTTGTATCCGCCATGATGTAGCGGGTGTGCTGGAACTGGCCAAGCGGTGGGGCAATTTCGCTTGGCTCAAGGTCCAGTACGAAAGTGCACACGTAGGAGACCGTTGACAACTTACTTAACGCCCCCGCCTCGAACAAAATCCACGGCTGCTCCAGGTTTTCTTCAGTGAGGCAGACAATTCCGACATTCGATTTCTCCAAATTGTCGGCAATGATTGACAGACCTCTAGCACCCTTGGGGATGTTCTGGGTGCTAATGAACGGTTCCACCGGCTGCAACACATTCGGAAGCCACCATTCAAGGGCTGTTGCGATGTAACGGCTACGGCTTAGCGACCAGCTGAAAAAGATTTTCATCGCATGATCTTAGTCCACAGCCAAATTAAAAGCGAAAGGGGCGAACCTTCCGTTCTTACTCAGAGGGTTTCATGGCTTTTAAAGATCAGACAGAGCTTCGCTAAGCCGCCTTCTTCGTTCCAAGCACAACTTCAACTCCTCCTCCAGGACGTAAGTACTCGGAACCCCACAACCTCCTTTGCGGTGCCCAACACCGGTTAACCTATCTTTGCCGCGAACTATTTACCCAATACGTTAGAGCCGACGACGAATAAGTCCTCCACGAATCAAGTCAACAGAAGGAGCAACGATGGACGAAAAAAGGCAGAACCTCTTGACGCTTTTAGCTAGTTGGGTCGGCGTATTCATCGCCATCGCCGCTGTTGTCGATACCGGCTACCAGACCCGCCAATCGTTGGCTCTCACTCGGCAGCAGATGGCCCAAGAAGACCAGGACCGCGAAGCTGCCCTGAGGCCGGACCTGGACCTAGACAGCGTAGCGACGGAGCTGCCACTAAAGCTTGTCGAATCGTTCTTCGTACTTGAGCCCGAAGATCCCGAGGTTTTCGCCCTGAAGAACGTGGGAAAGGGGGCTGCAATGAAAGTCACTGCCAATTGGTACGTGACCCAAATAGAACGGCACTCGACGCCGCTCAAGCCACCACCTGCCCGGCCATTCCCACCAAGCCCGCCGTCGCCGCCTTTCCTGAATAACCCCCTGTTTGATAACCACACGCCGAAGACACGGACAGCACTATCTGGAGACCGAGTGGTTTTCTTCGGAATCCCATCGGGAGTAGTCGAGCGACTCGAACCTGAGTCCACGGCAATCGGCTTTATCGTCGTCCGGTGCGTGGACGCAGATGGCGGGAACTACGACTGCTACTTCTCGTTCCGTCTGGAAACTAGCCGCGTGAACGACTCAGTCGAGGCGAAGATCGAAATTGAGAAGACCAGGAATGTGCCAGACTTCGGCGCAACAGGGATTCTCTAATTAGTTGAAGAGAGCTTGGACGAGTGGCACTTTTGGCGTAAGTGCCTGCCTGACCGAGCCGTCAGCGTGATGGGCAACGACAACCCGCAACCAGGCTTGAGTCTGTCCGGGCTCACCTAGCACCAGCTTGCCCCGCAACTTCTCGAATGCTTCCAGCGGACCAGGAGCTTCGACCGTCCGGAGTTCTGAAACTGGCGGGTATGGTTCGTCCCGCTCGGCGGCGATGTCGTAGTGGTACAAAGGCATGGGCAGCATTCTACTCCCGGCAGTTGACCGACCGACTCCACGGCGCAGTAGTTCGCGTAGTAGGTGACCCAGATCGGTGAACCGTTCACTGCGTAGTAGACGACGCTGGCGCAGATGTCGCTGCGACAGGTTGCTTCTGCGAGGCAATAGTCCATACCAAATACAAGCCAATGCAAAACGGCAGCCGCTCTGCCCACTTCGCAGTCGCCGATTTTAGAGGTCATTGCTTTGTGACACCCCGATGTCTATAGTCTCAACTATGAAGCGTTGGAGGTGCGTTGGGACTCCGACAGCTCCACAGATGGCGAGGCAGATTCCGTCGCCGGACTTCCAACAGCTGGCCACGTTGTCTAACTCGTGGTAGAGCGGACGCAATAGCTCGAAGACTTGGTCACTCATTACGACACGTGCTTGTACGTCTTGCGGGTGATAATCAGGCGAATGACCCGAGGGGAGACCTCGAGTGCCAGCTGAGCAGTAGCAAGGCCGGAGCGACGAATCGCCAATACCTCATTGTGAGCCAGCATCCGGATTCATGCTCGGCCAAATGGTCACGCCGCGAGACGTATTTTAGGTTCTTCACGGAGCAATCGCGGCGATTGCCGTTCTTGTGATGGATGTGGTAGCCAGTTGGACGAGGGCCGAGCCACGCTTCAGCAATCAGTCGGTGCAATACCACGTTGGTGAAGGTCTTGCTCGTTCTTGCGACTCGAACGCGGCGATAGTGAAGTGTTCGATGGAAGCCACCCTTCAAGGGCCTGAGGCTCGGTGCCCTCTCACCACCGAGGCGATAGACCTGACCATCGCGACTCGCGTAGTAGTTCCGATAGCTGGGAATCTGCTTGAGTGTGCCGATTCCCCAGAGCTTCACGGTCGGTCGCATGGCGAATTACTCCGTGTCGTTGAATCACTCGGAGTAACTTTGTGTGAGCGGTGGTAATCTCCGCTTACTCTTTGGTGCCTTCCTCCAGACGGTAAGGTGGGGCAGTTAATATATGCTGCCGGGCGAGAGCGACGAGAGCGTCGTCGATGACCCGATGCACGTGAGGGTCGCCCTAGTGGTTCCTGTAGCCGCGTTCGATAGCTATTTGCTTCAGCCAATCAAGCCACTCGGAGCGGCAGCGAATTCTAAGCGGGAGTCGGCTTCCGTGGCATGTTATTCTAAATGGCGAAACGAGAGGAGCGAATTCGCTACGTTTGCTTCGGCGGCGCGGTGGTAATCTCCACAATACATACGCAGTGATCCCGACGTGTTAGCCACGGTGCAAAGGAGACGAACCGTGGAAGAAGAGATTGCCGTCAGAATCGAGTCCGCTGTCGCCGAGTGCCTTACGATCTGCGATGCCTCAGCGACTCTCTACACCTGCCTTGCCGTCTTCATTCGGAAGCTGCAGGCCGACTCGACGTGGATTGACAAGCAGATTATCGAGGTACAAGTGCGGGCGATGCGGGTCCGGCTTTATCGGGAGCGAACCGGGCAATCAGCTAGGGTGACTTCATTAGCTCATCCAGCCGTTTCTGAAGGTCCGGGGCTGCCTCACGTAGCGTGGCGACTTCCCGCTCGCTAACCGTGGCCTTTAGGCCCCACTCGAACTGATTCAGGTGTTGGCGATAAAGGTTGATTTTTGCTCGCAGTGTAATCGCATTAAAGCGACTTTCGGAGAGAAGCTGCCTTTCTCGTTTAAGCTCGGCGAGCGTCTGAGCGAGATCATCAACATACTCTTTTTCGTTATCGCCGCTGGAAGTTTCCCGAAACGTTTTGATGATCGCATCCAATCCATCGACGAAAGCGTCCAGATCTCGCTGAAAGAGGCCCTCAATCACATCAATATCGGCCCCTGAATGGAGCGATTGAAAGTAGAGGTTTTCGAGCGACATTTGGGTGTTGCGAACAGATAGTTCCAGCCCGCCGAGCATCTGCTTGACATTGTGCTGACGCAATTCACCAAGTTGACCAGCGAGGAACAGCTTTACCTGCATCAAGAATGAACTGGCGACCAGACCACCGGTACTTTTAAGTTGCTGTCGTTGCACACGAAGCTCTTCAGTTGTCCGATTCAACTCCTCTTGCTGCTTTGCAAGCATGTCTTGCTCTGCAACGAGCATTAACCGAGCCTCTTCGAGATCTACTTTCTGTTGATCAAGCAACTTCTCCTGTGCAGCGAGCTTTTGAGTAGCTTCGGCCAGTGTGTCCTCCTGTCGAGCGAGCAATGCGGAAGCTTGTTTCAACAAACTCTGACTGTCGACGACCACTTGATTGACAGTCGCCGTTGATACCGTAAGTGATTTGATTTTGGCAGCCTCCTTCTCGCTTTCCAGATAATTCACACGGGCAAGAGCCAGAGTGAGGACACAGATCGCCACGAGGACGACGCATCCCCAACCCGTGATGACCCCCCTGAAACCTCTGATTGACCCAGGCATTTCGTCCACGCGGGCACAGCGAAACCAACT
>Ga0164290_1001082_pt1 | contig 54739 bp, 57 predicted proteins | sample Micstemetagenome_FD_108782 | JGI IMG/M metagenome (GOLD analysis project Ga0164290, IMG submission 108782) | Contaminated culture microbial community from soil near Moab, Utah, USA - Microcoleus steenstrupii SON62 (Illumina Assembly) | ecosystem: Environmental > Terrestrial > Soil > Soil crust...
CTTGGCGCCCTTCTGGATCGCCTCCTCGATCGCCTCGACGACGATCTCCTTGTCGATGTTCTTCTCGCGCGCGACCGCATCGGCGATCTGCAGCAGTTCGAGTCGGTTCGCGGAAACGCCGGCGACAGCCATGCTCTCAGTCCTCGGTATCAGGTTCGTTGTTGTCATTACGGGCGGCGCGCTTCTCGGCGCCCGCCTTCATCAGTTCGTCGGTCAGCACCAGTTTGGCGTCGACCAGCCAGTCGAAGGGGATCAGGGCGGTGTCCTCTTCTCCGTCCAGGTCCATGGCGATGTTCTCGCCCTCGGTCCCGGCGATGGTTCCCTTGAAGCGTTTCCGCCCCTCGATCATCCGGTCCGTCTCCAGCCGCGCCTCATAGCCCTCGAACAGGTCGAAGTCGCTCTGACGGGTCAGCGGGCGATCGATGCCGGGCGACGACACCTCGAGCAGATATTCGCCGGAGATCGGATCGGCGGCGTCCAGCACCTCGGAAACGGCGCGGCTCAGCCGGGCGCATTCCTCGACGGCGATGTCGTGGTCCGAGGGGCGTTCGGCCATGATCTGCAGCCGTCGGCGCAATGTGCCGCCCATCAGCCGCACGCGCACGATGTCGAGGCCCAGGCTCTCGGCCACGGGTTCGATCAGCTCCAGCAGAGCGCGGTCTTCGACGGTCTTGGCCTTCAAGGCTGGGTCCCGGACAAAACAAAAGCGGCTGGCCTCCAGGGCCGCCGCTTCAAACGGCGCCGTTGGACGCCGGTCTAACGATGTGAGGGGGCATATAGACCCGCCAAACCGGTTTGTCAGCCCCCGTCGTCGCGGGAAGCGACCGGCATTGCCAAGCCCGCCCCGTCTCGCCAGAACAGATCGCGATGAAAGTCTACTGGATCGGCCTCGACACGCCCGGCCGCCTCGGGGTGTCGCGCAGGCCCGACGGCGGCGAAGCCCTCGACGCCCAGATCGCGAAACTGCAGCACGGCATGGTCGACCATGTCGTCAGCCTGCTGCAGCCCGACGAGGCGGCCAGCCTCGGCCTCGCCGACCAGGCCGCCGTCTGCGAGCGGCACGGCGTCGGCTTCTACAACTTCCCGATCATCGACCACGGCGTGCCGGAAAACGTGGAACACTACCGCCGCGTCGCCCACGCCATGGACCGACGGCTGAGGGCGGGTCAGGCGCTGGTCGTGCACTGCCGCGCCGGCCTCGGCCGCGCCCCGTCGCTGGCCATCAGCGCCCTGGTCGTCGGCGGGATGAATGTCGACGAGGCCGTCCTGCGCGTCGGCAGGGCCCGCGGCCGCCCCGTGCCCGAGACGGACGAACAGTACGAATTCCTCAAGGCCTTCGCGGCGGGCGAGATTTGAGCCTGCCGTTCCGCCTCGCGGCCGTCGCCGGCTTCGCCTTGCTGATGGCGCTCTGCGCCCAGGTCGCCTTGCCCATGGTCCCGGTGCCGATGACCCTGCAGACCTTCGCGGTCCTGCTGGCCGGGGCGTTGCTCGGCGGCGGGTGGGGCGCGGCCTCGGTGCTGTTGTATCTGGCCCTGGCCGCCATGGGCCTGCCGGTCCTGGCCGAGGGCGGATCGGGCCTCGGCCGGTTCACCGGTCCCACCGCCGGCTATCTGTTCGCCTTCCCTCTCGCCGCGTGGGCGGCCGGCGCGCTGAGCCGCCGCCCCGCCTTCCGCGAGCCGGCGACGGAAACGGCGCTGATGGTCGGCGCCCACCTGCTGATCCTCGCCCTGGGCGCGGCCTGGCTGGCGACCCGTCTCGGCGCCGGCGCCGCCCTGGCGACCGGCTTCACGCCCTTCCTGATCGGCGCCGTGGTCAAGTCCGTGGCGGTGGTCGTCTGCGCGACGGCGCTGCGTCGCCTGGCGCCGTTCAGGCCCTGACGAACTCCAGAAAGATCGGCGCGGTGTCGCCCAGCTTCTTCTCTTCGTAGCGGGTCACCACATGGTCCTCCGGCGCGTCGCGCCAGTCGTCGGCCCGGTCCGCCGTCCATTCCAGACCGGGCGTGCGCTCGAACCGTTCCAGCGCCCAGTCGGCGTAGTCCTTCCAGTCGGTGACGAAGCGCAGCCGCCCGCCCGGCTTCAGCAACCGGGCGATCCCGATCGCCGTCTCGTCCTGCACCAGCCGCCGCTTGTTGTGCCGCGCCTTGTGCCACGGGTCGGGGAACAGGATCATCACCCGGTCGAGAGAGGCCTCGGGCAGGGCCGTCATCACGTCGCGGGCGTCGTCGGCGTGAATCCGCACATTCGTCAGCCCGCCTTCCTCGATATGGCGCAGGGCCGAGCCGACCCCGTTCAGGAACGGCTCGCAGCCGATCATCAGCGCGTCCGGATGGCGCGCCGCCTGGGCCGCCAGATGCTCGCCGCCCCCGAAGCCGATCTCCAGCCAGACCGCCTTCGCTTCGGGCATCAGGGCGGCCGGATCGATCGGACCTGCCTTCGGATCGGGCAGGGCGATGGTCGGAAGGAGGGTGTCGAACAGGGCCGCCTGCCGCGGCTTCAAGGCGCGCGACTTGATGCGGCCGAACGAGCGGAGCGGGCGGCGGGCGGGGTCGTCGGGGGAGGACATGGCGGGCGCTATAGCCGTGATGAAGGCAGCAGGCAGCAGGAATCAGGCAGCGGGGCGGGAAACCGGGTCACGCGACCACGGAGAGCGTGGGGCGACCTGCTGCCTGATTCCTGCTGCCCGCTGCCTGCCTCAGACCAGCGCCTTCAGTCGCTCCACCAGATCCGTCTTCTCCCAGCTGAAACCCCCGTCCGTGTCAGGCTCGCGGCCGAAATGGCCGTAGGCGGCGGTGCGGGCGTAGATCGGCTTGTTGAGGCCGAGATGCTCCCGGATGGCCCGCGGCGTGGCGCCGCCGATGAAGTTGGGCAGCGTCTTCTCCAGCAGGGTCTCGTCAATCCGGCCGGTGCCGTGCAGGTCGACGTGGATCGACTGCGGCTCGGCCACGCCGATGGCGTAGCTGATCTGGATGGTGCAGCGGTCGGCCAGTCCCGCCGCGACGACGTTCTTGGCCAGGTAGCGGCAGGCGTAGGCGGCCGAGCGGTCGACCTTGGTCGGGTCCTTGCCCGAGAAGGCGCCGCCGCCGTGCGGGGCCGCGCCGCCATAGGTGTCGACGATGATCTTGCGCCCGGTCAGGCCGGCGTCGCCGTCCGGCCCGCCGATCTCGAACACCCCGGTGGGATTGATGTGCCAGACTGTCTCGTCGGTGACGAAGCTCTCCGGCAGCACCGAGAGCACCACGGGCCTCACCACCTCGGCCACCTCCGCCTGGGTCAGGCCCTTCGCATGCTGGGTCGAGACCACGATCGAGGTGGCGGCCACCGGGCGGCCGTTCTCGTAGCGCAGGGTGACCTGGCTCTTGGCGTCGGGCTCCAGCCGCGTCTCGCCGTTGTGGCGCAGCGCGGCCAGCTCCCGGAGGATCTTGTGACTGTAGGCGAGCGTCGCCGGCATCAGCTCGGGCGTCTCGTTCGAAGCGTAGCCGAACATGATGCCCTGGTCGCCCGCGCCCTCATCCTTGTTGCCTGAAGCGTCCACCCCCACGGCGATATCGACCGACTGGGCGTGGAGGTGGCATTCGTAGGAGGCGGTCTCCCAGTGGAACCCCTCCTGCTCATAGCCGATGTCGCGCACCGCGGCCCGGACCAGAGGCTCGAGGCTGTCGATGATGCCCTGGGTGAAGGCCTCGTTCTCTTCCTTGGTGTTCCCCGGTTTCGTCGCCCGGACCTCGCCCGCGAGGATGATGCGCTGGGTGGTGACCAGGGTCTCGCAGGCCACCCGGGCCTCGGGGTCCTGCTCGAGGAAGGCGTCGACGACGGTGTCGGAGATGCGGTCGGCGACTTTGTCGGGATGTCCTTCCGAAACGCTCTCGGAGGTGAACAGGAAGGACGGACGGGCCAAGGCGGACTCCTGCAGGCGGATCGGCCGCCACACATATAAAGACATGTTTATATGTTCAAGGGCGTCCGAGTCGACGCCAGACGGCCGCACCGCTGGTCGGGGCTTCCCCGGCAAGCCAGCGCTCGCCCGCGCCCGCGAGCAGGGTGAGGGCGGAAAGTATGCCCAGGCCGATGCGCGCCGAGATGACGGCGTAGGGGCCGACGTCCGGGACCACGATCGCCGCTATATAGACCACCATCGTCAGCCCCATGATCGCGGCCATGAACAGGGGCCACCATCGCTCACAGGTCACCGCCATCCATATAAAGAAGCCTGTCAGCAGCAGGTCGACGACGGCGTCCCCGGCGTAGAAGTCCCCGACCCTCAGCGTGTGGGTGTAGAACGACACGGCGAAGGCGATGACGGTCACGCCGGCGGCGAGGCGCTCTGGATGGCCGCCCTTCAGCCAGGCCGCCACGACGGCGGCCAGGGTGAGCAGATAATAGGCGGCCAGAAAGGACGTGATCGGCGTTCTCCAATGATGTCAGCGCCGCCCCCGGGCTATCGGGCGCCGGCGGCCTGCGATCTCTGGGCGGCCTGGCCGATCTCTTGCGCCTGGCCGGCGTAGCCGACGATCAGGTCGACGACGGCCTTCAGCAGCACCGCCGTCAGGACCAGGATCACGCACAGGATCAGGAGGCGGAGACCCCGGCTTCGAGGCGGCGGCCGGTAGCCGAGGCGCCGTTCAGTCCGCTGTGCACGCCGCTCTGGGCCCCCACCTGGGCCATCACCCAGCCCGCGCTCAGGACCTGCCGCAGCAGCTCCCGGGGAGTCGATTGCGCCGCGTCGTCCGCCAGTCCGCGCAACAGGTGACTGCGCACCGGATCGCTGGCTCCCATCGGGCTGAACGCGTCCAGCGCGGCTTCCAGATCCTCCCACGTCCAGTGGGGAAGCGGCGTACTGTCCGATGCCATGGTCTGACTCCCTGTCGAGGGAGGCATCAGCCGGCGAATCCCCGCCGCCGCCAATGGGGTCTTTCGGCCCTGGTACGTTTCGTTCCAGAAGGGCCAGCGCCGCCTTGCGCCGGTTGACCCCCATCCGGCGGCAGGCCTCGTGCACATGTTTCTTGACGGTGGCCTCGGACAGCCCCAGCCGGACGGCGATTTCCTTGTCGGTCAGGAAGGCGGTGAGCCTAAGACACTCTTCCTGGCGGGCGCTGAGGCGCTGCGACATTCTACGCTCCGGTACAGGCCAGATAGCTACGGCCTGCGAACGGAGTCGTCCAGTGTCGTTGCGTCAGGATCAGGGTCTGTCAGGCTCGCCGTGGCCGAGTCGCCCGGGTGGATGGTCTGGAAAAAATGGTGCCGCTTAGGTGACTCGAACACCTGACCCCCGCATTACGAATGCGATGCTCTACCAGCTGAGCTAAAGCGGCCTTGGCGCGGCGAAGAGAGCCGCCCGCGCGAGAGGCGCTCTTTATACGCGGGGCGCGGGCTTGCCAAGCGCCTCCAGCAGCGCCGCCTCGTCGGGGCGGGCGGCGACGCGGACTTCGAGGCCGGGCGCGTCGGCCAGGGCCGCTGCGGCGGCGTCCGAGATGACCACGGCGGCCTGTCCGGCGAAGGGGGCCAGGGCGGCCAGCGCCCGTGCGGCCCGGGGCGAGTGGACCAGGACGGCGTCGAAGGCGGAGGGCGCCTCGACCCCGGTCTCGACCGCCCGATAGACGGGCAGACGCCGCACCTCGACGCATCCAGCCAGCAGGGCCGGCAGGTCGCCGGCCGGCTCCCGCGCGCCGGGGGCCAGCACCGGCCCCGCACTCTCCGCCGCCAGCAGCCGCGCCAGATCCTCCAGCGCCCCCGCCGCCGAGCGCACCGCGACGAAGCCGGCGGCCGAGGCGGCCTCCGCCGTCGCGTCGCCCACGGTGAACACCGGCAGGGCGCGTTCGCCGCACAGGGCCGCGAAGGCCTCGACGCCATTGCGGCTGGTGAAGGCCAGGGCCGTGATCCCGGTCAGGTCGAGCGCGGCCTGCATCATCGGCTCGATCGCCAGCAGCGGCGCGACGACCGGCTCGAAGCCGAGGGCGGTCAGACGGTCGGCCGTACGCTTGGCGCCCGGCTCGGCGCGGGTGATCCAGACGCGGCGGATCGGCCTCAGGGGTCGACCCTCTGGTCGCCGGCCGCCTCATTCACCTCGGCGCCCAGTCTCAGCCCGAGGGCGCGCGCCTGGTCCATGGCGTCGGCGGCGTCGGCGTCGCCGATCTCGCCCGCCCGGCGCCAGCGGGCCGAGCCGTCGGGGGCCAGCCTTTCGGTGGTCAGACGAAGGCGTCCGGCGGCGATCTCGGCATGGGCCCCGATGGCGGTGCGGCACGAGCCTTCCAGCGCGGTCATCGCCCCGCGCTCGGCGGCCACGGCCAGGGCTGTCGCCGGATCGTTCAGGGCCGCGACCCAGGCCGCGTTCCGGTCGTCCGCCCGCGTCTGCAGCGCCAGCGCCCCCTGACCCGGCGCCGGCAGGAAGTCGGTCAGCGACAGTCGCTCGCGGATCACCCCCTCGAAGCCGAGCCGGTTGAGGCCGGACACGGCCAGCAGGATGGCGTCGAACTCGCCTTCGGCCAGTTTGCGCAGCCGGGTGTCGACATTGCCGCGTAGCATCTCGATCTGCAGGTCGGGCCGCAGCGCCAGGGCCTGGGCCTGGCGCCGCAGCGAGGCGGTGCCCAGCCGGGCGCCGACGGGCAGTTCTCCGAAGCTGGCGAAGGCCTCGCTGACGAAGGCGTCCCTGGGGTCCTCGCGCGGCGGCGTGGCGGCGATGCACAGCCCCTCGGGCTGCTCCGCCGGCACATCCTTCATGGAATGCACGGCCACATCGACGCGGCCGGCCAGCAGGGCTTCCTCGATCTCTTTCGTGAACAGGGCCTTGCCGCCGATCTCCATCAGCCGACGGTCCTGCACCCGGTCGCCGGTGGTGACGATCTCGACGAGGGGCACGGCCTCGGCGATGTCGGCGTCCGCGACGCCCAGGGCCCGGCCGATGGCGCGCTGCATCATGCCCGACTGGGTCAGGGCCAGTTTCGAGCGGCGCGTGCCGATGCGGACGAGAGGAGCCATGAGAACCGTTGCGCCGGGGGGACGGGGTCGTTACCTCGACCCGATGAACCTGGGCGCGGACTATAGCAGCGGAGGGGGCCGGGCAACCGGACCTCTCACCGTGCTCGGTCTCGAGACCAGCTGCGACGAGACGGCGGCCTCGGTGGTGCGGCTGACACCGGACGGGACGGCCACGGTGCTGTCGTCGGTGGTGCACAGCCAGATCGACGACCACGCGGCCTACGGCGGCGTCGTGCCCGAGATCGCCGCCCGCAGCCATGTCGAGATGATCGCCGGCGTCACGGCGCGGGCCATGGCGGAGGCCGGGCTGGGCTATGACGGCCTGGACGGCGTCGCGGCCACGGCGGGGCCGGGTCTGGTCGGCGGGGTCATGGTCGGCCTGAGCTTCGGCAAGGCGGTGGCCCTGGCGCGGGACCTGCCGCTGATTGCGGTCAACCATCTGGAGGGCCACGCGGTCTCGGCGCGGCTGGGCCAGCCGGTCGACTATCCCTTTCTGCTGCTGCTGGTCTCGGGCGGTCACTGCCAGCTGCTGGAGGTGCGCGGGGTCGGCGACATGACCCGGCTGGGCACCACCATCGACGACGCGGCCGGCGAGGCCTTCGACAAGATCGCCAAGGCGCTGGGCCTCGGCTACCCCGGCGGCCCGGCGCTCGAAAAGTTGGCCGAGCGCGGCGACGGCGCCCGCTTCGACCTGCCGCGGGCCCTGCTGGGGCGCAAGGACTGCGACTTCTCCTTCTCGGGCCTCAAGACCGCCGCCTCGCGCCTCGCCCACGCCTGCGAGACCGACCAGGACCGCGCCGACCTCGCCGACGCCGTGCAGAGCGCCATCGCCCGCCAGCTCAGCGACCGGTCGGACCGGGCGCTCAAGGCCTATGCGGAGCGCCACGACCACCGGCTGTTCGTGGTGGCCGGGGGCGTGGCGGCCAACCGCACCGTCCGCGCCACCCTCGAGGCCACGGCGGCGAAGAACGGATTCGCCTTCCTCGCCCCGCCCATGGCCTACTGCACCGACAATGCGGCGATGATCGCCCTGGCGGGAGCGGAACGGCTGCAGAAGGGTTGGACCTCGGACATCGACGCCGTCGCCCGGCCGCGCTGGCCGCTGGACGAGGCCAGCGCCCTGTCGGCCCCGGTCCATCCGGCCAGCCGCAAGGGCGCCAAATCATAGGAGCGGGCATGGAATTTCGCACGGCGGGGGTGATCGGCGCGGGGGCCTGGGGCACGGCCCTGGCCCAGGTGGCCGGCTGGGCGGGGCTCGACGTCCTGTTGCAGGCGCGCGAGCCCGAGGTGGTCGACAGCATCCGCGCCCGGCGCGTCAACGAGGCCTTCCTGCCCGACGTCGTCCTCGACAGCCGCGTCTCGGTCACCGCCGACCTGGCCAATCTGGCCGGCTGCGACCTGATCCTCGCCGTCCCCCCGGCCCAGCACATGCGCTCGACCCTGAGCGCCTTCGCCCCCCACCATCGCCCGGGGGTGCCCGTCATCCTCTGCTCCAAGGGCATCGAGCGCGGCTCGCTGAAGCTGATGACCGACGTGCTGGCCGAGACCCTGCCGGCCGCCCCCGCCGCCGTCCTGTCCGGCCCCAGCTTCGCCGCCGAGGTGGCGCGCGGCCTGCCCAGCGCGGTCACCCTGGCCTGCGCCGACGAGGCCCTCGGCGAGGCGCTGATGGAGACCCTGTCGGCCCCCGCCTTCCGCCCCTATCTGGCCCACGACCTGATCGGCGCCGAGGTCGGCGGGGCGATCAAGAACGTCCTCGCCATCGCCTGCGGCATCAGCGAGGGCCGCGGTCTGGGCCGCAGCGCCCACGCCGCCCTGATCACCCGCGGCTTCGCCGAGATGACCCGGATGGGCGTGGCCCTGGGCGGGCAGGCCGAGACCGTGGCCGGCCTGTGCGGCCTCGGCGACCTGGTCCTGACCTGCTCCAGCCCCCAGTCGCGCAACATGAGCCTCGGCCTCGCCCTCGGTCAGGGCCAGTCGGTCGAACAGGCCCTGGCCGGCAAACGCTCGGTCGCCGAGGGCTATGAATCCGCCCCCGCCGTGCGTGAGCTGGCGGCGAAGATGGAGGTCGACATGCCCATCTCCCTCGCCGTGGCCGACCTGCTGGCCGGCGAGACCACGGTCCAGGACATGATCGACGCCCTGCTGTCGCGCCCGCTCAAGGCCGAGCGGCATTGAGCGACCCCGCGCCCGTCCCGCAACCGGAGCGCAAACGCGTCTGGAAGACCCCGCCGAACGTGCCGCTGTGCCTTGAGGCCGACCTGCCCGACCCCGGCGCCCGCAGCCTGGTGCTGCAGATCGGCGAGGCCTTCTTCCACGGCTTCGTGGTGCGCAAGGACGGCCGGGTCGCCGGCTATGTCGACCGCTGCCCGCACCAAGGCCATCCGCTGGCCCTCGAGCTGGACCGCTATCTGACCCCGGACGGGTCGCTGATCCTGTGCGGCTGGCACGGGGCCGTGTTCGAGCCCCTGACGGGACTTTGCACCGGGGGGCCCTGCGCCGGGGCGCGGCTGACGCCCTGGCCGGTCACGGTGGTGGACGGGATGATCCGCACGGCCTGAGGTCCGCCCGGGCGCCATCGAAAAAATTTGGTGTGGCGGAGTCGGCAGGGTCGGCAGGGTGGGCGCCGAAATTCGGTATGGCGGAGTCGGCAGAGTCGGCGCCGGGGGCGGGAGGGTGAGCCGGGCGCGCCTCGGGCGGCGGGTCGGCGGTGCGATTGTCAAAGACCGGAGCGCAGTATGGACCGGTTCTCCGATGGGGCGGGAAGACAGGCTTTAGAATCTGGTAGAGCGCTGAAAAAGCAGGGGATCGTCTTCACAACCCGCCTGAGTTGGCGCGGATTGTCAGCACAGCGTCACGTTCGTCATCCCGGGAGCGAGCGCAGCGAGACCCCGGGACCCAGCGGCGCCGAAGGCGATCTGTTCAGGCAGGCTGTCGTCAGCAGCGCGCTCCCGACACCTTCGCGCTCGCGCGCGCCGCTGGGTCCCGGGGTCTGCGCGGCTGCGCCGCTTGCCCCGGGATGACGAAAGAAGAGGGTTGGCGCTCCCTGCGCCGCGGCTGTGAACAAACCACGAACATCCCCTTGCCTCCGCGCCATCCGCGCGGCTAACTCAATCCCGGGTCGGCCATCAGTTCACCGGAGTTCCGCCATGCAGACGCCGACGCCGCCCGATCCCGCCGCCCGCCTTCTCGCCGCGCTTCAGGGGCTGGACCTGACCAGCGCCGACGGCCGCGCCGGCATCCGCACCCTGCTGGCCGAGATCGACCGCCTCTCCCCTGACGCCATCCTCCGCCAGGCCGCCTCGATCGAGCTGAGAAGGGTGGGGGCGGCCAGGCCCGGCGAGGCCCCGGGGGCGGGTCGCTAGATCCTTGCACCCCCCGTCCCGCGCTCAAGCCGCGAGCCCGTCATCCCGGCGAAGGCCGGGACGCGCGGCGAGCGATAGCGCCAGCATGCGGAGCACCGCGTCGGCAGCCCCGCCGCCTCCGGCGCCCCCGGCATCCGCACCATCGCCTGGCGGATGATGTCGGCGGCGGCGGCCTGGACGGGCTCGCGGCCTCCGGGCGTCACGCCTCGACAGGCGCGGCCGGCTCCGCGCGCTTCTGACCTAGGGCGTTCGCCAGTTTCCACGCTCCGGTGACGATGGCGCTGAGAAGCAGGGCCTGGGCCAGGAGGAAGGACACCGACAGGAGGAGAATCGTGGGGCCGTCCTGCCTGTCCATCTCGGTGGCGACCCGGGCGCCGATGACCGGATGGCGCAGGGCTTCGTCATAGTCGCCCCCGAAACTCTCCAGATCCGCCGCCAGCTGTCCGGTCGGACGCAGGGGCATGACCCGCATCTCGACGCCGTCGCCGACCGAGCGTTTGAGGACGTAGGTGTTTGCCACGCCGGAGCACAGCATGGCGATGCCCGCTCCGGCGACCGCCATGGCGATCACCATCGCGCCCACCCTCTGGGGCTTCATCCTGTGGAGGCGCTGACCGAACAGATAGATGGCCAGGATGATCACCACGCCCAGGGCGAGCGCCAGGCCGCCCAGAAACTGCTGCAAGGTCAGCGGCAGCACGATGGCGTTGGTGACAAGGGCGATGCCCGGCAGGATGGCGATGAGGCCGGCGACGCCCTTGATGACGTTGCTGACGCTTGCGATCGAAGGGGCGGCCATCAGCAGCGCACCACGATCGCACTGGCCGGCGGGACCCGGCCCAGCACCAGACGATCCCAGGAAATCCGGCCGCCGCAGACAGGATAGAAGCGATACTGCGAGTCCACCCTGAGGCTGACGTCTCCGGGCAGGCCGACCGGGGGATCGTTTGCAGTCCGGGCCCGCCTGTCGGCCTCGGTGGCGCCGCGGCCGTGCCAGAGGTCGTCGCGTATGTAGATGAAGGCGGCCGCGTTGGGGGAGGTGACCGGGACCCCTGCATAGGGCGGCGGCGAGGGAGGAGGGGCGGGCGCGGGCGGCGGCGGCGACGGCCGGGGCGGCGGCGGCGGGGGCAGAGGCGGGGGCTGAACAGGCGGCGGCGGCGGCTCGTAAGGCGTGTTCGCGCTCATGCTGGCGCAGCCGCCAAGCGCGACGGCGGCGGCGGCGAGAGGGAGCAGGGTGCGCAGCGGCACCAGGTCGGGCGGGATGGACCATGGAGGTTCTCCACCTGATCCGCCGACCCTAGGCCGATCAGCCATGAGGTCAAGTCTGCAGAACGCTGTTCGGCGACATCTCGTGCGCCCCGTCCCTTTTCCCCGTCGCCCGCGCCTCGAAGTCCCGTTCGTCGGGGACCTGCGGGAGCCTGCGCCTCGACAGGCCGGGCGTCACGACGCCGGCTCGTTCCCGCATTCGTACCGCTCACAATAGCGGCGGCGGAGCTCATCGATGGCGGCGAGCTCGGCCGGCGTGGGATCGGGGCAGGCGGCGAAGAATTCGTCTTCGGAAGGCCAATCGACGGGGTCGCCGGCGCGGAGGCGGCGCAGTTCCGTCTCGTCGAACAGGCGCGCCAGCTGAAGGGCCATCGTCGCCTTTTCCCGCGCCTCGTCGCGGGGAAACAACTCGTCCAGCCAAGGCTCCACGACCGCCCGCCGGTCGTGATCGAGGCCATCCATCATCCGGTCCCGATAGGACGGGGGGAGCCACTCGGCCCCGGTGGCTTCCTCGATCATCTCGCGCGCCAGCGCCAGGGTGGCGCGGTTGGGTTCGGGGCCGGTCCAGCCGCCGTACGGGGCGCCCTGGTCCGCCATCGCGAAGCGGGTCGTGAACCGGATATGCCTGGCGACGATCCTGCCGTCCAGACGCGCGGCTCCGACCTCCGCGCTGGTGGCCATCACTCTCGCCGCCGCGCCGAATCCGAGCCCTCGGGGCGTCTCGTCTACGATCTCGCACAGATAGACGGGGCCGTCGCGGGCGACCGGGCAGACCAGCGTCACCCTCCCGCCCTGCCCGATCAAGGCGGCGAAACCGGGATAGAGCTTTTCGGCAAGGTCCGCCTGCACCGGACGCGCCCAGTAGGGATCGCTCCGTTCCTGGGCGCCCGCGCTCCCGCCGACCGCTGTCAGCGTCGCCGCCAGACCCAAAACCATCGCCGCCCGATTCATGACGCCTCCCCGTCCCGAAGGCATCCGATCATGCGACGGTCGGCAAGTCCATCGGCGGCGCGTGCCGGCTCAATGCGCCTCGTCCCAGTTCCCCGCCGCCCTCGCCTCCACCACCAGCGGCACGGTCAGCGCCACGGCCGGTTCCGCCGCCCCTTCCATGACCCGCTTGATCACCGGGATGGCGCGCCCGGCCTCGGCTTCCGGGGCCTCGAAGACCAGTTCGTCGTGGACCTGCAGCAGCATGCGCGTCGACAGGCCGGCCGCCTCCAGCGCCCCCGGCATCCGCACCATGGCGCGGCGGATGATGTCGGCGGCGGCGCCCTGGATGGGGGCGTTGATGGCGGCGCGTTCGCCGAACTGGCGCTCGGCCCCTGACTTCGAGTGGATGGCCGGGATGTGGATCTTGCGGCCGAAGACGGTCGAGACGTAGCCGCGCTCGCGCACCTCGACCTTTGTGGCGTCCATGTAGCTGCGAATACCCGGGAAGCGCTCGAAATAGGTCTTGATGTAGTCGCCGGCCTCGCCCTGGGCGATGTTCAGCTGGGCGGCCAGGCCGAAGGCGCTGATGCCGTAGACGATGCCGAAATTGATCGCCTTGGCGCGGCGGCGGGTCTCGGGGTCCATCTGGTCGACGGGGACGCCGAACATCTCGCTGGCCGTGGCGGTGTGGATGTCGATGCCGGCGGCGAAGGCGCGCTTCAGCTCGGGGATGTCGCCGATATGGGCCAGCAGGCGCAGCTCGATCTGGCTGTAGTCGGCGCTGATCAGCACATGGCCGGGGGCGGCGATGAAGGCCTGGCGGATCTGGCGGCCGGTCTCGGTGCGGATCGGGATGTTCTGCAGATTGGGGTCGGACGAGGCGAGGCGGCCGGTGGTGGCGGCGGCCAGCTGGTAGCTGGTGTGGACGCGGTCGGTGGTCTTGTCGGCGGCCTCGATCAGGGCGTCGGTGTATGTGCCCTTGAGCTTGGAGAGCTGGCGCCATTCCAGCAGCAGGCGCGGCAGGTCGTGGGTCAGGGCCAGTTCTTCCAGCACCGAGGCCTCGGTGCCCCACTGGCCGGAGGCGGTCTTGCGGCCGCCGGGCAGGGCCATGTCGCCGAACAGGATGTCGCCGATCTGGCGCGGCGAGCCGACGTTGAACGGGCGGCCGGCGAGGGCGTGGGCCTGCTGCTCCAGCTCGGCCATGCGCATGCCGAACTCTGAGGACAGCCGCTTGAGGCGGTCGGGGTCGACGCGGATGCCGGCCCGCTCCATGTCGGCCAGCACGGCCGGCAGGGGGCGTTCGAGCGTCTCGTAGACGGTGGTCAGGCGGGCCTCGGCCAGCCGCGGCTTGAGGATGCGCCACAGGCGCAGGGTGACGTCGGCGTCCTCGGCGGCGTAGCAGGTGGCCGGTTTCAGCTCGACGTGTTTGAACGATTTCTGGGACTTGCCGACGCCGGCCACGGTCTTGAAGGCGATGGGCTCGTGGCCGAGGTGGAGGCGGGCCAGCTCGTCCATGCCGTGGCCGTGCAGTCCGCCCTCCAGCACGTAGGAGATCAGCATGGTGTCGTCGATCGGCGCGACGCGGATGCCCCGCTGGGCCATCACCGCCAGGTCGTATTTGCCGTTCTGGGTGACCTTGAGGACGGCGGGGTTCTCCAGCAGGACCTTGAGCCGCTTCAGGGCCTCCGGCTTGTCGATCTGGGTGATCGGTTCGCGCGTCTCGGCCTGCTCGCCGAAGTCCAGCCCCCCCGCGCTGGCGGCGGGCTCATGCTCGTGCGTCAACGGCACATAGCAGGCGTCATTCGGCCCGATCGCCAGCGACACCCCGCACAGCCCCGCATGCGTCGCTGACAGCGCATCTGTCTCGGTATCGAACCCGACCACCCCGCCCTCGGTCGCCCGGGCGATCCAGCGGTCGAGCTCGTCGAGGGTCTGGACGCAGACATAGGCGTCCATGTCGAAGGTCTGGGCCTGTTCCGGGCCGGTCGGGACCTGGCCGTAGCGGGGCGTGGCGACGGGGGCGGACGGGACCCTGGGGCGGGCGACGAAGGCGGTGCCGTTGGTCGCCGGGGCCTTGCCGTCGCCGACGCGGCTGCGCAGCGAGCGGAACTCCATCCTGTCGAGGAAGGCGGCGAGGACTTCAGGGTCCGGGTCGCGGATGGCGAAGTCGTCGATCGGCTCTGGCGCGGGGGCGCTGCAGTCGAGGCGGCACAGTTCGCGGCTCAGGCGGATCTGGTCGGCGAATTCGATCAGGGTCTCGCGCCGTTTGGGCTGTTTGATCTCGTGGGCGCGGGCCAGAAGCGTGTCGAGGTCGCCGTATTCGCCGATCAGCTGGGCGGCGGTCTTGGGGCCGATGCCGGGGGCGCCGGGGACGTTGTCGACGCTGTCGCCGATCAGGGCCTGGACCTCGACCACCTTGTCGGGCGTGACGCCGAACTTCTCGAACACGGCCTCCTCGGCGAGGCGGCGCTCCTTCATCGGGTCCCACATCACCACCGAGGGGCCGATCAGCTGCATCAGGTCCTTGTCGGAGGAGACGATCACCGCTTCGCCGCCGGCGTCGCGGGCCTTGCAGGCGTAGGTGGCGATCAGGTCGTCGGCCTCGTAGCCGGGCAGTTCGACGCAGTGGACGCCGAAGGCGGCGGTGGCCTCGCGGACCAGCGGGAACTGGGGGATCAGGTCCTCGGGCGGGGCGCTGCGGTTGGCCTTGTACTGGTCGTACATCTGATTGCGGAAGGTCTTCTCCGAATGGTCGAAGACGGCGACCAGATGGGTCGGGCCGTCCTCGCCCTTCATGTCGCGGATCAGCTTCCACAGCATGTTACAGTAGCCCTGGACGGCGCCGACGGGCAGGCCGTCGGACTTGCGGGTCAGGGGCGGCAGGGCGTGGTAGGCGCGGAAGATGTAGGCCGAGGCGTCGATCATCCACAGCCGGATGGCGGGGCCGTCCTGGGTCATTTGCCGTTCTTGGGGGCGGTCGGTCGTCTCGGGCGCGGCGTCGGTCATCGGCGGAACATAGGGGGACGCGGCCCCGCCGTCACCGGGCCTGCTTGCTTCGGAGGCCGGTGATGGTGCGGTTGGGCGCGATGTCCTCGGCCGAGGTGATCAGGTGGACGAGGGCCGGCCGGCCCGCGTTCCGGGCGGCGAGGAGGGCGGCGGGGAAGTCCCCGGTGCGCTCGCAGCGGACGCCGAAGGCGCCGAAGGCCTCGGCGTATTTGACGAAGTCGGGGTTCTTCAGGTCGGTGGCGATGGTCCGCTGCCCGCCCGGATAGTGCATCTCCTGGTGCATCCGGATGGTGCCGTAGGTCCCGTTGTCGACGACCACGACCACGGCGCTGATGCCGTACTGGACCGCCGTGGCGAGCTCCTGCCCGGTCATCAGATAATCCCCGTCGCCCGCGATGCAGATGACCTCGCGGTCGGGGTGGACGCTCTTGGCGGCGAGGGCGGCGGGGTAGCCGTAGCCCATGGCGCCGGAGGTCGGGGCCAGCTGGGTGCGGCAGGCGCGGTGGCGGTAGAAGCGGTGCAGCCAGGCGGCGAAATTGCCGGCGCCGTTGGTGACGATGGCGGTCGGCGGCAGGCTGTCGTGCAGATGCGCCATGCACTCGCTCATATTGACCGCCCCGGTGACGGGCACGGGCGTCGAGAAGGCCTGGTAGTCGGCATGGGCGGCGGCGGCCTGGTCATGCCAGCTGCGGCCCGGATCGATGGCCGACAGGGCGTGGGCGGCGAGGGAGTTGTCGGCCGTGGCGCTGATCAGCGGGGTCCAGACGCGGCCCAGCTCTTCGGCGCCCGGGTGGATGTGGATCAGGGTCCCGGCGGTGTGGGCGCGGTCGAACAGGGTGTAGCCCTGGGTCGGGTTCTCGCCGAGGCGGGCGCCGATGGCGATCAGCAGGTCGGCGTCCCTCGCCCGCTGCATCAGGGCGGGGTTGCAGCCGAGGCCGAGGTCGCCGGCGTAGTTGGGCCGGGCGTTCGACAGGATGTCCTTGCGCCGGAAGGACAGGCTGACCGGCAGGCCGATGCGCTCGGCCCAGTCGCCGATGGCGGCGGCGGCCTCATCGGTCCAGCCGGAGCCGCCGAGAACCAGCAGGGGGCGTTCGGCCTTCGACAGCCGCCCGCGCACCTGTTCGACGAAGGCCGGGTCCAGCCCCGCCCTGGCGGGGGTCACCGGCCGGATCGGGGCGGGGCCGCCGTCGCAATGCAGGATGTCCTCGGGCAGGGCGATGACCACCGGACCCATCCGGCCCTGCAGGGCGGTGGCGAAGGCGCGTTCGACGACCTCGACGGTGCGTTTCGGGCTCTCGATCTCGGTCGCCCATTTGGCCAGGCCGCCGAAGACCTCGCGATAGTCGACCTCCTGAAAGGCGCCGCGGCCGCGGTCGGTCAGGGCGATCTGGCCGACGAACAGGATCATCGGCGTGGAGTCCTGATGCGCGGTGTGCACGCCGATGGAGGCGTGAGTCGCCCCGGGACCGCGCGTGACCATGCAGACGCCGGGTTTGCCGGTCAGCTTGCCGTAGGCCTCGGCCATGTTGGCGGCCCCGGCCTCGTGGCGGCAGGGGATGACCTGGATGCGGTCGCGCACGTCGGCGAGGGCGTCCAGCACCGCCAGATAGCTCTCGCCCGGCACGCAGAAGACCCGGTCGATGCCGTTCATGACGAGGGTCTCGACAAGGCGGCGGGCGGCGGTGTTCGCGGGCTGGGTCATGCCACGCGGGTTAGCAGATCGACCCCGTCCTTGGCCATGCAACCTCGCCGCCACGCTGGCGTTTACGGTCAAGGTTCACACCACAAAGGGGATTCCCATGAAAAAGATCATCGCTCTGACCATCGTCGCCGCCGCCCTGGCCGTCTCGGCCTGCAACACCGTCGCCGGCGCCGGCCGCGATGTCTCGGCCGCGGGCTCGGTCGTCACCGAGGGCGCCGAAGACGCCAAGAACTAAGGGTCCGAGGACCTGACGACAGGAGCCCGCCGGTTCGCCGGCGGGCTTTTTCGTGCGCGCTCAGTAGCTGACGCCGGTCAGATACAGGCCGTCCGACGGCGCCACCGGTCCGCAACGCGCCCGGTCCCTCGCCTCCAGCGCTTCGGCGACCTGATCGATCCTCCAGCGACCCTGACCGACCTCCGCCAGCGTTCCGGTCATCGACCGGACCTGCCGGTGCAGGAAGCTGCGCGCCTCGAACACCAGATGCACCTCTTCGCCGACGCGCGAGACCCGGGCCACGTCCAGGGTCTTCAGCGGCGACTTCGACTGGCAGGCGATGTCGCGGAAGGTGGTGAAGTCGTGCAGCCCCACCAGCGCCTGCGCCGCTTCGTGCATCGCTCCGGCGTCCAGCGGCTTCTTCATGTGCCAGACCCGGCCCCGGTCCAGCGCCGGGCGTCCCGGCCGGTTGAGGATACGGTACAGATAGCGCCGCCCCGTCGCCGAGAAGCGGGCGTGCCACTCCGGGTCGGCCTCGACGCAGTCCAGCACTGACACCGCCTCATCGACCATATGGGCGTTGAGCGCATTCATCACCGTCTTCGCCGGCCAGGCCTTGTCCAGATCGACGCCGATCACCTGACCGGTGGCGTGCACCCCGGTGTCGGTCCGACCGGCCGCCGCGATGCGCACCGTCTCCCCGCAAAAGGCGGTGATGGCCCTCTCGACCGCGCCCTGCACCGTCGGCTGGTCGGTCTGGGCCTGAAAGCCGTTATAGCCCGAGCCGTCGTATTCCAGCGTGAGCCGATAGCGCGGCATCAGGCCAGCACGGTCCCGGCGGGTATGGCGAAGCCGCGCAGCATCTCCTCGGCCGGCTGAGCCGCCTTGCCCGGACGCTGCACCGTCACCAGCCGCACCACGCCCTCGCCGCAGGCCACGCGCAGGCCGCCCTCCAGCACCTCGCCCGGCGCCCCCTCGCCGGGGCCGGAGACGCGCGACATCAGGGCCTTGATCCGCACCGGACCCTCGGGGCCCGGCGCCTCGAACCAGGCCCCGGGGAAGGGCGACAGGCCGCGGATATGGCGGTCGATCTCCGCCGCCGGACGGGTCCAGTCGATGCGCGCCTCGGCGGGGGTGATCTTGCGGGCGTAGGTGGGTTCGCCGACCTGCGGCGCGCCCTCGACCCCGCCGCGTTCGATGGCGGCCAAGGCCCGCGGCCACAGGCTGGCGCCGGTGTGCGACATGCGCTCGGCCAGGCTGGCCGCCGTGTCGTCGGGGCGGATGTCCAGCACTTCGGACAGCAGGATCGGGCCTTCGTCGAGGCCTTCCGACATGCGCATGATCTGCACGCCGGTCTGGCGGTCGCCGGCCATGATGGCCCGCTGGATCGGGGCGGCGCCACGCCAGCGCGGCAGCAGGGAGCCGTGCAGATTGAGACAGCCGAGGCGGGGGGCGTCGAGCACCTCGCGCTTGAGGATCTGGCCGTAGGCGACGACGCAGGCGGCGTCGACGTCGAGGCTCTGGAAGGTGGCGATGGCCTCAGCCGACTTCATCGACTCCGGCGTGAACACCGGCAGGCCCATGGTCTCGGCGAAGGCCTGCACCGGCGACGGGGTCAGCTTCTGGCCGCGCCCGCGCGGCTTCGGCGGCTGGCTGTAGACGGCCACGACCTCATGGCCGCTGGCGATCAGCTCGGCCAGCGAGGGCACGGCGAAGTCGGGAGTTCCCATGAAGGCGAGGCGCATGGGGGGCCTTTAAAGACTGAACCGCCTTACTGCCAGCGCGTCTCGACGCCGCCGCCCTCGTCCCATTCGCCGCCGGCGTCGAAAGCGTCGTCGAAGTCGAGCAGCCGGTCGAGGATGATACCCGCCACCACGCCCACGGCGGCCACACCGACCAGGGTGACGAGGCTGGCCACGCCGATCTTCTCGTTGCGGGTCAGCCGGCGACGGCCGGAGGGATCGATGATGCGGTCGCGGTTGCGCTTGAGGCGGGCCATCAGGCGGCCATCCTCGCGGCCTTCTTGACCTTGGCCACGGCCCGGTCGCGCTTCAGCCGCGACAGGTGGTCGATGAACAACACGCCGTTCAGGTGGTCCATCTCGTGCTGGATGCAGACGGCGTACAGGCCCTCGCACTCCTCCTCGACCGTCTCGCCGGTATAATTCAGATAGCGGATGCGGGCCCGGGCCGGACGCTCGACGGCGTCGTAATAGTCGGGGATCGACAGGCAGCCCTCTTCGTAAGGCAGGGTCTCTTCCGAGGTCCACAGGATCTCGGGATTGACGAAATAGCGCGGGTTGCGGCGCTCGGCGTCGTATTTGGCGCGCTCCTCGTCGCTCATCTCGGCGGGATCGTCGTTGCAGACGACGCCGTCCCGGTCGCCCAGGTCCATGACGATGACCCGACGGGTGTCGCCGATCTGCACGGCGGCCAGTCCGATGCCGGGGGCGTCGTACATGGTCTCCAGCATGTCATCCATCAGGGCGCGGACCTCGTCCGTGATCGGCCCCTCGACCGGACGGGAGATCTGCTTCAGCACCGCCAGATCGGCGGCGTTGTCGATGGTGAGGATGCGACGAATGGCCATGGCGGGGAGGTAGGCGGAGCGGGCCCGAAGGTCAAGATTTCCCAGTCGCGCGGTGGGTTATGCCGCAACGCCCGGCAACAGCCTCGGTTTCCTGTCGTCGCCGATCGCGACATAGGTGAAGACGCCCTCGGTGACCCGCATCGCCTCCGCGTCGGCGCCGTTTCGCGACCGTTTCCAGGCCTCGACATGCACCCGGATCGAGGTCCGGCCGGTCTTGACCACCGTGGCGTACATCGACACCTCGTCGCCGACCGAGACCGGCTGGTGGAAGACCATGGCGTCCAGCGCCACCGTCACGCAGCGGCCCTGGGCCAGTTCGAAGGCCGGGGTGGCGCCCGCGAGGTCCATATGCGCCAGCAGCCAGCCGCCGAAGATGTCGCCCTCGGGGTTGGTGTCGGCCGGCATGGCGATGACCCGGCCGACGAGGCGGCCTTCAGGCGCATCGCCCATCAGAAGGCGCTCTCGCCGGTGATGGCGCGGCCGAGGATCAGGGCGTGGACGTCGTGGGCGCCTTCATAGGTGTTGACCGTCTCGAGGTTCATGGCGTGGCGCATGACGTGCATCTCGCCGGTGATCCCGGCGCCGCCGTGCATGTCGCGGGCCTCGCGGGCGATGGCCAGGGCCTTGCCGCAGTTGTTGCGCTTCATCATCGAGATGGCCTCGGGGACCCAAGCGCCCTGATCCAGCAGCCGGCCCAGCGCCAGCGCGCCCTCGAAGCCGAGGAAGATCTCGGTCTGCATGTCGGCCAGCTTCTTCTGCACCAGCTGGCGCGAGGACAGCGGGCGGCCGAACAGCATCCGCTCGCCGACATAGTCGCGGGTCAGGTGGAAACAGGCCTCGGCCGCGCCCATGGCCCCCCAGGCGATGCCGTAGCGCGCCTTGTTCAGGCAGCTGAACGGCCCGCGCAGACCCTTCACGCCCGGCAGCAGGTTTTCCTCCGGCACGAAGACGTCGTTCAGGCCGATGTCGCCGGTGATCGAGGCGCGCAAGGATAACTTGTCGCCGATCTTGTCGGTGGTGAAACCGTCCATGCCGCGCTCGACGATGAAGCCGCGGATGACGTCATCCAGCTTGGCCCAGACGATGGCGAGGTCGCTGATCGGCGAATTGGTGATCCAGTATTTGGCGCCGTTCAGCTTGTAGCCGCCGTCGACGGCGACGGCCTTGGTCTTCATCGAGGCCGGGTCCGAGCCGCCGTCGGCCTCGGTCAGGCCGAAGCAGCCGACCAGTTCGCCGGCCGCCATGCGCGGCAGGAAGCGCATCTTCTGCTCTTCCGAGCCGAAGGCGTAGATCGGGTACATGGCCAGCGAGGACTGGACGCTCATGGCCGAGCGGTAGCCGCTGTCGACCGCCTCGATCTCGCGCGCGATCAGACCATAGGCGACGTGGCTGACCGAGGAGCCCCCGTACTGTTCCGGGAGCATGGCCCCGAGGAAGCCCATCTCGCCCAGCTCGGTCATGATGGCGCGGTCGAAGGTCTCGTCGCGGAAGGCCTCGACCACGCGCGGCAGCAGCTTCTCGCGGGCGTAGGAGCGCGCCGCGTCCTGGATCATCCGTTCGTCGTCGGTCAGCCGGCCGTCGAGATCCAGCGGGTCGTCCCAGCGGAAGGTCTTGGCGGGGGAGGCGGAGCCGTCGGCCATGGGGGTCGTTCCTGAGCAATGCCGGGGTCGCCGCGGCGTCACGCGATGGTGACGGGCGCCCCCTGTTCCGGCGGGCGGTTTAGGCCAGAATGACGCGCACGGGTAGAGGCCCGGCCCGATGCAAGCTAGACTGTCTCCATGATCCAGACGCTGAATCGCCTCTTCGTCGACCACCCGCGCGAGGTCAACGAGAGCTATTTCCACCACATGGCCGCCTCGTCGCGCTTCGGTTTCCGCCTGCTCAAACTCGCCGGCTGCGCCTTCCTGCACGCCCTCGTGCCCGGCGTCTGCAAGACCACGGTGTCGAAGGAGGTCTGCTGCATGGCCGAGGAAGTCGGCGGCCGCGCCCGCGAGGCGCGCGAATGCCGGATGCGCGACGCGGGGGTGTGGGACCCGGGGCTTTGAGCGGGGCGCAGGGCCCCCTCTCCGGCGTTCGCGTTCTCGATCTCAGCCGCGTGCTCGCCGGCCCCTGGGCGACCCAGACCCTGGCCGATCTCGGGGCCGAGGTGATCAAGATCGAACGGCCGGGGGCCGGCGACGACACCCGTCACTGGGGGCCGCCGTTCACGACGAAGGCCGACGGCTCAAAGGGCGACGCGGCCTATTTTCTGTGCGCCAACCGGGGCAAGAAGTCGGTCGAACTGGACATCGCCACGCTCGAGGGGGCCGCGATCGTCCGTGAACTGACGAAGACCTGCGATGTGCTGGTCGAGAATTTCAAGACCGGCGGGCTGAAGAAGTATGGCCTTGACCACGCCGCCCTGTCGGCGATCAATCCGAAGCTGGTCTATTGCTCGATCACCGGCTTCGGACAGGACGGGCCGGACGCGCACCGGGCCGGCTACGACTATATGATCCAGGCCATGGGCGGGCTGATGTCGGTGACCGGCCAGCCCGACGGCGCGCCGGGCGCCGAGCCGATGAAGGTCGGCGTCGCCGTGGCCGACCTGTTCACCGGCCTCTACGCCTCCAACGCCATCCTCGCCGCCCTGCTGCACGCCCGCGCGACGGGGCAGGGGCAGCATATCGACATCGCCCTGTTCGACGTCCAGGCGGCCATGCTGGCCAATCAGGCGACCAATTTCTTCGTCTCCGGCAAGGCCCCGATGCGGATGGGCAACGCCCACCCCAACCTCGCCCCCTATCAGCCTTTTCCGTGTACGGACGGAATGGTGGTCATCGCCGTCGGCAACGACGGCCAGTTCCGGGCTCTGGCGGCCGCCCTCGGCGCCCCGGGCCTCGGCGCCGATCCCCGTTTCCTCACCAACGCCCTGCGCATCGAGCACCGGGCGGTGATGACCGCCGAGCTCTCAGCCCTGACCGCGGGCCAGACGATGCACGGCCTGATGGCGGCGCTGGAGGCGGCCGGCGTGCCGTGCGGACCGGTCAATACGGTCGATCAGGTCTTCGATGAGCCGCAGGCGAGGCATCGGGGGCTGGAGGTGACGCAGAGCCGGTCCGACCTGTCCGCCCCCGTCCGCACCGTCGCCTCGCCGATCCGGCTGTCGGCGACGCCCGTGGCCTATAACCTGCCGCCACCCGCGCTCGGGGAACACACGGATGAGGTGCTCGAGCGGCTCCGCCAGGACCGCTAGCCGCGCGGCGGGTCGAGAAACAGCTTCACGGCGAAAACGGCGACGGCGATCGCGGCTGCGGACCCCGCCACCAGCACGACCGCGGAGATGAGCATTCCCTGCCAGGCGATGGGCCGGAACCGGCGCGGCAGGCTGTTGCCCCAGAATCCCCCGGTGGCGAAGGCCGCCAGCGCCATGACGGTGCCCGCCGCCCGGGTCCCGGCGCCCATCTCGTCCAGATCGTCGCCCTCTTCCGTCGCGAACTCCCCGGCGTGCGCCCGCGCCAGAAGCGCCCGCGCGTCCTCGATCAATGACGCCGGCGCCATCAGCCGGATGCCCAGCGCCCGCTGCATCAGGGGATCGACGGTGGTCTGGAACCGCTCGGTGACGGTGACGTCGATGCCGTGCGAGGCGAGGAAGGCCCCGGCGAGCTCCGCCTCATACACGTCGGTGAAACGGGCGATCTCGCGGAGGCTCATGGCGCAAGCGTAGCATGTCGGCCGCCACCCGCCAGATGAGCCGCGATCATCGTCGGCATGCGAGCAACTGGACTTTCGGATAACGGCGGTTCAGCTTCGGCCAGCAAACTTTCCGGGGAGGGATCACGCATGGCGGTATTGAGTTCAGGCCTCGCCATGGCTTTCAGCCTGGCGCTGGCGCCGACGGCCTTCCAGGCCACGCCCGAGGTCGAGCGGGCCGCGGAGGCCCTTGCCTGTGCATCCATCATGAAAGACGTGGTCGAACAGTTCGAGGAGTACGCCGCCTCGAACACGCCGACCGACGCCGACCACGCGCGCGTGGCGCCGTACCGGACCTTGGCCGACAGGGCCGAGGCCGAGTTCAACCGGTTGATCGCGCCGATGCCAAGGCAGACCGGCGAGCAGGTCTTCCCACGCGCCGACGCCATCGTCGTGGCGGCCATGGACAGCGACCCGGCCTGGGACCGACTCGAAGCGAGTTGCTCGGCGCGCTTCCAGGTGTCTCTGGGCTGACGACCGGGACAGGCAACACTCGGGTCGAAACCTCGATCCGATCCGGCCCTGATCACCCGCCCAAGGCCATCACCAACCAGACCGCCAGCGGCAGGACCACAAAGAAGAACACCACCACGGCGAGGCCGGCCTTCTTCGCGGAGCCGAGCACGCCCTGGACCTCATGCTCGTCCAGTTCGCCGACCTTGCCGGGCGTATGGGCCTCCATCCACTCATCGCTCTCGTCCGCCTCGAGGCCGCCGAACTCGCCCCGGCGGGCGCGGGCGATCAGGTCGCGGGCCTGGACGATCTGATGCTCGGGGGCGCTGACGCGGACACCGCCCAGGGCGAACTGCAAGTGGGAGGCGTTGTTGGCCATCTCGCGGTCCGTCACCCGAGCATCGACGCCGTGATCTCTCAGCAGGGCGGCCGCCAGCTCGGCCTCCGGCAGGGTCGAGAAACGGGCGACTTCCAGACGATCCATGGTTCAGTCCCTACCGATGGTCAGGAATCCGGCGCACTTTGGGCCGGTTCTCAGGTCGTGGGCCGCTGCAGCAGCGACGGATCCGCGTAGGCCTTGATCTCGACCAGATAGCCGTCGGGATCGGCGAGCATCATCTTCGCCTGTCCGCCCGCTTCGTCGACGGTGGGCTCCAGCCGAAACGCGCAATCCGCCGCGACCAGACGGTCGGCCAGCTGCTTCCAGGCGTCCCACTCCAGAGTGGCCCCGAAATGCTGGGCCTCGCGATAGGGCGAGGGGACGACCCCGGAGGGCCGCCGGTAGGCGGTCACCTGCGCGCCGAACAGCCACAGGTCGATCCAGTGATCGGTCGCCCGCCCGCCCCGGGCGCCGAGCACGTCCTCATAGAACCGGCGCGTGCGCGTCAGGTCGGAGACGGAGAGCGACAGGTGGAAGACGGGGTCCAGCGTCCTACAGGTCCAGCAGCGCCCGCGCCGGGTCTTCCAGCAGTTCCTTGACCCGGACGAGGAAGGTCACCGCCTCCTTGCCGTCGACGATGCGGTGGTCGTAGCTGAGCGCCAGATACATCATCGGCCGGATCACCACCTGGCCGTCCACCGCCATCGGCCGCTGGACGATGTTGTGCATGCCCAGGATGCCTGACTGCGGGGCATTGAGGATCGGCGTCGACATCAGCGAGCCATAGGTGCCGCCGTTGGTGATGGTGAAGGTGCCGCCCTGCAGCTGGTCCAGCGTCAGATCGCCGTCGCGGGCCGCCTTGCCGAGGGCCGCGATGCCCTTCTCGATCCCCGCCAGCGACAGCTGGTCGGCGTCACGCAGCACCGGCACGACGAGGCCCTTCTCGGTGCCGACGGCGATGCCGATGTCGTAGTGGTTCTTGTAGATGATGTCGGCGCCGTCGATCTCGGCGTTGACCGCCGGGATCTCCTTCAGGGCCGCGACGATCGCCTTGGTGAAGAAGCTCATGAAGCCGAGCTTGACGCCGTGGCGCTTCTCGAAGGCGTCCTTGTACTGGCTGCGCAGGGCCATGACGTTGGTCATGTCCACCTCGTTGAAGGTGGTCAGCTGGGCGGCGGTGTTCTGCGATTCCTTCAGGCGGCGGGCGATGGTCTGGCGCAGCCGGGTCATCTTGACCCGCTCCTCGCGCGGCTGGTCGGCGCGCGGCGCGGCGGGCGCGGCCGGCTTCGCGGCCGGAGCCGCCGGGGCCGGAGCCGTCGCGCCGATGGCGGCGATGGCGTCGGCCTTGGTGATGTTGCCCTTGGGCCCGGTGGCGGCCAGCGCCTTCGGGTCCAGATTGTTCTCGGTCACCACGCGCTGGACGGCCGGCGACAGGTGGGGGTCGTCGCCCGATTTGATCTGGGCCGAGCCGGCGTTGGCCGAATCACCCGGGGCGGGCGCGGCGGCCTGGGCCGGCGCCGGGCTGGCGCCCTCGCCCGAGGCGGCGATGCTGCCGATCTGCTGACCCGGCGTGACGGTCGAGCCGGCCTCGGCCTCGATGGTCAGCACGCCGGCGGCCGGAGCCGACACCTCGACCGCGACCTTGTCGGTCTCGATCTCGACCAGCATCTCGTCCTTGGCGACCGTGTCGCCGGACTTCTTCAGCCAGGTCCCCATCGAGCCCTCGGCGACGCTCTCGCCCATGGTCGGGGTCATGATCGGCACGGCGCCGCCCGAAGCGGCGGCGGGGGCCGCAGCGGCGGCCGGTGTCGGAGCGGCTTCCGCCTTCGGCGCGGGCGCGGCCTTGGCCTCAGCCTTGGGAGCCTCGGCGGAGGGCGCGGCGCTCGCGCCCTCGGTGACCACGCCCAGAACGGCGCCGGGGGTCACGGTCTCGCCGTCGGGGGCCTTGATCTCGGACAGGACGCCGTCGGCCGGCGACACCACCTCCAGCGAGACCTTGTCGGTTTCCAGCTCGACCAGGACCTCGTCCTTCTTGACGGCGTCGCCTGCCTTCTTCGTCCACTTGCCGATGGTGGCTTCGGTGACGGATTCGCCGAGGGCGGGGGTCAGGATATCGGCCATGGGAAGGGCTCTTTCAGGTTCGTTCGTTTGTCATCCCGGATACGGCGCAGCCGCTGTCCGGGACGGTATCAGGCGAAGGCGTCGGTCAGGAAGGCGTCGAGTTCTTTCAGGTGCCGGCTCATCAGGCCCGCGGCGGTGGAGGCCGAGGCCGGGCGACCCACATAGCGGGCCCGTTTGGCCTTCACGTCCATCTTCTCGAGCGTCAGCTCGATCCACGGATCGACGAAGGTCCAGCCGCCCATGTTCTTCGGCTCTTCCTGGCACCAGACCAGTTCGGCCTTCGGGAAGCGGGCCAGTTCGGTCATCAGCGACTTCATCGGCCACGGATAGAACTGCTCCATCCGCATCAGATAGACGTCGTCGATCTGGTCGCGCTCGCGCCGCTCCAGCAGGTCGTAATAGACCTTGCCCGAGCACAGGACGACGCGGCGGATGTCCTTGTCCGCCCGGATCTTGATCCCGGCGACCTCGGGCCGCGTCTGGGCGTCGTCGTGCAGGATGCGGTGGAAGGAGCTGCCCTCGGCCATGTCGGCGATCGTCGACACCGCCTTCTTGTGCCGCAGCAGGCTCTTCGGCGTCATGATGATCAGCGGCTTGCGGAACGGCCGGTGCATCTGGCGGCGCAGGATGTGGAAATAGTTGGCCGGGGTGGTGCAGTTGGCGACCTGGATATTGTCCTCGGCGCACTGCTGCAGGAAGCGCTCCAGCCGGGCCGACGAATGCTCCGGACCCTGGCCCTCGTAGCCGTGCGGCAGCAGCATGGTCAGGCCGCACATGCGCAGCCATTTGCGCTCGCCCGAGGTGATGAACTGGTCGATCACCACCTGGGCCCCGTTCACGAAGTCGCCGAACTGGGCTTCCCACAGCACCAGGGTGTTGGGGTCGGTCAGGGCGTAGCCGTATTCGAAGCCCAGCACCGCCTCTTCCGACAGGGCCGAGTCGATCACCTCATACTCGGCCTGGCCCTCGCGCAGGTTGTTGAGCGGGACGTAGCGGGCCTCGGTGGTCTGGTCGACGATGCCCGAGTGGCGCTGGCTGAAGGTGCCGCGCACCGAATCCTGGCCCGACAGGCGGACCGGGAAGCCCTCGTCCAGCAGCGAGGCGAAGGCCAGGCTCTCGGCCGTGGCCCAGTCGATGTTCTGGCCCGAGGTGATCATCTCGCGCCGGCCGTCCATGACGCGCTTCAGCGTCTTGTGCATGTCGACGTCGTTGGGGATGGTCGTCAGCCGGTGGCCGAGGTCGGCCAGTTTCGCCGCCGGGACCGAGGTCTCGCCGCGGCGCTCGTCGCCCTCGGGCAGGCCGATGCCCTGCCACTGGCCGTCCATCCAGTCGGCCTTCTTCGCCACGAAGGTCTTGCCGGCGTCGAACTCGGCGTCGAGGAAGGCGTCGAAGCGCGCCACCTCGGCGTCCACCCCCGCCTGGTCGATCACCCCTTCGGCGATCAGCCGTTCGGCGTAGATCTCGCGCGTCGACTTCAGGGCGCGGATCTTCGAATACATCAGCGGCTGGGTGAAGGTCGGGTCGTCGCCTTCGTTGTGGCCGAAGCGGCGGTAGCAGAACATGTCCACCACCACGTCCTTGTGGAATTTCTGCCGGAACCCGGTGGCCACCTTGGCGGCGAAGACCACGGCTTCCGGATCGTCGCCGTTGACGTGGAAGATCGGCGCCTGGACCATCAGGGCCACGTCCGACGGATAGGGCGAACTGCGCGAGTTGCGCGGGCTGGTCGTGAAGCCGATCTGGTTGTTGACGACGAAATGCATCGTCCCGCCGGTGCGGTAGCCCTTCAGCCCCATCAGGGCGAAGCATTCGGCGACCACGCCCTGTCCGGCGAAGGCGGCGTCGCCGTGGATCAGCAGCGGCATGACCTTGGAGCGGTCCAGCGCGTTCTGCTCGCCGGGGTCGCCCGCTTTCGCGGCGTTGGCCTCGCGGATGTCGAAGGCCTGTTTCGCCCGCGCCTTGCCCAGCACCACCGGATTGACGATCTCGAGGTGCGACGGGTTGGCGGTCAGCGACAGGTGGACGGTGTTGCCGTCGAACTCGCGGTCCGAACTGGCGCCCATGTGATATTTGACGTCGCCCGACCCCTCGATGTCCGAGGGCACGGTCGAGCCGCCCTGGAACTCGTGGAAGATGGCGCGATAGGGCTTGCCCATCACCGCCGCCAGGGTGTTCAGCCGGCCGCGGTGGGCCATGCCGAAGACCACCTCGTCGACGCCCAGGGCGCCGCCGCGCTTGATGATCTGCTCCAGCGCCGGGACCATGGCCTCGCCGCCGTCCAGACCGAACCGCTTGGTGCCGGGGAAGCGTTTGTGCAGGAAGCGCTCGAAGCCCTCGGCCTCGATCAGCTTGTTGAGGATGGCCAGCTTGCCTTCCTTCGTGAAGGCGTTCTGCTCGAACTTGTCCGGCCCCTCGAAGCGGGCCTGCAGCCAGGACTTCTCCTCCGGCTCGGCGATATGCATGAACTGGATGCCGATGTGGCCGCAGTAGGTGCGCTTCAGCAGCGCCAGCACCTCGCGGATGGTGCCGGTCTCCAGACCCAGCACCCCGTCGAGGAAGATCGGCCGGTCCATGTCGGCTTCCGAGAAGCCGTAGAACTCCGGCGTCAGCTCGGGGTTTTCGGTCGGCTGTTCGATGCCCAGCGGGTCGAGCGTCGCCTGCAGGTGGCCGCGCACGCGATAGCTGCGGATCAGCATCAGGGCGCGGATGGAGTCATGGGCGGCGGCGCGGATGGCCTCGGCGGAGACGCCGGCCGAAGGCGCGGCCTCCGCCCGGGCGGGCGCAGCGGCGGCCTTGCCGGGGGCCGGTTTCGGCGCGGGCCAGCGGCCGTCGAACACGGCGGCGTCCTCGCTCGGCTCCGACACCGGCGACCGGCCCCACGAGCCCGCGGCGCCGGCGGCCTTCACCGTCTCGGCATTGTCCCGCAACTGGTCGAAGAAGGCGCGCCACTCGCCGGAAACGGAGGCCGGATCGGCGGCCCATTTCTCGTGCAGGTCCTCGATGAACGAGGCGTTGGAGCCATACAGGAAGCTGGTCTCGGCAAAGACCTGGTTCAGCCGACCGGCATCGTCCGCCATTGTTCTCGTCGCATCCCTTGGGCGGCGCGCGCACGTCTGCGCGTGACCGGCGCCGCTGATATAGGCGCTGTTTCCTTATGGGTCATGACCGAATGGGGGCGAAAGGGCGGAAATTCGTCGGAATCCTGCGAAATTCGTCCGCTTCATGCCCCGCCAGTGGGACATAGGGTGCGCCGGTTGTCTAGTCGCCGGGGTCCGCGGTGGGGGCGGCGAAGCGGCCGGCGGGATCGATGCCCGGCCGCCAGATGCTGGCTTCGCCGATGAACTGGCCGTCCTGGACCGCCGGGTCCGCCTGCATCCGCGCCGACGCCGTCTCCAGGCTGTCGACCCGCAGGATCACCAGACCGCCCTCGGTGGTCGACAGCGGCCCGGCGGCCAGCAGCTCGCCGCTCGCGGCGAGCTCGCGCATATAGGCCCCGTGGCGCTCCAGCCCCTGCTCGCGCAAGGGTCGGCCGGGCTTCCAGGCGGGGCCGGGCCGGTAGTGGAGGACATAGAGCACGGGAACCGGGGCCGGCGCGGCGGCCTGGGCCGCCGGTCCGGCGACGGCGGGTCCGGCCTGAGCAGGCAGGCAGCAGCCGATCGCGATCAAAAGCACGGGCAGAACCTTCATCGGTCGACGCTCCATCGGTCGCGGGGAGGCGATCCCCGTTGCTTTAGAATACGCACTATGCCCGATCCGGCAAGCCCCGACGATCAGCCCTTCAGCAGCTCGACCAGGGTCGAGCCCAGGCGCGCCGGCGAGTCCGACACCCGGATGCCGGCTTCCTGCATGGCGGCGATCTTAGACTCCGCATCGCCCTTGCCGCCCGAGACGACGGCGCCGGCGTGGCCCATGGTGCGGCCCTTGGGCGCCGTGCGGCCGGCGATGAAGCCGACCATCGGCTTGGAGCGGCCCTTCTTCGCCTCGTCGATCAGGAACTGGGCCGCGTCCTCCTCGGCCCCGCCGCCGATCTCGCCGATCATGACGATCGACTGGGTCTCGGGGTCGGCCAGGAACAGCTCCAGCACATCGATGAACTCCGTGCCCTTGACCGGGTCGCCGCCGATGCCGACGGCCGTGGTCTGGCCGAGTCCCTCGTTGGTGGTCTGGAACACCGCCTCATAGGTCAGGGTGCCCGAACGCGAGACGATGCCGACATTGCCTTTCTTGAAGATGGAGCCCGGCATGATGCCGATCTTGCACTCTTCCGGGGTCAGGATGCCGGGGCAGTTGGGGCCCAGCAGCCGCGACTTCGACCGGTCCAGCCGCGCCTTGACCCGCACCATGTCCAGCACCGGGATGCCCTCGGTGATGCAGGTGATGAAGGGCACCTCGGCCTCGATGGCCTCGAGGATGGCGTCGGCGGCGCCCGCCGGCGGAACATAGATCACCGAGGCGGTCGCGCCGGTGGCCTCTTTCGCCTCGGCGACCGAGGCGAAGATCGGCAGGGTCTCGCCCTCTGAACCGGTCCAGTTGGCGCCGCCCTTGGTCGGGTGCACGCCGCCGACCATCTTCGTGCCGTAGTAGCGAAGCGCCTGCTCCGTGTGGAAGGTCCCGGTCTTGCCGGTCAGGCCCTGGACGATGACCTTGGTGTTCTTGTCGACGAGGATGGACATGGAGGCTCGCTTTTTCGTTCAGGCGGGGAGGAAGGGGTTTTCGACGCGGACTGACCCGTAGGTCTGGCCGTGGTTCAGGTCTTCGGAATAGACGACGCGGGCGCCAAGCCGTTCGGCGGCGGCGATGATGGCGCCGTCCCAATAGGAGATCTGATAGCGGCGGGCGTTCTCGATCCCGCCCCGGATGACCGCATAATCCACCGGCTGGAAGGCCTTCTTGGAGAGGCGGTACACCCACTCCTTCGCCGCTTCGGCGGTCAGGGGGACGCTGCCCTTGCGCTGGGCGTTGACGTAAAATTCGGCCAGCACCTGGCCCGAGACTCCGAACCGGGTCGTCAGCAGCTCGACCGCGCGCTCATACTTCTCCGGCGCGTCGGCGGAACCGAGGGCGGCGTAGAGCAGCACATTGGTGTCGAGAAAGACCTCAGTACTCGCGATCAAACCGGGGTTCCCCGCTGTAGGTCTCTTCGCGGCTGAAGCGCCAGTCGCCCATCCGGCCCTTGCTCTCGCGGGCCAGCTTCAACAGCGCCTCGGTCGCCTCGTCGTGCTCGCTCTCCTGCTCCACCAGCCGGGTCAGGAAGCCGCGCACCATCTCATTGACGCTGGTCCGCTTCATGGCAGCCAGCACCCGGACCTTGTCGAGCAGGTCGTCGTCGATGGCGAGGGTGAGGTTGCGGGTCACGGAGCGATTTTACACGGGTTATGTGGAGCACACAATCCGTGGCGACCAGAGGGGACTACCGACGAGGAAATTTGAAACTGGAATCGAGGCTGCGGTACAACTCGAGTCTCAATATGTCCTCGGCAGGCTTGTGGGACCAGGTGATGAACGCGTCACGTCTCGTCCACTCTTGTCCCTCGCCAACAGGAAAACGCTGATAGGGCGCCCGCGGGTTCGGCTCCCTCAGATTGAAGCCGAGTTCCGATGCCAGAGCGTCCATGTCGACACGCCAGTCTTCCGAGGGCTGAACGACGACGACGTTGCAACTGCGGAACGCCGGATAGGTGGTGCGACCGCGCCGCAAGGTCTGGTCTGCTCCCGTCAGAACGACCAGGGCCGAACCGGCAAGATAGCGAGAACCCCACTCGTTCAGCGTCTCGTCTCGTGTGACAGGGGTTCGGGGCGACCATCCCCGCTCGGCGGCCAGCGCCTCATAGCGGACACGGTCCATGTCCGTCGCCACACAGGCCTCACGGAACAGCTGAACGTGTGGTGATGATCCGGGCGCCTGCGCGATCGCAGGCGCCGCAAGGCTACTCAACGCCAGAGCGAAGAGAGCGCCCCGCATCACCCCACCGCCGCGACGATCTTCTGCGCCGCGTCGTCGAGGTCGTCGGCGGCGGTGATGGCCAGGCCCGACTCATTGAGGATGCGCTTGCCCTCATTGACGTTGGTGCCTTCGAGGCGCACGACCAGCGGCACCTTCAGTCCGACTTCCTTCACCGCCGCGACCACGCCCTCGGCGATGACGTCGCAGCGCATGATGCCGCCGAAAATGTTGACCAGAATGCCCTGCACGGCCGGGTCGGCGGTGATGATCTTGAAGGCCGCCGCGACCTTCTCCTTGCTGGCGCCGCCGCCGACGTCGCAGAAATTGGCCGGCTCTTTCCCGTACAGCTTGATGATGTCCATCGTCGCCATGGCCAGGCCCGCGCCGTTGACCATGCAGCCGATGTTGCCGTCCAGGGCGACATAGGCGAGGTCCCATTCCGAGGCCTCGATCTCCTTGGCGTCTTCCTCGGTCTCGTCGCGCAGCGCCTTGATGTCCTCGTGGCGGAACAGGGCGTTGCCGTCGAAGCTGACCTTGGCGTCCAGCACCCGCAGACGGCCGTTGGTCATGACGATCAGCGGGTTGATCTCCAGCATCGACATGTCCTTCTCGACGAAGGCCCGATACAGGGTCGGGAACAGGGTCTCGCCGTCCTGGGCCGCCGCGCCGTCCAGTTTGAAGGCCGCGTTGATCTTCGCCACGTCGTCGGCGGTGACGCCGGTTTCCGGGTCGATGACGATGGTCTGGATCTTCTCGGGCGTGTCATGGGCGACCGCCTCGATGTCCATGCCGCCCTCAGTCGAGACGACGAAGGCGATGCGGCCGTACTGACGGTCGACCAGCAGCGAGCAATACAGTTCACGGTCGATGTCGGCGCCGTCCTCGATATAGAGGCGGTTGACCTGTTTGCCGGCGTCGCCCGTCTGGGCCGTCACCAGCGTATTGCCCAGCATCTCCTTCGAGTGGGCCACGACCTCCTCGATCGACTTCGCCAGGCGGACGCCCCCCTTGGCGTCCGGGCCCAGTTCCTTGAACTTGCCCTTGCCGCGGCCGCCGGCGTGGATCTGCGACTTCACGACATACAGGGGTCCGGGCAGTTGTTTCGCCGCCGCTTCGGCCTGATCGGCCGAGGTTATGGCCACGCCGGCCGCGACCGGTGCGCCGAAACCCTTCAGGACCTGCTTGGCCTGATACTCGTGAATGTTCATGGATGCCGCCTTCGGGGGAGAGTCGGGCGCTTATAGGACCCGGGCCTTCGCAGGTGCAACCGCCTGTCGCCCGCCCCGGACCTCGCAGGACAGCGAAACGCCCTCCGCCGCGGGGCGAAGGGCGTTCGAAGCCGGGGCCCGGGTCCGCGACTAGCGGATCGGCCGGATGGCGGTCAGGCTGGTGCTGTCCGCCTCGCTGGTGACCTGGATGAAGGTCACGTCGCCGGCGCGATAGGCGTCCTGGTCCGGCGCATAGGCGTACAGGCCCGCATTGCCTTCGACCGCCATGGACACGCCGCCCAGCAGGGCGCCGATGCCGGCGGCCAGGTCCGGCTGGGCCGGCTGGCTGCTGAGCATGCAGGCCTGACGGGCGCCGTCCGGCGCGGCCTGTTCGCCGACGACCAGGTTGCGCTCCACGCCTTCGCCGGTGTGGATCCAGACGGTCAGACCGTCCTGCTGCGCCGGGGCCGACCAGCCGCCCTGGGCCGCGACGGCTGAGGTCACGGCGGCGACATCGCCCCTGGTGGCGAGGCACAGGGTCTTGAAGTCGTCGGCCGGAGCCGTGGGCGCGGCGGTCACGGCGGCGGCGAACAGAAGCGTGGCGATCATCAAGCGAACTCTCTTGGTTGTCGGGGAAGGAAGCCGGCGCGCAGGCGCCGGAGCCGAACCTCAGTCTGCCTCGAAAAGCAGCCTCAATAAGGCTGGGGCGCGGCGGACCGCGGCCTCAGGCGACCCAGTCCTTCTTCAGCGTCCGCGAAGCGCCGATCAGCAGCACCGCCGCCAGCAGGTAGAAGCCCATGCCGGTATAGATGGCCCAGCGCAGGCTTTCCTCGCCGAACCGGGGCGCCAGCAGGTCGCTCATCCAGCCGAAATAATAGAATCCGACCGCGATCCCCAGAAGGTTGTTGATCAGCAGGAACAGGGCCGAGGCCGTCGACCGCATCGGCGCCGGAACCAGATGCTGCACCGAGGCCGTGATCGGCCCCAGCCAGGCCAGGTTCAGCCCCGTCGGGATCAGGAAGATCAGGAAGGCGAGGATCAGCTGCTGCGCATTGGTGCCGCCGCCGGGGATGACGAGGCCGATCAGCCAGGGCGAATTCATCGCCAGGATGAACATCGGCGCCGAGATCAGGAAGGCGATGGCCGGGGTCAGGGGATAGGCGCCCTTGCCGCGCTTCGACAGCTTGTCGGCGATGGCCCCGCCCATCCAGATGCCGAGGGTGCCGCCGATCAGGGCGATGCCGGCGTAGTACCAGCTGGTCTGCGACAGGGTCAGGCCGAAGCTGCGCATGAAGAACAGCGGCAGCCAGCCGGCCACGCCGTAGCCGCACACCGACGACGAGGCCGCGCCCAGGGCCAGCAGCCAGAAGCTCGGCTTGGGAATGACCGCCGAGGCGGTGCGCCGGGCGATCGCCAGCGAGACGCCGATGACCATGGCCAGCAGGCCGCCGAAGGCCAGCACCAGCGCATTGCCCAGCTGGAGGCCCGCGAAATGGTTCAGGGCGGCGAGGATCAGACAGCCCGCGCCGATCCCCAGCATGATCAGCGAGGCGATGGCGCCGGACTTGCCGGAGCCGACCACCGGCGCGGCGGCGATGACCGCCAGCTCGGCCTCGGTCTTGACCGTATCGGTTCCGCCGCGGGTGGGATTGCGAACGGTGAGCAGAAGCACGGGCGCCAGCAGCACCCCGGCCAGGCCGACGACGATGAAGGCCGTCCTCCAGCCATAGGTCGCGGCCAGCAGGCCCCCGACCAGCGTCCCCGCCGCCGTACCCAGCGGAATGCCGAAGGCGAAGGCGGCCAGCGCCCGCGCCCGTTGGTGCGGCGGGAAATAGTCGGCGACAAGCGAATAGGCCGGAGCCACCCCGCCCGCCTCGCCGACGCCGACGCCCATGCGGAACAGGAACAGCTGGGTGAAGGAGGTGGCCACGCCGCACAGGGCGGTGAAGCCGCTCCACACCGCCAGGGCGCCGGTCATGATCCAGACGCGGCTGTAGCGGTCGGCCAGCCAGGCCAGCGGAATGGCGAGGGTCGAATAGACGCTGGCGAAGGCGATGCCGCCCAGCAGGCCGAACTGGCTGTCCGACAGGCCGAACTCGGCCTTCAGCGGCGCCGCCAGGATGCCGATGATCTGGCGATCCAGGAAGTTCAGCATATAGACGAGGATCAGGATCGCCAGGACATAGAAGCGATATCCGGGCCGAACGGCGGGCGACGGTCCCGCGGGGGGGGCGTCCGTGGCGGTCATGGCGTTTCCCTCGACTTGGTCTTCTCGTTGAACGGAACGGTAGCGGGGCCGTAGCGCGGCGTAAAAGAAAAAGGGCGGCGGCTCAGGTGAACCGCCGCCCGTATTCACGCGCGATCAGGATTCAGGTCGTCAGTAGCGGGCGGTCAGGGTCAGGCTGACCGTGCGCGGGGCGCCGTAATAGGCCGTGCGGATGCCGGCGACGGACGAGAACTCCTGGGCGTCGGTCTTGTAGACCTCGTCCGAGAGGTTGCGGCCGTACAGGCCGGCCGTGTAGCGGCCGTCGGCGCTCTCCCAGACGACGCGGGCGTCGTACAGCCAGTAGCTGTCCTGGAACATCTCCGGGAATTCCACCCCGGTGACGATGTTGGCGTTGTCGACGGCCAGGGCCATGTCCGAACGATAGCGGGCCTGCGCCCCGACGGTGAGCCGGCCCGCGTCGCCGAGCTCGAAGCCGTAGGCCGCGCCGAAGCGGGCGGTCCAGTCCGGCGAGAAGGCCGGCTCCTGGCCGCTGCGGTCGTAGACGACCTGCATCCCGCCGACGACCCGCGTCTCCTCGAACTCTTCATAGGCCGCGTCCAGATAGCCGATCTGGGCGTCCAGGGTCAGGGCCGGGATCGGCCGCGCCTCCAGTTCCAGCTCGACCCCCGAGATGTCCAGCTCGCCGGCGTTCAGCACCGTCAGGGCGATGACGCAGGCGCCGCCCGGGACGGCCGGGTTGGGCACGCAGTCGGAAACGCGCGCCTGGAAGTCCTCATAGGTGTTGTGGAAGGCGGCGATATTGGCGCGCAGCCGATTGTCCATCCAGCTGGTCTTGGCGCCGATCTCGTAGCTGAGCACCGTCTCCGGATCGTAGGGCTGCTGTTCGCCCGGGTTGTTGGCCCGGCCGTTGAAGCCGCCCGACTTGAAGCCCTTCGAGACCCGCGCATAGAGCATGGCGTCCGGCGTGATCTGGTAGTCGATCGAGGCCATCGGCGACACGTCCGTCCAGGTGTCCGAAACCGTGAAGGCGAACGACGGGTCCGCCCGGAACGGATTGAACAGGGCGTCGAAGCCCGCGAAGGGGCCGCCCAGCAGCGACGGGATGGTCCAGTCGGTCGTGGTGGTCCGGTAATAGTCCTTGGACTCTTCCGTGTAGCGAATGCCGCCCGACAGGCGCAGGGCGTCGGTCACGCGCCAGCTGACGTTGCCGTACACGGCCCAGCTTTCGGTTTCGAGGTCGTCGTCGATGAAGCGGGTGAAGCCGACCGGCGCGCCGGCGAGGGCGAAGATGTCGTCGCCGTAGGCTTCCTGGTGGGAGACGATGTTTTCCTTCAGATAGTAGACGCCGCCCACCGCGGTGATCGGGCCGCCGTTGTCATAGGCCAGCTGGAATTCCTGGCTCAGCTGATCCTGGTCCACGGCGACGAGCACATCGCCCAGTTCGAACTGGGTCGCGTCGATGTCGATATAGTCGGTGTAGGACAGGTCCCGCCCGGCCGTGATCGACTTGAGGGTGAGGGCGTCGCTGAGGGTCCAGGTCGCGGTCGCCGACAGGCCGGAGTGCTCCAGCTCGGTCGAGTTCTTCAGGCCGGGGGTGGTCCGGGTCTGGAAATTATACTCGCTGCCCGCCGCCGGCGCCGGCTGCAGCACAGTGGTCGAGCCCAACAGCAGGTCGGTGCGGAACAGCGGAGACAGCGCCCGACCGACGGTCATGCCGGCGTTGTCGCGGCTGTAGTCGGCGGCGAGGTCGAGCCGGAAGGTGTCGCTGGGAGTGATCGCGGCGGCGAGGCGGACGCCCAGGGTGTCCTTGTCGTTGTAGTCGGCTCCGGTGACGGGATCGGTGACGTAGCCGTCGCGGGTGCTGGTGATGAAGGCTCCGCCCAGCGCGACCGTGTCGCTGACCGGCGCCGCGCCGCTCACCCGCAGGGTCTGTTCGTCATACTCCCCGATCGTGCCCGACAGGTTCAGATAGGGGCCGCTGTCCGGCGTGCGGCTGACCAGCTTCAGGGCGCCGCCGATGGTGTTCTTGCCGTACAGCGTGCCCTGCGGCCCGCGCAGCACCTCGACCCGCTGCAGGTCCAGCAGGTCGAACTGCGTCCCGCGAATGCGGCTGTAGTAGATGTCGTCGACATAGACGCCGACGGCGGGGTCGAAGGTCTGCAGCGCGTCGGGCTGGCCGACGCCGCGGATGTAGATATTGGTCGCGTTCGACGAGCCGCGGCCCTGCACGATGTTCAGGTTGGGCACGGCGCCCTGCAGGTCGGTCACGTCCTTGGCGCCCTGGCGCTCGAGGGCCTCGCCCGAGAAGGCGCTGATCGAAAGCGGCGTACGCTGCGCCGCCTCTTCCGTCCGGCGGGCCGTGACGATCACGTCTTCGAGGCCGGCGACGGCCTCCTGTGGCGGAGCGTCCTGGGCCATGGCGAAGGTGGCCATGGCGCTCCAGGCGGCGCCGGCGAGCAAGGCGGTCTTTACGGTGCGGTTCATCTCATGACCCTGTTCTGTGTTTCCAGCCGACGACGCTTTTTATTCAGCGTTCAATGATTTTCGCGGACGGTAGTCTTTTTCGGCCCGCTGTCAAACGGCGCCGCTTTGCAGCCGGCGGCTCCCGCGGACCTGTGGCGCCGTTGCACAGGCGGCCGAATGCGGCCTAGCTACGCGACATGAGCAAACTCGATGCGCCGCCGGCCCGCCGGGGCCGCCCGCCCAAGGCCAGGACCGCAGGCACGGCCGACACCCGGGACCTGATCCTCGACGCCGCCGAGGACCTGTTCTCGAAGCACGGCTTCTACGGCGTCACCATCCGCGAGGTCGCCCGCGAGGCCGGCGTCGACACCGCCCTGGTCCACTATTATTTCGGGGCCAAGCGCGGCCTGTTCGACGCCGTCTTCCTGAGGCGGGCCGAGGTCTGGAACAACGAGCGGGTCGACGCCATCAACCGCTACGCCCGCGAGACCGCCCCCGGCGACATGACCCTGGAGGGGCTGTTCGAGGCCTTCCTGCGGCCGCCGTTCCAGTGGTCCCTCAAGGGCGGCCCGGGGTGGAAGCACTATTCCGCCCTCGTGGCCCAGACCAACGCCAACCCGACCTTCGGCGGCGAGACCATGGCCCGCTATTTCGACCCGGCCATCCGGCGGCTGATCGAACTGATCAAGGTGATCCTGCCAGACGCCGCCGAAGTCGATCTGTACTGGGCCTATCACAATCTCTCCGGCGCCCTGACGCTGACCCTCGGCGAAACGGGCCGCCTCGACCGGCTGTCGGGCGGGCTGTGCCGGTCCGGCGATCTGGAGACGGCGGGCGACTATATGGTGCGGTTCGCAGCCGCGGGCTTCCGGGCGGTCTGCGGGCCGGCGACGCGGCCATGATCGAGGTCCGGACATCGCCGGACGCCGTCCGCTTTTCGGTCGACCGCGGACTGCTGCGGGGTCTGGGCGTGGCCCTGGCCGCCGGCGTGCTCCTCGCCCTGACCGAGGCCTTCGGCATGAGCGGGACCTCGCTGTTGTTCCGGCTTGGGTACTGGCTGCCGATCATGCTGCTGGGCGCCCTGTGGGGGCATCTGTGCTCCCGGCTGGTCGAGCGCTACGTCGACCTGGACCGTCAGCCCCTGCTGGCGGTCGCGGCCCTGACGCTGGTGATGTCGGGACCGCTGGTGATCATGGTCTGGGCCGTCACAGTCCGGTTCTTCGACGACGACCGGTCGGTGACGCTGGCGAGACTGCCGGACTTTATCGGGCCGGTGCTGGTGGTGACCGGGACGCTCAGCGCGTTGAACGTCTTTCTGGCGCGGACGCCGGTGCAGACCCATGCGGCGGCGGAAGGCGGCCGGCCGGCGCGGTTCCTCGACCGGCTGCCCGCAAGGCTGAGGGGCGCCGCCATCCGCGCCGTCCAGTCCGAGGACCATTATCTGCGCATCCATACCGACCTTGGGTCCGACCTGATCCTGATGCGGCTCTCCGACGCCCTGGTCGAGCTGGAAGGACTGGAGGGCGCGCAGACCCATCGCAGCTGGTGGGTGGCGAAGGACGCGGTCCGGGGCGTCAGCCGCGGCGACGGCCGGGCGACGCTGACCCTCGACGGCGGCGTCGAGGCCCCGGTCAGCCGGCGCTACGCCAAGGCCTTGCGCGACGCCGGCTGGTACTGACGGCCGCCCTTCAGCCGGCCCAGACACCGTGGAAGCCCGCCGGCAGGGCGACGTCGGCCCGCCAGCTGGCGACCGGGCCGTCGGCGACCCGGGCGGCGTCGAAGGCGTGCAGCTCGGTGACGCCCTCGCGCAGATTGATCGAGGGGGCGATCAGCCAGGCGTCCGTCTCGTCCGGGCCGCGCGGGACGATGACGGCCTCTTCCATGATCTGCGCATCCCCGAAGCTGAAATAGTCGGACCGGCCGGTGTCCCAGTCCCAGGTGGCCAGACCGGTCGGCAACGGCCGGTCCGGGCGTTCGCCGGCGGTGTGGACGGTCAGGCGACGCGGCAGGCCGGCGCGGCGGGGGTCGCTCCGCGGGAACTCCGCCGTGACGCCGGAGGAGACCATCTCGGCGCGACCGTCCGTGTGCAGCGTGATCAGGTTCAGCACCGCGTGCTCGCCGGGGACGACGCCGCGCTGTTCGACCAGCACCCGGGCGCCATCGAGGGCGAAGGCCACATCCTTGCCGGCGGCGACGTCGAAGCGGATCGTGCCCGAGCCGTCCTCCCAGGCGTCGCCGAGATGGAAATAGCTGAAGCTCGGCAGCTCGAAGATCCGGCGGCGCGACAGGTCGGCCTTGTCGATGACCATGACCTGGGTCCCCATCTCCGGCTTCCACTGGAAGCGGGCGGCGTAGGGCATGCCCTGGCGGCCGAAGATCCAGGGCTGGAGCACCAGGATCAGGTGGCGGGCCGTGGCGGTGAAGTCGTGCATATAGCTGGCGCGCGGCAGGTCCAGCACTTCGGCCGTGTGCAGGCTGCGGTCGGCGTTGAGGCGCCAGATGACGGCCTTGTCGGCGTCGAGGCCGATGTTCCAGATCGTGCCGTCCGGGTCGTAGCGCGGGTGGGCCTGGAAGGGCATGCCCTTGAGATCGTCGCGCAGCGCGACGAACCGCTTCGTCGACAGGTCGGAGGCGTCCATGGCGAGGGGCGCGCCGCCTTCCCACAAGGCCCAGACCTCGTCGCCGGCGACCATGACGGAGGTGTTTGCGGCGTTGGCGTCTTCAGTGCCGCCGATGCGGGCGCGGGCGTCGCCGATGGTGCCGAAGCCGGGCGTGACGACGGCGTCGATCTCGCTCTCCCAGCGGCGTTTGGGGGTGTCGGCGAATCGGGCGTCAAGCGTGACCTGGCCGTCGTTGACGCGGAAGGCGCGCATCAGGCCGTCGCCGTCGAACCAGTGGGTGGCCGAGCCGCCGGGCCGGCGGAATTTGGCCGGGCCGTTGCGGAACAGGGTCCCGGTCAGTCCGGCCGGGGCGCGGCCGTGGACCAGCCGCATGACCCACGGCGCGACGTCGGCCTCGAGGTCGGCGGTGGCCAGGGCCCAGTCGGCGGACGCCTGCATGGCGGCCATGGCGCGGACGGTCTCGGGGGTGACGACGGCGGCCGACAGGGCGGCGGCGCCCATCAGAAAGCTGCGGCGGGAAGCGGTCACGACGCCCTCCTCAGCGAATGTTGATGGTCTGGGCGGTCGGGCCCGAGACCGTGAAGCGGGCCCGCTCCCAGTTCGCCGGACCCATGTTGCCGACGGCGTTGTTGGAGAAGGCGTAAGGCTCGACCGGAAGGCCGAACGGATTGAAATTCATCTCGCCGTCGCCGTTCACGTCGTGGAAGGCCTTGGCCGCATAATCGCCGGCGGGCAGCCCCTCGAAGGTGGCCGTGAGCTGACCCGCCGTCACATCCAGCCGCTGCTGCCCGATCGGCCGTTCTTCGGCGTAGGCGGCCGCGGAGTCGTACAGGCCGACCATCACCGCGCCGCTGTCGGCGCCGACCTCGAAGGTCAGGGACACTGAGCCCTGGGGCGGCGTCTGGGCCGTGGCTACGGGGGGGACGAGCAGTCCGGCGGCGGTGGCGAGGGCGAGCAGGAGCAGGCGGGTCATCAGCGGTCTCTCAGGCAGGGAGAGGCCCGACCACCGGACCTCCGAGGCCCTGACCGTGCGGACCTCCGCCCGCCTCCGCCACACCGCATGCGGGGAGCGACGCCGGCCTTTCGCGAATGACGGCGGCTGTCCGTTCGCGAAGCGCCAACGGCCGCGTCAGCTCCGCCGGATGCGCCGCTTCAGCAACCGGTCGGACAGGGCCTCGGCGTGTTTTAGGGTGAAGGCGAGGGCGGCCGGATTGCCCCGCCGCGGCCCCACAGTATCCGCCACGACCGCGCCGCGCTCGCCGATCGGCCGGTGTTCGCCGGTGGTGGTGTCGATCGCCGTCTGGTGCTCGACCTCGGCGTTCAGCTCGGCGCCCATGAGGATGATCTGCACGCTCAGCCAGGTCCACAGCAGGAAGCCCATCATGGCCGCCAGCGGGCCGTACGAGGCGGTGCGCACGAAGGTCTGCAGGTACCAGCTGAACACCAGCGACAGGATCAGGCTCAGCAGGGCGGCGAAGAGGGCGCCCGGCGTCAGCCAGCGCCACCGCGCCCGGCTCCGGCACGGTCCGAAGGCGTAGATCACCGTCAGGGCGGCGACATAGACGGCGCCGAGGATCGGCCACCGCAGGGGGGACAGATAGGCCCATTCGTCGGCCAGGCCGAACACCCCCAGCACCAGCGGCACCCCGACGACCAGCAAGGCCGTGACCAGGATGCTGATCAGACCGGTGACCGTGAAGGCCATGCAGATCAGATTGTATCTGACCAGATTGCGCCGCTCGACCTCGTGATAGGCGATGTTCAGCCCGTAGAAGAGCACCTTGATCGCGCCGTTCGCGGTCCACAACGACAGGGCCAGGGTCCAGACCAGGGTGAAGGTCAGGGTGGTGGTCGCATTCCCGGCCAGCCGCTGCATCTCGCCGCCTAGGAACTCGGCCACCCCGGACGGCAGGACGGAATAGAGGAATTGCAGACTGGCCCAGGCGTCCTCCGGATCGGAGAACAGGCCGTACAGGGTGACGAAGGCCGCCAGGGTGGGGAACAGCGACAGCATGACGAAGAAGGTCACGCCCCCCGCCACGAAGCCGACCCGGTCGCCGAAATAGGAGCCGCCGACGCGCCAGAAGATGTCGACCCAGCCCTTGTGCGGAATGTGCTCGGGCCGTTGCGCCAGCCGTCCGCGCCCCGGCTCCTTCGCCTCGAAATCCTCGGGCGTGGGAGCCTGCGGCGGCAAGGGCTCAGGTCGCGCCGGCCGAAGCTCAAGCCCGAATTTGTGTCCTCGCGTATAAAGCAGGTGCGCCGCCCCGGCCCCGGCCGCGAGGCCGCCGGCCACCGAGCCCAGAATGCCCCACAGCCCGAGGCCGCCGCTTGCTTCAGACCGCTTCTGCATCGTGGCCACAACGGCTCCATCCGGACGGCGTTCCGGCGCCGCCCCGCTTGATATCCGCGCAAACCCGCGCCAAGGCCAGAGGATGACCGACGCCGCCCCCGAAACCCCCTCCGGCCCGACCCTGCTGACCGCCTGGAAGGCCGCCGCCGCCACGCTCAAGGCCGGCCGCATCGACAGCCCCTCGATCGACGCCCGCCTGCTGCTGGAGGTCGCCGCCGGCTGTTCGCGCACCGACATTCTCGCCGACCCCTACCGCGCGGTGACGCCCGACCAGCAGACCGCCCTCGACGCCTTCGTGGAACGCCGGCTGCGCCGCGAGCCGGTGTCGCGCATCCTCGGCAGGAAGGGCTTCTGGAAGATCATGCTGACCGTCACCCCCGACGTGCTCAGCCCGCGCCCCGACACCGAGGCCATCCTCGACGTCGTGCTGCTGGCGTATCCGCCGCACAAGGCGTTCGAGATGATCGACCTCGGCACCGGCTCCGGGGCCATCCTGCTGGCGACCCTGGCCGAACGTTTCGGCGCGCGTGGCGTCGGCACCGACATCTCGTTCGAGGCCCTCGCCGTGGCGAAGGAGAACGCCACCAACCTCGAGCTCGACAACCGCGCGACCTTCATGCGCACCGAATGGGCCGCGGGCTTCCCTGACCACAGCTTCGATGTCGTCGTCTCCAACCCGCCCTACATCCCCTCGGGCGACATCCCCGGTCTCGACCCCGAGGTGCGCGACCACGACCCCCTGCTGGCGCTGGACGGCGGCCCCGACGGCCTGCAGGCCTATCGCGAGCTGGCGCCCGAGATCATGCGCATCCTGCGCCCCGACGGCCTGTTCGCGGTCGAGATCGGCTGGGACCAGGGCCCGCAGGTCAAGGCCCTGTTCGAGGCTGTGGGCTTCACGAACGTCATCGTGGTCAAGGACCTGTCCGACCGCGACCGCGTGGTGACAAACGGCCCGGACCCGAGGACCAGTCCCGTTCCGAAGATGTGAGAGCGGCGCGGCGACCTCAACAAACCCCTTGGAAACCGCCCCCGCACACGCTAAGTCTTCGCTTGTCTCCCACCCAAAAACGCACGACTTGGACCGCTTCAGGCCCATTCCACGCGCGCTCAGGGCAGTGACGTCCGGTCGGAACGGCCTGGCGGACCACGGGGCGACAACGGATTTCCGATCACATCGTCAGCGGGGATTGGCCCCGGAACGAAGCGGAACGACCAGACGGACAGCGCCGGCGGCCTTCGCCCCGGACCGTCCCTCATACAAAGCACGGTAGCGTCCGATGAGAGATTTCAAGGGCATGAAGCGTCAGCGCGGACGCAACAGGAAGCCCGGCGGCGGCAGCGGCGGCAACGCCAACGCCACCAATCCGAACCGGTCCTGGGATTCCCAGGGCCCGGAGAACATCAAGGTCCGCGGCAACGCCCAGACCGTCTACGAGCGCTACATGCAGCTGGCGCGCGATGCCTCGGCCGCCGGCGACCGGGTGCTGGCCGAGAACTACACCCAGCATGCCGAACACTATTTCCGCGTCCTGCGCGCCCTGCAGCCTTCACGCCCGGTGTCCGAGATCGCCCAGCGCGAACTGGCCGGCCAGGGCTTCGACATCGATTTCGAGGACGAGACCGGCGCCCAGGCCGCCGCCATCATGGCCGCCGAAAAGGCCGAGGCCGACCGCGTCGCCGCCGCCGAGGCCCGCCAGCGCGACAACGACGACCGCCAGAACGATCGCCAGTCCGATCGTCAGAATGACCGCTCCAACGACCGCCCGAACGACCGTCAGGCCGAGCAGCCGCGTCGCGAATGGCGCGACCGCGACGAACAGCCGCGCGAGCCCCGCGCCGAGGCCGAAGGTCCGGTCGGCGAGGGCGGCCGCCGCGAGACCCGCCGTGAGCGCTGGGAACGGCGCCAGCAGGAGCGCAACCAGCGCTTCCAGAACGAGCGCGCCGAGGGCGAGGGTCCTGACGGCGCCGCGCCCGCCGATGAGGTCGAGGCCCCCGTCGCCGCCGGACGCGAGCCCGAAGCCGCTCCGGAACGCGCCGAACGGCCCCGCCGCGAGCGCCGCCCGCGCGCCGACCAGACCTCCGCCGCCGACGATGCGCCGACGGCCCTGCCCGGCTTCCTGACCCGCGCCCCCGCCCCCGCCGCGGAAGCGCCGTCGGACAGCGCCGAGGCCGACGCCCCCGCGCCGAAACGCCGCGCGCCGCGCCGCAAGGCCGAGGCTCCCGCCGCGGAGGACTGACCGCCTTTCCACCGCCCGGCGGGCGAGGCCGCTTGACGCGCCGCGTCGGGACCGGTCCAAGGGGGGCTTCTGTACGCTCACGGACTCCCGCCCTGCGGTTCGGCCGGGTCAGGGTGTCCGCGACCCACGGGAGCGCCGTATGCCTCGCCTGTCCCGGCCGCTGGTCCTGATCGCCCTGGCCGCCCTCTCCGTCTCCGCCTGCGCCACCGTCCCGCCCCCTCCTCCGCCGCCGCCGGGTCCCGGCGGCCCCGGCCCGGGCCCGGTGCTGCGCGACTGGCGCGGCATCGTCACCGCTTCCGATCGTGACCGCTACAACCGCCTCGACGCCGCCTGGGCCCTCGCCCTGCAGCAGGCCCTTCGCCAGCGCGGTTCGGGCGACCTGGCCTCGACCGGCGAGCTGATCGACCCCGACGCGGCCCGCCCCTCGGTCGCCCCGCCTCCCGGCGACTACCGCTGCCGCATCGTCAAGCTCGGCTCCCAGGGCGGCGAGGACGGCCTCGGCTACGTCGTCTACAGCTGGTTCGCCTGCCGCATCGAACAGACGCCGAACGGGCTGAAATTCGTCAAACTGACCGGCAGCCAGCGGCCCGCCGGCCTGCTGTTCCCCGAGAACGACCGGCGCATGGTGCTGCTCGGCTCCATGGCCCTGGCGTCCGAGCCCCCCGCCAACTCCTACGGCCAGAACCCCGACCGCGACCTGATCGCGGCGCTGGAACGGATCGGCGAAGCCCGCTGGCGGCTGGCTGTTCCGTGGCCCCAGAACGAGTCCAACCTCGACCTGATCGAACTCGTCCCGGCCTGAGCCCGGCCCGGATGCGAACGTCGGTGAAGGCCGTCGCAATCATCGGAGCAGGCCCGTCCGGTCTCGCCAGCGCCCTGATGCTGGCCCGCCAGGGACGGGATGTGACCGTCTTCGAGCGCTTCGAACAGGCCGCCCCGGTCGGCGCCGGCTTCATGCTGCAGCCCACCGGCCTGGCGGTGCTCGACGGGCTCGGCCTGACGCCGGCCGTCGAGGCCATGGCCCAGCCGATCGATCACATCTTCGGGCGGGAGGCCCGTCGCGGCCGCATCGTCCTCGATGTGCGCTACGGCGACCTGCGCCGTCCGCGACCGGCGCTCGGCGTTCATCGCGCCGCCCTGTTCGAGGTCCTGCACAGCGCCTGTCTCGAGGCCGGGGTCGGCTTCGAGACCGGACGCGAGATGGTCGCGGCGGCCTCGGGCCGGCTGACCGACGCGCGCGGCGTCGTCCTGCCGCCGTTCGACCTGGTCATCGACGCCTCCGGAGCCCGGTCCCGGATCGCCGCCGCCCACGGGGCCCGCACCCGGCCGCTGACGTACGGGGCCCTGTGGGCGACCGTCCCCTGGCCGGGCGCGCCGTTCGACGAGGCAGCCCTGCAACAGGTCTACAGCGGCGCGGCGAAGATGATCGGCGTCCTCCCGGTCGGTGCGCGGCCCGGCGCGCCGGACCGGCTCGCCACCTTTTTCTGGAGCCTGAAGACCGCGGACTACGAGGCCTGGCGGGCGGCCGGCCCTGAACCGTGGAAGGCCGAGGTCCGCGACCTCTGGCCCGAGACGGCCGGCCTGCTCGAAACCCTGACCGATCCGGATCAGCTGACCCTCGCCCGCTACGGCCACCACACCCTCGCCCTGCCGGTCGCCGACCGGCTGGCCCTGATCGGCGACGCCGCACACTCGACCAGCCCGCAACTGGGCCAGGGCGTCAACATGGGCTTGCTCGACGCGCTGGCGCTGGCGGAGGCGCTCGCGGCCGACTCAGGTCTGGACGACGCCCTGCCGGCCTACGCCCGGGCCCGGCGCTGGCACATCCGCCTCTACCAGGCCTTGAGCCTCGGCTTCACCCCCTTCTACCAGGCCGACGGCCGGCTGCTTCCATGGGTGAGGGACCACGTTCTCGGCAAGGTCGCGCGCCTGCCGCTCTCGCCGCGCCTGCTCGCCGCCACCGTCTCCGGCCTGCTGCTCGATCCGCGTCCGCCAACCTCGCGCTGAACCCCGGCGGGGGTGAGCCGTTCGGACAGATCAGCCGGATGGACCTCTGCATGCGAACCTTTCTCGCCGTCGCCGCCCTGGCCCTGTTCTCCTCCGCCTGCGAACAGGCCGCCCCGCCCGCGTCCGACCGGGCGCCGACGCCCGCCGGGCCGGCTCCGGCCGCGTCGGTTCCGGCGGACGGGGATGGGCAGGAGGTCCAGGCGTCCGCCGACTGGCGCGACGTCGCCACCAGCGAGGACGCCTCCCGCCTCGGTCGTCTGGACCAGGCCTGGCGGATGGCCCGCGCCGAGGCCGACCGGAATTTCGCCGGCGAGGTCGAGGCGCTCGGCCCGCTGGTCGATCCCAACGCCGGTCAGGCCGGCCGGCTGCAGCCGCCGCCCGGCGTCTACCGCTGCCGGTCGATCAAGCTCGGCTCCAACAGCCCCGGCGGTCTCGGCTACCTCGAATACCCCTTCTTCCGCTGCACCGTCGAACTGACGCCCGGGGGCGACCTGATCCTGACCAAGACGACCGGTTCGCAGCGCACGCGCGGCCTGCTCTATCCCGATACCGACCGTCGCCTGGTCTTCATCGGCGCCCAGGCCTGGGGTTCGCAAGAGAGCGGATATCCCGCCTACGGCCAGATGCCGGAGCGCGACCAGATCGGCCTCCTCGAGCGGATCGGCTCCCGGCGCTGGCGACTGGTCCTGCCGTGGCCGAAGCAGGAGTCGAAGCTGGAGATCCTCGAACTGATTGGCTGACCTTGACCCCCGCGCCGCCCGGCCCGACTCTGGACCGGCGGGACAGGACCCGCAGCATCAGGGGGTCGCCATGCGCGGATTCAGCGTCACCATCGGTTCGATCATCGCCGTCGTCATCGTCGCGGCGCTCGTGCTCGTCGGCCTGCCGACCTACAACGTCTATTCGAAGACGATGCAGGGCAAGGCCGCCTATGAGCAGGCCGTGCAGGACCGCCGCATCCGCGTGCTCGAGGCCCAGGCCGCGCTCGACTCCGCCCAGCTCACCGCCCAGGCCGAGATCGCCCGCGCCCGCGGCACCAACGAGGCCAACCGCATCATGGCCGAAAGCCTCGGCGGACCCGAGAACTACCTGCGCTGGTCCTACATCCACATGCTGGAGGAGACCGCGGGCAAACAGGGCCGCGAGGTGATCTACATCCCCACCGAAGCCGGCATGCCGATCCTCGAGGCCGGCCGCCGCCCGGCGCAATAGGGGCGGCGGCTAGCCCGCCCTGCAGGCGATCGACTGCCGGTACAGCACCGTCGCCGGATCCAGGCGGCGCGCCTCGACCAGCGCCGCCTCGGCGTCCGCGCAGCGCCCGGCGCCGGCCAGGGCGGCCGCGAGGCTGTGCTGGATCGGCGCCAGATCCGGCGCGCCCTGCACCGCCTTCTCGCAATAGGGCAGGCCCTCGGCGGGTCGCCCGGCCCGCACGAGGATGTAGCAGTGGTTGTTCAGATAGCCGGGATGGGTCGGCTCGGCCTTCACCGCCACCAGACTGGCCTCCAGCGCGCCGTCGAAATCATTGAGCTGCTCCAGCGCCAGCGCCAGGGTGGCGTAGCCCTCGACATCCTTGACCGGCAGGGCGCGGAAGGAGGCGAAGGCCGCCTCGAAGGCCGGGTCACGCCCCTTCTTGAGGATCGGCAGCACCAGACTCAGCAGGTACCGGCGGCCGTCCTCGTCCACGGGCCCCGACATCTCCCGCGCGCCCGCCCAGGCGGGATCGTCTGACAGGATCAGCCAGGCGGTGCGCGCGTCGGCCACCGCCTCCTTGTCGCGGCCGACCTGCTGATAGGTGTCGCCCCGGAAGGCGTGCAGCCAGACATCGGACCAGACCTGGTCGTCGCCCGCCGCTTCGTCATACAGCCGCTCCGCCCCGCCGAAGTCGCGGTTCAGATAGGCTTCGCTGGCCTGGTTCAGCCGGGCCAGACGCTGCTGCGGCGAGCCGTCGGGCAGGGCCTCGGCGCAGGCGGCCCAGTCCGGCGCCACGCCGGGCGCCGGTTGGCAGGCGGCGGGCGGTTCCTGCGGCGAGACGGCCAGAAACAGGACGAGGGCGAGAGCGATCATCGGCTTAAACCCGTGTCAGTCGAAGGTCATGGAAGTCGTAGCTGAAGTCCGCGTCCGGCGAGACCGCCTTCATCGTCGCCGACATTGGGGCGTCGTTCTGCAGCCGGAAGGTGACGAACACATCCTCCTCCCGCTTGTCGGGGAAACGGGTGCGCAGGGTGTCGCCGTCGTAGGGCTCCAGCGGCCCCTGCAGGCTCGGCGTCCGGCTGAAGGCGAGCCACAGGCCGCCGGCGCGCGGCTCGATCGTGATGTCGCCGTACCAGGGATCGCGCCATGTCCCCGCATAGGCCGCCAAGGGCAGGGACGGCGCCGCTCCGGCCGCCTGTTTCGCATCGATCCCGGCGGCCGCCGCGATCGATTTCGCATCCCCTTCGTCCCTCAGCCGCACGCTGTCGGCGATCCAGTCGAAGCCGGTCTTGCCCATGATGATGTCGGCGATGCCGCTGCGCAGGGCCCGGGTCAGGAAGCCTTCCTCGCCGTTGGTGAAGAAGCTGAAACCGGCGTTGCGCCCCGGGATCAGCACCGTCCCCGAGATATAGCCGGGCGCGCCGCCGCCGTGGGTGATGAAGCGTTCGCCGCGATAGTCCATCACCTGCCAGCCCATCGCATAGGTCGCGGCGATGGCCCGCCCGGGCAGGTCCGGCGTCGGCCCGGCCGAGTTGGAGATGATGATGTTGGGCTTCCACATCTCATTGCCCCGCGCCTCGGAATACAGCCGCGAGCCGTCGGGCAGCTCCCCGCGCTTCAGTTGCACGGCGATCCATTTCGCCCAGTCGACGGGATGGCTGACGAAGCCGCCCGCCGCCCCCGCCGAGGCCCAGTCCCAGACCTCCTGGATCGACTGGCCGATGGTCTGCATCTCGCCCTGGTAGCGCAGCGGCGGCCCCAGCCGGCCGTGCGGCAGGGCCGACTTCGCCGGATCGGCGGCGGTCATCAGCGGCAGGGTCCCGGTCATGCCCAGCCGGTCCAGTATCCGCGTCTGGATGAAGGCCTCCCACGGCATGCCCGAGGCCGCCGCGACCACCTCCCCGGCGACCACCCACATCAGGTTGCAGTAGTGGTACGAGGTCCTGAACTGGTCCTCGATCGGCACATGCGGCACGGCCGCCATGATCTCCGCCCGGGTCCGGTCGCTGTTGGGCCAGAACAGCAGGTCGCCGGCGCCGAGGCCGAAGCCGATCCGGTGGCTGAGCAGGTCGCGCACCGTGACCATGCCGTTCAGCTCGGGCTTCGACAGCGAGAAGTCGGGCAGGTAGGTCCGCACCGGTTCGTCCCACTTCACCCGGCCCTCGTCGACGAGGATGGCCAGGGCGGCGGCCGTCACCGCCTTGGTGTTCGAGGCGATGGCGAACAGGGTGTGCTCGTCGACCGGCGCCCCGTCGATGGCCCGCACGCCATAGCCCCGCGTCAGCACGGCCGCGCCGTCCTTGACCACAGCCACCGACACGGCCGGCTGGTCCGGGAAGGCGGCCATGGCCTTGCGCACATAGGCGTCCACCGCCCCGGCCAGCGCCTCGCCGGCGGGCGCCGGGCCGGTCTGCGCATGCGACAGCGCCGGCAGGCCGAGGCCGGCGGCCGCGACGGACGACGCCACCGCGGCGCGGCGGGTGAGACGGATGGACATGCAGACGCTCCCGACAGACTTCGGCGGAACGCTAGCCCGCCGCCGCCGCGCCGTCATCCCCGCCGTCGCCCCGGTCCGCCCTGTGTCTGAAAGGTGGCGGGTTCTGTAAAAACCGTAATGAAATGAAAAAGATGTAACTCGGCCGGTTCAGGGACCGGTGCTATGGAAAGGAAACTTGACGGGCGCCGAGCCCAAACCTGCGCAGGGGGCGCGCCTCATGACTTCCATCCGCTTCCTGCTGCTCGTCGGCACGGCGCTCGCGACCTCGTCCGGCGCGGCCTTCGCCCAGTCGACGACGCCCCCGCCCGCGCCCCAGACCCCGCCGCCGGCGCAGCAGCCCGCCCCCGCGCCCGAAGAGGAGGCCGACGACGAGGCCAAGGTCGAGGACGTCGTCGTCCAGGGCCGGGCCACCGACGTCCGCACCTCCATCGACTCGGTCAGCTACAGCCTCGCCGACGATCTGCAGGCCCAGACCGGCACCCTGGCCGAGGCCCTGCGCAACATCCCCTCGGTTGAGGTCGATCCCGACGGCAACGTCAGCCTGCGCGGCGACTCCGGCGTCACCATCCTGATCGACGGCCGCCCCTCGACCCAGTTCAACGGCCCCAGCCGCGGCCAGATGGTGCTGCAGATTCCGGCCAGCCAGTACGCCCGCATCGAGGTGATGACCAATCCCTCGGCCGCCTACAGCCCCGAAGGCGGCGGCGGGGTGATCAACCTGATCTCCAAGCCCAACGCCGTGCGCCCGGGCGCCACCACCACCGGCTCCCTGCGCGCCAATATCGGCGACCGCGGCCGCTATAATTTCGGCGGCTCCATCGCCCATGTGATCGGCGACACCACCCTGACCGCCGACATCGGCGTGCGTCACGACGCCTTCTTGCAGCAGGTCGAGCGCATCCGCGAGCGGTTCGATGTCGGCTCCGGCCAGTTCTTCGAGGCGCGCCAGACCCAGGATATCGAGGGCGATTCCGACAACATCTTCGTGCGCCTCGCGGCCGAGCATAATCTCGACGACAAGACCCAGCTGACCGGCGACATCCGCCACGTCGACGTCGACAGCCTCGCCGACGCCATCGATCTGTACGAGGCCGACGCCGCCGGCGGCGGTCTCGACGCGGCCTACACCCGCAACTCCAGCGGCGGCTTCTCGGGCACCTTCCAGGGCGGGTCGGCGCGGGTCCTGCGCCGCTTCGACGACGCGGGTCACGAATGGTCCAACGAGGTCCGCTTCGACCGCAACCGCTTCGTCTTCGGCTTCGACACCGAGGTCGACCAGCAGATCCCGCCCTCGCCGATCTATTACGAGACGGTCGAGAACCGGAACCGCCAGAACCAGCTGGGGATCACCAGCGCCTATGTCCGCCCCATGGCCGACGGCGGCCGGCTGCGCCTCGGCTATGAGCTGCAGGCCTCCGGTCTCGAGCTCGACAACCTGGTGGCGCGCGGCCCGACGCCGGACGCCCTGACGCCCGACCCGATCGTCACCAACGAATTCCATGTCGACCAGGCCGTCCACGCCCTCTACGCCACCTGGGAGAAGCCGTTCAGCGAGAAGCTCTCGGCCCAATTCGGACTGCGGCTGGAACAGGCGAACATCGACCTCGACCAGGTCACCACAGACATCCAGTCGTCCAACGACTATTTCCGCGCCTATCCGACGATGCATGTCTCGTACACGATCGGCGAGGGCGAGAGCATGCGCGGCAGCTACAGCCGGCGCATCCAGCGGCCGGGGCCGCAGGACCTCAACCCCTTCCTGACCTATCAGGACAACCTCAACTACCGCTCCGGCAACCCCGACCTGCTGCCGCAGGAGACCGACTCCTTCGAGATCATGTGGCAGAAGCGGGTGCAGCAGACCTTCTACCAGGCGACCCTCTACTATCGCGACACCAAGGACGCCTTCACCCCGGTGACCACCGACATCGGCGGCGGCATCCTGCTGACCCGGCCGGAGAACCTCGGCTCCAGCACCTCCACCGGCATCGAACTGGTCGCCAACGGCGCCCTGCATCCGACCCTGCGCTACAACGCCAGCATCAACGCCTTCCGTCAGGAGATCGACGCGGCGGGCATCCCCGGCGCCAGCAACCGCGAGGGCGAGAGCGTCTCGGGCCGCCTGACCCTCAACTGGCAACCGACCCAGAACGACTTCCTGCAGATCTCCGGCATCTGGGCCGGCGACCAGCTGCTGGCCCAGGGCGTCCGCGAGCAGGCCACGCTGGTCAACCTCGGCTACCGGCGCAAGCTCAGCAAGGACTGGTCCTTCCAGGCCACCGTCCGCGACGTCTTCGACGAATACGGCTCCACCACCACGATCGAGACCCCGACCTTCACCGACCGCACCAGCGTCACCTTCGGCGGCCGCGCGGCCTACATCGGCCTGACCTGGAGCTTCGGTTCGGGCCAGCGGCGGCCGGAACAGTTCGACTTCACGGCCCCGACCACGGGCAGCTGATCACGCGGGGCGAGGGGGTCTTGTGTGGCCCCCTCGCCACACCCACGTTTGCGGCAGCTCAAGGCGTCGCTTCCTGAAAGGGCGTTCCTGGGCGCACACTCCGCCTGATCAGGGGACACGCCGTGAATCTCGACCTCTACTCCGACCGCGCCAAACAGGCCGTCCAGTCCGCCCAGAGCCTCGCCCTGGCCCGCCGCCACCAGCAGTTCGCCCCCGAACACCTGCTCAAGGTGCTGCTGGAAGAGCGCGACGGCCTCGCCCGCAATCTGATCACCGCCGCCGGCGGCGACCCCGCCAAGGCCGAGACCGCCGTCGAGACCGCCCTGTCCAAGCGCGCCCAGGTCTCCGGCGGCTCGGGCCAGCTCTATCTGGACGGCGACACCGCCCGCGTCTTCGCCGCCGCCGAGGCCGCCTCGAAGAAATCCGGCGACGCCTTCGTCACCACCGAACGGCTGCTCAGCGCCATCGCCCGCGAGGGCGGGGTCGCCGCCACCGTCCTCGCCTCGGTCGGCGCCACGCCCGACAAGCTGGACGAGGCCATCAACGAGATCCGCAAGGGCAAAACAGCAGATTCCGCAGGCTCGGAAGACGCCTGGGACGCCCTCAAACGCTACGCCCGCGACCTGACCCTGGCGGCCCGCGACGGCAAGATCGACCCGGTCATCGGCCGCGACGAGGAGATCCGCCGCACCATCCAGGTCCTCGCCCGCCGCACCAAGAACAACCCCGTCCTGATCGGCGAGCCCGGCGTCGGCAAGACCGCCATCGTCGAGGGCCTGGCCCTGCGCATCGTCAACGGCGACGTGCC
>Ga0164290_1001083_pt1 | contig 54493 bp, 55 predicted proteins | sample Micstemetagenome_FD_108782 | JGI IMG/M metagenome (GOLD analysis project Ga0164290, IMG submission 108782) | Contaminated culture microbial community from soil near Moab, Utah, USA - Microcoleus steenstrupii SON62 (Illumina Assembly) | ecosystem: Environmental > Terrestrial > Soil > Soil crust...
GCGTTGTGGACGTAGGAGGCGACGACGCCTTCATCGACCGACAGGCGGGCGGCGCGGCGCAGCTGCATGTTCTCGCCGACGGTGGCGATCAGCTGGGTCACTTCGTCCTGGACCGACTTGCCGGCTTCCAGCTCGGCGCCGTGCAGGCCTTCGAGCGTGGCGTGCTCGAGGCCCAGTTCGGCGAACTTCTTGGCGGCGTTCTGGAACAGGTCGTTGCGGGCGACGAAGTCGGTTTCGGCGTTGAACTCGATGGCGGCGCCGACTTCACCGGCTCCGACCTCCTTCGAGGCCACGGCGACCAGGCCTTCGGCGGCGACGCGGTCGGCCTTCTTCGCGGCCTTGGACAGGCCCTTGGCGCGCAGCCAGTCGATCGCGGCGTTGATGTCGCCGTCGGTTTCCTGGAGCGCCTTCTTGCAGTCCATCATGCCGACGCCGGACTTGGCGCGCAGTTCCATCACGAGGGCGGCTGTGATCTCGGCCATGGGTAGTCTCCTTGGTATGCGTATGCGGGAACGGCCGGGCTGCTCTAGCCCGGCCGTATGTCAGTTTCGCCGTCGATAGAAAGCGGGTCGGATTAGACCGCGGCTTCCTCGGTTTCGACGGCGTCGTTGGCTTCCGAGGTCGCGGCCTGGGCGGCTTCGTCGGCGACGGCCGGCTCGGCTGCCGGTTCGGCGGCGGCGATCATTTCCTCGGCGACGGCTTCGGCCTCGGCGGGGGCGACCGGGGCTTCAGCGGCCTTGGCGGCCTTCGGAGCCCTGGCTTCGCGCAGCATGGGCTCGTCCGGGTTCACGGCGGCGCCCAGATCCACGCCGGCCGAGGCCTGACCAGCAGCCAGACCGTCCAGAACGGCGTCGGCGATCAGGTCGCAGTAGGTCTGGATGGCGCGGGCGGCGTCGTCGTTGCCGGGGATCGGATAGGTGATGCCGTCCGGGTCCGAGTTGGTGTCCAGGATGGCGATGATCGGAATGTTCAGCTTGCGGGCCTCAAGGATGGCGATGGCCTCCTTGTTGGTGTCGATCACGAACATGATGTCCGGGATGGAGCCCATGTCCTTGATGCCGCCCAGCGACAGCTCGAGCTTGTCCTTCTCGCGCTGCAGGTTCAGCAGCTCTTTCTTGACGCGGCCCTCGCCGCCCGACTCCAGCAGGCCTTCCAGCTCGCGCAGGCGGGCGATCGAGCCCGACACGGTGCGCCAGTTGGTCAGGGTGCCGCCGAGCCAGCGGTTGTTCATATAGTACTGGGCGCAGCGCTTGGCGGCCTCGGCGACCGGATCGGCGGCCTGGCGCTTGGTGCCGACGAACAGGACGCGACCGCCCTTGGCGGCGACGTCGCGCACGGCGACCAACGCCTGGTGCAGCAGCGGGATCGACTGCGACAGGTCGATGATGTGGATGTTCGAGCGCGAGCCGAAGATGTAGCGCTCCATCTTCGGGTTCCACCGGTGCGTCTGGTGGCCGAAGTGGGCGCCGGCTTCGAGCAGCGAACGCATGGAGAATTCAGGCAGAGCCATGAGGGGTAGTCCTTTATCCGATTGATCCGCCGCAGGCGCTGTAAAGGCCGGAGCCCTCGGAACGGAGCGACCAGGATTTCTCCCTGACCGCGCCACGCCTGCGTGTGAAGTGGGCGGGCATGTAGGCGGGATGGGCGCAAAAGGCAAGCGCCGTGGTCAGATCAGGGCCAGACCCAGCCCCGCCAGTCCGGCCAGCCCCAGCACGACGGGCGGCGCATACCGGCTTTTGAAGACATACAGGGCGATCAGCGCCGCGCAAGCGATCAGGATGGACGCCGCCGGATGAGGCGAACCGGTCAGGCCGATCGCGAGGCTGACCGCCGTCGCCGCGATCAGCCCGACCACGGCCGCCGCCACCCCGTCGAGGGCGCTTCGAATGCGGTGGTCGGACACCACGGCTTCCAGCCGGTCGTAGAAGATCATGGAAAAGGCGAAGGCCGGCAGGAAGACGCCGGCCGTGATGGCGACCGCTCCGGCGAACCCTCCGACCGCATAGCCGGCGAAGGTCGCGAAGATGATCAGGGGCGCCGGCAGGATGTTGGACAGGGCGACCCCGTCCAGAAAGGTCCCGTCGCCCAGCCAGCCCCGGCCGACGATGTCCTGCCGCAGGAAGGGGATGGCCGTATAGGCCCCGCCGAACGTCAGCAGCCCGGCCTTGAGCCCCGAGACGAACAGCAGCGGCCACGCGCCCTGGCCTGCAGCCAGGACGTTCGCGGGGGCCGATGTCGCCGCACCGCCCTGTGTCACGCGCCAGGCCGCCAGCACGACCAGGCTGGCGATGAGCACCAGCGCCGCCGCGCCGCGCCGCCCGCCCTGGGCCAGCACGTGGACCGCCGCGCCGACGGGCAGGATGATCCAGAACGGCGCGCCCGCCACCGTCGCCGCCCCGGCCGCCAGACCGATGATCCAGAGCCTCCGGTCCGTCAGCACATGCTCGCCGATCCGGTGCACGGCGCGGAAGATCAGGGCCACGACGGCCGCCTGGGCGCCGATCAGGGCGGCGCCGGCCAGGCCGCGATCCACGTCGAAACGGAAATAGGCCCAGGCGGCCAGCAGCATCAGGACGAAGCCGGGCAGCATGAACCCCAGCCCCGCCAGCAGTCCCCCGATCCGGCCCCTGGCGTGGACGCCCATATGGACGCAGAGTTCGTGCGCCTCCGGCCCGGGCAGGGCCTGCATCACGGCCAGCAGCCGGTTGAACCGGGCGGAGGAAATCCACCGCTCCTCCTCGACCAGTTCGCGCCGGATCATGGCGATCTGGGCCACCGGGCCGCCGAACGCCAGCGCCCCGAACCTGAGGAAGCGCAGGAACAGGGCCGGATACGACAGGTCCGGGGGACGGAGATCGGCATCATCGGCCATGCCCGACGATGCCACCTTTGGTCCGGCGCGTCTGCCTCTCGCAACCTTCGCATAACGGCGCTATGCTCGATATCCGGGAGGGACAGTCACATGGATATCCGCACCGGGGCCCTGGCCGCAGGCGTCGTTCTGGCCGCCGCCATAGCCGGCGCCGCCACCTCGCAGCAGCAACCGCCGTCGCCGGTCGCCGCGACCCAGGTCGATCTGCCGCGATCCCGCGCCGACAACGCCGCCATGGCCGCGGCGCAGAAGGAGCCGCTGACCGCCCGGTTACGCGGCGTGCTGAGCCAGGACCCGGCGTCGCAGCGCGTCCTGGCTGTCGCCGACGCCTCGCCCGTGCCGGTGCTGGGGCCCGCCGATCCGGCCCTGCTGCGCACGGCCCGCATCTTCACCGGGGACCGGCACTATATGATGGTGGTCCAGCGCGGCGAGCAGATCATCGAGATCTACGGCGCCACCAAGGCCTTCCAGTCGCCGATCGCCCCGGCCACGCAACCGCCGCCGACGCGGCCTCCGACCGCCGGAACCCTGACCGCCGCCCGCCCGACCGCGCCGGCCTCGACCATCGCCCGGGCCGGCCCCCGCATCGCCGCCGCCCGCGTTCCGCCGGTCGCCGCGCGCGCCGCGACCCAGGCCCGGGCCGAGGGCCTGACCAACGTCCGGACCGAGCGCACGGAATACGGAGTGGACGTCACCTTCAGCCGTTTCGGCGCCGCCTATAATGTCAGCTTCATCTGCGAGGGGCCGGGGGTCGCGGGCTGCACCGAGGCCGAGGCCGTCGCCTTCGCCTCCACCCTGCAACTGATCGGCGGAGGCGCGTCGTGAAGCGCCTGACCCTCGCGGCCCTGCTGATGCTGACGGCCTGCTCGCCCAACGGCTGCGCCCAGGACCCGGCCGCCCCGCCCGTGAAGACCGATCCGCCCGTGCCCGCGGCCACGCCGACCGAACCGGCCCCCGCGCCCGGCGAGGTCCCGCCGGCGCCCATGCCCGAGCCTGAGCCGGAGCCCGTCCCCGAGACTCCGCCCGCGCCGGAACCGGTCACCTGGCCGCACGATCCGGGGGGCGCCCTGCCCCCGGGTTCCGGCACGGGCGCGACCGACGCGACCCTGTGGGCCGCCGGCATGCGGTTCCCGATGGAGGCCGGACCGGCCTACGCCAACTCCCAGGTCTACGGCTACGGCGGCTACGCCGCCCCGGGTCCGGGCGGCCAGTGCGATCCGCGCAACTACGCCTATCCGTGGCGCGACAATTTCTGCGAGACGCGGTCCTGGACCAACGGCATGTGCCCCGCCGGACGCGGCCATCAGGGTCAGGACATTCGCCCCGCCACCTGCGTGAAGAAGGTCCACTGGATCGTGGCGGCCGAGAACGGACGGATCACCTCGATCGGCAGCTACACCGTCACCCTGCTGGGCGATTCCGGCCGCATCTACCGCTATCTGCACATGGACATGGCGGGGGTGAACGCCCTGTTCCCGACCATGGCGTCACGCAATGTCACGCGCGGCCAGCATATCGGTCAGGTCTCGGCGGACTTCGGCGGCAACGCCACCACCATCCACCTGCATTTCGAGATCAAGGCGCCGGTGGCGATCGCGGGCAATCCGCCCAGCGTCAACTTCGTGCCGACCTATACAAGCCTGGTCGACAGCTATGGCCGGATGCTGAACGGGGCGGCCTGAGACCGCTTGGCCGTCAGTCCGGGCGGTTCACATAGACGCTGGCTTCAAGGCCCGAGGCCAGGGTCGCCGTGACGCGGACATAGTCCGACGTTTCATAGGCGTCCGCCGCCGCGATCTCGGCGGCGGTCACCCGGAAGACCACGCCCTCGACCCGGTCGCCCGGCTTGCCGGTTCTGCGGACAAGCGGATGCCGGTTCGAGCCGCTGATCGCGATGACGTCCGGATCGGTGATCTCGATCATCGACAGCGCATAGCCCTCGAGCACATCGTCGCGCCCCTCGAGCAGACGGCCGAAATTCGCCAGCTGCACCTCGGGCTGGCGCAGGGTCCCGTAGGAGAACAGCCAGCGGTCCTCATCGGCGCCGTGGGTCGGGTTCGTGGACGTCATCCGGAAACTCCGTCGAAAAGCGGGGCGAGAACGCCCTCCCAAAGAGACGCCAGCGACAGGATCGCCGCGCCGATGATGGTGGCCCCCATGGCCAGGTTCAGGGCCCGCTCCCCTCGCGGGCCGAGGCCGAGACTCCGGGTCGTGGAGCCGATCCAGAGCCAGACCAGATCAACCACGATCACGACCCCCGCGACCAGCGCCGCCTTGACCGCCAGATCGGCGGCGTGGCTGGAAGTGACTATAGCGGTCGACGCCATCAGGGACACGAAGGCGAGATAGGCCTTGGGATTGGCGACCCCGAGCAGGAAGCCGCCGATGGCCCGGGGCGCGGCCCCCATCCCGTCCGCAAGCGCGCCGACGGGCGCGACGGCGATCTGGACCGCGAGGAAGACGAGGTAGGCCGTCCCGGCGGCGGCCAGGACGGCGATCGCGACCGGCGCGGACAGGACCGCCGCCAGCAGGCCTCCCGCACTGACCGCCAGGGCTACGGCGAGGCCGAGCTGCAATGCCCAGAAATAGGGCAGGCCGCCGCGAAAGCCGCTGCGCCGCCCGATCGAGACCAGCGCCGCTATCCCGGGGCCGGGCGAGCCCAGCAGGGCCGCCGCCTCCGCGAGGAGAATCATGACCTTCCAGCCGATCATGGGAACGTACCTGAAAATTATATAATGATTGCGTTATATAAGGATATCTTTATGCGATTCCGCACACCTTGGCCATATGGGTTTCGTCAAAAAACGACGGCGGCGTACGGCTGCGGCGGGCGGCGGCGGGTTCAGGTTCCGCGGGGCTTGGCCCGGCTGGTGGCTTCGGCCTTCGTCGGATCCTCGGGCCAGGGGTGGCGCGGATAGCGGCCGCGCATCTCGGCGCGGACGGCGGCCCAGCTTCCGGCCCAGAAGCCGGGCAGATCCCTAGTCACCTGCACCGGCCGCCGCGCGGGCGACAGCAGGGCCAGGGTCAGGGGCACGCGACCGCCGCCGACCGACGGATGCGTCGTCAGGCCGAACAGCTCCTGCACCCGGATGTCCACCCGCGGCCCGCCATGAGCCGCATAGTCGATCGCCGCCGAGCCCAGCGGGGTTTGCAGCCGCGCCGGCGCCAGGTCGTCGAGGGCCCTCTGCCGGTCCCAGGGGACCAGGGCCTTCAACCCGGTCTCCAGAGCGGCGTCGGGAATGGCGTCCAGCGACTGCACCGTCTCCAGCAAGGGCCACAGCCAGGCCTCGCGCGCCTCCCTCAGACCCTCGTCGGACATGTCCGGCCATCCGGCGTCCAGTGTCCCAAGGAAGGCCAGCCGCGCCCGCAGACCCGCGGCGCGCTCGCCCCACTTCAGGTCGGCCAGGCCGTCGCGCTCGACCTCGGCCTTGAGCGCCGCCGTGACGGCGGCCCGGTCGGGCGCGCCGACGACCTTTTCATCGACCACGATCGCGCCGATGCGGCGGACCCGGCGCATCGTCATCCGCCCGGACGGTTCGCGGGTGAGCCGGTCCTCGACCTCGAGCCGATGCTCCAGCGCCGCCGGATCGACCGGAACGGCCAGACGGATGCGGTCGCGGGCGTCGCCGCCGCCCAGCTCGGCCACGGCCAGCCAGGGTTCGCGCGCCAGCAGGTCGGTCGGCTCGACGAAGGCGCCCCGGCCCGAGGACAGCAGGACCTCGCCCGGCTTGCCCCGCGCCTTGGCCACGCGTTCCGGGAAGGCCTCCGCCAGCAGCGCCCCCGGCTCGGCCTCGCCGCCCTGCCGGCCCCCCGCCGCGCGCGCCCAGCGGTCCGCCAGCTTGATGGCGTCGCGCGCCCGCATCGACCGGTCGCGCTCCAGCTCCCGCAGCCGTTCGCGCAGATCGACGTCGTTTCCGCCCAGCCCGGGCTCGCTCAGCACCGCCGCCATCCGTGCGCCCAGTATGGCGTCGCCGGCGTCGCTGGCGGCGGCGACCATGTGCGCCAGCCGGGGCGGCAGCGGGATGCGGGTCAGCCGCCGCCCGTGCGACGTCAGGGCGCCGTCGGCGTCCAGGGCGCCCAGCCGCTCCAGCACCTTGCGCGCCTCGGCGAAGGCCCCGGCCGGCGGCTGGTCCAGCAGGGCCAGCCCCTCGGTCGTCCGCGCCCCCCAGCGCGCCAGATCGAGGGCGAAGGCGGTCAGGTCGGCTTCCAGAATCTCGGGCCGCTGATGCGGGACCAGTCCGCGCGTCGCCTCTTCGTCCCATAGGCGGTAGCAGACGCCGGGCTCGACCCGCCCGGCCCGGCCGCGCCGCTGCTCGGCCGAAGACCGGCTGACCCGCACGGTCGCCAGCCGCGTCAAACCGCTGGAGGCCTCGAACCGCGGGACGCGCGACAGGCCGGCGTCGATGACCACGCGCACGCCCTCGATGGTGAGGCTGGTCTCGGCCACCGATGTCGCCAGCACCACCTTGCGCCGGCCGGGCCCGGCCGGGCGGATGGCCCGGTCCTGCTCTTTCGGATCCAGCGCGCCGTACAGGGGGGCGATATCGACTGACGGGTCGCGGACGGCCTCCTTCAGTCGCTGGGCCGTGCGGTGGATTTCCCCCTGCCCCGGCAGGAAGACCAGAACCGAACCCGTCTGTTCGCCCAGGGCCAGCCGGACCGCGCGCACCGCCGCGTCCTCGATCCGCTCGGCGGCGCTGCGGCCGAGGTACAGGGTCTCGACCGGGAACATCCGGCCCTCGGCCTCGATCACGGGCGCCCCGCCCAGCAGGCCCGACACCCCCGCGATGTCCAGCGTCGCCGACATGACCAGCAGCCGCAGGTCCTCGCGCAGCAGACCCTGGCTTTCCCGCGCCAGCGCCAGGCCGAGGTCCGCGTCCAGCGACCGCTCGTGGAATTCGTCGAACAGGACGGCCCCGACGCCCTCCAGACCCGGGTCGTCCAGAATCATCCGGGTGAAGACCCCTTCGGTGATCACCTCGATCCGGGTGCGCGGCCCGATCCGGCTTTGCAGGCGGGTGCGGTAGCCGACCGTGTCGCCCGCCTGTTCGCCCACGGTCGAGGCCATCCGCTCGGCCGCCGCCCGCGCCGCCAGCCGCCGCGGCTCCAGCACCAGCACCTTGCCGTCGCCCAGCCAGGGCTGATCCAGCAGGGCCAGGGGCACGACGGTCGTCTTGCCCGCTCCCGGCGGCGCGGCCAGCACGGCGACATTGCCCGCCGACAGGGCGGCCTTGAGCGGCTCGAGAACGGCGTGAATGGGCAACATCGAACCGGGGTCTAGACGCTACACACCCCATCACGAAAGCGTCTCCGTCCGTTCATCAATCGGAAACCGCGTTGCCAGCGGGGTCATGCGCCGCTAGCGTCCGCGCCATTGAAGGCGGTCCGGGGAGGACTTGCCGTGTATCAGGGGGCGAGACTCGATGTCCGCAGAAGGCCTTAGGCCCAAGGGGAACCGCCTGTTCCTCAAGAAATCCGTAGCCCAGATCCAGAAGGAAGCGGCCAAAAGCGAGCTGAAGCGCTCGCTGGGGCCCATCAATCTGATGAGCCTGGGCATCGGCGCCATCATCGGCGCCGGCATCTTCGTTCTGACCGGTCAGGTCGCCGCCGCCCACGCGGGTCCGGCGATCATGCTCAGCTTCGTCGTCGCCGGCATCGCCTGCGGCCTGGCGGGCCTGTGCTACGCCGAACTGGCCTCGACCATGCCGGTGTCCGGCTCGGCCTACACCTACGCCTACGGCACCCTGGGCGAGATCTTCGCCTGGATCATGGGCTGGCTGCTGGTTCTCGAATACGGCGTCGCCGCCTCGACCGTCGCGGTCGGCTGGTCCGGCTATGTCGTCTCCATCCTGCGTGATTTCGGAGTCGCGGACGGTCTGTTCCCGATGATCCAGTACGCCGGCGGCGAGGGTCCCTCCTGGGCCACCCCGCTGATCCAGGCCGTCACCTCCGACGGCGGCGTCGCCAGCTTCCCGCTGACCGGCACCTTCAACCTTGTCGCCGCCATCGGCATCGCCGCGGTGTGCAGCCTGCTGGTCCTCGGCGTCAGCGAGTCGGCCTCGATCAACAACATCATCGTGATGATCAAGATCGTCGTGCTGCTGACCTTCATCGCGGTGGGCGTGCAGTACATCAACCCCGCCAACTGGGTGCCCTTCATCCCGGAAAACACGACCGGCAAGTTCGGCGAATACGGAGCGACCGGCATCCTGCGCGGCGCCTCGATCATCTTCTTCGCCTACGTCGGCTTCGAGGCGGTCTCGACCGCCGCGGCCGAGGCCAAGAACCCGTCCAAGGACGTCCCCGTCGGCATCCTGGGCGCCCTGATCGTCTGCACCCTGATCTACATGGCCGTCGCGGCGGTCATGACGGGCGTTGTGCCCTATCTCGAGCTGGCCAGCCCGGCGCCGGTGGCCGTCGCCATCGACCGCATGGGTCTGGAATGGGCCGACACGCCGTTCATCACCCCGGACGGCACGCCGCTGAACCTGATCAGCTTCCTGATCAAGGTCGGCGCCATCACCGGCCTGTCCTCGGTCATGCTGGTGCTGTGCTACGGCCAGACGCGGATCTTCTACACCATGGCCCGCGACGGCCTGCTGCCGCGCGCCTTCGCTGTCATCCATCCGAAGTTCCGCACGCCCTGGATCGGCACCATCCTGCTGGGCATCGTGATCGCGGTCGCGGCGTCCTTCCTGCCCATCTCCATCCTCGGCGACCTGGTGTCGCTGGGTACGGCCGTGGCCTTCTCGATCGTCTGCCTGAGCGTGATCTTCCTGCGCATCAAGCATCCGGAGATGGAGCGTCCGTTCAAGGTGCCGGGCGGCATCTTCACCGCCGTGCTGGGCATCCTGGCCTGCCTGGCGCTGGCCGGCTTCAACTTCTGGCCGATGATCCAGCACGCGATGGACGGCAATCCGCTGCCGCTGACCATCCTGGCCGGCTACGCGGCGGTCGGCGCGGTGATCTACATCATCTACGGCTTCTGGCACTCCAAGCTGGCCAAGGGGATCGACATCACCGAGGACACCAAGCTGGAAACCGCGACGGACGCCTTCGTCCGCGGCGTGGATCCCAAGCGCGACGAGTGATCTTTCGGATCATTCCAAAAGACGGAAGGCCCGGGAGCGATCCCGGGCCTTTTCCTTTTGGCCGCCCTCCCCTAGAGGCTTGGGCAGAACCTTTGCGGATGTGGCGGAACTGGTAGACGCACTGGATTTAGGTTCCAGCGCCGCGAGGCGTGGAGGTTCGAGTCCTCTCATCCGCACCATCCTGCTTCGCCCTTGCGGGCTTCGCAGGACAAGTCCCCACCCGGAACGGCGAAGCAGGATGCCCTGCGAAGCCTTGGCGTAGCAGGGCGGCCGGCCGCCACGCCGCCTCCAGTTCTGACGTCGGCAATAATGTTCTTGCTTTGTTCCGTTCCGTCGCTATCCTCCCCTCATGGCTGAAGCGGCGAAAGGACGGGGGGCTCGATCGAATGCGACGGGCCGGTTCGAGCCGGAAACCGTCCAGGCCTTCGATGACGGCTGGACGACCGAGGACGCCGAGGCCGCGCCCCTGCGCACGACCCTGACGCCCGAACACGCCCGGACGATCATTGCGAAGAACACCAGTCCGGACATCGGTTTCGACCGGTCCATCAACCCCTACAAGGGCTGCGAACATGGCTGCATCTACTGCTACGCCCGTCCGTCCCATGCCTACATGGGCCTATCCCCGGGCCTGGATTTCGAGAGCCGGATCTTCTTCAAGCCCGAGGCCGCGCGTCTGCTGGAGCAGGAACTCTCAAGGCCCGCTATGTCTGCAAACGCATCCACATAGGCGGCAACACCGACCCCTATCAGCCGGTCGAGCGCGAGCTGAAGTCGACCCGCTCGATCCTGGAGGTGCTGCAGCGGTTCCGGCATCCGTTCAGCATCATCACCAAGTCGGTGCTGATCACGCGCGACGCCGACATCCTGGGCGCCATGGCGGCCGAGGGGCTGGCCTCGGCCTGCGTCTCGATCACGACGCTGGACCGCGGCCTCGCCCGCGCCATGGAGCCCCGCGCCTCGACCCCGGCGAAACGGCTGGAGGCGATCCGCCGGCTGGCCGATGCGGGGGTGCCGGTGACCGTCGGCTTCGCCCCGGTCATTCCCGGCCTCAACGACCACGAACTGGAGGCCGTGCTGGAAGCGGCGGCGAAGGCCGGCGCGGTCTCGGCCATGTACGTCACCCTGCGCCTGCCCCTCGAAATCAAGGACCTGTTCCGCGAGTGGCTGGCCGACGCCCGGCCGGACCGCGCCGCCCGCGTCATGTCCCTGATCCGCCAGACGCGCGGGGGACGCGACTATGATCCCGACTGGTCGCAGAGGATGAAGGGAACCGGTCCTGTGGCGGAGCTGATCGGCGCCCGCTTCCGCGCCGCGGTGAAGCGCTACGGCCTCGACGCGCCGCGCCGCCCGGTGGACGAAACCAAATTCCGCGTGCCCCCCGACATGAAGAAGCAGCTGGACCTGTTCGACCTCGCGTCGTGACGATCTGACCGTGCACGGTTTCGCAACCGGGCGTGTCGTGGCATGCTCAGGGCCGTCTCCCGGGCGCTCCCTGTCATCCCGCCCTGGCGCCTTCAAGTTGCTTTTGAGTTGCGACCCGGCGTGCGCGGTGCGCGCAGGGGCCCTTGAAACCGGAGGCTGGCATGGCCCGAACCATCGTGCTGATCCACGGAGCCTGGCTCAATTCGCGCGCCTGGGAGGGGTTCAAGGCGCGGTACGAGGCCAAGGGCTTCACCGTCCTGACCCCAGACTGGCCCTATGACGACCGCGCGCCCGAGGAACTTCGCGCCTCGCCCCATCCCGAACTGGCGCGCACGGGGCAGAAGGCGATCGTCGACCATCACGACCGCCTCGTCCGGGCCTTGCCGGAACCGCCGATCCTGATCGGCCATTCGTTCGGCGGCGTGATCGTCCAGCATCTGGCCAACCGCGGCCTGGGCGCCGCCGCCGTGGCCATCGACCCGGCCCCGACGCCCGGCGTGCCGCTGGGGCCGCATGCGATCGTGTCCGCCCTGCCGGTGCTGTGGAATCCGTTCACCGGCGGCCAGCTGAAGGTGATGTCGCGCAGGCATTTCGCGACCCGCTTCGCCCAGACCGCCCCGCGCGATCAGGTCGACGCCCTCTACGACCGCTACATCGTGCCCACCGCGGGCAAGGTCTACTGGGACGGCATCCTGAAGCCGGAGCCGATAAACTGGCGCAATCCGAAGCGGCCGCCGCTGCTGCTGATCGGCGGCGGCGTGGATCTGATCGCCGACGCCAGCATGACCCGCGCCATCTACGAGAAGCAGAAGCAGGCGCCGTCGGCGACCGAACTGAAGATCTACCCCGACCGCTCGCACTGGACCGGCATAGACGCGGGCTGGGAAGAGGTGGCCGACTACGCCCTCGACTGGGCCCTGCGCCACGCGCCAGACCCGTCTGCCTAGTCTTCGAAGGCCGCTGACGGATCGATCGCACTGGTGACCAGATCGCGCCAGGTGGGGTCGGAGGCGTCGACCAGATCGACGTCCTCCATCAGGGCCACCGCCCCGCCGCCGTCGGGCAGGATCAGGCCCAGAACCTCCATCTCCTCGCCGTCGGGGCCCAGATGCGTCTCGGCCTGCACCGCCACCGCCGCCTGTTCGCCGTCGTCGTCCCACCAGATCACCGGCTGCGGCAGGTCCATGGCGATCGGCCGCGGATCGTCGGTGTCGCCCAGGGCGAAGACCGCCCGGCGCGCCTGGACGTCGTCCAGGGTCGCCACGGCGCCGGTGAAGGTCTTCAGCCGGGTCCAGTCCTCGGCGTCGAACCCGCCGCCGTCCTGATCGTCCGCTTCGTCGGTCATGGTCATCGCCTATCGTCTGAAAACGCCCACCAGCTCGACATGGGCCGACCACAAGAACTGGTCCACGGGCGTGACCCGCTCCAGCCGGAAGCCGGCGTCGATCAGGATGCGCGCATCGCGGGCGAAGGTCACCGGATTGCAGGACACATAGACGACCACGCCCGCCTTCGTTCCCGGCAGCTGTTTCGTCTGCTCGATGGCCCCGGCGCGCGGCGGGTCCATCACCACGGCGTCGCAGCCGCGCAGGTCGTACGGAGCCAGCGGCCGCCGGAACAGATCGCGCGCCTCGGCGGTGATCGGCTTCAAGCCTTTGGCCGCGCCCATGCCGGCCTTCAGCGCCGCTATGCCGGGCGCCGATCCATCGGCCGCCAGCACCGGCGCCACCGCCGCCAGCGGGAAGGTGAAGGTCCCCGCGCCGCAGAACAGGTCGGCGATCTTCTTTGCGCCCCGCACCGCCTCGACCGCCCGCGCGACCATGGCCGCCTCGGCCTCAGGCACGGCCTGCAGGAAGCCGCCGGCCGGCAGGGGCACGGTGGCGGCGCCGAAGGCCACCGTCGGCTGGCGCTCCATCATCAGGGTCTCGCCCGCCAGGCTCAGCCGCGCCAGATCCGCCGCGGCCGCCGCCCGGATCGCCCGCATCTGCGCATCGCCCGACAGCCCGCCCGAGCGGCGCTCGACCCCCGTCACATCGACGTCCAGTCCGGTCAGGGTCCAGGTCACATGCAGGGTCGGGGCGGATTTGGGATGTTCGAGAAAGGCCTCGGCGATCCGCGTCAGCGCCGGAAAGGCCGCGACCAGCCGTGGATCGGCGACCGGGCATACGGTGACCTCGACCAGCCGCCAGCTCTTGCGCGCCTTGAAGCCCAGGGCGACGCGTCCGTCCTCGCCGCGCCGGGCGTGCAGGGCGAGCCGCCGCCGCGTGCCGGGCGGCACCGCGACGGTCGCCTCGATCTCGGTCTCGATCCCTTCGCGGGCGAGCGCCAGCCGAACCTGTTCGCGCTTCCAGTCCAGATAGGGGCCCGCCGCCCAGTGCTGCAGCGAACAGCCGCCGCAGTCGCCATAGTGGGGCGAAACCGGCGCCACCCGGTCCGGGCTGGCTGTCAGGATCTCGACCGCCTCCAGACGTCCCTCGCGCACCTCGCCGCGCACGGTTTCGCCCGGCAGGGTCAGGGGCGCGAACACGGGGCCGTCGGGCGTTTCGGCGATCCCGTCGCCCTGCCCGCCCACGCGCGCGATCGTCAGCGTTTCCGTCATGGACCGTTCCTAGAGGCTCGGACCGGCTTGGGAAACCTGAACGAAGATGAACGGCCTGCTCAAAAGCCGTTCAGCTTCACCCGCCTATCACTTGAGGCAAGACAGGGACGCCAGCCTCGGCCGACCGTCTCTGTGACCAAGGATCGCCGCCCATGTTCGCCCGCCTGCCCCTGAAGACCGCGACAGCCGCCGCCGCCCTCGCGGCCGTGGGCGCCCTGCTGACGCCGGCCTCCGCCTCGGCCCAGGCCTACAGCTATCAGGGCCCGCAGAACTACGGCACGGGCTCGTACAGCCAAAGGTACGACTACGATCAGTCGCGCTACGGCTACCAGGACCAGAACTATCGCGACAGCTACGAATACTGCCGCGCCCAGCGCAGCAACCGTCAGGGCGGCGGCCTCGCCGTCGGCGCCACGCTCGGCGCCGTGGCCGGCTCGCAACTGGCCGCGCGGGGTCGCCGGACCGAAGGCAGCATCCTGGGCGGCGTTCTCGGCGCCGTGGTCGGCGCGACGGTCGGCGGCAGCTCGGCCCGCGATTGCGGCGAGGCGCGCTACGACTACCGGTACGACCAGTCGCGGTATTCCGACCAGTCGCAATACGGCCAATCGCAATACGGCCAATCGCAATACGACCAGTCCCGGTATGGCGATGGCTACGGCTATCAGGCCTACGACCGCGGTTACGACCGCGACGATCGCTCGTACGAGGACAGCTACAGCCAGTCCGGTTACGGCCAATCGGGTTACGGCCAGTCCGGCTACCAGAACGGTTGCCGCACGGTCGAGGTTCGCAGCCGCGACTACAACGGCCGCCTGGTGACCCGCTACGAGCAGTCCTGCCCGAGCCGCTACTGAATCACGGAATTGCGTCGTCGATTATTTTTCAGCCCCCCTGTCGATCGGCGACGTGACGGAGACCCCCGGTGGAGCAATCCACCGGGGGTTTTTCCATTCTGGGGCGCTATTGCTCGCCGCGCGGCGGCTCGCTGCTTGAGCGCTACGCCCGCCTTGCCCACAGCAGGAACTCGACATTGCCGTCCCCGCCGGTGATCGGGCTTTCGGCCGTCGCCTGAACGGACCACCCTTGCACCTCCAGCCATCCGGACACCGAGGCCAGGGCCGTCTGACGCGCCGCGGGGTCCTTGACCACGCCCTTCTTCCCGCCGCCCGGCGCCGAGGCCTCGAACTGCGGCTTGACCAGGGTGACGAGATCCGCGGCCGGCGCGGCCAGATCCAGGGCGGCGGGCAGGACCTTGGCCAAGCCGATGAAGCTGGCGTCGCAGACGATCAGTTGCGGCGGCCGGGGGATCAGGTCGGGGGTCAGGTCGCGGGCGTCGGTCTGTTCCAGATTGACGACGCGCGGGTCGGCGGCCACGCGCGGATGCATCTGGCCCGAGCCGACGTCGACGGCGAACACCTGCGCCGCGCCGCGCGCCAGGCAGACCTCGGTGAAGCCGCCGGTCGAGGCGCCGACATCCAGCACGGTCCGCCCTTCGACCTTGACGGGCCACAGGGTCAGGGCGTGATCCAGCTTCAGGGCGCCCCGCCCGACCCACTGGTGGGCGTCGGCGTAGGTGACGACGGCGTCGTCGGACACCGCCTGCGACGCGGCCCTGGCCGGCGCGCCGTCCACGGTCACCCCGCCCGCCTCGATCGCCGCCTTCGCCCGCGACCGGCTCTCCGCCAGACCGCGCGCGACCAGCAGCTGGTCGAGCCGGGTTTTCACCCCACCGCGTCCAGCCGCGCCAGAGCCGCCTGCAGCTTCGCCTTGCCGGCCTCGGCCTCGGCCAGTTTCTGGCGCTGTTCGTCGACGACCTCGGGGGCCGCGCGATCCACGAAATTGGGGTTGCCCAGCTTCTTGTTCACATGGCCGATGTCGCTGTCGAAGGCGGCGATTTCCTTGGCCAGACGGGCGCGTTCCGCCGTCACGTCGATGATTCCCGCCAGCGACAGGGCCGCCGTGGCGCCGTGCGAGACGAAGGTCACCGCGCCGGCCGGAGCCGCATCGACCGTGGCCAGTTCGCCGGCCCGGCCCAGGGTCAGGATCAGGTCGCGATGCCGCGCCATCCGCTCCGCCGTCACGGCGTCGGGGCTGACGAAGGCCAGCGGCGGCTTGGCCGACGGCGGCACGTTCATCTCGGCGCGCAGCTGGCGGATCTCGGTGACCAGATCGACCAGCCAGCCGATCTCGGCCTCGGCCTTCGCATCGATGAAGGCGTGCGGCAGGTCGGGCCATGCGGCGCCGATCAGCGCAGCCTCGGCGCGCGGCGCGCCCTCCTCGCCCAGCTTGTCCCACAGCTCCTCGGTGATGAAGGGCATGATGGGGTGCATCAGCTTCAGGGTCTGGTCGAGCGTCCAGGCGGTCATGGCGCGGGTCTCGGCCTTGGCGACCTCGTCCGAACCCATGAAGACCGGCTTGGCCAGCTCCAGATACCAGTCGCAGAACACGTTCCAGACGAAGCGGTACAGGGCCGAGGCGGCGTCGTCGAAACGGCCGCCCTCGATGGCCTCGCTGACGCCGCGCTCGGCCTTTGTCAGCTCGCCGCGGATCCAGCGGTTGATGGTCTGGTCGACATCGGCCGGGTCGAAGCCTTCGACGCGCTTCGCCTCGTTCATCTGCGAGAAGCGCGCGGCGTTCCACAGCTTGGTGCCGAAGTTGCGATAACCTTCAATGCGTTGGCGCGACAACTTGATGTCGCGCGTGCCCGACAGAATGGCCATGGTGAAACGCAGCGGATCGGCGCCCAGCTCGTCGATGATGCCCAGGGGGTCGATGACGTTCCCCTTGGACTTGCTCATCTTCTGGCCCTTCTCGTCGCGGACGAGGCCGTTGATGATGACGCGCCTGAACGGGACCTCGTCCATGAAATGCAGGCCCATCATCATCATCCGGGCCACCCAGAAGAAGATGATGTCGGCCGCCGTGACCAGATCGCTGGTCGGGTAGAAGCGGCGCAGGTCCTCGGTGTCCTCGGGCCAGCCCATGGTCGAGAACGGCCACAGGGCCGAGCTGAACCAGGTGTCCAGAACGTCCTCGTCCTGGGTCAGCGCGGTTTCGGCGCCATAATGGCTGCGGGCGGCGGCGCGGGCGTCGTCCTCATTCTCTTCGACGAAGATGGTCCCGTCCGGACCGTACCAGGCCGGGATGCGGTGGCCCCACCACAGCTGGCGGCTGATGCACCAGGGCTCGATGTTGCGCAGCCATTCGAAATAGATCTTCTCGTACGACTTCGGCTCGAAGACCGTGTCGCCCTGCTCCACCGCCTTGATGGCCGGCTGGGCCATGGTGTGGGCGTCGACGTACCACTGGTCCGTCAGCCACGGCTCGATGACCACGCCCGAGCGGTCGCCGTGCGGGATGACGTGACGGGTCTTCTCGATCTCCTTCAGCCAGCCGTCTTCCTCGGCGCGGGCCACGATGGCCTTGCGCGCGGCGAAGCGGTCCATGCCTTCGTATTCGGCGGGCACGTCGGGGGTGTCGGCGGCGGTGATGCGGCCGAAGGCGTCCATGACGTTCAGCGCCGCCAGCCCGGCCCGCTTGCCGACCTGGAAGTCGTTGAAGTCGTGCGCCGGCGTGATCTTCACCGCGCCCGAGCCCTTGGTCGGGTCGGCGTAGTCGTCGGCGACGATGGGGATGCGGCGGCCCACGATCGGCAGGGTCACGAACTTGCCCACCAGCCCCGCATAGCGCGCGTCGTCCGGGTGCACGGCCACGCCGGTGTCGCCCAGCATGGTCTCGGGCCGGGTCGTGGCGACGACGATGTAGTCGCGCGTCTCGTATTCCGTCGGCTGGCCGTCGCCGTCGTATGCGACCGGATGCTCATAGGTCACGCCGTCGGCCAGCGGATAGGCGAAATGCCAGTAGCTGCCGTCCATCTCGCGCTGCTCGACCTCGAGGTCCGAGATGGCGGTCTGGAAATGCGGATCCCAGTTCACCAGCCGCTTGTCGCGATAGATCAGGCCGTCGCGGTGCAGTTGGACGAAGACCTTGCGCACGGCCGCGTTCAGCCCCTCGTCGAGGGTGAAGCGCTCGCGGCTCCAGTCGCACGACGCGCCCAGCCGGCGCAGCTGCTGGACGATGGTTCCGCCGCTCTCGGCCTTCCATTCCCAGACCTTGGCCACGAAGGCGTCGCGGCCCATGTCGCGCCGGCCGATGTTGCCGGCGGCCGCCAGCTGGCGCTCGACCACCATCTGGGTGGCGATGCCGGCGTGGTCCGTGCCCGGCAGCCACAGCACCGCCTTGCCCTTCATCCGGTGATAGCGGGCCAGGATGTCCTGCAGGGTGTTGTTCAGCGCATGGCCGATGTGCAGCGAGCCGGTCACGTTCGGCGGCGGAATGACGATCGAATAGGCCTCGGCCGCGCCGTCTGTCTTCGGCGCGAACAGGCCGCTGGCCTCCCATTGCGCATAAATGCGCGGTTCGGCGGCGGTCGGGTCGAAGGTCTTGTCGAGCATTGGAACGGTCTTCAGACAAAAGATAAGGGCGGCCCCGACTGGAGCCGCCCCGGAATGATCTAGCCTTGATCAGGTCGCAGGTGAAGTCAGCCGGCCGTGCGGGCGATGCGTTCGACTTCCTTGCGTACCTGGGCCTCGACGATGGCCGGCAGGTTGGCGTCCAGCCATTCCTTCAGCATGGGGCGCAACAGACCCTGGACCATTTCGGAGATGGTCGGGCCCGAGGGGAACTGGATGTCCGCCGGTTCGGGCTTCTTCAGGGTCGAGGCGAAGCCGGCGAAGGCCGAGGCGGCGCTGGCGGCGGCGCTTTCGCCGACCAGGCTGTCGTAGCGCGCCGGGGCGGCGGCGGGATGGTCGGGCGAATGGGACGGAACGGGTTCGGCGAAGACCGACTCGCTGACGGGCGCGACCGGGAAGGGTTCGGGCTCGGGCTCCGGGGCCGAAACGTCCAGATCGCCGATGCTTTCGACGGCCGGGGCCTCATAGGCCTCGGTCAGCTCCAGCACGTCTTCCTCGCCCTCGGGCTCCTGCATCGACGGCGTTTCGTCCATCAGGGCGGGCGACGGAGCCTCGGCTTCGGGCTCGGGCGCGGCGGCGGCCGTCGCCGTCTCGGCGGGCGCGTCGTCCTCGGAGATGATCCGGCGGATCGAGGCCAGGATTTCCTCCATCGTCGGTTCCTGGGCGGCGGTCTGGTCGGTCATGTCGAAACCCCGGGGGCGAATGGCGGCAGGGTCGGCGAACCGTCCCTGTGGCCTTGTCGTCGCATCTCAGCCCGCTGGAATCAACGGGCGTTTTCGCCTGACCGGTTAACCGGTCCGGCGGCAAGTCGCGCGGCAGGCGATCAGTCGCGAGGCGCCGTCTGCATGGCTTCGGACTTCAGCTGGGTGTCGATCGGGGCGTCGGCGGCGTCGTTCGCCGGCATGATCGAGGGGGCTGCGATCCGGTCGATGGCCTCGAAGACGCCGTCCCACGGCAGGCCGCCGCGGTTGCGCACGCGGTTGTAGTTGGCCGCGGGGTCATAGACCGCGATCGAGGCGTCCAGGTCCTGACCTTCCAGCCGGCCCATGGCGGCCAGCAGATTGGCCTGGGCGACGTATTCGTTGCGGCGCGCGCTGGCCAGGGTGACCTCGGCGTTGCGCAGCTCCAGCTCCTGGTTCAGCACGTCCAGGGTGGTGCGCAGGCCGACCTGGGCCTCCTGACGCACGCCCTCGGCGGCCACGGTGGCGGCGCGGACGGCTTCCTCGCCGGCCGTCAGGGTCGAACGTGCCGACAGGGACTGGGCGTAGGCCGAGCTGACCGACTGCAGCGTGGCGCGGCGTTCGCCCTCGACATTGATCTGGGCGACATTGGCGCGTTCGCGGGCCTGGGCGACGCGCGAGCTGTTCAGCCCGCCCGTGAACAGCGGCACCGAGATCGAGGCGCCGGCCTGGAAGCTGCGGTTGTCGGCGATGTCGCCGGGGCTGCCGATATCGTCGGTGCTGCCGCCGTACGACGCCGTCAGCCGGGCCGACGGAAGGTACTCGGCCTTGGCCGCGGCGACATTGGCCTCGGCGGCCCGCAGGGCGTAGCCGGCGGCGCGGATGCTGGGGTTGTCCTGCATGGCGACGTCCAGGGCGCTGTCGAAGTCGGTCGGCAGGTTCGGCAGGACCGGCATGGGGGCCAGATCGCCGGGGGCCTGGCCGACGACGGCGGCGTAGACGGCGCGCGACACGGACAGCTGGGCCTGGGCGTTGGCCAGGTCGGCCTCGGACTGGGCCAGACGGGCTTCGGACTGGGCCACGTCGGTGCGGGTGATTTCGCCGACCTCGAACCGGGCCGAGGATTCGTCCAGCTGACGGCGCAGGACGCCGAGGTTGGACTGGCGGATGCGCAGGATGTCGGTGTCGCGGATCACGTCGGCATAGGCCTGGATGACCGAGGCCAGGACGGTCTGCTCGATCTCGCGCAGGTTCTCGCGGCCGGCCAGGATGTTGGCTTCCGCCGCCGTGATGCCGTGGCCGATCCGGCCGCCCGACCAGATGGTCTGCGACAGGCCGATCGAGGCGCCGCCCGTGGTGCCGTCGCTGTTCGAGGCCGGGACGTTGATCGTGGTGTCGGGAATGCCGTCGCCGTTGGTGTCGACCTCGCGCGGGCCGCCGGCGCTCTCGCTGTACGCGTAGCCGGCGTCGGCGGTGATATCGAGCTGGGGACGCAGGCCGGCGCGAGCCTGGACGATCGATTCGTCCAGCGCCCGCTGGCTGGCGCGCTGGGCCAGAAGCGAGGGGTTGGTCTGATAGGCGAGCGCCAGCGCTTCCTTCAGCGTCTCGGCCCACGCGGGGGCGGCGACGCCGGAGAGGATGGCGATGGCGGCCACCGAGGCCAGCGCGCGCGAACGTTTCAGCATTGTAGTCCTGAGCCCCTGGGCGCGGGGGAAGCACGCCCTTTCTGTACATAGGTCTGATGCGGGACGGTTTAGCCCCGCGCCAGTTAAGTTTTTTTCACGCGAAGGTTCTGCGGACTCCGTCGCTCCGGCGCTACAGGGCGAAGGCGGGTTCCGGCGCCAGGTCCGTCAGCACCGGCGGCGTCGAATCGAAGAGCTCGCGGCGCGAAACGCCCTGCTCGCCGCGGATATAGAGCACCGCCTTGCCGATCGGCCCGCCGCGCTCGACGACGGCCAGTCGGCCGCCGACCTTCAGGGCGTTCAGCCAGGCCTCGGGACGGCCCGGAACGGCCGCCTCGGACACGATCAGGTCATAACCTTCGCCCGACGGCGCCGACAGCGGGGCGACCACGGTGCGGACCCCCTCCTCCGCCAGCACGGCGCCGGTGACGCCGAACACCGCCTCTTCGGCCTCCTGGGCCGTCACGGCCAGGCCGAGGCGCGCCAGCACGGCTGCGCCATAAGGAGCGGCGATGGCGAGGGCGGTCTCGCCCGGCCTGGCGTCCAGGGCCATCAGCAGCTTGGACAGGTCGCGGGCCATCATCAGCCGGCGTCCGCCCGCGATCTCGGGCTCGATCTCGGCATAGGCCGACCAGGCGCGGTCGGCGGGCAGGAAGCGTTCGCGCGGCACGGCCAGCAGGGCGGCCTGCAGGGCCCGGTCGGTGACGTCGTTCACGCGGACCTGGCTGTCGACCATGACCTTGCGGGCGGCGGCGAAATCCATGGGGCGACGATCCTGCGACTGTGGGCGCCCGGCGACACGCCGGGAAATCTGGCGCGCTTATAGGTCTGTGCGTTGCGGGCGACAATCCGATCTGATAGCGAACGCCCCTCGCGATGGCGAGGTCGTCCCCGGATCGTTTCCGGAGCGGCCCAGGGCCTGATGGCGGAGTGGTTACGCAGAGGACTGCAAATCCTTGCACCCGAGTTCGATTCTCGGTCAGGCCTCCATCGCGATTTTCGACAGATCCTAGATCGGCGCGGTGATCCAGCCGATCACTGTGGCCGCGCTGACGCCGGCCGTGACGATGGCCACCGCCAGCGCAAGGCGCGCATTGCGATGGATGAAGACGAAAACGCCGCCAAACATGATTGAACCCTCCCCGGACGCCGCCACAGCGCCACAAGCGCGGCAGTTCATCAAGGTGTACGAAAGGTTAATCGCAATTCCGTGATCGTTTCACGCCTGTCGGGTGAAATGATGCAGCGCGATTCCACTGGCGACCGAAACATTGAGGGAGTCGAAGCCGCCCGACATCGGGATTCCGACCGGCCGGCAACGTGAAATCACCTCCGGCGACAGGCCCGGGCCTTCCGGCCCCAGAATCAGCGCCACGCGTCCGCCCCGCGGCGTGCGGTGCAGCGGCGTCTCTGCGCCGGGAGTCAGGGCCACGACGGAGAAGCCGGCCTGCTCGAGGCCGCCGATCATGGCCGAGGCCTCCAGCCCCGTAGCCATGGGCGTCCGCAGCACCGCCCCGACCGAGACGCGGATGGCCTTGCGGTAGAAGGGGTCGCAGCAGGTCTGGTCCAGCAGCACCGCCCCGGCGCCGAAGGCGGCGGCGTTGCGGAACAGGCCGCCCATGTTGTCGTGGTTGCCGACGCCGCACGCCGCAACCACCACAGCGTCCGGCCCGAGCAGCGCCAACACCGCTTCAAGCGTCGCCGGCTCGGGCTTCCGCCCCAGCGCCAGGATGCCGCGATGCAGGTGGAATCCGGCGATGGCGTCGAGAATCGGCTGGTCAGCGACGTAGACCGGGACCTCGTCGGGGACGCGAGCCGCCACCTCCGCCAGCCCTTCGACCCGTTTCGTGTCCAGCAAAAGCGCCACGGGACGGCACAGGGATTGCGGCGAGGTCAGCACGTTCAGCACCACCTCGCCCTCGGCCACGAACAGGCCCTGCCTGCCCGTCAGGTCCCGCTCGCGGATGTCGCGGAAGCCCGCGATGCGCGGATCGTCGGGGTCGTCGATGCGGATCACGGCCAAGATCGGATATTTCCCGTTGCGTCACTCTGACTCGCGCTGCTATAGCGCCCGCCTTCCCGAGAGGAAGTGTTCCGCGGTAGCTCAGTGGTAGAGCAGCCGACTGTTAATCGGCTGGTCGTAGGTTCGAATCCTACCCGCGGAGCCACTCTTTCCCACCACAGCGTCAGACCGAAAAAAAGCCCGACGCGAGCGCCGGGCTGAAGAAGTTCGGTGATGGTGGGTGTCCTCGAAGAAGGAAGACATCCTTCCGTTGAAGTGAATTGGTTAACCGGGCGTAAACCGTTTCAGACGGTGTCGGGCAGCCAGGTCGATTGCCGCGCCCCGCCCGCTCCCCGCCAGACCACGCGCCAGCCCTGCCCGGCCCGCTCGACCCGGGGCGCTGCGCCGCCGCCCGCCTCGCCGGGCCAGGCGAAACGGCCGGCGCCCGCCTGGATTTCATCGGCGCCGTTCGCCGGCCGCAGCATCAGGCTCCAGCGGCCCTGGGCGTCCGGAACGACCCGGACGGATTCGCCCGCCGCCTGGACCAGCACCGGCGCCGTGCCCGTCGTCCGGCCCGACGCCAGCCGCATGCGGCCGTCGCTGTCGACCGCGCCCAGAACCGGCGCCCGGTCCAGCCGTCTGGTCGGCCCGCCGGTGCGCAGGATGGCGATGGGCCCGCGCCCGCCGCCGACGATCAGCAGCCGGTCCGGCGACGGGGCCGCGTCCTGACCCATCTGGGTCTCGGGCCGCAGCCACAGGTCGCCCGCGGGCGCCGTCATGCGGATCTCGAACCGGCCGCGCCGGTCCGCCGCCGCCGCATAGGCCGCGCCCGAATCGCTGCGCAGGACGACCCGGGACCCCGGTTCGGCCGCGCCGGTGAAGACCAGACTGGCCCGGGTCCTCTGCACGGACCGGATCTCGGGCGGGCGGGTCCAGCCCGCCGCGACGCTCTCGACCTCGGCGGCCCGTTCCGGCGTCGCGGGCGGGGCGCAGGCGGTCGCCAGCGCCGCCAGGAGCGCCGCCATTCCCGCCTTGCCGAAGATGGCCCGTTTCATCGCGTCGATCCGACCGCTAGGAGTATCTCCCCAGATAGCGCGCCCGGGGGGCCGCTGTCTCCCATCGTTCCAGAGGCCCCATGTCTTCGCCTGTCATCCAGCCCTTCGACGGAAAGTCCGTCTGCCTGTTCTGCGGATCCTCGGACGCGTCCGACCCCGCCTACACCGTGGCGGCGCGCGCCTTCGGGGAACAGACGGCGAAGGCGGGCTGGCGGCTGGTCTACGGCGGCGGCGGCGTGGGCCTGATGGGCGCCTCGGCGCGCGGGGCTCATGCGGCCGGCGGCCGGGTCCTGGGCGTCATGCCAGGGTTCCTGCGCAGCCGCGAGCGGCTGTTCGACGAGGTGGAGACGATCGTCGTGCCCTCGATGCACGAACGCAAGACGATCATGTACGACCAGTCGGACGCCTTCGTGGTCGCCCCGGGCGGCGTCGGCACGCTGGAGGAAGCCATCGAGGTGCTGTCGTGGAAGCGGCTGGACCTGCATTCCAAGCCGGTCATCTTCCTGAATCTGAACGGCTTCTGGGAAACCCTCCTGGCCATGCTGGAACACAGCATCGAGTCCGGCATGACCCCCGCGAGCTTCCGTCAGGCCTGGGTCGTCTGCGACACGGTCGAGGAGGCGATCGAGGCCATGAAGGACGCGGACGCCATGCCGCACTTGAAACATGATCAGCGATAAGTAATCACAGGTCACTCAGCCGGTGTCCGTGCGTCTCTTTTGGAAACGCGCCTTGACAGTTTCGTAAAAAAACGGACATTGGCGTTGCGGGAACGATGGTCGTTCCCGCCTGTCCGGAGACCTCCCCATGCGTGCTCTGCTTATTGCCGCGGCCCTGTTCGCCGCCGCTCCCGCCGTCGCCCAGGCCCCGGCCTCCAGCGCCGTTCTGGCCGATGCGTCCAAGGCCCCCGCCAACGCCACCATCATCGACGGTGCCTCCTGGCGCTGCACCGGCGGCTCCTGCACCGCCAGCGGCGGCGCCAACCAGCCCGCCCCGCGCGCCTGCCGCCGCGTCGTGGCCCGCTTCGGCGCCGTGTCCTCGTTCAGCTACAAGGGCGTCGCCCTGTCGGCCGAACAGATCGCCGCCTGCAACGCCTGAACCGTCTGATTGCTGAAACGAAAAGGCCGCCCTGCGAGGGGCGGCCTTTTTGCTGCGCGGCTGCGCGAGTCCGTCAGGCGGTCTCGCCCTTGAGCCGCTTCACGATCCGCTCGCGGCCGATCATCGGCGCCAGGGTCGCCATGTCCGGGCCGTGCGCCTGGCCGGTGATCATCAGGCGCAGCGGCATGAACAGCGCCTTGCCCTTGGCCCCCGTCGCCTCCTTCACGGCCGCGGTCCACACGGGCCACAGGGTCTCGTCGATGGTTTCCGGCAGGGCCGCCAGCGCCGCCTCGGCGAAGGCCGGGTCCTCGATCGTCGGCGTGACCGGCCCGCGCACGATCTTCGCCATATCAACGACATCGGCGAACTTCTGAAGGTTGCCGCGCACCCCGTTCCAGAAGGTTTCGCCCAGATCGGCGTCCAGTTCGACCAGCCGCGGCTGCGCTGCGGCGTAGGACATGGCGTGCAGGGCCTGGGCGTTCAGCCGGTCCAGATCGGCGGTGTCGTAGCGCGCCGGCGACCGGCCCATCTTGGAGAAGGCGAAGCTGGCGCCGAGGGCGTCGATGGACTCCCCCACCTCCAGCGGATCGCTGGTGCCGATGCGGCCCAGATGGCTGGTGATGGCGATCGGCTCATAACCCTTGTCGCGCATCTCGGCGATCGACAGCGAGCCGAGACGCTTGGACAACGCCTGCCCGTCCTCGCCGACCAGCAGGGGCATGTGGGCGAACTCGGGCACCGGCCCGCCCAGGGCCTCGAAGATCTCGATCTGGGCGCCGGTGTTGGTGACGTGGTCCTCGCCGCGGATCACATGGGTGATGGCCATGTCGATGTCGTCGACGACCGACGGCAGGGTGTAGAGGAACAGGCCGTCCTCGCGGATCAGCACCGGATCCGACATCGAGGCCGTATCGACCTCGGCATGGCCGCGCGACAGGTCCTCCCAGGCCACGCGGCGGCCGTCGAGCCTGAAACGCCAGTGCGGCTTGCGCCCTTCGGCCTCGTAGGCCGCCTTCTCCGCCTCCGTCAGCGCCAGTCCGGCGCGGTCGTAGATGGGCGGCAGGCCGCGCGACAGCTGCACCTTGCGGCGGCGATCCAGCTCTTCGGAGGTGTCGTAGCAGGCGTACAGCCGCCCGGCCGCCTTCAGGCGCGCCGCGGCCTCTTCATAGCGGTCGAACCGCTTCGATTGATTGTGGCGTTCGTCCCAGACCAGGCCCAGCCAGGTCAGGTCGTCCTCGATGCCCTGTTCGAACTCGGCCGTGGACCGCGCCAGATCGGTGTCGTCGATGCGCAGGACGAACGAACCGCCCTGCCCCCTGGCGAACATCCAGTTCACGAGAGCGGTGCGGACATTGCCGACGTGCAGCTTACCCGTCGGCGACGGGGCGAAACGGACCTTGACGGACATGCGGAGAGACCTTGAAACGCGAGGCGCGTAGGTCGCCCTCGCGGCCCCTCAAGTCAAGGCTCGCGGGCGATCAGTCGTCGCGGTGGACGCGTTCCCGGCGCTCGTGACGCTCCTGGGCCTCGACCGACAGCGTCGCCGTGGGGCGGGCTTCCAGCCGTCCGAGGCTGATCGGCTCGCCGGTCTCCTCGCAATAGCCGTAGGAGCCGTCCTCGATGCGGCGCAGCGCCTCGTCGATCTTGGAGATCAGCTTGCGCTGCCGGTCGCGGGTGCGCAGTTCCAGCGCCCGGTCGGATTCCGAGGACGCGCGGTCGACCAGATCCGGATGATTTTCCGTTTCGGCCTTCAGATTGACGACGGTCCCCTTGGACTCGCGGAGGATGTCGTCCTTCCAGTCCATCAGCTTGGCCTTGAAATAGGCAAGCTGACGCTCGTTCATGAAAGGCTCGTCGTCGGACGGCCTGTACGCGGCCGGCTCGGCAGACACGGAGGCCAATGCGGTCATAGTCGCACTCACGCTCTCATACAGCGCCCCCCTGTGGCGCAGCCCTGCCTATAGGGTCGGCGAAGAGTCGCGGCAACAACGCTCGCAACAGCGTGACCTGTTGAGACGTCTGTCGAGTCAAAAGCGTGACATTTCTTCATCACCCGGCGCTCGCCGACCGAGGCTTTCACCAGTGATTACGGCGACTTATGCTGCACTGCGGCGTAGCTCGGCCTTGGCCAGCTCCACCGCGGCGCGCAGGTCGATCTGGTCCAGAAGGCCCGTCAGACCGGCGTCCGCGTCGGCCGGCCGCTCCTCGCGCAGGGTCCGCGACAGCCGCTCCAGCGCGCCCTCGCCCGCCTCGCCCTGCAACAGGGCCAGTTTCAGCTCCTCCAGCCGGTCCAGCAGTCCGCCGCCGCGGCGGATGGCCCGGCGGCGGCGTTCGGTGACGTCCTCCACGCCCTGCAGCGCCATCAGGGCCGAGACATCGCTGACGCCCGACGGACCGGACGTGGACGCGACCGGGGCTGCGCTGGCTCCCGCCGCCGCCGAGGGCACGGAAAAGCCGCCGCCGGCGCGGGCGGGACGGCTGCCTTGCGGGGACGACGGTCCGGACGGGCCTGTGACCTTCATGCGATGCGACTCCAGCACATGCCGGACCATCGTCGGCGGCGCGTCACCGTTTGGTTAACGCCCCGGCAGATTCTGCCGCCGCCTCCGGCTCATCCGCTCCGCCTATCTCTGTTTTCATTGAAGATTTCTGTTGGCACAGCTCTGGCATCGGATGAGGCGCAACAGTACCTGGACGCCCCGCCCATGCAGAAACTGCTCGCCTCCCTCCTGACCGCCGCGGCCGTGGCCGGATTCGCCGCGCCGGCGTCCGCCCAGTCGCGGATCAAGGACATCGCGGCCATCGAGGGCGTCCGCACCAACCAGCTGGTCGGCTACGGCCTCGTGGTCGGGCTGAACGGCACCGGCGACAGCCTGCGCAACTGCCCCTTCACCCGCCAGTCGCTGGAGGGGATGACCGAGCGGCTCGGCGTCAACATCCGCGGCTCCAACGCCAACTCCAAGAACATGGCCGCCATCATGGTGACAGCCGAACTGCCGGCCTTCGCCACCCCGGGCGCCCGGGTCGACGTCAATGTCGCCAGCATGTGCGACGCCAAGAGCCTGCTGGGCGGCACCCTTCTGGTCACCAGCCTGCAGGGCGCCGACGGCCAGGTCTATGCGGTGGCGCAGGGCTCGATCCAGACCGGCGCGGTGTCCGGCTCGGGCGGTTCCGGCTCCTCGGTGACCCGGGGCGTGCCGACGGCGGGCCGCATCGCCTCGGGGGCGACGGTCGAGCGCGAGACCGGCTTCCAGCTGGCCAATATGAACGAGGTGCGGCTGACGCTGCGCAATCCCGACTTCACCACGGCCCAGCGCGTCGCCGCCGCCATCAACCAGACCTATCCCGGCACGGCCCTGGCCGAGAACGGCACCGTCGTCGCCCTGCGCGCGCCGGGCCAGATGGGCATGGCCGGCTTCATCAGCATGGTCGAGAACATGCCGATCCACGTCGACGCCCCCGCCAAGGTCATCATCGACGAGGTCAACGGCGTCATCGTCATGGGCGAGGCCGTCCGCGTCTCCACCGTCGCCATCGCCCAGGGCAATCTGACCATCTCGGTGCAGGAAAGCCCGCAGGTCAGCCAACCCGCCCCCTTCAGCCGCGGCGGCCAGACCGTGGTCGTCCCCCAGTCCGACGTCGCGGTCGAGGAGGAACTGGGCCGCCAGATGCGCATCGTCGGCGGCGGGACCTCCCTGTCCACCCTCGTCAACGGCCTGAACGCCCTCGGCGTCAGCCCCCGCGACATGATCAGCATCCTGCAGGCCATCAAGGCCGCCGGCGCCCTGCAAGCCGACATCGAGGTGATGTGAGCATGAGCGATTTCCCCGTCGACCCGGCCCTGGTTCGGCCTCTCGTCGCCGCCACGACCGGCGCCGTGACCGACAGGATGCGGAAGACCGCCGAGGACTTCGAGGCGTCCTTCCTGTCGCAGATGCTCAAGCCCATGTTCGAGGGCCTGTCGACCGAGGCCCCCTTCGGCGGCGGCGAGGCCGAGGGCACGTGGCGCGGCTTCCTCGTCGACGCCATGGCCAAACAGACCGTCAAGGCCGGCGGCATCGGCCTGGCCGATCAGGTCGTGGCCCAGATGCTGAAGATGCAGGAAGCCCAGGAGCCCGCCGCATGACCGAGACCGCCACCGTCAACGCCCGCGCCCGCGTCCGTCAGCTGACCGACCTCACCGCCCGCCTGACCGCCCGCCTGGTCGAGGAATCGAAGGCCTTCGAGGCGCGCCGCCCGCAGGACGCCGCCGCCACCCTGTCCGAGACCCAGCATCTGGCGAACGTCTATCGTCGCGAGTCCGCCCAGGTGAAGGCCGATCCGACCGTCCTGTCCGCCGCCCCGGCGGCCGACCGCGCGGCCCTGATCAAGGCCACCGAGGCGTTCGAGGCCGTCCTGTCGCGCCACGCCCGCTCGGTCGAGGCCGCCCGCATCGTCTCCGAAGGACTGGTCCGGACCATCGCCGCCGAGGTCGCCAGCCAGCGCGGTTCTCCGTCCGCCTACGGCGCCTCGGGTCATGCCCACGCCGGCGACGGCCGCGCCGTGGCCTTCAACCGCACGGCCTGAGGACCAGCGACCGCTCGACGCCGATCGCGCCCAGAAAGTCCGCGTCGTGGCTGACCACGAGCAGAGCGCCGTCGTACGCCCTCAGCGACGCCTCGACCGCCGCGATCGAGTCGAGATCCAGATGGTTGGTCGGCTCGTCGAGGATCAGCAGTTGCGGCGGTCGCGCCCCGCTCATCGCGCAGGCCATGGCCGCCCTCAGCCGTTCGCCGCCTGACAGCGTTCCCACGACCCGCTGCGCCGCCGTGTTGCGGAACAGGAACCGCGCCAGCGCCGCATGGGCCTCGTTCGGCGTCGCCTCGGGGTTCAGCCGCCGATAGGCCTCGATCAGCGTTTCTTCCGGATTGAGGATATCCGCCGCCTGATCCAGCAGCGCCGACGTCACGGGCCGTTCGACGCGGCCCGACGACGGCTCCAGCTCTTCCGCGATCAGCTTCAGCAGGGTGGTCTTCCCGCACCCGTTCGCCCCGGTGACCGCGACCCGTTCCGGGCCCGTCAGCCGCAGTGATATCGGGCCCACGATCCGCCGCCCGTCCGGCGCGTCCCACGTCGCCTCGTCGAGCACCAGGACCGTCCGTCCGGCCGCCAGTCCCGTCGGAGGCATCGGAATATTCAGCGCTCTGGCCCGCTCGACCCGTTCCCTCGCCTCGATCAACCTCGCCTCGGCTTCGGCGGCTTTTCGCTCGGCCAGGCGGTTCTCGCGCGCGCCGCTGTTCTCGGCCCGCTCGGCCATGGCGCCCAGCAGGATCTTCGGCTCGGACTTCTTCGCGGCGAAGGCCCGCCCCGCCTTGTCGCGCCGCGCCTTCTTCTCGATCGCCGCCTGGCTTTCGCGCGCGACCCGGTCCGTCTCGCGTTCGGCGGCCTCCAGATCACGCGCCGCCGCCGATCGCTCGGCCGCCTTGCGCTCGGCATAGAGGTCGAAATTGCCGCCAAAGACCGACGCCCCCAGCGACGACAGTTCGACGATCCGGTCCATGGTCCGCAGCAGGCCCCGGTCGTGGCTGACCACCACGGCTCCGCCCTTCCAGCGCGCCAGCACGCCGGCGACGACGGCGCGGCCCTCGACGTCGAGATGATTGGTCGGCTCGTCCAGCACCAGCAGGTCCGGCTGCGCCAGCAGCAAGGCCGCAAGACACAGCCGCGTCTGTTCTCCGCCGCTCAGCGACGCCGTCGGTCGGTGCAGGTCCAGCCCGCCCAGACCCGTTTCAGCCAGGGCGGCCGAAATCCGATCCTCCAGCGTCCAGTCGGCATTGGCCAGATCGTCGCCCGTTCCCTCGCCCGCCAGAACCCGCTCTACGACGGCCCGAGGCTCGGCCACGCCCAGCGCCTCGGCCGCCGTCTCGTCAGGCGCGGCCTCCCGACGCTGTTCCAGCCAGCCGATGCGGCCGACGCGTGCGACCGAGCCCTCGGCCGGCTCGGCGAGGCCGGCGATCAGGCGCAGCAGCGTGGTCTTGCCCACGCCGTTGCGGCCGACGACGCCCGTGCGCTCGCAGCCGAACGTCAGGCTCAGATTGTCGAAGAGGGTGGAACCGTCAGGAGTGCGGGCCGCGACGCGATCGAGCGTCACGAGTGCGGATGCGGACGGGTTTGGGCCTGGGAGCGAGGGCATAGGCGAGCACGAGCAGCAGAGGAGCGGAAAGGGCGATACCGATTTCCAGCGCGCTGATCATGATCGTCGGGCCTCCAGTAACTCACTCGAAGGACCGAAGATGCGGACCAAGCGCTCCGCGCGCAAGCCATTTCGGCAACGGCCCGGCTGACGAAGCCGTGTGAAGCATAGGGTGGAGAACGGATCATGCGTCACTGCCCCGACGGCGATTGGCCGCAATGGCGGACACTCCGGCGACGCCCTAGGTAGACCATGTGACCCTGTCTGATGATCCTGAAACCCGCCGCCAGGCCGCCATACGGCGTATCGAGGCCGAGACGGGCATCGACGGGCCGATGATCGCCCGCCTGGTCGACGGCTTCTACGACCGGGTGCGCCGCGACCCGCTGATCGGGCCGGTGTTCGAGGCGCGGATTTCCGACTGGGGCCCGCATCTGGAACAGATGAAACTGTTCTGGTCCTCCGTCGCCCTGATGAGCGGCGTCTATCACGGGCGCCCCATGCCCAAACACCTGCCCCTGCCCGTCGACGCCCGGCATTTCGACCGCTGGCTGGAGCTGTTCGAGGGGGCGGCAGCTGAGATCTGCCCGCCCGCCGCGGCCGCACATTTCATCGAACGGGCCCGCCGCATCGCCGAAAGCCTGGAACTGGGCATCGCGGGCGCGAACGGCGTCTTGCTGGGCAAGGGCGAACGGTATCTGAGGCCGGCCCAGGCCTGGACGCCGCCCGGGTCCTAACCCGGAGCAGCCGACGCCTGGGCCGGCGCCGCCGCACCGGGCTTCATGCGGGCGTTGACGTTGAAGCTCTCGACCTTCCACTCCGCTCCCTCCTTGAGGAAGTTGGTGTCGGTCCGGACGAACCTGTCGGGATATTCGTACTCCTGGGCCAGCGAATAGCGTTGGCCGCCCGTGCCGGTGTTCGAACTCCAGCCGAGGGGTTTCGGCTCCGGCGCCGGACCGGCGGGAGCGAAGGCGCGGATCATGGGCAACTGAGCCCGCACCGTCGCCGGATCGTTGCCGGAGGATATGCGAGCCATCAAGGCGTCGTCCCGACCGGCGGTCAGATCGGAATACAGGGCCTGCGCGTCCGCCGCCCGCTGGGGGTCGCCCTCCATGGACGGCACCGAACAGGCCGCCAGCCCGCAGGCCGCCAGCAACCCCAAGACCAGTCTGCGTTGCATCAAAAGTCCCCCTTGCAATCCGATGCTATATGGACCCCGTCGTGATCGGCAACCGCCAGCTAGCCGGACCGGACCCGCCCTGCTGCCGTTTCGTGTCAGCAGGTTTTGTGCAGGGCCTTGATGTTCCCACAATGTTCTTGCTGAATAGTGCGAATTGATCCCCATATAGCGGGGTCGCGCCGGACCCCTCCCCGGCCCCACCGCGTTCCCGGATTCCATGACCGAAAAGCACAACTTCATCCGCGTGCGCGGCGCGCGCGAGCACAATCTCAAGGGCGTCGACCTCGACATCCCGCGCGAGCAGCTGGTGGTCATGACCGGCCTGTCGGGCTCGGGCAAGAGCTCGCTCGCCTTCGACACCATCTACGCCGAGGGCCAGCGCCGCTATGTCGAGAGCCTGAGCGCCTACGCCCGACAGTTCCTGGAACTGATGGGCAAGCCCGACGTCGACCTGATCGAGGGCCTGTCGCCGGCCATCTCCATCGAACAGAAGACGACCTCGAAGAACCCGCGCTCGACCGTCGGCACGGTGACCGAGATCCACGACTACATGCGCCTGCTGTGGGCGCGCGTCGGCGTGCCCTATTCGCCCGCGACCGGCCTGCCGATCGAGAGCCAGACCATCTCCATGATGGTCGACAAGCTGACGGCCCTGCCCGACGGCGAGCGGCTGATGCTGCTGGCCCCCGTGGTCCGCGGCCGCAAGGGCGAATACCGCAAGGAGATGGCGGAGTGGCAGCGCGCGGGCTTCCAGCGCGTGAAGATCGACGGCGAGTACTACGCCATCGAGGACGCCCCGACCCTCGACAAGAAGTTCAAGCACGACATCGACATCGTGGTGGACCGGATCGTCACCAAGGAAGGGCTCGAGGGCCGCTACGCCGACAGCCTGCAGACGGCCCTCGGCCTGGCCGACGGCATCGCCGTGGCCGAATGGGCCAATGTCGCCGAGGGCGAGAAGGAGCCGCGCCGGCTGACCTTCTCCGAGAAATTCGCCTGCCCGGTCTCCGGCTTCACCATCAGCGAGATCGAGCCGCGGCTGTTCTCGTTCAACAATCCGTTCGGCGCCTGCCCGGCCTGCGACGGCCTGGGCGTCAAGCTGGCCTTCGACGCCGATCTGGTCATCCCCGACCGCGACAAGACCCTGCACAAGGGCGCCGTGGCGCCGTGGTCGCGCGGCCCCTCGCCCCTCTATACCCAGACGCTGCAGTCGCTGAGCCGCCACTACGGCTTCTCGATGGATGTGCCCTGGCGGGAACTGCCGGAGAAGGCCCAGGACGTGATCCTGCGCGGCTCGGGCGGCGACAAGATCAAATTCACCTACGACGACAACGCCCGCAAATACGAGGTCTCCAAGGCCTTCGAGGGCGTGCTGCCGAACCTCGAGCGCCGCTGGCGCGAGACGGATTCCTCCTGGGTGCGCGAGGAGCTGGGCCGCTTCCAGTCCGAGACCCCGTGCGAGGTCTGCCACGGCAAACGCCTCAAACCCGAAGCCTTGGCGGTCAAGATCGCCGGCGAGGACATCGCCGAAATCTCCTGGCTGTCGATCAAGCACGCCCACGAATGGTTCACGGCCCTGAACGGCAAGCTGACCGACAAGCAGATGGAGATCGGCCGCCGGGTTCTCAAAGAGATCACCGACCGCCTGCGCTTCCTCAACAATGTCGGCCTCGACTACCTCAGCCTGTCGCGCGCCTCGGGCACCCTGTCCGGCGGCGAGAGCCAGCGCATCCGCCTGGCCTCGCAGATCGGCTCGGGCCTGACCGGCGTGCTGTACGTCCTCGACGAGCCGTCCATCGGCCTGCACCAGCGCGACAACTCGCGCCTGCTGGAAAGCCTGCGCGGCCTGCGCGACCTCGGCAACTCCGTCCTCGTAGTCGAGCATGACGAGGAGGCGATCCTGACCGCCGACTATGTCATCGACATGGGCCCGGCCGCCGGCGTCCACGGCGGCGAGGTCTGCGCCCAGGGCACCCCGGCCGAGGTCATGGCCAATCCGAAGTCGCTGACCGCCAAATACCTGACCGGCGAGCGCGAGATCGAACTGCCGCCCGAGGGCCGCCGTCCGGTCGACCGCAAGAAGATGCTGCGCATCTCGGGCGCGACCGGCAACAACCTGAAAAACGTGACCGGCGAGATCCCGGCCGGGCTGTTCACCTGCGTCACCGGCGTGTCCGGCGGCGGCAAGTCGACCTTCACCATCGAGACCCTCTACAAGGCCGCCGCGCGACGGCTGCACAACGCCTCGGACGCCCCGGCCCCCTTCGACCGCATCGAGGGGCTGGAGATGTTCGACAAGGTCATCGACATCGACCAGTCGCCCATCGGCCGAACCCCGCGCTCGAACCCGGCCACCTACACCGGCGCCTTCGGTCCGATCCGCGACTGGTACGCCGGCCTGCCGGAATCAAAGGCGCGCGGCTACGGTCCCGGCCGTTTCTCGTTCAACGTCAAGGGCGGCCGCTGCGAGGCCTGCCAGGGCGACGGCCTGATCAAGATCGAGATGCATTTCCTGCCCGACGTCTATGTCACCTGCGACGTCTGCAAGGGCAAACGCTACAACCGCGAGACGCTGGAAATTGTCTTCAAGGGCAAGAGTATATCCGACGTTCTGGACATGACGGTTGAAGAGGCGGCGAGCTTCTTCAAGGCCGTGCCCTCGATCCGCGACAAGATGCTGACCCTGAACCGGGTGGGCCTCGGCTACGTCAAGGTCGGCCAGTCCGCGACCACCCTCTCGGGCGGCGAGGCCCAGCGGGTCAAATTGTCGAAGGAGCTGTCCAAGCGCGCCACCGGCAAGACCCTCTACATCCTCGACGAGCCGACCACGGGCCTGCATTTCGAGGACACGAGGAAGCTGCTGGAGGTGCTCCAGGAGCTGGTCGAGAACGGCAACACCATCGTGGTGATCGAGCACAATCTCGACGTCATCAAGGTGGCCGACTGGCTGCTGGACTTCGGCCCCGAGGGCGGCGACGGCGGCGGCGAGATCGTCGCGGTCGGCACCCCCGAACAGGTCGCCGCCAATGCGGCCAGCTGGACCGGCAAGTATCTCAAGGAGGTCCTCGACCGCCACGAGCAACGCCGCAAGGCGCGGGTGCAGGCGCTGAAGAAGAGCGCCTGACGGATCAGGCCGTGACCGGCGCCGCCTCCACGCCGTGGTCCCGCGTCCGGCCCCGCAGCGCCAGCACGATCGCGCCGGTCAGCAGCACCGCCGTCGTGACGACGCTGGCCTCGGGCCCGAAGGCCCCGCCCGTCAGCCACCAGGCCGCGCCGGGCGCCGCCGTCAGATCGGTGATCAGCGGCAGGCTGTCGATCTTCAGGCCCGACACCTCGAGCCCGAAGCCGAGGCCCAGCAGCCAGTTCCAGGCCGCGTGCCAGCCGCACACGCCCCACAGCGACCCCTCGCGCACGGCGTAGAGGCTGATGAACAGGCCGAAGAGCACGATGTTGGCCAGGCCGACGAACAACTCCTTCGACGGCTCCATATTGCCCGCATGCGCAAGGGCGAAGAGGGCCGAGTTGGCGACGACGGCGATCCACAGCCCGTGCCGCGAGGCGATCAGCTGCATCAGCCAGCCCCGGAACAGCAACTCCTCGGACGAGCCCTGGATGATGAAGCCCAGCATCAGGACACCGATCGGCAGCAGGGCCGCGCCGACGGCGGCCGAGCCGAACGCACCGGTTCCCTCGACGACATAGCCCCCGGCGGCCCAGATCACGCCCACCACGGTCAGCAGGAAGGCGAGGCCCAGCCCATAGCCGCGGAGAAAGCGCATCGGGCCCCCGGCGTTCAGGCCAAGGGTCGCCGGGCCGCGCCGCTCGAACAGCCAGGCCCAGAGCAGGACCAGGACCGACCCGAGGCCGAAGGCCGCCCCCAGTTCATAAGCCAGCTGCGGCCAGCCGTCCGACCCGCCGCCAGGGGTGATGAACCCCGCCTTGATCGCGGGATAGAAGGCGCCCAGCTGGCCCCCGACCATGAAGACGATTGCCAGGACGACCGCGGCGACCGTCCAGGTCCGGCGATGGCGCCGCTTGCGTTCGGCGTAGAGTTCAATTCCGGCCATGCGGAGCCCCCGTGGCGAGTCTGCGGACGAACGTCCGTACCGGTCAGAGGCGCCGGCGGCTCCGAATGGATGCATCGCTCCGCCGGCCAGGCGGTGGCGCGGCCGGAACCCAGCTAGTCGAAGACCTCCGCCGACGGCTGGGCCAGGCCCTTGATGTCGCGGTAGGCGGCCGAAAAGGGCGCATAGGCGATCGCGACCGTCAGGGCGTAGATGATGGCGTTGACGACCGATGACGCGATCATCCACGGGTTCGCGGGGTTGAAGTCGCGGAACATCTCCGCGGGATCGTCCCCCATGTTTCCGAACATGGACATGCCGCCCATCATGTTGAGGGGCATGGACACGATCCCCGCCAGCAGCGTGACCAGGATGACCATCACCCCGGCGATCAGCGCCATCCCGAGCAGGGGCCAGAACCGGCCCCTGGTCGCGGCGAAGGAGTCGAAAATGGCGAACCGCTTCTGATCCACAGTGATGGGCACCGCCAGGCTCCAGCGCACCCCCAGCCAGATCACGAAGGCGATGGCCGCCAGCACCGTCGCCAGCATCACCAGAGCGCCCCAACCGTCCATGACGCTGATGGCTACGGCGCCGATCACGACGGCGGCGACGAAGGCGACGACCGCCGCGATGGTGTACAGGATCACGATGACCAGGGTCACCACGAAGACCCGCACCTCATCCATGCCCAGGCGCAGATAGCCGAAACCGCCGGCGCCGGGTGTGAGCACGGCCCGGGCGATGGCGGCCATCAACACCGCGCTGATGGCGAGCGAAAGCGGAATGGCCCAGGCCATATGGCTCATCGCCGCGACATAGGACTCCATGATGGGGACCAGCGCCTCGGGCGAACTCGGGGGCGGGCCCGCTTCCAGGGCCTCCATCTGCTCCATGAAGACCGCCATCGACCGCATCATCCCGCCGGCCGCGAACAGGGTGGCGAGGGTGTAGACGAGATACACCAGTGTCCAGGCAACCACGGCGATGGGGTTGCGGCGTACGAGCCGGAAGCCCTCGAATGCTGAGTCAGTCGCGGAAAACGCCATGAATCGTTCCTTGTAAGGTCTCGTATCTAGCCTAAAGCGCCGGCTCGGGCGACGCTGTCTCCGGGCCGGTTTGCGGCTCCGACGTCCGGTCGAGTTGCCGGCACGCGGAGGCGAACGGCGCGATCATGAGCGTCATGAACACACCGTAGATCGCTGCCGCGGCAAGGCCTCCGACGACGACCCACGGCCAGTTGGCGTTCATCCACGCGCCCATCCCCTCGAAGGGATTGCCCGCGTGGCCGACGCCGCTCCATGTCGGCCCTGCGGCCGAGATCGCGCTCACGACGGCGATGACGGCGACGATATAGACGGCCAGAAACAACATGTAGATCAGCAGCATCATCCCCAGGAGGGACCAGGCTTTGCCCGCCGCCAGTTTCCAGCCCTGCACGAAGGCGAAATCGCGATACAGCACGCTGGCCGGCGCGATCAGGCTGAGCCGCGCCAGGCCCCAGAGGACCGTCAGGAACAGCAACCCCCCGACGATTCCCGCGGTCCACAGGGCCGCAGCCGCGCCCTGTTGCCAGAGCGCGAAGCCCAGAGCGAGACACACCAGAAGGCCCAGGATCATCACCACATAGACGCCGAGACCGATCGCGAGCCCCGCCACCGCCACGCGCAGCTCGTCCATGCCGACCCGCAGTGAGAAGAAACTGCTCTCATCCGGCCGAAGGACGGCCCGGAAGACGGCGGTGTAGACCAGGGCCATCATCAGGTACTGACCGAAATTCGCCAGCAGCGAGCCCATCTGGAACTGCATCATCTGCGCAACCATGCCCTCCGGGAGGGCGGACGGGCCTCCCTGCCCGACGTCGTGATCAGGCATGCCGGCAAACAGTTCGCCCATGGCCGGAAGCATCAGGCCCAGGGCGGCGAACGTCGGAGCGAGGATCAGCAGACCCCAGACAAATACGGTCAGCGGCCGGCGCCGGATCAGGCCGAAACCGTCTCCGATCGACGCACCGATCGAGAATCTCTTCATCGCCCCCTCCTGTTTCCCCACCTCACGCTAGCCCGGATTGGCGAGCCCCGCTAGAAGCCGCGCATGACGGAAACCATCCAGCCTATCCACGTCATCGGCGGCGGCCTCGCCGGCTCCGAGGCCGCCTGGCAGATCGCCAATGCGGGCGTGCCCGTGATCCTGCACGAGATGCGCGGCGTCCCCGGAATCAAAACCGACGCCCACCATACGGACGGCCTGGCCGAGCTGGTCTGCTCCAACTCCTTCCGCTCCGACGACTGGGAGCATAACGCCGTCGGCCTGCTGCACGCCGAGATGCGGGCGCTGGACTCCATCATCATGGCCTGCGGCGACGCGCATCAGGTCCCCGCCGGCGGCGCCCTCGCCGTCGACCGCGACGGCTTCTCGCAGGCGGTGACGGCGAAGCTGGAGGCCCACCCTCTCGTCACCATCGTGCGCGAGGAGATCGCCGGCCTGCCGCCGGAGGATTGGGACAATGTCATCGTCGCCACCGGCCCCCTCACCTCCCCGGCCCTGGCCGCCGCCATCCTCGACCTGACCGGCGAGGAGAGCTTGAGCTTCTTCGACGCCATCGCCCCCATCGTCCATGCCGACAGCATCGACTTCGACATCGCCTGGCGCCAGTCGCGCTACGACAAGGAAGGCCCCGGCGGCGACGCCGCCGCCTACGTCAACTGCCCGATGGACAAGGCCCAGTACGAGGCCTTCATCGACGCCCTCCTTTCCGGCCCCAAGGCCGAGTTCAAGGAGTGGGAGAACGTCCCTTATTTCGACGGCTGCCTGCCCATCGAGGTCATGGCCGAGCGCGGCCGCGAGACCCTGCGCCACGGTCCGATGAAGCCCGTCGGCCTGACCAACCCGCGTGATCCCCAGGTGAAAGCCTACGCCATCGTCCAGCTGCGTCAGGACAATGCGCTGGGCACCCTGTTCAACATGGTCGGCTTCCAGACCAAGCTGAAGCACGGCGCCCAGGCCGAGGTCTTCCGCATGATCCCCGGCCTGCACGAGGCCCAGTTCGCCCGCCTCGGCGGCCTGCACCGCAACACCTTCCTCAACAGCCCCAAACTGCTGGACCGCCAGCTGCGCCTCAAGGCCATGCCCCGCCTGCGCTTCGCCGGTCAGGTCACGGGCGTCGAGGGCTATGTCGAGAGCGCCGCCATGGGCCTGCTGACCGGCCGCCTCGCCGCCGCCGAACGTCTGGGCCGGCCGGTGGACGCCCCGCCCGTCCACACCGCCATAGGCGCCCTGGTCGAACACATCACCGGCGGCCACCTCGACGGCCCCGGCGGGATCTCCAAATTCCAGCCGATGAACATCAACTACGGCCTGCTCCCCCCGCTGGAAGCGCCCAAGGTCGATGAGGCGGGGGTCAAGATACCGATGAAGGAACGCGGCCGGGCCAAGAAGCGCTTGATGAGCATCCGGGCGCTGGAGGCGCTGAAGAGCTGGCGGGACGCCGTGTGATCCTCGAACCCGCCAAGGTCGCGATCCGCCGCCGGATCACCGACATCTTCAACGACGCCGAGCGGGGCGAACGCCCGGCCCTGCGCCGCGCCGACGCCCTGTTCGCGCCGGACTCTGTGGCCTGGCGGGTCAATGGCGACATCACCACCATGATGATCGGCGGCGTTTCGGGCCTGTTGCTGCAGATGCTGCATCCGGCCGTACTGGCCGGGGTCTGGGACCATTCGGACTTCCGCGCCGACATGCATGGCCGCCTGCGGCGCACGGCCAAATTCATCGCCGTCACCACCTATGATCACGCCGAGGCCGGCCGGGCCGCGATCGACCGGGTCAACCGCATCCATACCAGGCTGGGCGGAACCCTGCCCGACGGCACGGCCTACAAGGTCTCCGATCCGGAACTGCTGGCCTGGGTCCACGTCACCGAGACGATCAGCTTCCTCGACGCCTGGATCCGCTACGCCGAGCCGGCCATGAGTCGCGCCGATCAGGACGCCTATTTCGCCGAGACGGCCCGCATCGGCGAAGCCTTGCACGCGGATCCCGTGCCCCGGACCCGCGCCGAGGCGGAGACTCTCATCCGGAGCTTCCGGCCAAAGCTGCGCGCCGACGCCCGCACCCACGAGGTCGCCGCCCTGGTCATGCGCCAGACCATCGGCTCCCCCACGGTCGATCTCGCGGCCGGCGTGATCATGCAGGCCGGCATGGACCTGCTGCCCGCCTGGGCGCTGGCGATGCATGACCAGCCGCGCAGCCTGCCGGGGCCGCTGGCGCGCCGTCTGGCGCGGACCGTCGCCCGCAGCCTGCAATGGGCCTATCAGGGCTCGCCGAACCGCGAGGTCTGGCCGCCCGAGGTCGAGACCTGGCCGCGCGGCTGAGACCCGGCTCGCGTCAGATCCGCCCTCGCAGCGATGCGCCGACCAATCTCAGCCGTTTGACGAACTCCGGCTCATCGGGCCGCAGCAGCGTCGCGGGCGCCGCCGCGGGGAAGGCCTGGACAGGCAAGCTCGCCAGCGCCCGGTTGGCGGCGGGCTGCAAGGCCCTGGCCTGATCCGCCTGCCCCGTCTGCGCCAGTCCCCGGACCCGCCCGGCCGCAATGACCGCCGCGTCGAAGCCTGGCCCCGCCAGCACCCTCGCCGCCGTCTGCATCGGCCCGACGTAGAAGGCGTCCAGATCGTGCGGCTCGCCATGCACCCGTCCGATGTGGGCCTCGATCAGGGCGTCGAACGGCGCCCGGTCCAGCCCATGCCGCGCGACAAGGCCGGTGAGCGCCTCCAGCACCGGATGCCCCTTGCGCGCGACCCCGGCGAACACCCCGTCCATCTGCTCGCGCCACCAGACATAGCGCATCTCGGCCAGCAGCGGCTGGGTCACCCGCGACGGGATGGCCATCAGCTCGGCTTCGAAGGCATGGAGCGTGATCAGGTCCGCGCGCAGCCGCTCATCGGCCACGAACCGGCTGGAGAGCCACCGGTCGATGTCGGCGGCCCTGACCTGGGCGTCGAGGGATGGGGTCGGATCAGCCAAACAGGGTCTGGTACATCGCCATGGAAGTCAGCATCGGCAACGACAGCAGCAGGTTGGTGCGGCTGGCCAGCATGGCCATGCGCGCCGCCCTGGCCTTCGCCGCGTCATCCACGACCACAATGCCCAGCGCCCGCTTCTGGTTCGGCCAGATGATCCCCCAGACGTTCAGGAACATGATGATCGCCAGCCAGACGCCGATCCCCATCAGGGTGAAGCCCTTCTGGTCCTCGGTCAGCCCCTGCGCCAGGCCGAAGCTCAGCACCTCGGCGGCATAGGCGTGGCCCCGGGCCAGCATGACGCCCAGGCCGGCCAGCACCGTGACCAGCGCCGACCAGCGGAACCAGAACAGGGCTTCGGGGGCGATGTGCTTGCCGATCGCCGGCTTCAGCTCGGCCGGGATCGACGGCATCACCCGGATCTGGACGAAGTTGAAATAGTACAGCAGGCCGATCCACAGGATGCCCGCGACCACGTGCACCCAGCGCAGGACAGCCTGCCAGAAGGCGTCGCCGAAGCCGCCCGAAACCTGGCCGAAGGCGAGGATCATCACCCCGGCGAGCGCGATGCTCAGCAGGAAGGTGGTGCGAAAATTCGACAGCAGCTTGCCCATGGTCCGCCCCTCCCCGGGCGATTCGTTGATGCGGTACTTTAGACGCCGCCGGGAGCACGGCCAACGGCGGCGTTCAGTGGCTCATTAGTGGCGATTGCCTAGTGGCTAGTGGCGAGTGGCTAGGGGCCAGCGATCGTCGTTGCATCGGCAGCGGAAGGGCGGCGCGGCTGGCGCCATCGCACCGGCGCCGGCCCACCACTAGCCACTAGCCACTAGCCACTCCCGCCCTACGGCCGCGACGCCATGCCCAGCTTGATCGGCTTGGCGTCCTCGTCCTTGGCGCCGCGCTTGACGCCCCAGAGAAGAAGCACCGGCGCGGCGACATAGACCGAGGAATAGGTGCCGACCACGATGCCGAAGATCAGGGCGATGGCGAAGGGCTGCAGCGGCCCGCCGCCCAGCACCGCCAGCACGCCGAGCGCGAACAGCGCCGTGACCCCGGTCATGATGGTGCGCGACAGGGTCTCGTTGATCGACAGGTCGATCAGCTCGCCCAGCGGCATCTTCTTGTACTTGCGCAGGTTCTCGCGGATCCGGTCATAGACGACGACGGTATCGTTCATCGAATAGCCGATCACCGTCAGCACCGAGGCCACCGCGGTCAGGCTGAACTCCATGCCCGTCACGGCGAACAGGCCGAAGGTCAGGATGACGTCGTGGAACAGGCCGATCACCGCCCCGAGGCCGAACTGCCATTCGAAGCGGAACCAGATGTAGACCATCATCAATATGATGGCGACGACCAGGGCCATGACGCCGTTGGTCAGCAGCTCGCCCGACACGGCCGCTCCGACCGCCTCGGTGCGGGTGAACTCGACCTGGGAGCCGATGTCCCCGGTCAGGGCCGCCTTGGCCCGGTTGATCGTGTCCGCGGCGCTGACGCCCTCGATGTTCCCGAACTTGGCCATGGCGTGAAAACGGCCGGTCGGGTCGGTCCCGGGGACGGAATAGCTCTGCACCTGCGCATCGGGCACGCCGAGCTCATTCAGGCTGGCGCGGATCTCGGCCAGATCGACCGGTTCGGGGCTGGTCGACATTTCGATCAGATTGCCGCCCAGGAAGTCGACGCCGCAGGTCAGGCCGCCGCATTTGTTGTCGGCGGGCCAGACGGTGAAGAAGATCGAGGCGATGACCAGCAGGACCGACAGGCCGCCGAACAGCCGGGCGTATTTGACGAAGCGGAAATTCGTCTTGATCGGCAGCAGTTTGATGAGAGGCCAGAATTTCGACATGGGCGACCTCACGACGCGATCGGCAGTTTTTTGGGCTTCCGGACACGGAGCCAGACGACAAGCAGGACCTGGGTGACCAGAACCGCGGTGAAGACCGAGGTCACCACGCCGATGGACAGGGTCCAGGCGAAGCCGCGCACAGGCCCGGCGCCGAAGTTGAACATGATCAGCGCCGCCAGGATGGTGGTCAGGTTGGCGTCGATGATCGTGACCATGGCCCGGTTGAAGCCCGCGTCCATGGCGGCGATCGGCGAGCGCCCGGCATTGGCCTCGTCGCGCATCCGCTCATAGATCAGCACATTGGCGTCCACCGCCATGGCCAGCGTCAGGATCAGTCCGGCGATGCCCGGCAGGGTCAGGGTGGCGCCCGTTATCGACATGGCGGCGATGATCAGCAGACCGTTCAGCAGCAGGGCGATCACCGAAATCCCGCCGAACAGCCCCCCGTAGGCGAGGACCATGAAGATCAGGACGCCTGCGAAGGCGATCATCGTGGCCAACTGGCCTGCGCGCACTGCATCCGCGCCCAGGGACGCCGTCACGCTGCGGCGTTCCTCGACCGACAACGGCGCCGGCAGCGAACCGCCGTTGAGCAGGTTCACCAGCTCCGACGCCGTGGCGATGGTGAAATTGCCCTCGATGATGCCGCTGCCGCCCGTAATGGCCGTGTTGATGCGCGGCGCCGAGATCACCTTGCCGTCCAGAATGATCGCGAAAGGCCGGCCGATGTTGTTCGCCGTGGCCTCGCCGAAACGGCGCGCGCCCTGGCCGTCGAAGCGGAAGCCGATCGCGGGCTGATTGCTCTGGTCGGTCGTGACATTGGCGTCGACCAGGTTCTCCCCGGAGACGATGATCCGCCGTTTGACCAGATAGGGGGTGCCGTCCTCGCCCATCATCAGTTCGGCGTCCGGCGGCACCGCGCCGGCCAGGGCTTCCTGGATGGAGTTCTCGACATCGACCATCTGGAAGGTCAATTGCGCCGTCTGACCGATGACGCGTTCCAGCTGCGTCGGATCGCTTTCGCCCGGCGCCTGGACCACAATCCGTTCAGCGCCCTGGCGGGCGATTGACGGTTCCCGCGTCCCCAGGCTGTCGATACGTCGGCGCACCACCTCGATCGACTGGTCGACGGCCGTCGGCCCCATGGCCGTCATGGCCGCGTCGGTGAAGGCGTAGCGGATGCGGGTGTCGCCCTGGCGGGTCACGGTGCGGTCGGACGCCATCGCCATTCCGCCGCCCAGCAGGTTGCGCATGGCGGCGACGGCGGCGTCCGTCTGGGCCGGATTCCGCAGGTTGATGACCACGCCATTGCCGTCGCGGACGATTCCCGCCACGGCGATCTGGGCCTCCGACAGGGTCTGGCGGGCGTCCTCGCTGAGGTTGGCGACCCGCTTCTCGCGCATCGCGGCCACGTCCACCTGGAGCAGCAGATAGGACCCGCCCTGCAGATCAAGGCCGAGGTTCAGGGTCGGCTTGGGCAGCCATGCCGGGAGCGATTCCCGCTGCGCCGGCGTCAGGGCGTTGGCGTAGGAAAACAGCAGGCCGAAGACGAGCGAGAGTGCGAGAAGGATGACCTTCCAGCGTGACATCTGAACCATTTGGGCGTTCCCCGACCTTTCAGTACGGCGTCAGGACTTGGCGATGGTCTTGGTGTCGTTGGCGGCCACCGCGGTGCGGTCGCGCACCTGGGTGATCATCTGTTTGACCACGCGAACGTTCACGCCCTGGGCGATCTCGACCATGGTCTCGTCGTTCTCGACGCGGGTGACCTTGCCGATCATGCCGTTCGACAGCACGACCGTATCGCCGCGCTTCAGGCCGGCGACCAGCGCCTGGTGAGCCTTCATCGCCTTCTGCTGCGGGCGGATCAGCATGAAGTAGAAAAGGATGATGACGGGGACGAAGAAGATCAGGGTGCCGAACGGCCCCGCCATAAGTTCCGCCACGAGAGTCTCCGCAAACGTCTGGAGCCGCTCCGGGCGGCCCTTGAAAATGAGGCGCGGAAACTAGGGCGCGCCGCCGCACATTGCAACGCGACCTGTGCTCACGGCGTCGCTTTGCGTTATCGCGGCAACACGGTCAGGGGGTCGACCGCCTGCGGCTGATCGCCCCGCATGCGCCAGGTCTCGAAATGAATCGAGGGCCGGCCGTCGCCGGCGGTCTCGCCGACCGTCCCGATCTGCTGGCCCGCCCGGATGTCCTCGCCGTCCCGCACGGTGGTCCGGCCGAGGTGGCCATAGACCGAACGCCAGCCGTCGCGGTGCACGATCAGCACCGTCAGCCCCTGCCCGGCCAGGTCGTCGCCGACGTAGCCGACGCGCCCTGCCGCGGCGGCCCTCACCTCGGCGCCCGCGGGAGCGCCGATGTTGACGCCGTTGTTGCGCTCCCCCAGCCCGACGGGTCCGAACCGCCGCAGGATGTCGCCGCGTACAGGCCAGTCCAGCGTCACGCTCGAACCGGTGTCGATCGCGGGCGGACTGGCGGCGTTGCCGGAGGGCGGCGGCGGGGGCGGCGGCGGCGGCGTCCCGGCCTCCGGCACATAGACCCCGCCCGGCGACGGGCCCGTGGCGTAGGGATCGCCGCCGATATCGACCGCGCTTTGCGGCAGGATGATTCTCTGGCCCGGGGTGATCGCCGCCCGCGGACCGAGGCCATTCAGGTCGATCAGGGTCTGGACGGGCGTCTGGAAACGCCGCCCGATGCCGGAGATCGTGTCTCCCGGCTGGATTTCATAGGCCGCCCCGGCCGTGAGGGCGCCGGTCGACCGCGCGGGCGGAGGCGGCTCGAAAAACCCCTCGGACGCGGGTCCGGCGGCCGGGCGGGGTCCGGTGTTCACCGGCGCATCCAGCGAGCCGCCCTCGATCGAGGCCACGGGGGCGGTCCTCGGCGGGGGCGCCTCATTGGCCGGATTGGTCGGACCGCGGACGCCTTCTCCGCTCGGGGCCGGCGCGGTCGGATAGGCCGGCGCCCGGGCCGGGGGCGGCGCGCCATCGGCATAGATGGGATAGCGGGGGCCTTCGGGATAGCTGGCGCAGGCCGCAAGGCTCGCCGTGGCGCCGAGCGCCGCCAGAACCCTGATCGCGAATCGAATCGTCATGCCGTCTCCCGCCGCTCGGTCGCGCCCCGGTTTGCCCCGACCGTCCTCCCAAGCCAACCCGTCAAAGGGCGCGAAAGTTGGGCGCGAAGGTTAACGGAGGCGAGGCACCAGGAATCAGGGCTCCGGTCGCAGGGTCGTGTCCGCGCGAACATTCGCGCATCGGCAGCCGCCACTTGTCCCGGGCCCCGAGCCCTCAGCCCCGGGCCCTGAGCCCTACCCCTCCTTCGCCGTCCCCTCGACCAACGGCACGAAGCGCACTTCCGCCAGGCTCTCGCGCTGGAAACTGCCGTCGGCCTGGCCGACATAGCGGTGCAGCCGCTGAACCGACGACCGCCCGACGGGACAGACCAGAATCCCGCCCGGCTTCAGCTGGTGCAGCAGTTCTGTCGGCTCGCCCGGAGACGCCGCCGTGACCATGATCCGGTCGAACGGCGCCTGCTCCGGCCAGCCCATCCCCCCGTCGCCGTGGCGGGTGATGACATTGTCGATCTTCAGATCCCTGAGCCGCGTCTCCGCCTCGGCCAGCAGGCTGCGGTACCGCTCGATCGAATAGACGTAGCGCGCCAGCCGGCTCAGCACCGCGGCCTGGTAGCCGCTGCCGGTGCCGATCTCCAGCACCCGGTGGCGCGGCTGCACGTCCAGGGCCTGGGTCATCAGGCCGACGATATAGGGCTGGGAAATCGTCTGGGCGCAGTCGATCGGCAGGGCCTGATCCTCCCAGGCCTGGTCGAGGAATTTCTCGTGCACGAAGACGGCGCGGTCGATCGACTCCATCGCCTCCAGCACGCGTGGCTCCGTCACCCCCTGCTGGCGAAGGCCCAGGATCAGCCTGCCCGCGCGATCGTCGTTCAGTTTCATGCGGCCACGACGCTCTTCGGCGGCGCCCCGCCCAGCACGCCCTTCAGGTCGTGGATGCTGGGCGCATGGGTCAGGTCGATGTGCAGCGGCGTGACCGAGATCTTGCCGTCGTCCATGGCTCGCAGATCCGTCCCGGCTGGATGATCGTGCTTCGTCCCCCGGAAGCTCATCCAGTAATAGTCCCGCCCGCGCAGATCGGTGCGCTTCACTGCATGCATCTCGCCGATGTCGCGGAACCCCTGCCGGGTGACCTCGACCTCCTTGACGAGGGTCGGCGGCAGCGACGGGAAATTCAGGTTCATCACCACCCCGGCCTGCCAGGTCTGGGCCAGAAGGCGGCTGATGATCGCCGGGGCGAAGGCCTCGGCCGTCTCCCAGTGGGCGGTCACCTCGTCGTGGAACCGCTCAAGGCTCTGGCTCAGGGCGATCGACCGGATGCCGAAGGCCATCCCCTGCAAGGCGCCCGCGACCGTTCCCGAGTAGGAGCAGTCCTCGCCGACATTGTGACCCCGGTTCACCCCGGACAGCACCAGGTCGGGCCGCGCGTCGACCATCAGGTCGTTGACCGCCAGCACCACGCAGTCCGTCGGCGTCCCCGTCACCGCGAACCGCTTGTCGCCCATCCGGTTCACCCGCAGCGGCTCGGTCAGGGTGATCCCCCGCCCCTTGCCCGACTGCTCGACCTGCGGCGCCACGACCCAGACGTCGTCGGACAGGATCCGGGCGATCCGTTCCAGACACTCCAGCCCCTCGGCCTCGATGCCGTCGTCATTGGTCAGAAGAATGCGCAAACCGTATCCGATCAGTTGGCGGGCTGGATGTCGTCAGCCAGGATGACGAAGGCGCCGCTACATTCATTGCGGATGTTCGAGCCCTCGTGTGTCATCCGGTTCCCCGGCAGGCTGTCGCTCCAGGCCGCCGTCCGGCCGGTGATCCGCACCTTGGCGCCGTTCAGGTCCTGCCGCGCCTGCCGCATCTCGTCCCGCGACGCCGCGCCCGAGACGCAGGGCCTCGAGAACGGCTGCAGCACCTGGTCCTCATCGCCGTACAGCTGGAACTCCTCGTTCGTGAACCGCACCCAGCCTGTGAAGGCGGTATCGCTCGCGGAATGGACATAGGTGTTCGGCGACGGCCCGGCGGCGCAGGCGGCCAGCGCCAGGGCGGCGGTCAGGGTCAGAATCGCTTTCATCTCGGCTACTCCCTTCGGTGTGGTTCAGGCCTCGCCGCCCACATGGATTGCGCCGCCCATATAGGGAAGCAACGCATCAGGGACCCGGATCCGCCCGTCCTCTTCCTGATAGTTCTCCATCACCGCCACCAGCGTCCGCCCGACCGCCAGCCCGGAGCCGTTCAGCGTGTGCACAAACTCCGTCTTCTTCTCTCCGGCCCGCTTGAACCGCGCATCCATCCGCCGCGCCTGGAAGTCCCCGCAGTTGGAGCAGGAGCTGATCTCCCGATACGTCCCCTGCGACGGCAGCCAGACCTCGAGATCAAAGGTCTTCCGCGCCGAAAAGCCCATGTCGCCCTTGCACAGCAGCATCCGCCGATACGGCAGCCCCAGCTTCTCCAGCACCGCCTCGGCGCAGCGCACCATCCGCTCATGCTCGGCCTCGCTGTCCTCCGGCCGCGTGATCGAGACCATCTCCACCTTGTGGAACTGGTGCTGGCGGATCAGCCCCCGCGTATCCCGCCCCGCCGACCCCGCCTCGGCCCGGAAACAGGGCGTCAGGGCGGTGAGGCGCATCGGCGTCGCCAGCTCGTCCTCGGACAGGATCTGCTCGCGCACGAGATTGGTCAGGGAGACTTCGGCGGTGGGGATGAGGTAGCGGCGGTCGCCTCCAGCCTCACTGCTTTCGTTCTCGAGGGCTTCCATGAAGGCTTGGTGGTCAGCAATCGAGCCTTCCATTGCCGCCGCGGCGAGCCTTCCGAAATCAGCGGTCCACGCCGTGTCCGTCGACGCATCCGCCGCCTCGACTGCCTTGAGCCACGCAGCAACCAGATCATCCAAGCGATCGGACAAGCCGTTGAAGCGGTCGCTCGCGAAGTCCAGAACCGCGGCGGAGGCTCGGCCACCGCCCGTGCTGAACAAATCCTCCTCGAACTTCGGCAACTGCCCCGTCCCGAACATCGCCTCGTCCCGCACCAGATACGGCGGATTGACCTCCAGATAGCCGTGCTCGTTCGTCTGCACGTCCAGCATGAACTGCCCGATGGCCCGTTCCAGCCGCGCCAGCCCGCCCTTCAACACCGCGAACCGCGACCCCGACATCTTCGCCGCCGCCTCGAAGTCCAGCAGCCCCAGCGCCTCGCCCAGATCGGCGTGATCCTTCGAAGGCCCGTCCTCCCGCGGCGTCCCCCACGGCTGCCCAACCAGCACGTTCCCGGCCTCGTCCTCGCCGTCCGGCACATCGTCCGCCGCCAGGCTCTTCTGCGCCGCCAGCAGGTCGCGCAGGGCATTGCCGACCCGCGCCTCCTCGGCCTCCGCCGCCGCGATCTCGCCCTTCAGGCTCTCGACCTCGCCCTTCAGCCGCTCGGCCTCGGCCAGGTCCTTGCGCCCCATCGCCGCCCCGATCAGTTTCGAGGTCTCATTGCGCCGCGCCAGCGCCGTCTGCCCCGCCGTCTGCGCCGCTCGCAGCGCCGTATCCAGCGTCAGGATTTGATCCACCAGCGCCTGAGCCCCCTCGACCCCGCGCGACGACCAGCCGCTCACGAAGGCGGCGGGATTGTCTCGAATGGCGCGGATGTCGTGCATGGCGGGTCAGTCTGTGTCGGGAGGAAGGGATGCTCTAACCGACTCCCTCTCCCATTGGGAGAGGGCTTGAGCGCACGAGCGCGAAGCGGTCGTTCTTGCGCGAAAGGGTGTGGGTCGACCGCCGCGGGGCGGCTTCGCCGCTTCAACCAGCCGACCCACATCCGGCGCTACGCGCCACCTTCTCCCAAGGGGAGAAGGAATCCGCACTCCCTTCCCTTGCCGTGTCTTCTCGCCCTTCCCGACCCCGAACAGTGTCTTCTCGCCCCTGCCCGCGAGCGGATTCCCTCCCCACGTCCGAATCTGACACAGCCGCATGCCTTAATGCCCAAACCCCCACGGGGCCGGTCTTTGACAGCCTTGATCCATCGCTCCGCCCGCATCAGGACGCAGCGCCCCGACCCGACCGGGTACAAAATCTGTATCGCCCCGACCCAATTTTTGGGGTCGACTGAAGACTCCCGGCGCCGACCCGCCGACCGCCGTCATCCTCGGGCTTGACCCGAGGATGACGGACGAGAAACCCGCTTGTCAGATCAACCCCGCCATCGGCGAGCTGGCGCTGGCGTACATCCGCTTCGGCATCCGCCCAGCCAGATAGGCTTCCCGCCCCGCGATCACCGCATGCTTCATCGCACTGGCCATCAGGATCGGATCCTTCGCCGCCGCGATGGCCGTATTGGCGATCACCGCGTCGCAGCCCAGCTCCATGGCGATGGTCGCGTCCGACGCCGTGCCGACCCCCGCGTCGACCAGCACCGGCACCTTGGACCCCTCGACGATCAGCCGGATATTGACCCGGTTCTGAATCCCCAGCCCCGACCCGATCGGGCTCGCCGCCGGCATGATCGCCGCCGCCCCGGCGTCCTCGAGCCGCTTCGCCATCACCACGTCGTCGGTGCAATAGACCATGACGTCGAAGCCGTCGGCGACCAGCAGGTCCAGAGCCCGCAGCGTCTCGACCATGTCCGGATACAGGTGGGCGCTGTCCGACAGCACCTCCAGTTTCACCAGACCCCAGCCGCCCGCCTCACGCGCCAGCCGCAGCGTCCTGACCGCGTCCTCGCCGGTGAAACAGCCCGCCGTATTGGGCAGGAAGGTGAACCGATCCGGCTTCACATGATCCACCAGCATCGGCTGGCTGGGGTCCGACAGGTTCACCCGCCGCAGCGCCACGGTGACGATCTCCGCCCCCGCCGCCTCGGCCGCGGCCGCGTTCTGCGCATAGTCGGCGTATTTGCCGGTGCCGACGATGAGGCGGCTGGAGAAGGTCCGTCCGGCGACGGTCCAGGTGTCCTGGGAAGCGGTCATGTCCGGGGTTTAGCCCGTCAGACGACCGAGTCGAAGGGCCTGCGGCGACTTATCCGCCGCCGCCGGCGCCGGCTCTCGCGTCCCGCGCCTCGATCAGGGCCGAGACATTGATGTCGGAACCGACCACGCAGGTGCTGGCGCTCAGCGGACAGATGCCCAGCGTCCGCTCGATCTCGCGCAGCCGCACCACTTCCGGATTGGACCGGATCGATTCGGCCAGCAGCCGGTTCGCCTCGGCCTGGCCCCGCGCCTGGGCGATCCGCGCCTCCGCATTGGCCCGCTCCAGATTGACCCGCTCCAGGGCGGCGCGGGTGTTCTGCTCGGCGGTGGTCCGCGACTGGATCGCCGCCAGCACCGTCTCCGGGTAGCGGATCGAGCCGACCCACTCCATGCGGATGATCTCCAGCCCCTGGGGCGCCCATTCCCGCTGGAGCGCCTGCATGGCTTTCTGGAGGACGATCTGGCGGCCGGGGCCAATCAGTTGTCCGGGGCAATCCTCCGCGTCGGGCGTACCGGCGACGGCCGCCCCCGGTGCGCCCGGCGCGATCGGCTGGACGCTCGGCGTCGCCGACTGCTGCGCATTGCAGGCGACGGGCAGCTTTTCCGTCTCGCGGGCGATCGCCGCCCGCACCGAGGTTCGCAGCGGCCCGTCGATAAAGGCGTTGAACTCCTGGCGCCAGGTCGCGAACAGGTCCGCCGCCTTGTCCTCGCGGATCCGGAAGGTCAGGGCCACATCGGCCGTCATCGGCAGGCCGAGAACGTCGGAGAAGGTGATCTCCTCGTTCTCCCGGCCATCGGGATTGGGCTCCCGGGTATAGGAATAGGTCCGCTGCAGGGTCTGGTAGGTGATGATCTTCTCGCCGATGCCTTCCCAGTGGAAGCCAGGCCCCAGTTCGGCTCTCTGAACGCCGGGGTTGGGACCGAATTTGGTGGTCTTGATCCCCATGTAGCCGCTCTCGACGGTCACGCTGCACGAGGTGACGGCGACGGTGGAGATGGCGATCAACAGTCCGATCAGGGCGACCAGCGACACCACCCGCTTCGCCGAACCTGAGCCGCCGCCCAGGGGCAACTTCATGTTCGACATCCCGGACCCGAAACTCGACATCGTCTCTCCCTCAACCCTTCAGCGATCGCACGGCCCAGGACCACAGCTTCCAGCCGCCCCAGACCAGCGCCAGAATTCCGGCGATGCCGACAACCGACGCCGTGATCAGACTGCCGGCGAAATGCGCCTCGAGGATCGCGGGCACGGCGTAGCGGATCAGGAAGATGAAGCCCAGGACCAGCCCGGCGATGCCCGCGGCGGCCCCCAGGGCGGTCTTGATCTCACGGTCCATACGCTTCCCCCTCCTGCTGCATCAGAGCGCAACCCCCGGGATTGCGCAAAGGCTTTCATCCCCCGCCGACGAACTGCACCAGCTCCACCCGATCCCCGTCCACCAGCGGCGTCGCCTCGTGCAGCGACCGGGGCACGATCTCCAGATTGCGCTCCACCGCCACCTTGCGGACGTCCAGACCCAGCTCCCGGACCAGCCCCAGGATGGTGTCCGCCGTAACGGCGCGGTCTTCTCCATTGACCTGGATAAGCGGCAAACGACTGTCCTTCGCGTGCGGGAGCCGCCTTCTACACCGCCCCCGGCGGGCCTCGCTAGCCCCGCGCCGGCAGGCGGGCGGCCAGGTCGCCGATGGCCTGTTTCAGCTCGGCGATCTCGCCGCGCAGCGCAGCCATGTCGGCGACCTCCTCGGCATGGACCTGCTGCCGCTCCTCGCTGGCCTGGCGCAGGTCTTCTTCCAGCTTGTGCCGCTCGGCCTTCGCCTCCTCCTCATGCTCGCTCTGCATGGCGTTGACGACGATGCCGATGAACAGGTTCAGCATGGTGAAGGTCGTGCACAGGATGAAGGGCACGAAGAACATCCAGGCATACGGATGCACCTCCATCACCGGCCGGACGATGCCCATCGACCAGCTCTCCAGCGTCATGATCTGGAACAGCGAATAGGCCGAGGCCGGGATCGATCCGAACCACTGCGGGAAATCGCCCCCGAACAGCTTGGTGGCCATGACGGAAGCGACATAGAAGATCAGCCCCATCAGCAGGACGATCGACCCCATGCCCGGCAGGGCGCTGATCAGGGCCCCGACCACCCGCCGCAGGGACGGCACGATGGTGATCATCCGGAGCACCCGCAGGATGCGCAGCGCCCGCAACACCGAGAACGGCCCCGCCGCCGGCACCAGGGCGATGGCCACCACGGTGAAGTCGAACAGGCTCCACGGGTCCCTGAAGAAGGCGGCGCGATGCACCGCGATCCGCGCCGCGACCTCGACCACGAAGACGGCCAGCACGATCCGGTCCAGCCACAGCAGCGCCGGCCCGATCCGCGCCATGACCCACGGACTGGTCTCCAGCCCCAGGGTGATTGCGTTCAGAATGATGATCGCCAGGATGAAGCGTTCGGTGCGGGGCGACGTCACCAGTTGTCTGAGCCGTTCCACGGCAGTCTCCACGGGGCATTGCAGCGCGCCCCTTGCCGCAATCGTCCGGCAAGCGCCAGATGGCCCGACGCCGCGTCAGGCATCCGGCCGGCTGCCCTCGGGTCAATCTTTCCACCGCGCGGTTTGATAACCGCCACGCCTCAGCTAAAAGGCCGGTCCGATTCCGGTCGGACCGCCACATCCGCGAGCGCAATGCCCGAGACCCCTGTCCTCTACGTCCTGAACGGCCCGAACCTCAACCTGCTTGGGGTGCGCGAGCCGGACATCTACGGGCATGAGACCTTGGCTGACGTGCAGGCCCTGTGCGAACGGGCCGCCGACGGCGCCGCGGTGGTCTTCCGCCAGACCAACCACGAGGGCGAACTGATCGACTGGATCCACGAGGCCCGCGAAAGGGCGTCGGTCCTCGTGATCAATCCGGCCGGCTATGGCCACACCTCCGTGGCCCTGCTCGACGCCCTCAAGACGCTGACGATCCCGATTGTCGAATGCCATCTGTCGAACCCGGCGGCGCGCGAGCGCTTCCGGCATCGCTCTTATGTTTCGCCGGTCGCGGCCGGCGTGGTTTCGGGCTTCGGCTCATTCAGCTACGAACTGGCCGTAAGGGCCGCTCTGACGTTGGTTCGGGGGCTGGCGCAGGAACGCCGCGCCGCCGCCGACCGTTCGGTTTAGAAGGTAACAAGAGGCTCCCATGGCCGATTCCAAGACGTCTGCGCCCAAAC